>Ga0207874_1003116_pt1 | contig 14293 bp, 9 predicted proteins | sample HigsolmetaAR201D_FD_184833 | JGI IMG/M metagenome (GOLD analysis project Ga0207874, IMG submission 184833) | Ionic liquid and high solid enriched microbial communities from the Joint BioEnergy Institute, USA - AR20-1-D (SPAdes) (version 2) ...
CGGCGCTGATCATCAGAACCAACAAACCGCAAGAGGCCGCTAAGCCCAGCCAAGTCCAGGTCTGTATCAATTCGGGCAGAAACAGGCCTAAACCGCCAGCGATCTCTAACAGACCGATAGTAGAAGCAGCAGCACGAGACAAATCGTGCATCCATGGGAATAGCAGCTTAGCTCGCTCATACTGGAAGATTTTGACAAAGCCAGACATCACAAACATGCCAGCCAACAAAACCTGAAGTATCCAAAAAACAACACCCACGCTTTTAATTCTCCCAATCCTAGAGCCAACAATCTCTTCGATGCCTGACTTGTTTCGATCAAGAGATAGTGTCCTATAACTTTTGTTGTGATTTCTTAACAGAGAGAGTTGAGGCTTGTATACTGCTCGCTCGATCAAGTATACAAGCTCAACAAGCTTCTCTTACATGCTTGGCTCGCCGAAGCGCTTGCCTACCGCATTCTGTTGGCCGCGCAACCAAGTTGCGCCCTCCATCACACGCTTGCCAGCCGGCTGAATCTGTGTGATTTCTAGTATACCACTGCCGGTCGCAACCAGCAGGCTATTGCGGCTAGGCAAGATAGTGCCAGGCTCCTCCTCACCACTTCCAGCAGCCACACGCACTTCTACTATTTTGACGTTTTGGCCGCCCCATGTGGTGCTTGTGCCCGGCCAAGGATCGAAAGCGCGCACTGCCCGCTCGATTTGAGCTGCCGACAAATTCCAATCGATGATGCCGTCCTCCTTACGAAGCATCTTGGTTACTGTCACGCCTTGCTCGGCTTGGGGCTGGGGCTGAAGCGAGCCATTGGCGTAGGCTGGCAATACCTCGAGCAACATCTCACTGCCCAGCTCAAACAGAGCTTCGGTTAAGCTCTCGGTACGCTCATCACCCTTGAGCGGCACCTCGCGCTGGGCCAAGAGTGGGCCGGTATCCATTCCGGCATCGAGCCGCATGATCGAAACGCCCGTTACGTTATCGCCTGCCAAGATCGCGCTCACGACTGGGGTTGGGCCACGGAAGCGCGGTAATAACGATGGGTGAATATTAACGAAGCCGAGCGGAGGAATGGCTAAGACCTTTTTACGTAAGATCTCGCCATAAGCCGCCACCATGCCTACATCTGGTTTGAAGGCCGCGAAACGCTCGATCGCTTCTAGATCGCGCAGATTCTCGGGTTGAAAGACCTCGATGCCCAACTCTTCAGCTACCACCTTGACGGGCGGAGCAACCGGTGTCCGCGAGCGCCCTACCGGGCGGTCAGGCTGGGTTACAACTGCTACTACATTAAAGCCAGCTTGCACTAAACGGCGCAAAGGGATAGTTGCAAACGCTGGACTTCCCATATAGACGATTCGCATGGTGTTCCATCCTTAAACTTTGGCTGAAGCGTAGGCTTCAGACGGAGCATGTTCTTAAAGCCTAGTCGACGCATTTCGTTTAAATAAAACGAGTTTACGATTGATAACAAGTTTACAGCTTGCTCTTTTAGATTTTGTATAAAATGTCATCTTTTATTGTACCGCTCTGCTAGAGGAGAAAAATCTAGTTTCAAAGGCGATTTTTATATATTCAACATATTCTCGGGGAATGTTGTATCATGTTTATAAGTACATTGAAGGGATGAGAATGTAAAGCTATATGGTATAGTGTTATATCACTCAAGGCTGGAATCGTGGCGCCACTGCAAAGACTTTACGATTCTTCATCTTGTTCAAACAAACTGCTGATAATCGTAAAGTAAAAGGGGCGATAGCGCTTCCAGAAAGAGGATTTCTTCGTTAGACATGTTGCGAAGGCAATGCGCTGTATAGTATAATGCACGAGCGCAACATGTTGTGTCATACTGACGCTTCTTTAATCAATAGTATGTGCCGAGGCAATTCATGCAAGCCCTGCTCTTTGATGGACAGTTGCGCTACGATAGCACCTATCCCCCACCACAATTGGTGCCGGGTGAGGCTTTGATCCGGCCCCATCTAATTGGCATCTGCAACACAGATATCGAAATAACTCGTGGTTACATGGACTTTCATGGTGTATTAGGCCATGAGTTCGTTGGCACCGTGGTCGAATGCCACGATGCCTCTTGGATCGGCAAGCGTGTTGTCGGCGAAATCAACGCAGCCTGTTTCCAATGTCCAACCTGTTTACGCGGTGATGTGCCACACTGTCCTAACCGTACCACTCTCGGCATCGATCGCCGCGATGGCTGTATGGCCGAACTCGTATCGCTCCCTATCGGCTGTCTCATCGAAGTCCCAGAGAGCATCCCTGACAGGGCTGCGGTATTTGTCGAACCACTGGCCGCTGCTGTCGAAATCTTACAACAAAGCCATATCTTGCCCACCGATCGAGTCGCCGTCGTGGGCGATGGAAAATTGGGAAGCCTGATCGCCCAGGTACTGCGGCTACCCGGCTGTGATGTAACGGTGATCGGTCGCCACCCCGAACGCTGGGATCTCTTGCATCGATTGGGGATTCGCACCAGCCGCGCTGAAGATCTGGCCGATAAAAGTTTTGATGTTGTTGTCGAAGTCACTGGTCAAGCCTCGGGATTGGCGAGCGCACGCCGTCTCGTGCGGCCGCGAGGGCGCCTCGTGCTCAAAAGCACCTTCCATGGCGACGTTTCTGTCAACTTGAGCATGTATGTTGTCGATGAGATCCAATTGATCGGTTCGCGTTGTGGCCCCTTTCAGCCTGCCCTGCGCTTACTTGAGCGCGGCTTGATCGAAGTCGAACCTCTGATTAGTGCTTGCTATCCGCTTGAGCAAGGCGTAGAAGCGTTTGCAGCCAGCCAAGGGAAGCTGAAAGTTCTGTTATCGCTCGACTCCTGATCATGCAGAGAGCTTGCCCACTGGCACGTGTCTACACCATAGAGCTCATTTATAGATCATTGGGCTAGGCGCCTTCTTCCAAAAGATGCCGATTCCTCGCTCCCCTTCCGAGGTAGCGCTGTGAAGAAGAAAGCTACGCTTGCATTTCGTAGCTATTACACAGGCTAGAAGGGGAGCGTGTAATATAGAGGCAATCTTATTTCCTTTCATTCGGTAGACGGAGTGCGTACAATAGATTTAGGACACCTCACACCGAGTGTAAGGGTACCAGTTGCAATGATAGTTATACAAGACAGTGATCCAAGCCACGCGAAGGCATCAAGTCTTAATTGCTCGCGTCGCCACCCACGAAGTCCTGCCCCGGGTTGCGTACACAGTAGCGTATTGCAGGATCATCGAAACATACAGTGGCATAGATGACCAAGCGCATTCTTGTTGCCGATGATGAACCATCGGTATGCCAACTTCTTGAACTCGTGCTCGAAAGTGAGGGCTATGAGGTAGAGATCGCCCGCAACGGCGATCAACTGGTCCGCATGGCTCAAGAGCGCGTACCAGATCTGTTGCTGATCGATCTGATGATGCCCCAGCTCGACGGCTACGAGGCGATTCGCCAGTTGCGAAACGATACTCGCACTGGTCATTTGCCAATGATCATTCTCACTGCGAAATCAACCCCAACCGACCTTGTGACTGGGTTTGAGACAGGAGCAGATGACTACATCACCAAGCCCTTCATCTTGCCCGAACTCTTGGCGCGCATTAAGGGCCATCTTCGGCGCGCCTCACAGATTCCGGTCAATAACCCATTGACAGGGCTGCCCGGCAATATCTTACTTACCGAAGAGCTCAAATATCGTCTCAAACGCGGTGCGCCCTTCGCCTTGCTCTATCTCGATCTCAATAATTTCAAGGCCTTCAACGACATCTACGGCCCATCGCGGGGCGACCGTGCCATTAAGCTGGTGGCCGATGTTGTGCGCCAAGTCTTGCAGCGACGCGGCAAAGGCAATGAATTCATAGGGCACATCGGCGGCGACGACTTCACCGTGCTCAGCGATGTCGACATTTTGCACGAGCTCTGCCAAGATCTGATCGACACCTTCGACCGAGAAGTGCGCCATCTCTACGACGAGGAAGATCTCAAACGCGGCTATCTGCGCACAACCGACCGTCGTGGTATCCCGCGCGACTTCCCCGTGATGGGGCTTTCGATCGGAGGAGTCACCAACCAACATCGACAGTTCGACGACTACGAGGATATGTCGCGCGTTGCTGCCGAGATGAAATCGTTCGCCAAGACCAAAGCTGGCAGCACCTATGTGATCGATTCGCGCACCGCCAGTCAAACCCCTATCTCTAACGACCGCCGTGGAACCCAAGTTCCCACTGTGCTGACTCTCACCAGCGACTCACAGATCGAAGAGTCCCTTGAACAGGGCCTGACGGAAGCCGGCTATCGAGTCTTAAAAGCCCGCTCTGGAACGGATGTACATGCTATCTTAGCCCATGAAACTCATGTCAGTTTGCTGATTGCCGATATCAAGCAAGGTGATGTATTATGGCAATTGTATGATGACTTGCAGAAAAGTTCACCTTCGTTAATACTACTGCTTGTAACACATACAGAAACTGACGAAGAGATAGGCCGAGCCCATGGCTTTGAAGCATTTCTTCGTCACCCGTTCGCGACGGAGGTTTTCTTGACTCAAGTAGCCGCCTTGATCCGAGGCTAACGGCAACGAACTGCGCCAATTTCGTTGGTCGAGCTCTGCTGCCTCCATCAAGGCTCCATGTTCGGAGATAAGCTATGACAAGCGCCGTCTGGCTTTGGGTCAGCCTAGTAGTGCTCGCTTTTGGTGTTATCGTTGCGGTGACGCTTTGGCGGCGTCATCGTGGTTCTCCTTCCCCTCAAACATCCGTGAACGACCACATTATCGACTCAGATACTCAACAGAACAGCGATGGACAGACTATCGCCGTACCCCGCAACGACAAAGAACAGCAAGCCCCATCACGTTGGACCCGTCTGCGCAGACACCGCTACGCTCCTTGGGCGGCCGCGCTGGCGCTCATCCTTCTGATCGGACTTGGGGTCGTGATTGCACAAACAATGGGCGGCGGATCGAGTCGGGCAAATAGATTTGTCGTGATCGTAACGCCCTTCCGCGATCTTGGTGGCAACGTCAGCCAGACCGGCCGCTCGGTCGCCCAAGAGTTAGTTCGTTCGATTCAAGAGCAAAAGACCACCAGCGAAAGCGTTATGGTGGTTGAGTTCAACGACAGCGTACCACAAGACGCAACCGCCGCCTACGAGTTGGCGCGCCGTCTGGAAGCCGATGTTTTGATCTGGGGCGAAGTCAGCGCCGGAGGAGTGCTCGACCAAGAGTCGCTCTTGCCCCAACTGGCCTACGCGCCCAACGGTCAATTCGCCCCCAACGCTTGGCTGGGCTATATCGGGCGCTTCAGCATGCCGCACAACTTCGTGATCGCCAACAGCCCGATCAACGGCCGCGTGGTTATACCGCCTTTGGTCGCAGCTCTGGCCGACTACGCCTTCAACGATGCTGATATCGCCTTCACCACGCTGGGCAACCTGATCGATAACTATCCTGCGCTCTCGCCCACCCTCTTCCGCTCCTTCCGGGGCAACATTCTCTGGGCGCGCGGTGCCTACGAACAGGCCGCCAGCGAATATCAAGTGGCGATCAGCGCCAACGATAGCGATATCGCACGTTTAGAGAACAACCTCAGCGCGATCTACCTCGACGCGCGTGATCCGCGCGCCCTAGAAGCGCTCGACCGCTCGCTGCAGGCTCTACGCCAAGACAACCGCGATATGGGCGAATTGCGCTTCAACCTGGCCTTGGTAGCGCTGCAACAGAACCGCCCCAACGATGCCTTAGCTGGCTTGGAAGCCGCCCGCAATGGCTTGCTGCCCCGCAGCAGCCCGCTCTTGGTGATGATCGCACGGGCACAACGCGAAAGCGGAGCGTTCGATGCCGCCCAAAACACCTTGGCACAGGCCAACGAGCAACTCGCTGAAGATGCGGCGCTCGTGCCTAGCAGTCTGGCTACGATCGTGCGCGAAAACAACCGCGCCGCTATTCAAGAGGAGTACGGCCTGCTCGAGCTGGCCCGTCTAGCAGGCGGCAATGGCCCGCTGATGTGGGAACTGGAGGCGATGGAAGCCCCAGCGAGCAAAGCGGTTCAGCCCGCCCGCTCGGCCTTAGAGGCTGCGGTCAACAGCACCAACACCGCCGCAACCGCTTGGCGCAGATTCGAAACGACCAACGCCGCTCGCAACCGTTCGGGCGCTAGCTTGATCGACAACGGCCAAGCCCGACGTGTTGAACAGCTCGGCGATCATCGCAACCTGCTGCTCAACTTGGCGCGGCTCGAATCGACCCGCGAAGATCTAGCGCGCGATCCCGGCTTTATGACCAGTATCTTCGGGGATTTCTTGCGAAATTCCGGCTCGATCGCCAACGTTCAAAGCAACTTGGCGACGATCGTAAACAACGATCCCAATGATCTTGATGCCTTGATGCTCTATGCACGCACTTTGCGCTTGCGCCGCCTAAGCAGCGAAGCAGAGATCCAATACGACAGAATCGTCGAGGTAGCGCCCACTGCGCCCGAAGGCCCCTATGGCAAAGGCCTGTTGGCGCTCGAACGGGGAGATATGGAGGCAGGCAAGAGCTTCTTAAGCCAAGCGCTCAACCTCAACGAAACCTTCTTCCCGGCTCGCCAAATGCTGGCCCGCATCGCCATGAGCGAAGGCGATTGGCCGACAGCGATTCAGCATCTGAATTGGCTGGCGACCAACCACGCCCGTCCTGCCGATCAAGTCGCGCTGGCCCAAGCCCTGCGCCTAAGCGGGCCGAGCGGCTACCAGCAGGCCCAAGCGGTGCTACAACCGCTAGCCGATGCTCAACATGTCGATGCGCTCGTTGAGCTGGGACGCTTGTACAACGACATGGGCAAAACTCCCGATGCGCGCAATGCCTACGAACAGGCCGCACGAATCGATCCGAAATCGGGGCCTGCTCTGTTTGAGCTAGGCGAAACCTTGGCGCTGCAAGGCGAATACGAAGCAGCCGAAGCGCGTATGCGAGCCGCCATCGACGCCAATCCCAACAATATCGACGCCCGTCTGGCTCTCGCCAAGCTGTATATGGGGCCGCTCAACAAGCCCGATATGGCCGCCGATCTGTATAGCTCGCTGCTCGATCTGGGCATCAACGACCCCGAAACGCTCACCAGCATGGGCGACGAGCTGCTCGACCGCGGTCGATCGGCCGAAGCGATCCAAGCCTATCGCAAGGCGCTCACCAGTCAGCCGGAGAATCGCTTCCTGTTCCACAAGATCGGGCAGGCTCAGTTGGCTCAAGGCGATCTCAACAACGCCCGCCAATCAGAGCAGCAGGCCCTCGATCTGGCTGGAGGTGTCTTCCCGCAAGCGCTGACCGGTCTAGGCGACATCGCACGGCTCAGCAACAACTTCGATCAGGCCCTCAACTACTACAACCAAGCGCTCAGCCAAGATCCCAACATGATCGGGGCGCGGATCGGTTTGGGTCAGAGCTTAGCGGCCCAGGGCAATTGGATGGTGGCTCTCAGCCAGTTCGAAGCTGCCGCCGCACAAGATCCGAACAATCCGCATGCGCTCTTCTGGCTGGGCGAAGCGCAATTGCGCCAGCAAGACTATGCTTCGGCGATACGCACCTACAACAGCTTGCTGGGCATCGACCCCAACTTTGTGGAAGCTTACCTTGGCTTGGCCCAAGCCCAGCTCGACTCGGCGCCAAACCGCAGCGAAGGCATTACAACCGCGCTGAGCACCATCGACAAAGCGCTGGCCCTACGCAGCCGCTACGCCGAAGGTCTGCTCTTCAAGGGCAAACTGGTTCAAGAGCAAAGCGCCTATATGAGCTCGACCAATGCCAGCTCGGCGAAGCTCAACGAAGCTTTGCAGCTCTATAGCAACGCCATCAGCGCGAACAGCAACTTGGCAGAGCCTTACTATCGGCGCGGCCTGATCTACCTGCAGCGCAGCAACTACAGCGGAGCAGAGAACGATCTGCGCGCCGCCATCGAGCGCCAAGGCAACTTCGCCGAGGCCCACTATTGGTTAGGGCGCACCTACTACGCGGGCAGCGATCTCAAGCGCGCGCTCGAATCCTTCAAGACGGCGGTCGCTATTCAAGGCGGTAACTACGCCGAGGCTCTGCTCTACCAAGGCATGGTCGAAGACCAGTTGGGCGACCGAGCCGCCGCTGCCAACTCCTTCCAAGCCGTTATTCAGGTCGATGGAGGGGGTCAGTGGGCCAGCACCGCACGCCAAGAGCTAGCGCGCGTCCAAGACTAAGCGCCTCTTTTCTTGTCATAGCAAAAGCCTGCCAAGCCGATTCGGTTTGGCAGGCTTTTTAGCTTTCTTCAGCTTGCTGCGGCTAGGTTTTGCCCCAAAAAGAAGGTCCTTGGCGCGTCCGCCTACGGCTACCAACATCCCTTCCAAACATTCGGCTGCCCGTCTGCCTGCGCCCAAGCACCCCCTACAAAGCCTAGCAACCATGCGGATTTGCTATCGCATCGGCCAAAGACCAAAACCCACAGCATTCAACCCGATCTCGTGTGGTGAAAATGGCAGAGGCCCTCACCCCCGGTCCCCTCTCCCGCACTGTGGGCGAGGGGGTGAATGTTGATGTTGTATGCTCTCAAGGATAATCTCGCGATGGTACGCGAACGATCGCCTTTTGCTGCCGACGCGACTTTTGGGTAATGCATAGCCAAGCAGGAGAGGGGGAGAAATGGGTTACAGGAGTGGGGAGCTTGGCTGCGCCCAGGCAAATCGTCGTCCAAGAGCTGACAAGTCGCTCAAGAGCTGTAATACCGAATTCGTTTTAAATATTTACATTCCCATAAGCTAAAAAGCAACAAACCGAGGAAAGAAGTTCCACTCTGCCGAAGGCCAAATAGAAAGTAATCAAGCGGGTTTGTTATGACAAGTAGCTCAGGACCTGTAAGCTGGGCGCGAAGCGCACTGCTGTCAGCTCAATGGAGAGCCCCTGTTACGCTTCCCGCTGGATGCAGCGGGAAGCGTAACAGGGGCGGGATGTTGGTAGCCGTAGGCGGACGCGGTACGGAATGAATGGAGGCTAGAAGCCTCGCCGCCAGATCACTAAATTCATCAAACGAATATCGTAGCATCTGCGCCTTTGCAGCAACATTAGACTAACTTAGATCTCATAACCGGACTTCGTAGTTTATTGGTCAAGAACAGGGCAGGCAGAATGCTAATCAGCATGAAGATCAGGCTTGTAACAAAGCCGATGTGATAGGCGCCTGCAAAGTTGGCCGCTGTAGCACCTCCCACAGTGAGCGCACCGCTCACCACGGTTACTAAGATCACAGAGCCGAAGGCCGCGCCAACGTTTTGGATGATGCGAGTGGCGACGCTGGCCGCCGGAACCTGCGATTTTTCAAGCCCAATGTAGGAGTCGCTCATCACAGGGATGGTGATTCCTCCGACTCCGGTTCCTCGAATGAACAGCACCAGCCAAATCAGCCAACTGGCCGTGTTGGCGTCGAAGAAGACAAACGGCAGCGTTCCGATGATGGTTATAGCGATGGAGGGCAGCACCACCAGCTGTGCTCCGAGGCTATCGGTCAGCTTGCCAACCAAAGGCCGCGTTAGCAGCATTCCAACACCTTGTGGCACCAGCCAAAGCGCCGATGTGATGATGTCGAGTTCGCGCACGTCCTGGAAGAAGAGCGGGAAGAGCAGCATCGGGCCATTGATGGCGAATCCGGATAGGAACAGCGAGACAAAGGCCGCGCTGAAGTTATGCGACTTGAAGAGATCCAGCGGGATCAAGGCTTGATCCTTGTTCTTCCAAGCATAAACCAGATAGCCGATCAGCGAGGCGATCGCGATCACAAAGGCGGAGATGCCCATGGCACTAATGCTCTGGGTCTTCAGCTCTGTCACTCCGAAGATGAGCATGCCCGAGAAGAGTGCCAGCAACAAGATACCGAACCAGTCCAGTTTGGCGGATTTATCCACTGCTTCGAACTTGGGGAGTTTCCATTGCAAAAGGATCAACGCAAGCGCTCCCACGGGCAGATTGACAAAAAACAGCCACTGCCACGTCAAGTTCTGTAAGATCAATCCTCCGATTATTGGTCCAATGATTGGGCCAAAAACGATTGGAAGCCCAACAATCGACATAATTCGACCGAGATTTTCATTACCAGCAGCTTGAGCGATCAAGGCTGTTAGGGTTGGAATTATCAGACCGGAAGCGAAGCCCTGCAGCACGCGAAACGCTATCAAGCTCGGCATATCCCAAGCGAAACCGCCCAGCGCTGAGGCTAACAAGAAGAGGCTCAGCGCGCCTAGGTAGACATTCTTGCCGTCGTACCTTCGCATCAACCAACCAGAGAACGGGACAGCGATACCCAGAGCAAGGACGTAGCCTGTAACGATCCACTGAGTAACTGCCAAGCTGGTTGCAAAGATGTTGGCTAAACTGTTCACCGCAATATTGATGATCGTAGTATTGAGCATGGGTGGGAGTGCGCCCAGCACTAAAAGCCACGCAATGCTGATTGTTCCCTTCGGTAATTCTTCGCGTTCCATGTTCCCTTCCTTCTAAGATACATTTTGTACCCTAAGACAGTATACACCTTTTCAAGATAAAGTGCAATATGTACCTTATCATGGTAAAATGAGTTCAAATGGTTTAGGAGAAGGGGTAATATTGGAATGAAGGAAGCAGCTAAAAATACGCGCAGACGTGGAGACAGGCTGAGCGAATGCATTTATGACGCCACTATAGAGCTACTCAAAAAAGAGGGCTATACCAATCTCACATTTCAGCAGATCGCACGGGCTGCAAAAACCAGCCGCACCGTTATGTATCGTCGCTGGAACAACACGTTCGAACTGATTCGCGAGATTATGGTGTGTCGAATGAGGGAGGCCCTAGACGGCGAACTGATCGACAAGATCGAAGACACGGGAAGCTTGCGCGGAGATTTGTTACTGTTGCTCTCGCTGTATCAAAGCATTTATAGCGCGGTTGGCCCCGAGATAATCAATGCGATCCTATTTGAGATGAGCCACAACAGCGAAAAGATGGCTGAGATTACCCTGAATGCGACCAGCAGAAATATCTTGACCATGCGGAAACTGCTGGGCTTCGCAAAGAACCGGGGCGAAAAAATTAGAGAGGTCAGCGATGCGACCTTGAGCTTGCCTTTTGATCTGATTCGTGTTGAATATTTCTTGCGCAAAGAGGTTGTAGACACAAAGCGGCTTGAGGTTTTGGTTGATGAGATATTGCTGCCCGTCTTTCAGGCTTAAGCTGGCAGTCGGGCGCGCACTGCTGACACTCGCGTACCCTTCGACAAACTCAGGGTACGCGAGCTGCTGATAAAAAACTCTGTGTCTCGTGTGGTGGAAATGGCAGAGGCCCTCTCCCTCGTCCCCTCTCCCGCGAAGCTATGCATTACCCAAAAGTCGTGTCGGCAGCAAAAGGCGATCGTTCGCATACCATCGCGGGATTATTCTTGAAGGCACAGAACTCAGAGAGCTTGTATGCGATTTCGCTACGCGAAATCGCATACAAGCTCATCATTCACCCCCTCGCCCGCAGTGCGGGAGAGGGGGCCGGGGGGTGAGGGCAGGTTAGCCCCTTTGATAGCCGGAGGCGGACGCGCTAGGGAACGAATGGAGGGGCGAGACCTTTCCGCCAACGCGCTGCAAAAAAACGATCTGGCACCAGAGTGCAAGATCGCTTACGGCCTGTTAGGCGCTTGTGGATATAAGAGCACGAGGCATTCGACTAAGCGCTGGATTGTTGTGAGCGATGTGTGTACACCGCTCACAACTTGTGTCTCGTTTGTGTTGCGAAGCTAGAGCGTCACTTCGCCCTTGGCCCAACCGGCCCGGCCGCCTTTAGCGACGAACTTCACGCTGCTGCCAGCCGGAGCCTCGACGATCCACTCGAGCTTTTTCTGGTGGTCGTTGGGGAACATGCCGCCCCAGAGCGCGCGTTTGTTGGCGCGACCGCCCAAGTGACCGATCTCGCTCTTCTGCTGACCCGAGAGCAGTTTGGCGCCTTCGGGCAGCTCCAGCTCGACTTCGATCGGCTGGGCGACCTTGCGCTTGAGAGCGACTTCGCTGCCGTAGGTCGGCAGATAACCGCTGTTGACCAGCAGGGCACGCAGGCGGTAGATACCTTCGCCGAGCTGTTCGGCGCTCCATTCGCGCAGCTCTAAGCGGGGAGTCATACGGGCGTGAGCCAGCACAAACTCGGTGTTGGGCTTGAGAGTCTGCTCAAGGAACTTGCCGGGTGGGTTGCGGAAGGTGATCGCATCGACGAAGCCACCGATTTCGACGCGGCCTAACTGAGGGTGGTCGAAAGGTGTCCAATCGAGGAAGCCTTTGCCATCGGTGTTTTCATCGATCCAGCGCAGAATCTTCAGATCGTCCTCTTCGGGGTGGTTGCGCAACCAACCGATAAAGTCGCGATTCTTGATGCCCGCTTCGCCGATGATATCCCACAGCTCGACCGTAAAGGCGTAGATACCTTGGGCCTCATAAGCCCACTCATCGAAGGCACCGTGAGTGACCTCTTTGGGGTGGTAGCGGAAGTCGTGGTAGATCGAGATGGTGGGGTAGCCGGTGATGGCCGTGCCTCGCTCGCCCATCTCTTTGTACACAACTAAGTCGTTGTATTCCAGCTCGTCGTCGGGTCGGGTGCTCGACGGGCGCAGAATCACGCCGCTGTAGGTGTGATAGGTGATCGCGCAGCTGATATTGGGGTGAGCGATGATAAACTCGGTGATCGCCCGAGTCTCTGGCTCGCTGAGCGGGTAAGGGCCAGCGCCAGCCTGCTCGTCCTCGGGCTTCCAACCGAAGCCAAAGTTGCGGTTAAAGTCGAGGCCGCGCGGCGAGGGAGCGATCTTGATTTCGTAGCCGTCGTAGTTGCGGATCAAACCTTCGCGGTAGACGCGGTAGTATTGGCCGCCCTCTTCGTCGGGATCGCGCGGGCGCATCAGGCGCGGGTCTTTCTCGCTGACCTTCCAGTTGCCGTCGGGATCAGGAATACGCATATCGGCGATAATGCCGTTGCCATCGATATCGGCGAGGTAGAGCCCATCTTTCTCGTCGGCGTAGGGGTAGAGGCGCGTGCCGCTGCGAATGTTCACAGGCGAGGTCAGCGTCCACTCCATACCGTCGGGATTGATACAAGGCACGATATAGAAGGTGCGCGTGTCGACCAAACGCTTGACACTTTCATCGGTGGCGTAGCTGGTCAGCAGGCGCTGAATGGCATGCAACGAACCCATGCAGCCGCTGTGTTCGCTGGCGTGCAGGTTGCCGTCGAGCCAGTAGCCGGGCTTTTCGATCGGGGCGCCGGTCGCGCTATTGGTGATTGTCATGCACCAAATATCGCGTCCTTCGTAGCTTTTGCCGATCGATTCGAGGCTTGCGAGTTGCGGATACTCTTGAACGAAGGCGTGGAGCGCTTCGGTCAATTCGGCATAGCGATAGTAACGTGAAAAATCGATTGTTGGCATGGTGAAAAACCTTTCCACTCGGTGGGCCATCAATTATACCCGAAGAAAGCAGGATGCCTAACACACCCTGCGCGCCTCGATTTAGGCGTTGTTCCCCGTTCTGCTGTGCGGCAGGGCGAAACCTGACGAGTTTTTGCATAGGCGGCGATACTGCTCGCTGCCATGCGGTCCTTGGCGCGTCCGCCTCCGGCTATCAACATTTCGCCCTCCCATACGGCGAGGGATGCCGCGCCATCGCGCGGCATCCCTCAGTTCTCAGCGATGCTCGCCGCTCTTCGTCGCAGCTTTGGCGCTTCGATCGGCTCGAAGGCGAGAGACGCCTAACGGAACTCGTATGCTAGAGCGTGATTTCGCCGCTAGCGTTGCCCGCTCGATAGCCTTTGGCATGCAGGGCAATCTTGCTGCCCGCCGGAGCTTGCACGATCCATTCAAGCTTCTTCTGCTGATCGTTGGGGAACATTCCACCCCAGAGCGCTTGTTTGTTGGCGCGCCCTTCGAGGTGGCCTAACTCTGTGACACGTGTGCCTGCCAGCAGCGTCACACCTTCGGGCAGCTCTAAGCTGACCTCGATCGGCGGGGCGGCCTTGCGCTCAAGTGCACGTTTGCTGCCATAGGTCGGCAGATAGCCGCTGTTGGCCAGTAGGGCGCGCAGGCGGTAGATGCCTTCGCCGATCTGCTCGGCGCTCCATTCGCGCAGCTCCAAGCGGGGAGTCATGCGGGCGTGGGCCAGCACAAACTCGGTGTTGGGCTTGAGAGTCTGCTCGAGGAACTTGCCGGGCGGGTTGTTGAAGGTATAGCGTTCGGCGATGCCTCCAAGCTCGACGCGGCCGAGCTGAGGGTGATCGAAGGGATACCAATCGACCACTC
>Ga0207874_1003120_pt1 | contig 14260 bp, 18 predicted proteins | sample HigsolmetaAR201D_FD_184833 | JGI IMG/M metagenome (GOLD analysis project Ga0207874, IMG submission 184833) | Ionic liquid and high solid enriched microbial communities from the Joint BioEnergy Institute, USA - AR20-1-D (SPAdes) (version 2) ...
ACCGGGCGCCCCTCCTCGAAGCCCGGCCATTCGATCTCGAACGGCACGGCCTTGAAGACCACATCCTGCCCGCCATTGAGCGGCGCGCCAGGCTCCAACCGCAAGGTCTTGTCCTCGAGCTGGTTGACCACCCGCACAGACTGGGCACCGAAAGCCGGGTGCAGCAGCTCGACCGTCACGAGCTGCACATCCGTCTTGGGGTTGGACGCGATGTTGATCGCGTATTCCGGGGTCCAGAAATCCACCATCACAGACTCCGCACCGCGAGCTGCATGGAGACGAGCCGGCGCGCGCCAACGGCCTGCACCTTGACGGCATTGGCACCACCGATGATCCGCACCGTCCGCACCGCGCAGCCCGTGCCGGTGTAGACCGGCATGTCAAACTCGGCCGCGCCGTGCCCCAGGTCGTTGAGGAGGAAGGCGACGAAGGTCTGATACTGCGCGGCGCTCATCAGGATGCTGTAGGGCATCACCGCGATGCGGTCGGCGAACTGCCGCCGGGCGCGCGTGTTGCCCCCCTGCATGTCGGTTTCCAGCAGCTCGCCGGCGAGGCTTTCGATGCCCCAGCCAGAGAGCTGCGGCTTGCTCGGCACACCTGCCGGCCACACGGGATTTGCCATCAGCGCCCTCGCATCGGATTGAGGCCGTAGCGGCCACGTATGAGCTGGTCGAGCTGGCCGCCCTTGGCGATGCTCTGCGCCACGGCAGCCTCGATCATGACGTCGAGGCGCGGCCCGCCCGGCCCCATGCTCTCGCGCGTCGTGACCTCGGCCCCGGCATTGTTGATGATGTTGACCTGAAAGCCCCCACCACGCGGCTGCACCGGCGTCGGGATGTGCGGCATGCCCACGAACCCGCCGTCGGCAAAGCCGCGGATAGCGCCACGCCGCAGCGCCTCAAGGTTGCCGACGCCGAGGCGCGCCACCGCCGCCTTGTCGAAGACGTACTCGCCCCTGTGGACGATGCCGGCCGGCTCGTACTTGCCGCCAGCGCCGGTGTAGCCGCCACTTGAGAAGCCGAAGCCCTCGAACACTTTCCCGACGACACCACCGATTTTGCCACCCTTGCCAGCAAGCCCGAACAGGCTCGCGAGCGGCCCCTGGCCCAGCAGCGCCGCTTGCAGAGCCGCGTCGGCAAGGCGCTTCACGAGGTTCATGAGCGCCTTTTCAGCGTTCTCGCCACCGGACACAATGTCCGAGAAGAAGCTCGAAATCTCCTGCCCGATGAAACGCTGCAGCTCGGCGAAGTCCTCCTGAGCCTGTCGCGCTGTCTCAAGCGCATCCTGGGCTCGGCCATAGGCGGACGCGACTTCATCGATCTTCGCACGGTACTCATCCGTCAGTGGCACGCCGGCACGCTTGGCGGCAATCTCCAACTCAAGAGCCTTTCGTGCCTTCTCCCGCTCCGCCGTCGTCAGGCCAAGACTCTCGCGCTCACGATCGAGCATCGCGATCTGATCGCGTACACGTTCGAGCTCGTCGCCAAACCGCTCCTGCGGAGACTTCCGATTGCTACGCTGCTCGCTCGCCTTGACGGCCTTCTCGTTCGCAATCGTCGTCTTGGCGAGCGCAAGGGCCTCCGCCTCCTGAAGCGTGATGCCTTCCTTGCGAGCCTCGTTGAGGAGCTTCTGCGCCTCGGCCTCAATCCGCTTTTGCTCGGTTGACTTCTTCGACTCCTCGATCTGCCTCGTGACGAAGCCTTGCTTCTGCAGGTCTCCGAACGTCTCGCTGAGGTCCGGCACATCCGGGACAGACACACGGATGTCATTCAGCCTTTCCAGCCGCCCCCTCAAATCGTCAACGAGGGCAGCCGATGCCTGCACCTGCGACAGCAGCTCGTCAAAGCTCGCGATAAGGTCAGGGAAGCCGAGACGCGCCAGACGCGACAGCTCCTCGCGAAGCGCCGCAGCGTCGATTTCCCCGCGGCGGAACTTGTCAAGCAGCTCGCTGAAGACCCGGACGGCCTCCTCACCCGGCCCGATGATCCCGGCGAGAAAATCCGAAGTGACATGCCCTTCAAGGCCCGGGGGGATCACTCCATCGGAGAAACCAGCCGCAATTTCTCGCTCAAGCGCCTTGACAACCTCATCACGAGCCCTGAGCAGATCAGTTGTAGCCTTCTGAAGGTGCCTTTCGATGCGGCGCACCTCCGTGTTCACAAGCCTGTCTGCGGCGCCGCGAGCCTCGTCGCCCACCTCCTGAGCCTTTGCCTTCACCCTTTCGAGCGCGGCCGCGTAGAGGTCGGCGTATTCGGATGCCTCACGCGTTTTCTGCCCGGCGTAGATGAATGCTAACGCGAGACCGGTGAGGGCAATGCCGACGGGGCCGCCAAGCGCAGCACTGGCCATCGAGAAGCCGCGCATGGCGACAGCCGCGGCGGTGGCGCGTGTCGCCACGGTAGACAGCAGGGAGCCATACCCGCCGGCGATCTGTGCCGCTACGGCGAATATCGCACGCTGCCGGGCGACCTCCGCAGTCAACGCCGCGGCGGCTTTGGACGTGCCAACCATCCTGACGGCAAGCCCCACGCCGAGCGCAGTGCCGATCATCAGCACAGCGTCAGCGATGGTGTCGAAATTCTCAGCGAGGGCCGCCAGACCAGCAGCGAGGCGCCGCGACGCTCCAAGAGAAGCGTCCGTCTGACCAATGTACTGCGTGAGGGCGTTCCAGACCTGCGTCAGGGCGTCCTCGATGGTCATGTTGGTCGCGGCGAAAGCCTGCTCGATCTGGGGCTGCGCAGCGAGAATGGCTTGGAAAACCTTGTCGCTGGTGAGCTTGCCCTCCTCACCCAGTTGCTTGAGGCCGGCGATCGTGGTGCCGAAATAGTCTGCAATCGCCTGCGCCAGCAGCGGCGCATTCTCACGCACAGAGCGCAACTCGTCGCCCTGCAGCACGCCGGAGCTAAGGCCCTGGGCCAGCTGCAAGATGCCGGCCGCCATTTCCGATGCCGCAGCGCCGCCCGCCTTGAAGGCCTTGTTGATGATGACTGTAGCGCGGGCAACCTGCTCCTCGGACTCCGCCACGCCAGCGGTCGCACGCATGATGCGAGCATAGAGCTCCGCCGTGGTCGCGAAATCGGCGCGCGTCTCTCTGGCGAGCTGGTTGATGCCCTCAAGATCGCGCCCAGCCCGACCTGCCACTTGTCCGGCAGCGGCGATCAGGTTGCCCGCGCGCGTCCACTCGTCCGCGAGCTGGCGGACCTCACGCGCCCCGAGCCCGAGTCCGAAGCCAAGGCCGATTGCACCAAGCCCGCGCCCCAGCCCCTCCCGGAAGCCCTTGCCGATATCGGCAAGACTTGCTTCGATCCTGGCCTGCGACTTCCGCGCATCCGCCTCGATGCCACGCAGAGCCCGTTCCGCCGTCGTCCGCGCCTTCGCCAACTCGCGCTCGAACTTGCGAACGCTGGCCTCCAAGGTTACGGTCAGGCGCTCCAGATCAGTAGCCATTCATCTGACCCATTTCAAAGGTGGAGGGAGAATTGCGGGGCATTGTTGTTGTACTTGCTTCGTTACTCATCGCCGGCTGCTTACCGACCAAAGAAATTGAGCTCCGGTCCAGCTTCGACCCCAAGGAAGCGGCCTATGCACAGACACCCGGCACCGCACGCATCGTCGGGCAGGCTTTCATCCGTCAGAAAGGAGGGGGCGTCGTGACAGCGGCAGGCGAGCCTGTCTTGCTGCTGCCAGCCGTGCCGCAGGTCGAGGAAATGGTCGCGAAGACCGCCGATGCCCGGGGGCCATACGCCCCAGAACTCGACATCAAGAACCTCGACCCGCGGCTGAAGGACTACACGAAGAAGACAATAGCCGACGCGACAGGCAACTTCACCTTCGACAAGCTGTCAGCCGGCGACTACTACATCGTTACACGTGTCGTCTGGACTGTCCCTGGCCGGTACGGCGGCCGTCAAGGCGGCGAGCTGGTACAGCGCGTCACGCTCAAGCCTGGCGAGGAGCAGCGGGTGATCATGAGCCGCTAGCCCCGCGCCAGCCAGTCGGCGTGCTTCTCGATGAGTGCGTCGTACTCCTCGCCAGTCATGGCAGGCGGCTCATCGTCGCCGCCATGCGCCTTGTTCCACCCATCGACCGCCGACGCGAATTGCCAGAGCGACATCGCATCGACCTCGATGGGCGTGAAGCCTAGGACGGCTCCGCTGCCGTAGAGGGCGCCGACGGGGAGCCGTCCGTCTCCTCGGTCGCCGGCGCCCCGTCTTTTCCCGATGCGATATCCTCGGGGCCGACCAGCGCGGCAGTCAGCACCTGCAGCGCCGGCCCCACATTCTCCAGCAGCGGCCGCTCGTCCACGTACCGCTTCACCAGCACCAACGCTTCCGCAGGCCTCATGCCGCCGCCGATGAGCCCAAGGCGCAGCACCTCGCGCAGGTCATCGACGCGCCATGTGCGGTCGAGCAGGCGCTGGAAAATCTCGGCCGGCCCCGCGTTGCACTTCTCCTGCAGCTCGCGGAGCTGGCCAATCGCGAGGCGAAAGCGATGCTCGCCGTCGCCCCACGCCATGGTGATGGAACCGTCAATGCTCACGACTCATCGACCCAGGTAATCTCGCCGTCGCTCTGCAGCTCGACCTCGACAGAGATCTTGCCGTCGTCCTCCGACGCGCCGAGATTGAACGTGGTGAGGATGAACCGGCCCGCATAGTGGCCGCCGCCGTCAGCGGCCGGCACGTCCAGCTTCAGCCGGCAGTTGCGGGCCTCGCCGGTCATGAACCAATCGCGCCACACATCATGCGCGTCCAGAGCCAGCACGCCGGATCCGGAGATGCTGCCGCTCAGGGCGCGGGCAACACGCTCCGTCCACGACGGCAGGGAGGGGTTATCGCAATCCGGCACCGTGGTGTCGGAGGTTTCGGCACTGAAATTGATGCCTCGCGTGGTCAGGCCGCACGGAGCCGAGAACACCTCGGGGCTGCCGCCGTCGCCAACCTGGATCAGCATCTTGTACCATGCTGCGGTTTTCGGTTTTGCCATTCGGGCCTCCTAGAAAAATGGCCCGCTCAAGGCGGGCCTCCGTTCCGGGCAGTTGCAGCGCTCAGGCATCGATCTGCGCGCGGAAATTCACGACCCCGTGGGTCGTCAGCCCATCGGGGTCAGCCAGAAAGCGCGTGTCGCGGTGGATGAGCGACACGAGCCCATAATCCGTCAGGTCAAACTCCTGCCGGTGCAGCGCCCTGGCGACAGCCGTCGCGATGGCCGACGCCTCAACACGGCCCACCGCACGGGACCAGACGTGCACGTCGAAATATACCTCGACGGCCTCGATGCACTCGGCATCGTCACGCACGACCTGCCACCCGGCCACGGTGACGTAGGGGAACACAGCATCCGGCGGCACGCGGTCAAAGACGCGGCCAGCAACGGCCGGCACGCCCGCCTTGAGCGCGGCGACGACCGCGCCCTGCAGAGCAAGGTCAGCGCTCATTTGCCACCCCCGGCAACGCTCTTCACCGCCTTTGTCGTCGCGCGCGCAATGCGGCTCTTAACCCGGCGCCGCAGAGCCCGGTACGCAGGGTAAAAGAAGGGGCGCGGCTCTGAACCAGGATGATTGACCTGCGGAACACGAGTGCCGTTGAAGTACAGCAGGCCGCTCGGGTTCTTCGCCTTGATCGTGTGGGGCGCCGTGCCGAATTCGACGAAGCGCGCGTACCAGGCCTTGTCGTCACCAGCCACGATATGCACCGTCAGGTCTGGGTCGCCCTTCCCGCCCGACGCCATGCCGCGCACATTCGCATTCTCCGGCGTGTAGGTGCCCTTCACCTTACGGATCGATCGCTTCAGATCGCCGCTATCCTCCGGTACGAGGCGCTTCTGCATGGCGACGATCTCGTCTGCGCCCTTGTCGAGCGCGCCTGCGACTTCCTTGCGCACCGCGTCCGGGATCGCCGCCAGCTTTGCCAGCAACCGCTCCCGGTTCCTCATCCTTGCCCGCGCCATGACCCCTCTCCACGAGCTCGACAGCACCAGCCTGCATAGCCGCAACGTAATGAGCCTCCGGGATGAGGAGGACGTGACCGGCCTTGTAGGCGACATCGACGCCGACCGACACGCGGTAGTCAAAATCCCGCGTGAACCTCACTCTCTTCGCCATCTCGGCCTCACACCGCGACACCGCTCTCGACGAGCAGATAGACCCACTGCCGATCGCTGATCTGGTCGATTTCGCGGATGTTGTAGGCCGTCCCGCGGCGGGCATCGACCATGCGCCAGCTTTGCTGGATGCCCCTGGCGGCAGCGCATTGGCGAATGCGCACCTTGAAAATCGACCGGCCCTGCAGGCGGGCGGCCTCCACACTCTCGCCGCCGCGCTCATAGATGAACTTCGCCCGGCAAGAGAATTCCGGCGTCCAACCGTGGGTCGTGTTGCCGTAGCCATCGTCAAACGGGGCAGGACTCTCAAATCGTACCTTCTCGTTCAGGAACGATGGAGAAACCGCAGCCATGGCGCGTCACCTCACGGCTGGATCAGCGAGACGATAGAGCAGCATTTCCGCTCGATACGGGATGCCGCCAGGCCGCCCCTGCATTTCGTCCTTGCCCTCGTAGAGGTGCCTTGTCGTGAGGATTGTGGCGACCACCACCGACTGCGGGATGGTCGCGTCAGGGTTCAGGCTGCCACTCTCGTCCAGACCGATTACCTCCGCGGCTCGCGTGTCCAGGTATGCGATGACCGCCTCGCTGGCAGCCTCGATAAGCTGCTCCAGCAGGGCGTCATCGTCATTGTGGTCAATGATGGGCTGCGCCCGCTTGACCTCCTCAAGGGTGCAAAGCGCCACCATTACAGCACCTTTTTGGCTTCCACATCGCGGCCGTCACGGCCCTTCTTGACGGCGAGACGCCAATCCGGCGAACCATCCGGGCGGCCTTCCGGGGCATCCTTCTGGGCGATCCAGAGCGATCCGCCATAGCTGACGGCATCACCCTTGAGATATGCAGCGTCCGGCTTGTAGACGCCGCGGTCGATGATGCAGGGCAGTCGCACAGACTTGACCACATCACCGCGGCTGAACGTGGCAACGGGCCGGCCAGCGTCGTCGAAGTCAAACGACATATCCTCGAAGCCGAGGCCATCCGCGCCATCGCGTCCCGGCGCCCCATCCTTGCCGACCACGGGGCCGAGCATCTTCGTCTCGCCGTTCGTCAGCGTGATGACGAGGTTGCCATCGCGATCGACAACCGCCCCGGCCATCCCAACGCCATCGGCGCCCTTCTCACCCTGCGGGCCCATGGGGCCGGGTTCACCGCGCGGTCCGGGCTCGCCGTCCTTCGGACGCGGCAGCAGCGCGACGGCCTCGTCCAGAGCCGCCTTGACCAGCGCAGGGATGTCGGGCAGCTCCTGCGGCTCCTGCGAGGCGGCAATGGCGGCCCGCATCTCATCCAGCTCGGCCTTGATGCGCTCATGGACCAGAGACGCCACCTCCTCCGGATCGGCGTCCTTGCCGTCACGACCAGGCGCGCCGTCGCGCGGAGTCGGCAGCGCGTCAAGGCGCTTCTCCAACTCCGCAAGACGCCCCATGATCGCCCTGGTCTCGGCGATGAGCGGCGCCGTGGCATCCTCGGCGGCCTGCTTGATCAGGCCGGCTATTCCATCAGTGAATTTGTCCAGATCGAGCACCGCGCGATCCTCTCAGCTTCGACGCCACCATCCAGAGCGCCTTTTCGGTCTCGTCCGGCTCCGGGGCCGGCTCAGGGACAGCCGCCGGCGGCGGATTGTTGGCCTGCTCGATGAGCAGCTTGTCACGCGCCGCGATGGCCTCGATGGAGTGATCCTGCTGCTGCAGGTAGACGGTGCCGCCGCCGGTGATCCTCGGCGCATCCAGCTTCGCCCGCCGCTCGTCGAGCGTGAGCACTGACTTGGCCTTCTCGATCACCTCCATCTGGGTGAGGCTGTCGAGCCTCCACAGGCTGTCGGTGTCAAACTCGACACCGATCGTCACGCCGTCAAAACCGAGCCCATCATCGAGACACGCCTCGGCGTCCTCCATCAGCGAATGCAGCGCGTCGATGAAGTACCGGATATTGCTCGTCTGCACCGTCTCGCCGGAGGGGATCGGCGCAAGGCCGAGCTTCGACAGAGGGATGCCATAGGAGGTGACGATGGTCTCCGATGTCCACCGAAGCTGCTCAACCAACTGGCTGTCCGAGGCGGCAATCGCCATCCGCTCGAACTTCAGCCCGTCACCGACCACGGCAATGTTGCCCGCGTTCGAGCCGGAATAGTTATCCCTCCACGCCTCCTTTAGGCGCTGCGCCGTCGCATCGCTGATCTTGCCCGGCGCGGTGAGCACGCCGCTCGGCAGCGACTGGTTCGCGAAGAAATTGGCCGCGTTCTGGCTGATCTTCTGCGCCTGCGTAGCGCTGAGCGCGGTAGCCCAGACTGGGCTCAGCCCCACGAGCGGGTGGAAAAGACAATTCCAGCGATCATGGATGATCTCAGTCGCCGGCACCGTAACATCGCTCTGGATGCCGGGAAGATTATCCGCGGAGAGCTGATAGAAGACCTCGCCGGAGTCGCTGACCAGCACCTTCACAAGCCGCGGGTCGAGCACATACAGCCTGGTCACCACCCCGCGACCGTCGCGCTGCTTGAGCACGTAGGTGTTGCCGCGGGAGAGTTTCGACAAAAACCAGCTCTCGAAGAACTGATTGCGAGTCTGGAAGTGGTTCGGCTTGCGCAGGACGACAGCACGCGGGTCGCGCCCCTCCTCCACCTCTGTCCAGATGCCGTCCTGCTTCTTGACCAGCTTGACGCGCAGCTTCGCAATGTCGCGCGCAATCATCGACTGGCAGCGGAAAATATAGGGGTTCTCGAAGACGCTTTCGCGGTCGATGACAACATTGCGCTGCCACGCACCGGGAAAGCTCTCGAATATGGTGGTCCAGCCGCCCCGGCTGCTGGGTGCGCTAAGAGCCTTGCGCCCTCCGAGCCACCCCATCATCCGCTTGATCATGTCGAGAGCGCCTCGAAAAGCTCGATGTTGATAAAGCACGCCCCGCCGAGATCGGCAGCGCGCTATTCGTACGGCGATGGATACGGGAACTGCGCTTCCAGCCACGCATGAAATGCGCGACTGGCCGCAACGGTGTCCGAACTCGACAGCACATCAAGGTCAGCCGGAGGCGTGCCACGCCACTGTCTGACCTTCACATCCTCGCGCCGATAGCTCGGCTGCGGGAACAGATTGTGGTACAGCGTCCGCAGAAGGTAACGCTGGCCCTTGAAGTCGGCGATCAGCCCCTTCAGCTTGTCACGCTCGTAGACGGTTGGGGTGTGGAGCCCGAACCATAGCGGATCGGCCACACCGTGCGCCTTGAGAATGTCCCTGGTCCATTCGATATGGAGCCGGTACCGCCCTTGTGGCAGGCCAGAGGCCAGATATTCCTCTATCGTGCCTCGGTTCTCATGCCGAAAGGTCCACGGACGCAGGAGAAAGAAATCGTCGTTCATCACGACGAACTTTTCTGTCTCAACTGCCTGTTCCACCGCAGCGGCAATGTTGGCGGTAGATGATCGATAGCGGTCCGTATCGCGCGGCACCAGCACGAAGCGCACCAGTCGGCTGATACAGCCCGGCTTGTCTCCCGCGACGATCACCTGCTTATGCGGCATGAACTTGTGCAGGGAGCGCAGGGAATAGCGGAGCTCAAGGTCAAAGTGTGTTGCCTTGTAGGGGTATACGACATCCATCAGGCCGCCAGAGCCTCATCGATGCGCTTGCGCAGCTCATCGGCACCCCAGCCGTGATACGGCTTCTTGCCGACGATCTCCTGATACTGCGCGCGCAAGTCCGCCAAATCCTCGCTCACCTCCGCTTTCGGAGCTGGCTCTGAGGCTGGCGCAGCAACAACAGGCGCGGCAACGTCTGCCTGCATGTGCCGGGTGGCATACCCGAGGCGCGACAGAACCTGAGCAAATCGCGGGTCACGGCTCTTCAGAGCCTTGTCCCAATAGGTGGTCTTGTTGGTCACGAGATAGCCTCCAGCACAGAATAGCCCGCCGCCGAATGGCGACGGGCCTCATCGTTTGGCTCAGCTGCTAGCGTCCTCAGCGCCCCAGGCAACGCCGGACAGGTGAGCCACAGCGCTCGAACGACGGCGCGCCCAGTTGATGGTGCGCTCGGCCCGGAAGCCGACGCTGTTGGTCTGCCACAGGCTCACAAGGTCAGTAGCCTCGGTCGGCGTCGTGCTGTCGTGCGACGGGTTGTCCGCCATCTCCAGCGACGCCTCGCGGGACATATCGACAGCAATGCCGCCCTCGTCCGCGAGGTAGATATCGCCGGCATTGACCAGAGCAACCGTGCCAGACGGCACGTACTGCGACACGATCACCGGCAGGCCGAAGAAGGTGCCGCCAGTCATGCCGATGCCGGGGAACTCGGACTGGCCGAGCGGGTTCTGCATCAGCGACAGCGCCAGCGCCGTCGTGGCGGGCATGATCCAGACGCCGGTGTCAGGCGCGTTGTTCGCCGCGATAAAGGCCGCGAACAGGGCGCGCACATCCTCACGGACAGCATCCGCGGACGTGCCGCTCGACGCGATCGCAGACACGCCATTCAGGACAGAGGCAGGAGACACGCCGGACGACGCCGCCTTGGACGGGTCAATGAAGTCGCGGTCCATGCGCTCGCGCAGGGCATTGGCGAGCTCATCGCGGATCAGCATCTCAGCCGACGGCGACGAATCCCGCAGGAGCTCCTCCGTGACCACCGCGATGTTGGCGACCTTCAGCGGCTCGAGCGTGGTGCGGCCATAAGACCAGCTGGTCAGCGGCTTGGCCTTACCTTCGCCGACCCAGTAACCCTGACCACCAGTTACCTGGCCGATGAGCGGAGTGCGGAAGGGCACACGGCGGAGCGACGGGACGCCGTCCGTGCCGAAGCGGCCGAGGATCGTGCGCGGACGCAGATACTCGACGAAATCGGCGAAAACGTTCGTCTCGTCGCCGACGAGGTTGCCGGCCCAGTTGTCGTTGCCAGTGTTCGCCGCAGGGACAGCAGCCTTGGTGATGACGCCGTAAACAACGGAATCCTCACCGTAGAGCTGGCGCGCCTTCTCGCGGACGCTCTCGCCGTCGAGACGCGCCAGCGCCTTGACGCGCGCGAGGCGGGCGAAGTTCACGCCAGGGGGGGCCTTCGGGGCCTTCACACGGGCAGGGACCGTCGGCGTGCGGCTCTGCGAGGCGGCATCGGCCGAGGCGCCCTCGACGGCCTTGGCGGTAGCAGCGTCCATCTTCTGCAGGGAGCGGAGCCGGGCGAGGTGCTTGTCAATCGCCTCGATCTCGGCCTCAAGGGTGTCAAAACGCTCCTGCGCCTCGGCGTCAAGGGTCTCGCCCTTCTCCGCCGCAGCGTCCATGAGCGACTTCATCTCGGCAGCGCGCGCGGCGCGAGTGGCCTCGAACGCGCTGATCTGTTCAGCATACGTTGTCATTGGAGTTCTCACTGAATGGGGCGCGCTTGTCCAAGGCGCGGGAATAAGCGTTTACAGCTTGGACAAACCGTCAGACGTTGATCCTGTTGATCACGAACGGCTTCGCCCGGACGCGGGCGGGGTCAGCCAGCCTCACCACCGGAAGCGTTTTGCCAGACGCGGCGGGCTTCTCGGTCACTGGCTGTGAAACGGGGGCATCGGCAGCAGTGGCACCGATGTCGAACTGCTTCAGGGCGGTGATCGCGTCTGCGCTGAGCGCCTTGCTGACACTCGTGATCAGCGCGCTGGCGTTCGCAGGCACAGACACCGTGGAGAGCTCAAAAATCTCGATCTCCTGGTAGTCTACGCCACCGTCCTCCTTGTAGGCGTACTTAAGCGGGCGGAAACCGATGCTAACCGCCCTCACAAGGCCGGCCTTGATCTCGCCCCAGGCGGTGTCCACGCGATCCTTGAGCGACCCCGGTTCCTTGATCACCGGAATCTCGGCCTCGAACTCTATGCCAGCCTTCGTCGGCTTCTTGAACGTCACCCGCCCAATCGGGCGATCAGCGTCGTGCTGATGCAGAAGCACAACCGGGTTCTGGAACTTCGCGCCGAGCGGGTTGATCGTGTCGTTCACCCTGTCTACGTCTGGCGTCGTCGCCCAGCCAGAGAACGAACGCCTTTCCTCATCGAGGCTTTTCACCTCGATGAGCGAATATGCCCTGTCCATGTTGAGGCCTCCCGAACCGCTCTGCCGGCCGGCAATCAGCGAAGGAAAATCATCTGGTACTCAGGCTCACCGCGCGCTTCCGGGTTCCTGACCATGACGGTCACCGCGTTGAAGAGCGCGATTGCCGGGTCGATCTTGGCGTCGCCGGCGTTCTGCTTCGTGGCCCTGATAGCCGTCGCCGTCGGCTCGATCTTCAGGTTGCCGACACACCACGACATCAAGCGCGAGCCATCGTGGCGCAGCGTGCCGTTTGCCAGCTTGCGCTCGGCCGTCTTGATGGCGTTCATCATCGCGTAGCCTTGCGGCGCGCCGATCAGAAGCCCGGCCTCCTGCGTCACCTCGATCTCGGCAAGCGCCTCGATCATTTCCCCGAGGCCGGCGGGGTCAACCGCCACACACGCCAGCAGGCCACGCTGCTTGATCTCTTCGATGATCTCGATGATCTGCGTGATGTCATCGAGCTCATCCTGGACAATCGTCAGGTCGCCATCGCGCTCGAAGTCTCGCAGCCGGGACGCAATCGACTTGCGCCGCTCGAGCACGCCCACATGGCACCAGGCATGCGACCAAGCCAGCCAGTCGCGCGTCTCGCGTTGCCGGCCGATCACTGACAGCCCGAACAGGTCATCGAGGCCGCCGCCGTCGATGCCGACGACACACACCTCAGACTCAGACAGCAGGCGCTCAAGGGTCAGATCAGGCTCAACGCGCTTAGGCCAGAACTCGGCGCCAGCCCACCGGTCGCCACGCAAGGTCTGGCCGATCTCCACATTGAGGTGCTTGGCCAGAAAGACGTTCCGCGTCTCCGGCCCCTTGGCCATCTCCTTGCGGAGCTCGTCCGCCAGCCATTCCCGGCTGACAGAACGCCCGATATTCGGGTTTGTGATGTAGAAGTTCGCCGGATCGAGATAAGCCTCGGACTCGAGCATCCGCTTTGGGAACTCGTACAGGACCGGGAGGAACTTCTTGTCCTCTATCACCCCGTCACGCACGTTGCGTGCATAGTCGAGCTTGTCCTTGAACACGCCAGACGGTGGGGTGTCCGATTGCGTCGTGATCGAGATCACGAAGCCCTCCGGCCTCGACACCAGGCCGCCGGTGGCCTCCCGCAGCATCGCGTCCGCATGCGGCCGCTTGCCGAACTCCCAAAGCTCGTCGATCAGCACGAAGGCGGCCTTCTTGCCGACAACCGTGGCACTGTCGGCGGCCACCACCTTTAGCGTGGCCTTCGTCTTCAGGTGCGTAATCGTCCGAAGATGGTCCTGCACATGGAGGAAGCCGTCATCGGCGGCATTAAGCTCAGGATCAGCCCTCACTGCATCAGCGGCCGGCTTGAACGCATTCTGGGCCGCCTCAATCGTCGGCGCCAGGATCAGCAGCTCGTTCGACATCCGCCAGTTGCGGATCAGCGCGGTGAGCATGATCCCGGCGGCGAGCGTTGACTTCGAATTCTTCTTAGAAATCAATAACATGGCCTCTCTTACGAGCTGCCTGTTATTGTCTCTGTCGTAGGCACCGAAGATCGCGGCGACGAACTCGAATATCCAGTCGTCGCCAGCCTCTCCGAACGTCGGGCTCCCGGCCACATCGACGATCCGAAGGGCCTTGAACACATCGAGCGCAGCCGCAGCCTCGTCCGGGAACAGAGGCTTGAACGGGATCAGGGACTCACGCGCAACAATGCGCCGCTCCCAGTCAGGGCACGCAGTTGTCCAATCCATCAGCTACCGTTGTTGACGACCAGCTTGGGCGGGCTGGGCACCGCAAACCGACCAGAGGATGCGCTGCGCTCCGCTGTCTCCTGCCGCTGCTCCTTCTTGCCCTTCTTCTCCGCATCGGCACGCGCATGGACATACGGCGCCGCAGCAATAGCCATCCGGTCACGGCGCTCGTTGTCAGCCGTCGGGTCGTTCATCACCGCGAGCATGTATTCCAGAGGCGTCAGACCGTACTTGGCGAAATCACGCGCGATCTCAGCTTCCAGCTCCGCCTTCGTCGGCCCGCCAGACTTCTTCGGGCGTCCAGCGCCAGGCCTGTAACCGCCACGAGCCATCTTCGGTTTCCCAATCAGCCAGTTGAATCAAACGAGCCAGAAAAATCTCCGCGTGAG
>Ga0207874_1003122_pt1 | contig 14243 bp, 12 predicted proteins | sample HigsolmetaAR201D_FD_184833 | JGI IMG/M metagenome (GOLD analysis project Ga0207874, IMG submission 184833) | Ionic liquid and high solid enriched microbial communities from the Joint BioEnergy Institute, USA - AR20-1-D (SPAdes) (version 2) ...
GGCGCCGCGTCCGCCGACGCCAACGACCCCGCCGGCGACACCGCTGCCGACGGGGAGGACGAGATCGCCGAGATCGCCCGGGTCGCGGGCGAGGGCGGGGACGACGACGCGGCCGAGGCCGAGCCGACCCAGCCGATCGCCGTGGTCGAGCGGGAGCCCTGACGCCGCGTCGCGGGACAGAAGCCACCGACTCACGAGCCTGCGTGGGCGATAGAGTCCCGCGCCTCCATCACACCCCCGGGAGGTGCGGACGGCATGGCCGCGACGAAGAAGACGTCCACCACTGAGCCTGCGAAGAAGGTGACGGGGTCGGCGAAGAAGGCAGCCGCGCCGGCCAAGAAGGGCTCGGCGAAGGCGAAGAAGGCCGCCGGCGTCGACCGCGCCGACGGCGTCCCGGCGCCGAACGGCATCACGAAGGATCGCATCGTCCCCAACAAGGACTTCGACCTCAAGTTCCTGAAGGCGCAGTACGACGCGCTGATCGCCGAGCGCGCCGCGCTCACCGGCCAGGCGACCCGGCTCGAGGACGAGGCCCACTCCCTGATCGAGGAAGGGGAGATGGGTGACGTCCAGTTCGACGACGAGAGCGGCGAGGGCGACACGATGGTCGTCGAGCGCGAGCGCGACCTCGCGCTGTCCGCACAGGCCCGCCAGACGGTCGCCGAGATCGACGCCGCCCTCGAGCGGATGGCCAACGGCACGTACGGCTACTCCGTCGTGTCCGGCCTGCCGATCCCGCGTGAACGCCTCGAGGCGATCCCGTGGGCCGCGGTGCTCGTCGAGGAGAAGGTGGGCGGCATCGGCCGCCGGTGACCTGATGGCCGCACTGGGCCGCCTGCGTGGCGCCCTCCTCCTGGCGGCCGTCGTCGTCCTCGTCGACCAGCTGACGAAGCACTGGGCGGTCAACGCACTCGACGACCGCACGATCGACCTGGTGTGGACGCTGCGGTTGAACCTCGCGTTCAACACCGGCATGGCGTTCTCCCAGGGCACCGGCATCGGCCCGGTCATCGGCGTGGTCGGCCTGCTCGTGGTCGTCGGGCTGCTGATCGCCATCGGGCGGGCCTCCAGCCCGCTCTACGGACCCGCCGTCGGGCTCATCATCGGAGGGGCGGTCGGCAACCTCGCCGACCGCCTCTTCCGTGGTCCGGGCTGGCTGCGCGGCGGCGTCGTCGACTTCATCGACCTCCAGTGGTGGCCGATCTTCAACGTCGCCGACATCGCCCTCACGCTCGGCGGTGCGCTGCTCATCCTGAGCACCGTGCGCAACGACCGCCCCGCCCGACACGAGGAGCACGAGGTGCGCGCGGCCGTGCCGGGGGACGGAGGCGACGGCGCGTGATCAGCGAGCGCGTCCCCGCCGCCCTCGCCGGCGAGCGCCTCGACCGGGTCGTCTCGTTGCTCGCGGACATCAGTCGGTCGGCGGCCGCCGCCACGATCGCTGCCGGCGGGGTCCGCGTCGACGGCGCGCCGGCCGGCTCCGGCAAGGTCCGCCTCGCCGAGGGCGCCCTCGTGGAGGTCGACCCGGCGGCGATCCCGCGTGCCTCGTTCCCGGCGCCGGACCCGGACGTCGCGTTCGAGGTCGTCCACGTGGACGAGCACGTGATCGTCGTCGACAAGCCGGCGGGCCTCGTCGTCCACCCCGGCGCCGGCAACCCCGACAAGACGCTGGTCAACGGGCTGCTCGCCCGCTTCCCCGATCTCGCCTCGGTCGGCGACCCGATGCGCCCGGGCGTCGTCCACCGCCTCGACGCCGGCAGCTCGGGGCTGCTCGTCGTCGCCCGCACCGACGCCGCCGCCACCGCCCTGATCGAGCAGTTCGCCACCCACGCTGCGGGCCGCCGCTACGACGCCGTCGTGTGGGGCCACCCCGAGGCGCCCCACGGCATCGTCGACGCGCCGATCGGCCGGGACCCCGCCGACCCGTTGAGGATGGCCGTGGTCGTCGACGGCAAGCCGGCGCGCACCGAGTACGAGGTCGTCGCCCGCTCTCGCACCCCCGGGATGCTCGCCCGGCTGTCGTGCGTGCTGCAGACCGGGCGCACGCACCAGATCCGCGTCCACCTCGCTGCCATCGGTCACCCGCTCGTCGGTGACCCCGTGTACGGACCGCGGCGCACGACGTTCGGGCTCACCCGCCCGTTCCTGCACGCAGCCGAGCTGTCCTTCGACCACCCGGACACGGGGGAGCGGTGCACGTTCCACAGCCCCCTGCCTGCCGACCTCGAGGCGTTCCTGGCCGGCCTCGAGCCCGCCTGACGCGCTGCGTCGGCAGGTGCCGGCGGGGTCGCTCAGCGGGCGGCGATCGACTCGGTGACCTCGGGTGGGCCCTCGACGGGGTCGGTGCCCTCCGATGCCGGCCACGGTGCGTCGCCCCGGGCCATGCGCGCCACGCCGGCGAGCGTGTAGCTGTCGAGGTGCTTGCGCATGAACTCGCCCGCGAGGTTCCAGACCGCGATCAGGACACACTGACCCTCGTGATCACAGGCGCCGTCCTGATGCGGCTGACCGAAGTCGCCGAGCGTGATCGGCCCGTCGACGGCCGACACGATCTCGGACAGCTTGATGTCCTCGGGATCGCGCGCCAGCACGTACCCGCCACCGACCCCGCGCTTGGACCGCACCAGGCCTGCCCCCTTCAGCGCGAGCAGGATCTGCTCGAGGTAGGGCTGGGGCAGCCCGGTGCGCTCGGCGATGTCGCGCACCGACGTCGGACCATCGGTGGCGTGGAGGGCAAGGGACAGCAACGCCCGACAGGCGTAGTCGCCCCTGGTGGACACGCGCACGACCCCATGGTACGGGTCGCGCCGGCCGCCCCGGACGATCCCGACCGTGGAGGACATCGAGACCACCACGCGCGAGACGTCGATGAGCTTTACGTCGGCGGAGGAAGATGATGGACTCTCCGGCGGTGACCCCCCACGCGACACGACTGCGGGGCACGGAGGCCGGCCCGTTGATCCCGGATTACGCGGGACCGAACGTCCGCGGCATCGTGCCCGCCCTGCTCGGCCCCGGCTCGTGGGCGTCCTCGCTGCCGCCGTGGATGCCGGAGCCGGTCGCGGGCGCCGACCAGGTCGTGCTGCTCGTGCTCGACGGGCTCGGATGGGAGCAGTTCCAGGAGCACCTCGACCTGCTGCCGACCCTGGCGTCGATGAGCGGTGGGCCGATCACGACCGTCGCCCCGACGACCACGGCCACGGCGCTGAGCTCCATCGCGACCGGCCTCACCCCGGCCGAGCACGGCCTGCTCGGCTACCGCATGTTGCTCGGCGGTGAGGTGCTCAACGTGCTGCGCTGGACGAGCGACGGTGCCGATCGCCGGTGGGCGCACCCGCCGCGCGACGTGCAGCCGTTCGCCGCGTTCCTCGGCCACGACGTGCCCGTCGTGTCACCGACCGAGCTGCAGGGCACCGCGTTCACCGAGGGCCACCTGTTCGGCTCGCGCCCGGTCGGCTACCGGGCCGTGTCGGCGCTGCCCGTCGAGGTCGGCCGCCTGCTGCGGGCGGGGGAGCGGTTCGTCTACGCCTACTACGGCTACATCGACAAGACCGCTCACGAGCGCGGCTTCGGCGAGTTCTACGAGGCCGAGCTGCGCTACGCCGACCGCCTGATCGGCGACCTCCTCGACGTCCTCCCCGCGGGGGCGGTGCTGCTGGTGACCGCCGATCATGGCCAGGTGGAGGTCGGCAACCGCATCATCGAGCCGGACCCGAGCCTGCTGGAGATGGTCGCCACCCAGTCCGGCGAGGGCCGGTTCCGGTGGTGGCACGCCCGTCCCGGCGCGGCCGACGAGCTGGCCAAGGCGGCCCACGAGCGCTACCAGGACGTCGCCTGGGTGGTGACCCGGGAGCAGGTGATCGACGAGCACTGGTTCGGGCCGACGATCGCCGCCCCGATGGCCGCCCGCCTCGGCGACGTCGCGCTGGTCACCCACGCACCCGTCAGCTTCTACGACCCGACGGACTCCGGCCCCTTCGAGCTGATCTGCCGGCACGGCTCGCTGACGTCGGCCGAGGTGCTCGTGCCGCTGCTGGCCCGCGGCCGGTGACGGCGGCGAGGACCGTGGTGGCAGCGGGCGCTCGCTCTGGAAGGATGGACCCATGACCGACACGCCTGACCGACCGGCCACCGGTACACCCGACGCCTCGACGCCCGGACCGACCGAGCGCGGCGAGGTCGTGGTGCCCGGCGCCGAGGGGGAGCACGAGGAGGAGCACGGCGACGCCGTCACCTCCCCGGCCAAGGTGATGCGCATCGGTTCGATGGTGAAGATGCTGCTCGAGGAGGTGCGCGCGGCGCCGCTCGACGAGGCGAGCCGCGAGCGGCTGGCCGAGATCTACGACCGCTCGGTCGCCGAGCTCGCCGAGGCGCTGTCACCGGACCTGCAGCACGAGCTGAAGACGCTCGCCCTGCCGTTCCGCGACGGCGAGGTGCCCACCGAGGGCGAGATCCGCGTCGCCAAGGCGCAGCTCGTCGGCTGGTTGGAGGGCCTGTTCCACGGCATCCAGGCGACCCTGTTCGCCCAGCAGCTGGCCGCCCGCCAGCAGCTCGAGCAGATGCGCCAGCTCCCGACCGGCCCCCAGGGCCCGCACGGGCAGCACAACCCGCCCGACCGCCCCGGCACCTACCTGTAGCCGACGCCCGCGCCGGTCGCGTCGCCGGTCGCACGTGAGCGATCGGGCCCGTGCAGGGACCGATCGCTCATGATCTCGGCGCGGCCCCGAGTGATCCTGAGCGATCGGGCCGCCCCGGGCGCACGTCGCTCATCGTCAGGACGCCCGCGGTCCCAGGTCCGCCCGGGCCCGGCGTGAGCGCCGGGCGGTGGCGGCGACGACCACGACGGCACCGGCCACGGTGAGCAGGGCACCGACCGTGGCGGCGCGGCCCAGGCCGTGGCTGACGGCCTCCAGCCACCCGTCGTCGATCGTCGCCGGGCGACCACCGCCGTAGCGGGACTCGGTGGCGGCGGCGGCGATGGAGCCGAGCAGGGCGGTCCCGAGGGCGGCGCCGATCTGCTGCGTGGCCCCGACGGCCGCGCTGGCGACGCCGGCGTCCGCGCCGGCGTCGACGGTCGCCGCGTTGGACGCGGTCACCATCACCATCGTGCCGCCCGCACCCATCAGCAGCGTCGCCGGCAGCACCCCGCTGACGTAGGCGGAGGACGGATCGACCGAGGCGAGCAGGGCGAGCGCGGCGGCGATCACGACGAGTCCGGCGGCGAGGGTCGGCCCGGTGCGCAGGCGGCTGGCCCTCGCGGCGAGCAGGCGGGAGACCGCCATCGACGCGACCCCGAACGGCAGGAACGCCACGCCCGTGCGCAGCGCGCTGTAGCCGAGCACGTCCTGCAGGTGCACGGTCACGAAGTACATGGCGGCGAACATCGCCACGGCGAGGAAGAACACCGCCGCGTACGCCGTCGCCCGCGCCCGGACGCTCAGCAGGCGCAGTGGGAACAGCGGCGCGCGCACCCGTGCGGCGACGACCACGAACGCGCCCACCAGGAGCGCCCCGGCGGCGAGCAGGGCGATCGTCGGGGCAGCGGTCCATCGGTCGCGGGCGGCCTGGTCGAAGCCGAGGACGAGGGCGGTGAGCCCGGCGGTGACCGTGACGGCGCTGAGCACGTCGACCCGCGGGCGCTCCCCGGCGGTGCCGAGCGGTGCGGTACGGGTCAATCCCAGCGCCGCCACCAGCGCGATGGGCGTGTTCACGAGCAGGCACCAGCGCCACGTGGCGACGTCCGTCAGCCAGCCTGCGGCGACGAACGAGCCCGCCGTGCCGAGGCCCATCACCGTGCCGAGCACCCCGAACGCCCGGGCCCGGCCGGGGCCCGCCGGGTACATCACCGACAGCAACGCCAGCCCGGAGGGTGCCACGAGCGCGCCGCTGGCGCCCTGCAGTGCCCGCCCGGCGAGCAGCAGGGCCCCGTTCGGGGCGAGCCCGCCGAGCAGCGAGGCGGCGGCGAAGCCGATCAGGCCGATCACCACGGCGCGCCGGAGCCCGAGCACGTCGCCGAGCCGGCCGCCGAGCAGCATCAGCCCGCCGAACGTGAGCGAGTACGTCGTCAGCAGCCACTGCCGGCCGGCGTCGGACATGCCGAGGTCGGCCTGTGCCGACGGCAGGGCGACGTTCACCATCGTCACCGCCGCGAACACGAGGAGGTAGCCGCCGAGCAGGAACGGCAGCGCCCGACCGTGCCGGTCAGCGCCGGAGGTGCCGCCGATGGGCTCGTCGGCCAGAGAGGGATCGCCGGAGAGCGGGGCAGTCGTCGTCACGGCGGCCGACGGTAGGACTTCAAGAAAGCTTGAGGTCAAGGCGCTTGTGGCGGACGTCACCCCGACGCTGCTGCTCGCGATCCGGGCGGGATCCCTGCCAGCAGTTGGCGGGGATCCCGCCCAGATCGGGACATGGCGGAGAGCCCGCCCAGCCCGCGTCGGGCATCCCACGGCGGGTCGCGGCGGCTCGTTGAGGACGCGGTCGGGCGGCGGGTAGGGTCGCGCAAATCACAGTGGCGTCATTCACCCACCTGCACGTTCACACCGAGTTCTCGATGCTCGACGGCGCGGCGCGCCTCGACGAGCTCGTGGCCAAGGCGGTGGCCGACGGTCAGCCGGCGATCGGGATCACCGATCACGGCAACATGTACGGGACGCTCGAGTTCTACAAGGAGTGCAAGCAGCAGGGCGTCAAGCCGATCATCGGCACCGAGGCCTACATGGCCTACGAGCACCGCAGCGAGCGCCCGGCGCGCCGGGGCCGCGTCGACGACTCCGGCGGGGAGACCGAAGGCGGCAGGAAGCTCTACTACCACCTCACCCTGCTCGCCGAGAACCAGCAGGGCTATCGCAACCTGATCCAGCTCTCGAGCAAGGCGTTCCTCGAGGGCTACTACTACAAGCCGCGCCTCGACTGGGAGCTGCTCAGCCAGCACAGCGAGGGGCTCATCGCCACCACCGGCTGCCTCGGCGGCCACGTCCTGCAGTCGCTGCTGCAGGGCGACGAGCGCGGTGCGCTGGAGAAGGCCGGGCGGCTGCAGGACATCTTCGGGCGCGACAACCTGTTCGTCGAGCTCCAGGACCACGGCCTCCCCGAGCAGCAGCGGACCAATCCGCAGCTGATCGAGCTGGCCAAGAAGCTGCGGGCCCCGCTGCTCGCCACCAACGACTCGCACTACACCCACCGCGAGGACCACGAGGCCCACGACGCCCTCCTGTGCGTGCAGACCGGCGCCGTGCTCTCGGACCCGAAGCGCTTCAAGTTCGAGGGCCAGGAGCACTACCTGAAGACCGCGGAGGAGATGCGCTACCTCTTCCGCGAGCTCCCCGAGGCGTGCGACAACACGCTGTGGGTCGCCGAGCGGGCCAACGTCGAGATCGAGTTCGGCCACGCGCTGCTGCCGAACTTCCCGTTGCCCGAGGGGTTCGCCTCCGACACCGAGTACCTCGCCCACCTCACGTGGCAGGGTGCCCGCGAGCGCTGGGGCGACAACATGCCCGAGTCGACCAAGCAGCGCATCCAGTACGAGCTCGACACCATCGCCGCGATGGGGTTCAGCTCGTACTTCCTCATCGTCTGGGACCTCATCCGCCACGCCCGCGAGTCGGGCATCCGGGTCGGCCCGGGCCGCGGGTCGGCGGCGGGCTGCGCGGTGGCCTACTGCCTGCGCATCACCGACCTCGACCCGATCAAGTACGACCTGCTGTTCGAGCGGTTCCTCAACCCGAGCCGGATCTCCATGCCGGACATCGACATGGACTTCGACTCCCGGTACCGGGACGAGATGATCCGCTACGCCGCCGAGCGCTACGGCCGCGACCACGTCGCCCAGATCATCACGTTCGGCACGATCAAGGCCCGCAACGCCGTGCGTGACGCGGCCCGCGTCCTCGGCTACCCCTACAGCGTCGGCGACCGCATCGCCAAGGCGATGCCGCCGCTGGTGATGGGCCGCGACACCCCGCTCAAGTACTGCTTCGAGCCGCACCCGAAGTACGCCGACGGCTACAAGGCGGCCGCCGAGCTGCGGGCGATGTACGACGCCGACCCCGACGTGAAGCGCGTCGTCGACGTCGCCAAGGGGCTGGAGGGCCTGAAGCGCTCCGACGGCATCCACGCCGCGGCGGTGGTGATCACCAAGGAGCCGCTCACCGAGTACCTGCCGATCCAGCGCAAGCCGGAGCCCGGCCAGGACCCCGAGGACGCCCCCATCGTCACCCAGTTCGAGATGCACGGCGTCGAGGAGCTGGGCCTGTTGAAGATGGACTTCCTCGGGCTGCGCAACCTCGACGTCATCAGCGACACCGTCGAGATGGTCCGGGCGAAGGCGAACCCGGACTTCGACATCGACAGGATCCCGCTCGACGACCGGAAGACCCTCGAGCTGCTCCAGCGGGGCGCGGGCATCGGCGTGTTCCAGCTCGAAGGTGGCCCGATGCGCGCCCTCATGCGCGCCCTCAAGCCGACCAGCTTCGACGACGTCGCCGCCCTCGTAGCCCTCTACCGGCCCGGGCCGATGGCGGCGAACATGCACAACGACTACGCCGACCGCAAGAACGGGCGCAAGCCGATCGAGTACCTCCACCCGGACCTCGAGGAGGTCCTCGGCGACACGTACGGCCTGATGATCTACCAGGAGTCGGTCATGCGGGTCGCCCAGAAGATCGCCGGCTACTCCCTCGCCGAGGCGGACAACCTGCGCAAGGCGATGGGCAAGAAGATCCGCGAGATCGTCCAGAAGGAGCGCGAGAAGTTCATCGCCGGCTGCGTCGCCACCGGCTACGGCGAGGAGCTCGGCAAGCAGCTGTTCGACATCATCGAGCCCTTCGCCGACTACGCCTTCAACAAGAGCCACGCGTTCGGCTACGGGCTCGTCGCCTACCAGACGGCGTACCTGAAGGCGCACTACCCGGTCGAGTACTTCGCCGCCCTGCTCACCAGCGTCAAGCACACCCTGGAGAAGGCGGCGGTCTACATCGCCGAGTGCCGGGCGATGGGCATCAAGGTGCTCAACCCCGACGTGAACCGGTCGATGACCGACTTCGCCGCGCTGTACCCGCACGAGGTGCCCGAGGACGTGCAGCTGCCGCTCGGCAGCCCGGGGGCGATCACGTTCGGGCTGTCCGCGGTCCGCAACGTCGGTGCCGGGATCGTCGCCCAGCTGCTCGAGGAGCGCGAGGCCAACGGCCCGTTCACCAGCTTCCACGACTTCGTCGAGCGGGTGCCCGAGCCGGTGCTCAACAAGCGGGCCGTCGAGTCGCTGATCAAGGCCGGCGCGTTCGACTCGCTGGGCCACACGCGCAAGGGCCTGCTCAACGTGTTCGAGCACATCACCGACACCACCCTCACCCGGCGCCGCGAGCGGGAGCGCGGGGTGATGAGCCTGTTCGGCGACTGGGGCGACGGCGGTGGTGACGACGCGGCGCCGGCGTTCGACGAGCGCACCCCGATCCCCGACGTCGAGTTCGACAAGTCCGACAAGCTCCGCTACGAGAAGGAGATGCTCGGGCTGTACGTGTCCGACCACCCGCTGCTCGGGCTGGAGGCGGCGCTGCGGCGCAAGGTCGAGCACTCGATCGCCGAGCTCGCCGAGCTGCCCGACGGCGCCGCGGTCACCGTCGGCGGCGTGATCACGGGGCTCACCCGGAAGTTCACCAAGAAGGGCGACCAGATGGCCGTGTTCGTGCTGGAGGACCTCGAGTCCAGCATCGAGGTGACGCTGTTCCCCCGGACGCTGCAGGAGCACGGGCACAAGCTCGCCGACGACCTCGTGGTCGCCGTCCGCGGCCGGCTCGACCGACGCGACGAGGCGCGCGTCAACCTCATCTGCCAGAGCGTCGAGGTGCTCGAGAACCTCGAGGCCGGCGGGGCGCCCACCCTCACCCTGCGCGTGCCGGCGACGTCGCTCGACGAGCTGAAGATCCAGCGGCTCAAGCGGATCCTGCGCGAGTACCCCGGCGAGTCACCCGTGCTGCTCGATCTCGGCGAGCACATCCTGCGCCTCTCCGACGAGTTCCGCGTCGACGTCGACCTCTCCGTCGGCGAGCTGCGGATGGCGTTCGGGCACGACGCGGTCCTGCTCTGAGCGGCCGGGCACCCTTCGGCGGCCCCCTCGGCACGTCCTGTAGAATGGGGGTTCCGACTTCGCCCGACCGGAAGAGGGGATATGGCAGTCCAGGTGCAGACGAACGACTCGGCGGCCCTCACCGACTCCGACCTCGACGAACTGGCGTCGATGGACGGGGCGTTCGGCATCGGAGAACTGTCCAAGGCCAAGGAGGACTGGGTCCTCATCACCACGGCCAGGATCGACGGCAAGCTCCACGGCTTCACGTTCTCCACGCTCGAGCGGATCGGCGGCACGCCGTGCGTGCTGATCGGCCTGATGAGCGTGCGCCGCACCTCGCGTCGCGAGCAGGTCCTGCGGGGCCTGATGGGCGAGGCGTACCACCGGGCGCTGATGGCGTTCCCCGACGAGGACGTCGTCGTCGGCGCACGGTTCATCTCGCCCGACGGCCTCGATGCGTTCAAGGAGCTCGACGACGTCACGCCGAGCCCCGGCGAGCGAGCCGTGGGTGAGGAGCGGGCGTGGGGTCGCCGCCTGGCCAAGCGCTTCAACGTCGAGGGCAACTACGACGAGAAGACGTTCATCGTGCGCGAAGGCGGCCAGGACGGCTACATCGACTACGTGTCGGCGAAGCCGGAGAAGATCGATCCCGCCCGCCGCGAGCTCTTCAGCCAGGTGCCGGTCGACAAGGGCGGTTGCCTGATCGTCTACGGCTGGTCGATGGCGGAGGATCTCGTCAAGCTCGGCTCGCGTCCGTAACCCGCCGCTGCCGGCCGTGCCCGAGCTTCCCGAGATCGTCCGCCGCCGGCGGATGACCAGGGCGTTCGACAAGCGGCCGGTCCCGCCGGAGCTGATCACCGAGCTCGTCGATCTCGGGTCGCGCGCCCCGAGCGCGGGCAAGACCCAGGGGTGGCACCTGATCGTCCTGGAGGGCCCGGAGACGGCGCGCTTCTGGGACATCACGCTGCCTCCCATGCGCCGCGGCAAGTTCCGTTGGAAGCGCCTGCTCGACGCGCCGGTGATCGCCATCCCGCTCGCCGATCCGCGGGCGTACGTGCAGCGGTACTCGGAGGCGGACAAGCAGGCGACCGGCCTCGGCGCCGGCCCGGAGGCGTGGCCGGTGCCGTACTGGACGGTGGACGCGTCGATGTCGGTGATGACCATGCTGCTCGCCGCGGAGCACCTCGGGCTGGGGGCGTTGTTCTTCGGGATCTTCCGCGGTGAGCGCCAGCTGCGCCGGACCCTCGGGATCCCCGGGTGGATGCAGATCCTCGGCGCGCTGGCGATCGGCTACGCGGCGCCGCCGGACCCGACCCCGCCGGGCGGGGAGGAGGCGAGCGCGTTCGGCCCGGGGCGCTCGGCGCCGCGCCGGCGGCGCACGCCGGAGGAGATCATCCACCGGGGCGGGTGGCGGGCCCCGGCCGACCGGGTGTCGACCTGAGGTCGCGGTGCGGCTGGTGCTGCTGGCGGCCGCCGGCGCGGCCGGGGCGCTCGCTCGCTACGGGATCGCCACGGCCGTCGGGACGCGGTCGTTCCCGTGGGCGACGCTGCTGATCAACGTCGCCGGGTCGCTCGCCCTCGGCTACGTGCTCGGCGGCCCGGTCGCGGCCCGCTGGCCGGGGACCCCGACGCTCGTCGTCGGCGTCGGCTTCCTCGGCGCGTTCACCACGTTCTCGACGTTCGCGTTCGAGGCGACCGGCCTCCTGCGCGACGACCGGCCGCTCGCCGCGCTCGCCTACGTGGCGGCGTCGCTGACCGCCGGCCTGGCCGCCTCGGCGCTGGGCTACGTGGTCGGGCGCGCGACGGTGTGAGCCGCACTGGCTAGCGTCGCGCCCCGGGGGAACCGGACACGAGCACGAGGGGGGGCCATGGCCAGTCCGCAGGCCGAGGCCATCAAGGAGCAGTTCCGCGCGCTGCGCGACGCGATCGACCCGAACGGCCCGCCACCGACATTGGAGGAGATGCGGGCGAGCATGGAGCCCTTCGGGCAGATCGCCACCGTGCCCGAGGGGGTCACCTGGGAGGCCGTGGACGCCGGCGGGGTCCCGGCGATCTGGGCGATCCCGGCCGACGGGGCGACCGATCGCGTGATCCTCTACGTCCACGGCGGCGGCTACGTCATCGGCTCGGCGAAGATCTACGAGCGCTTCACCGGGCACCTCGCCAACGCCGTCGGGTGCCGCGTGCTGAACGTCGACTACCGCCTGGCGCCCGAGCACCCGCACCCGGCACCGGTCGACGACGCCGTGACGGCCTACCGGTGGCTGCTCGACCGTGGCGTCCGCCCCGAGCACATCGCCGTGTCCGGCGACTCGGCGGGCGGTGGGCTGACCGTGGCGACGCTGCTGCGCGTCCGCGACGACGGGCTGCCGCGCCCGGCCGCCGGAGTGCCGCTGTCGCCGTGGGTGGACCTCGAGGGGACCGGCGACTCGATGACGACCAAGGCCGACGTCGACCTGCTCGTCGGACTCGAGGGCCTGACGCAGATGGCGGCGATGTTCCTCGGCGAGCACGGTGACCCCAAGGACCCGTACGCCGCGCCGCTGCACGCCGACCTGCACGACCTGCCGCCGCTCCTGATCCAGGTCGGTGAGGACGAGACGCTCCTCGACGACAGCCGGCGTCTGGCCGAGAAGGCCGAGCTGGCCGGCGTCGACGTCACCCTCGAGGTGTTCCCCGAGATGCAGCACGTCTTCCAGGTGTGCTGCGGGGCGATGCCCGAGGCGACCGAGGCCGTCGCTCGGATCGCCGCCTGGCTGCGCCCGCGCCTGGGGTTGTGACGGTGGGTGGTGCCCGCCCGGGGCCGGGCGGGCACCACCCGCAGCCGTGTCAGCGGACGGCGGCGAGCTGGGCGCGCACGCCCTCGGGCGTGTCCTGGGGCGCCTGGCACGCGTAGCCCCGGCACACGTAGGCGAAGCCGGGACGTCGGTCCGCCCACAGCGGTGACGGGTACGGCTCGCCCCAGGCGAGCACGACCTCGGGGCGCCACGTCTCCTGCACGACCGCCACCAGGTCGGGACGGTCACCGACCACGGCGACCTCGGTGATCCCGTCCAGCCAGACGGCGAGCGTGGTGAGCAGGTACGAGAAGCCGCCCGGTGCCCGGTCGAGGACGTCGCCGACGAGCTGCAGGATGCGCGCCGCGTGGTCCCCGTAGCGCTGCTCGCCGGTCAGCGCGCCGAGACGGAGCAGCCCGAGTGCGGTCATCGAGTTGGCGCTCGGGGTGGCGTTGTCGAGCAGTTCCTTGTGCCGGACGACCACGGTCTCGCCGTCGTCGGGGGTCGTGAACACGCCGCCGTGCTCGGGGTCCCAGAACCGGGCCAGCAACAGGTCCGCGGCCGCCCTGGCCTCGTCGATCCACCGGGCAGCGCCGGTGGCCTCGGCGAGGCGGGTGAAGGCCTCCACCAGCGCGGCGTGATCGGCGGCGACCGCGACGTGCCGGGCCCGGGGCTCACCCTGGGCGTGCCACGAACGTCGCCACCGGCCGTCGGGCCCGCGCAGCTCGGCGAGGAGGAACTCGGCGGCCTCGACCGCCGCCTGCACCCAGCGCGGTTCGCCGAGGAGGGCGCCGGCCTCGGCGAGCGCGGCGATCATCAGGGCGTTCCACTCGGTGAGCACCTTGTCGTCGCGCGCCGGGCGGGGCCGGCGGGCGCGGGCCTCGAACAGGCGACGCCGGACGTCCTCCAGCTCCGGAGCGCGGGCCCAGTCGCCGCGGGCGTGGAGGCGGTTGGGGATCGAGCGGCCCTCGAAGTTGCCCTGCTCGGTGATGCCGTAGTGGACGAGGGCGGCGTCGGCGTCCGCCCCGAGCACGGCGCGCACCTCGTCGACGGTCCACGTCTGGAACAGGCCCTCGTGGCCACGGCCGTCGGGCCCCGGGGCGTCGGCGTCCTCGGCCGACGCGAAGCCGCCGCCGGGCAGGCGCAGGTCGCGCAGCACGTAGTCGACGGTCTCCGCCGCGACCTGCCGCCAGCGGGCCTCGCCGAGGGCCACCGCGGCGCGGGCGTAGCTGCGCACGAGCAACGCCTGGTCGTAGAGCATCTTCTCGAAGTGCGGCACCAGCCAGCGGCGGTCCGTCGAGTAGCGGGCGAAGCCGCCGCCGATGTGGTCGTAGATGCCACCCGAGGCCATCGCGTCGAGCGACGTCGTGACGAGCTCGCGCGCCGCGGGGTCGCCCGAGCGC
>Ga0207874_1003126_pt1 | contig 14236 bp, 9 predicted proteins | sample HigsolmetaAR201D_FD_184833 | JGI IMG/M metagenome (GOLD analysis project Ga0207874, IMG submission 184833) | Ionic liquid and high solid enriched microbial communities from the Joint BioEnergy Institute, USA - AR20-1-D (SPAdes) (version 2) ...
GCGCCGACCGCGCGCTGCCGAGGGCGATCCGTCCGAGCGTGACGAGGCGCGGCATGGCGCTCCCTTCCGTGGTGAGCGGAGTGTAGGGCCTGTGGCGGCCGTGTGGCGTGCGTGTGGCGCCGCGCCGCGCCTCGTGTCGAGCGTGCCGGCCGACGGGGCGAAGATCGGCGACAGGCAGCAACCGCTGACGCTGGTGTTCTCGACCGCCATCGAGAGGTCGTCGCTGACGCTCACGGCCGACCCGCCCGTGGACCTGGCTCAGGTGGCGTGGCCGCAGCCGACGCGCGCCGTGGCCACGCCCGGCGGCGGCTGGCCGGCCGGCGCGGCGGTGACGGTGACGATCGGGGGCAAGGACGCCCAGGGCCGCCCGCTGCCGGCCGGCACGCGCGTGACGTTCACCGTCGCCGCGTCACAGGCCGACGAGAACGGCCCTCCCGCCACGCCCTCGGGCGTGACCGCCGTCGCGGGCGACGGGGGCTTCCGGCTCTCCTGGGAGGCCAACGACGAGCCCGACCTGGCCGGATACCAGCTCGTGTGGGGCCCCGAGGGCGGCGAAGCCGAGGGGGCGCAGTTCGTCCCGGCGCCGACGACCGAGGCCGAGGTCACGGGGCTGGAGAACGGCCGCGCGTACCGCTACCGCCTCCAGGCTGAGGACGCCTCCGGCAACCGCTCGGCCCCCGCCGAGGGCACGGTCACGCCCCGGGACGCCACGCCGCCCACGCTCGTCTCGAGCGTGCCGGCCGACGGCGCGACGGGCCTCGGCCTCGTCCCGCAGGTCAGCTTCACGTTCTCGGAGCCCATCGACGAGGGCTCGTTCGCGTTCGAGGCGTGCCTCCTCGACGAGCTCGGGGGCGGCTGCACGGGCCCCGCCTCGCTGGGGCCCGACGTCGCATGGTCGCAAGGGGGCCGCGTCGCCGCGCTCGACGCGGAGCTGCCGCCGGGGGCGAGCGTGCGCGTGTCGCTGGCCGCGACCGACCTGGCCGGGAACCCGCTCACGGGCGCCACGACCGTCGAGTTCGCCCTGGCCCCCGTCGAGGACGTGTCGCCACCGGACGTCGTCGGCTTCTCCCACTCGGTGAACCCGGCCACCCACCGTCTGTCGCTCGAGCTCAGGTTCAGCGAGGCCATGGACCAGGCGAGCTTCGCCGCGGCGGTGGCCGTGGTGCCGGGCGTGACCTGCACGTGGCAGTGGCCCGAGCCGCACAGGGCCGTGTGCCAGAACTCCTTGGCCCAGCAGCTCACCACGTACACGGTCGGCGTGTCGACCGCGGCGAAGGACCTCGCCGGCAACGCCCTCGAGGTGCCGTACGTCAACAGCGTCACCACGACCGACTTCCCGCCGCGGCTCGTCTCGGTGACCCCGGCCATCGGGGCCATGAACGTGAGCCAGACGACGCCCATCGCCTTCCGTTTCTCGGAGCCGCTCCAGACGGGCTCGCTCTCCCTCTCCGTGACGGTGGGTGAGGCGGCGGTGGCCGGCGCCGCGGTCTGGGACGTCGACGAAGCGGGCTTCACGTTCTACCCGTCGACCGGCTACCCCGCCGGGGCGATCGTCGCCTGGAGCGTGACCGCCCTGAGGGACCAGGCCGGCAACCCGATACCCGCGCCGCTCACGGGCAGCTTCATGACCAGGCCGGTGATCGGCCCCGGTCCGGCAGGAGGTAGCAGATGACGTTTCGCGCGTGGTGGAGGGCCGGCGCGGCGACGCTGGCGCTGCTGGCGGCGCCCGGGTGCCTGTCCGGGCAGCAGGGCCCGCCGACGCCGGACGAGCTCGAGCCGATCGTGCGCGAGCAGACCGTGGTGCTCGACGGGCCGGGGCGCGACGCGCTGGCCGAGGTCCGCGACGACGGGACGCTCGTGTTCGCAGCGGCGAACGCGCCCGACCTCGAGCCGGGCGACGTGCTCGCCTCCGCGCCGACGGCGGCGGCGCCGCACGGGATGCTCGTGAGGGTACTGTCCGTGACGCCCGGCGACGACGTGGTCCTCGTCGCGACGGAGGACGCCAAGCTCACCGACGCGCTGGCGCAGGGCTCGCTCACGGCGACCATCGAGCTCGGCCCTGGCGACGTGGCCGAGGCGCGGGCGCTGCTGGAGGGCGTCAGCATCGGCGCGCCCGCGGACGGGCTCGAGCCCGCGGGCATCGCCGACGGCATCGGCATCTCCTTCTCGCGCGTCGTGTGGGACGAGGACGGCGACGAGAAGACCAAGGACGACCAGGTCGCCTTCAGCGGCGAGCTGCGTGTGAAGCCCAGGTTCGACCTCGACCTCGACCTCGACTGCGGGGGCTTCCTGTGCACGGACCCCGACGTCGACCTCGAGTTCCGGATCGGGGTCGAGGAGCTCGCCCGCATCGGCATCACCGGCAAGGGCAAGCCCGGGCTGAGCTTCGAGAAGACGCTCAGGGTCGCCGAGTTCGACTTCAAGCCCATCACGTTCTCGATCGGTCCGGTCCCGGTCGTGATCACCCCGAGGATCGCGATCGAGCTGAGGTTCGACGGCAGCGTGGGCGTCCGCGTCAGCTACCAGGTGAGCCAGACGCTCACCGCGGTCGTGGGCGCCAGGTACGACGACGGCTGGCACGACCTCAGCGGCATCGACAACGAGTTCGAGGCCGGGCCCGTCGACTCCGAGTCGTTCATCCGGGTGGAGGCCAACGCCAGGGCGGCGGGCGCGCTCGTCGGCGAGCTGATGCTCTACGGCAGGGTGGGTCCGACCCTCGAGGTGAGCCCCTGGGTGCGTTTCGACCTCCGCTACCCGCGCGACCCCGTCTGGCGCCTGGTCGCCGGCCTCACGGGCAAGGTCGGGGTGAAGATCGACCTGTGGGGCATCGACAAGGAGTACCAGAAGCAGGTCTTCGAGGTCAGCGAGGAGATCGCCCGGTCCGGCAACACGCCGCCGCGGGTCAGGCTCTTCGACGGCCAGGCTTCGGTCGCGGCCGAGGTGGCGGCCCCCTTCACGGTGCAGGTGGGCGTGGAGGACGCCGAGGACGACGTGACCGACGCATGCTGCGAGGTCACGGTGCGCTCCAGCGACCCCGCCGACGGGGACGGCGGGCTCCTCGGCACCGGCTTCGGCCGGGGAGTGCACGTCGAGGCGGTCTTCGCCACGGTGGGGCCGCGCACGATCACGGCGACGGCCAAGGACTCCGGCGGCGCGACGGCGACCGCGACGGTGGTGGTCGATGCCCGGAACACGCCGCCGCTCATCCGCGCGTACCAGCCCTACGACGGCCAGCGCTTCTGGGTCAGGGTGCCGCGCCGGCTGCGCGCCGCCACGTACGACCCGAACGAGCCGGACCAGGCCGTGCCGTGCGACAGGCTCGTGTGGACGAGCTCGGCGGCGAGCGACCCGAGCCCGCTGGCGGTGGGCTGCGACGCGGAGGTCACCTTCGCGACCGCGGGCGGCAGGACCCTCACCCTTACCGCCACGGACTCACACGGCGCCCAGGCGACCCACACCGTGAGCGTCGTGGTCGAGGACCCCGGCGAGAACCTGCCGCCGTACGTGGAGATCACGAGACCGTCGAGCGGCGCGGTCGACGTGACAGTGCCCATGAGGCTCGAGGGCAGGGTCGTGGAGCTCGACGGCGAGGGCTACACGACCGTCTGGCGCCTGCAGCGGTCCTACGACAAGGTCACGGGGCTCGGCGGGGCGGTGCTGACCGTGACGCCGCGACCGAACGGCACCTGGGCGGTCACCGACAGCGTCCCCTCGCTGGCGCCGCCCGCGTGCGGCTTCAACGAGGTCTTCAAGCTGAGCCTCGTCGCCACCGACGAGAGCGGCCGAGTCGGGGAGGACCTCATCGTGCTGGAGGCCGACAGCATCTGCTGAGCCGCCCCCGACGGGCCAGGCTCGTTCGCCTCACGGGGCGCCCGGCGCCGGCAGCGCCGGGCGCCCGACTCCTCGGCGCCGGGCGACGGCGCCTCACCTTCGCCCCACGTGCCGGAGGCGCGCCGCCTCGACGCCGAGGGCGCCGGAGGCGAGGCTCCTCGGTGCCGTGGGCGCCGGCCGCTGCCATCATGGGGCATGGCCACGCACACGTTCCGGCCCAGCGTCTACCACAACACCTTCGCCGCGCACGCCCCCGTGCTCGAGGTCGCGCCGGGGGACGTCGTACGCACCAGCACCGTCGACGCCCGCGGACGCGGCGCGACCGGCGAGCGCGAGTGCGAGCCCGGCAACCCGCTTACCGGGCCGTTCCGCGTGAGGGGGGCGGAGCCCGGCGACGCGGTGAGCGTGAGGATCTTAGAGCTCACGCCGAACCGCCGCGACGGCTGGGCGAGCCACCGGTTGGCGCCCGTGACGCTGGAGCCGGACTTCGTGGCCGACCTCGAGCCGGCCGGCGAGGCGTCCGCGCGGACCTGGCGTATCGACGTCGCGGCGGGCAGGGTGGAGCCCGACGAGCCCGTGCCGGGGCTCGCGGGCCTCGCCCTGCCCCTCGCACCGATGCTGGGATGCATCGGCGTGGCGCCGGCGCGGGGGCAGGCGATATCGACGGCGACGTCGGGCGAGCACGGCGGCAACATGGACTACCGCGGCGTCGCTCCCGGGGCGACCGTCTACCTGCCGGTGCTCGTGCCCGGCGCGCTCGTGTTCGTCGGCGACGGGCACGCCGTCCAGGGCGCCGGCGAGCTGGCCGGCACCGGCGTCGAGACGTCGATGGACGTGACGGTCGAGATGGGCCTGGTCAAGGGCTCGAGCATCAGGTGGCCCCGCGGCGAGGACGCCGCACACCTGTTCACGCTCGGCAACGCCCGGCCGCTCGACCAGGCCGCCCAGCACGCGGTCACCGAGATGGTGCGCTGGCTCACGCACGAGCACGGGCTGTCGTTCGAGGCGGCTTCGGTGCTCGTCGGCCAGGCCGCCGACCTGGAGGTGGGGAACATGTTCGACCCCGCCTACACGGTCGTGTGCCGCCTGGCGAAGGACCTGCTGCCGCGGCGCTGAGCGGCCGGCGCAGGAGCCCTTGGCTGCGTCGCGGCCCGCTTGACGGCCCGTCCGGCGCGTGGGTAACCTGCCGCCGTCAATCCCTAGTGATCTACTAGGGATTGACCGGAGACCCCCACACACGGAGCGCGCGGCCCCCGGGCCGCGGCGCCGCGAAAGCGAGCCACGATGAAGCCTACCAGGCACCTGTTCGCCTTCCTACTGCTCACCGCGTTCGCCACGTCGTTCGCCCAGGGCCTGACCCTCTACGTCGGCCGCGGCGAGGCGCTCGCCGGACCGATCATCGAGCGCTTCGAGGCCGAGACGGGCGTCGACGTCGTCGTGCGCTACGGCAGCACCGCCGAGCTCGCCGTCCTCATCACTGAGGAGGGAGCGGCCAGCCCGGCCGACGGCATCTGGGCGCAGGACGCCGGCGCGCTCGGCGCCCTCGCGCGTGCGGGCCTCCTGGCGCCCGTGCCCGACGAGCTCTTCGCGAACGTCCCGGCGAAGCACCGCGTCCCTGGCGACCTGTGGGTGCCGGTGTCGGCCCGTAACCGCACGCTGGTCTACTCGACCCAGAGGGTCGACGAGTCCGAGCTGCCCGAGAGCGTCTTCGACCTCACCGACCCCAGGTACCGCGGCCGCGTGGCCTGGGCGCCCACGAACGCGTCGTTCCAGTCGTTCGTCACCGCCCTGCGCGTGACGCACGGCGAGGAGGTCGCGGAGCGGTGGCTGCGGGACATGATCGCCAACGGCGCCAAGGCGTACCCGAACAACAACGCCCAGCTCGACGCCGTCGCGTCCGGCGAGGTCGACTTCGGCCTGGTGAACAACTACTACCTGCTCCGCCGCCTCGAGGAGGAGCCGGACTTCCCCGTGGCCCAGACGTTCTTCGCGGACGGCGACATCGGCAACCTCGCGAACGTCACCGGCATCGGCGTCCTGGCCAGCTCGCGGGACCAGGAGCTGATGCACCGCTTCATCGCCTTCCTGCTCTCCGACGAGGCGCAGGAGTTCTTCACGAACGACAACCACGAGTACCCGATCACCACGACCGTCCAGCCGCACCCCTCCCTCGTGAGCAACGAGGAGGCCGTGCGCGCCGCGCCGGAGGTCGACCTCGGCGCGATCGACGACCTCGAGGGCACCCTCGAGCTGCTGCGCGAGGTCGGTCTGCTCTGAGCGTCGCCGCGCACTTCCCGCTGCGCCCGCGGGCACCACGCCTGCCCTGGTACGTCGTCGTCCCGGCCGTACTGGTCGGGGCGGCGACGCTCCTGCCGCTCGTCTACCTCGTGGTGAGGGCGCTCGAGCTCGAGCCCAGCACCCTGGTCGAGCTGGCGACGCGCAGCCGGAACGTGCGGCTCCTCGGCAACACCGCCGCCCTGGCCGGGCTCGTGCTGGCGGGCGGGACGCTGATCGCCGTCCCGCTGGCATGGCTCGTGACGCGCACCGACATGCGCGGCAGGCGGCTCGTGACGTGGCTCGCCGTGACGCCGCTGGCCGTGCCCGGCTACGTGATGGCCTACGCGCTGCTGGGCCTGGGCGGTTACCAGGGCGTGATGATGCGCCTGTTCGACGTCCTGGTGCCGCGGCCCAGCGGCCTGTGGGGCGCGGCGGCGGCGCTGACCCTCTACACCTTCCCGTACGTCTTCCTCAACGTGCGCAGCGCGCTGCTCGGCCTCGACACGAGCCTCGAGGAGAGCGCGCGCTGCCTGGGCCTGCGGCCGGCGCAGGTGATGTGGCGCGTCGTCCTGCCGCAGCTCCGCCCGGCGCTCCTCGCCGGCTGGCTGGTGGTCGCGCTCTACGTGCTGGGCGACTTCGGCGCCGTGGCGCTGATGCGCTTCGAGACCTTCAGCTTCGCCATCTACACGCAGTACTCGTCGGCGTTCGACAGGAGCCACGCGGCGCTGCTGTCCCTGCTGCTGCTGGCGATCACGACGGCGCTGGTGGCGCTCGAGCTGAGGCTGCTCGGCCGCCGCAGCTACGCCCGGGTGGGGCGCGGCGTGGCGCGCCAGGCCGCGCCGGAGCGCCTGGGCGCCTGGGCGCCGCTCGCCTACCTGTTCGTCGCGGTGGCGCTGGGCGCGGCCCTCGGCCTCCCCGTCCTGACCCTCGTCGGCTGGATGGCGCTCGTCCCTCCCACCACGTCGGCCCTGCGCGAGGTCCTCGGCACGTTCCTCGGCACCGCGACCCTGGCGCTGCCGACCGCCGTCCTGGCCGCCGGGCTGGCCGTGCCCGTCGCGGTGGCGGCGCTGAGGTCGCGCTGGATCGGCGGCAGGCTGCTCGAGCGGCTCGTCTACCTAGGGTACGCCGTGCCGCCCGTGGCGCTGGCGCTGGCGCTCGTGATGTTCGCGATACGCTTCGCGCCCGGCGTGTACCAGACGTTCCCGCTGCTCGTCGGCGCCTACCTCGTGAGCTTCCTCGCGCTGGCGATCGGGCCCGTCCGCAGCGGGCTGATGCAGGTCAGCCCGCGCCTCGAGGAGAGCGCCCGCTCCCTCGGACGCGGCCGGTTCATGGCCTTCGTCCAGGTCGTGATGCCGTCGCTCTACCGCAGCGTCCTCGCCGGCGGCGCCCTCGTGCTGATGGCCGTGATGAAGGAGCTGCCGATGACCTACCTGCTGGCGCCGAGCGGCTACCGCAACCTCGCCGTGAGGGTCTTCGGCCTCACGAACGAGGCGATGATGGCCGCCGCCGCGCCGTACGCGATGGCGATCGTCCTGTTCTCTTCGCTGTTCGTCGGGCTGCTGCTCAGCTACGAGGGCAGGCGCGCGGGCTGAGCGGCCGCTAGTCCCCCGCGCCGGCCGGCTGCAGCGTGACGGCGTCGCCCGTGACCCGTACCCACGCCTCGTCGCCCACCGCCAGGCGGCTGTCGGGCGACGCGAAGACCACCAGCCGCTCCTCCTGAGGCTGGGCCGGGTCGCGGCCCTCGGACGCGGGGCGCACGACCGCCTCGTACGTGACGACGTGCCCCTTGAACTCGCGCCTTATCACCGTCGCCTTCACCGCCGCAGCGCCGGCGCCAGGGTCCGACCCCGCGCCGGCGCCGACTGGCACCAGCTCCAGGTGGTCGGGCCGCAGCGAGACGATCACGCGGCCCTCCGCGGGTCCGGCCAGCGGCACGGCCCCGATCGCGGTGCGCGCGGTGCGGCCGTCGGCCTGCCCCCTCAGCAGGTTCGTCCGGCCGAGGAAGCTCGCCACGAACGCCGTCGACGGCTGGAAGTAGACCTCCTCGGGCGTGCCCACCTGCTGCACCTTGCCGTCGCGCATCACGGCGACGCGGTCCCCGAACGACAGCGCCTCCTCCTGGTCGTGGGTGACCATGATCGCCGTCGTCCCGCTCCGCTCCAGGATCGCCCTGACCTCGTCGCGCGTGCTGCCTCGCAGCGAGGCGTCGAGGTTGCTGAAGGGCTCGTCCAGGAGCAGGATGTGCGGCTGCGGCGCCAGCGCACGCGCCAGGGCGACGCGCTGCTGCTGCCCGCCGGAGAGCTGGTGGGGGTAGCGCGAGTCGAAGACGGTGAGGCCGACGAGGGCCAGCACCTCGGCGGCGCGGCGCCGCTTCTCCTCGCGCGAGCCGCGCAGGCCGAACGCGACGTTGTCGAGCACCGTCAGGTGGGGGAAGAGCGCGAAGTCCTGGAACACGAAGCCGATGCGCCGGTGCTCGGGCCGGACCATGACCCGGTCCGACGCGACCACCTTGCCCGCGACCTCGACGCAGCCCGCGTCCGGCCGCTCGAACCCCGCGATGAGCCTGAGCAGCGTCGTCTTGCCGCAGCCGGACGGCCCCAGCAGGCACAGCACCTCGCCGCGGCGGACCTCCAGGTCGAGGCCGTCGACCGCGGCCGGCGCGTGCGGCGCGTAGCGCTTGGTGAGGCCTGTGACGCGGACGATGGGGTCGGCGGGGGACATGCTCCGGAGCGCATTATCGCCCCTCGAGGCGGGGGTCTCGTGTCGGCCGTGGGCCGCACCGGCGCCCGCCGGTCCGTTCCGACGCCGGAACGCGGGCCACGCGGCCGGAGAGCCCTACGCGAGCCCGCCAGCGGCGCCTCCCGTGGTCCTGCGCTGGCGCGGGGCCCGGCGAGGCGCTAGCGTTGACCCCATGTCGCAGCGCCTACTGGTGGTCCTCGCCGCGGCCGCGCTGTCCTCGTCGCCGGCCGCCCGCGCCCAGCCGAGCGTCGCGTCCCTGCTCCCGGAGACGACGGTGCTCGCGCTGCACGCGTCGCCGGAGGGCGTCGACGCCTCCACGCTCGCCTCGCTCCTGGACGACCTCGACGTCGAGCGCGCCGCGGACGCCCTGCGCAAGCTGGGCGCGCTGATCGAGGGCGCGGCCGACCTCGCCGAGGCCACGGAGGACGGCCCCCTCGACGAGCTCGCCGCCGAGTGCCCGGAGCTCGCGGACGCCCTGGAGGCGGCGGGTCGCGCGTTCGGGCCGACGGCGGTGGGCGTGTCGGTGTCGCGCTTCGACCCGGTGCCGGACCTCGTCCTGGCGTCGCGTCCCGCCGACGACGGCGCGGCCGAGGGCCTGGTCGCGGCCGCGGTCGAGTGCTTCGGGGGCACCGTCCTCGGCCGCGAGGGCACCGCCGACGTCTACCTGCTCTTCGACGGCACCGACCTGCCGCTCCTCGCGGCCGCGTCGGAGGGCTTCGTCGTCGTCTCCACCGACCCCGAGCTCGCCCGCGGTGCGCTCAGGCGGGCGCACGGCTCCTCCGAGCCAAGCTTCGCGACGACGCGGCTCGGCGCCCTCTCGCGCGCGATGACGGCCAGGGGCGTGGGCGTGTCGCTGAACCTCGCCGCGGCGGCCGACGCCCTCGAGCTCTACCGCGGCCTGCTCGGCGAGGCCCCGGAGGCCGGACCCGTCCTCGACCGCTTCGTCACCACGCTGCGCGTCCTCGGCGGCTACGCCTGGCACGCCACGGTCGACTCCGGCGGCGTGGTCGTCGCGTCCGTGGCCGCCTACGACGCCCGCCTCGCCGCCGAGGCGGGCGAGGGCGAGCTCCTCGACCTGCTCACGTGCGACGGCTGCGAGCTCGGCGCCGCCGACCTGCTGCCGCCCGACGCCGTCGCGCTCAGCGGCGGCGTGCTGCCGCTGCGGGCGTTCGTCGCCTGGCTCGACTCGTGGCTGGCGGACCTGAGGGCCGCCGGCCTGGTCGACGCCGACCTGCGCGGGCTCGTGGCTCGACTGCTGGGCGTCGACCTCGACGCCGCCCTGCTCGACTGGGTCGGCGACTCGTGGCACGCCGCCACGCTCGACGTCATCGCCACGGACGCTCGCTCCTGGCTGCACGGAGCGCCGTCGGTGTTGGCCGTGCCCGTCGCCTCGGAGGACGAGGCGCGCCGCGGGGTGGCGCTGTGGCTCGAGGCGCTGCGGCGGGTGGGGGAACTGGGTGAGGGGCTGGCGGAAGGCGCCCCGGTCGACCTCCGTCTCGGCGGCGCCGTGGCGGTGCGCGAGCGCAGCTACCGCGGGGTGGACTACGTGCGGGTGCGCGCCGGCACCTCCCTGGACCTCGGCGTCGGCGTGCTGGGCGGTCACCTGCTCCTCGCCCGGCCGGCCGCGAGCCTCCACGCGGTGATCGACGTCTACCTCGGCTCCTACCGGCCCGTCGGCCGCGCCTGGCAGACGTACGAGAGCCTGGCGCTGGAGGGCACCGCCGTCGACGGGTACCGCATCGCCGACGTGCCGGCGTTCCTGCGCGGCCTGGCCCAGGTCACCGACCTCGCCGCCGGGCCGCTCGCGACGGCCGCTTGGCTGGGCGCCTCCGGCGTCGCGGGCGAGCTCGAGCGCGACGCGGGCCCCGACGAGCTGCCCACCTACGACGAGCTGATCGCGCTGGCCGACGTCGTCACCGAGGCGCTCGAGCTCCTCGCCGACAGGACCGGCGTCGCCATCGGCACCACCGAGCTGCGCGGCGGCGCGCGCTTCACGACCTGGCGCCTGCCCCTGCGGTGAGGCCCGCCGGACGGCCCCGGGTCAGGTCCCGGTAGTGGCGCGGAGCCAGACCGACCCCGCGGCCGCGACGCCGGCCCTGGTCTAGGTGACGAGGCGGGTTCGCTCCGCGGCCCTGCCCTAGGTCGCGGAGCCCGTGCCGGTCGGTCATGCGGCCTCGGGCCGGTGCGCCCTCAGGGCAGCAGGTACAGCCACTCGTCGGTGTCGAACTTCTCGCGCCTGAGCCGCTCGGCCGCCTCGAGCTCGGCATCGGTGAGGCGCGAGGGCGTGAGCCCGTACTTCCTGTCGAACGTGCCGGCCAGGGCGTCGATGATGGTCTCGCGCGGCAGGTCCGTCTGCTGCCGGAGCGGCGTGACCCGCTTGTTCGCGCTTACCGAGCCCTTGTCGGATAGCTTCTCTCGCCCGATGCGCAGCACCTCCAGCATCTTCGCGGCGTCGATGTCGTACGCCATCGTCACGTGGTGCAGCACGGCACCGGCTCGACGGGTCTGAGCGGCCCCGCCGATCTTGCCCTGGTCGGACGAGATGTCGTTGATGGGCTTGTAGACGGCGTCGACGCCCAGGCCCCGGAGCGCCTCGAGCACCCACGCGTCCATGAAGGCGTAGGAGTCGACGAACGACAGTCCCCGCACCAGGCTCTCGGGCGCGTAGATCGAGTAGGTGATCGTGTTCTGCGGCTCGACGAACATCGCGCCGCCGCCGGTGATGCGCCGGCACACCGTGACGTCGTGCCGCCTCGCGCCCTCCATGTCGACCTCGTTGCGGACCGACTGGAAGCGGCCGAGGATCACCGCGTTCGAAGACCACTCCCAGATGCGCAGCGTCGGCTTGCGCCGGCCGGCGCCGACCTCGAGCGTCAGCACCTCGTCGATGGCCATGTGGAGCCGCGGCGCCGTCGGCTCGTCGTGGATGAACTGCCAGTCGTGCTCGCGCCACCGCGCCAGCATCTCCTCGGGGAAGCGCGCGTCGGTCATGCCCGCTCCCTGGGGGTGTCCTCGTCGATGGCGCGGCGGACCGCCGCGGCGACGGCGGAGGTCGTGAAGCCGATCAGCTCCGCGCCGTCGGGCAGGGCGGCGTCGAGACGCGCGGTGAGCTCCTCCTCGCTGGCGTCAGCGGGCGCTCCTACCAGCGCCGCCGTCATCGCGGCCAGGGCCGTCTCGGGCTCGAGGAAGAAGTCGCCCGTCACCTCGGCCGCCGCGATGCGGCCGCCCTCCACCTCGACGTCGGCCACGACGAGCTTGCCGCCCGGCGTCTTGAACTCTCCGTGCCTCGGCATGCCGCGATGATATGCCCGCCCCCGGGCCCTCCCGGGTCATCAGGAGCGCGAGGCGGAGCACGTCGTCCCAGCGCCTCGCCAGCCACCCTGGCGCCCCGGAGGCCTCGTGGGCGCGGAGCCGCGCAGCCACGGCGCCCGCCGTGCGCTCCACGAGGACCAGCTCGCGCTTCGCCCGCGTCAGCGCGACGAAGAGCACGTTCGCCTCCGCGGCGTCGTCGTCCGCCGCACGCGACGCGCCCGGCTCCCTCTGGGCCTCGGGCGCCGACGGACCCTGACGCACCGGCTCCGGCGGCCGCGGGCGCTCGCCGCTGCCCCCCGGAGGGGCGCCGTCCGCGTGGGCGGCGGTCGTGTCGGGCGGCGCGTCGCCGCGGTCGGCGCCGATGCCCAGCTCCTCGGGAGCGAGCAGGAACACCCGCTCCGCCTCGCGCCCCTTGGCCTTGTGGACGGTGGCGAGCAGGACCCGGTCGGCGCCGGCCTCGTCGGCGGGGAAGAGCCGACGCAGGGCCGCGACCGCCGCGTCCGCCGCGCCCGAGCCAGCGGCCCCGAGGGCGAGGGCGACCGCGGCGTGGCGCTGCCGGGAGGCCTCCAGCAGGTGCGGCAGCGCCAGGCTGGTGAGGTGCTCGGACTCGAGCCGCCGCCGCTCCTCGTCGTGGGCGGCCGCGACGGCGGCGCGGTCGAGGCGGCCGCCGGCGGCGAGCCGCAGCGCCAAGGCCTCGGCGGAGGGGAGCAGCTCGTCGCCGAGGACCGCGACGGGCCGCCCCGCGGCCGCGAGCGCCAGCGCGAGGTCGAGGAGCGGGCCGTTGGTGCGGCTGAGGACCAGGTCGCCGGGCCGTACCTCGCCGGGCAAGCGTGCGAGGTGCGTGAGGCGCACCGTCCCCTCCGCCGCGCCGGGCGCGGGGAGCATCGCGGGGGAGAGGCGTCGCGCCAGGACCACGTGCCTCACCGGGCACCTCAAGCTCACCGAGAGGGGCAGCCGGACGGCGCCGGTGCGCCGGACGATCCGCGGCAGCGACCGGGAGTCGGCCCCGGCGAAGGCGTAGATCGCCTGGTGCGGGTCGCCGACGAAGAGCGCGCGGGCGCCCGCGGCGATCAGGCGCTCCACGAACGCCAGCGCCAGCCGGCTCAGGTCCTGGGCCTCGTCCACGCACACGAGCTCGTAGCGCGGCGGCGCCAGCCCCTTCCTCACCGGCAGGTAGAGGAGGTCGGTGTGGTCGTGCGCCGGCGCCTCCTCGCCGCGCCGGAGGAGCTCCGCCAGCAGCCGCCGTGACTCGGTCGGCGGGGCCGGGAGCTCGACCCCGTACCTGGCGGCCAGCTCCGCGACCTCGTCGTCCGACGCGAGCGGGGCGAGCTCGAGCCGCGCGAGGCGCGCCAGGTCGGCGAGCGCGTGCCGCGCGTGCGGCGGCGCCCCGGGCAGCCCCGCGGCGAGGCGCTCGTACTTGTCCTCGGCGAGCGCGACCGGCACCCCGGCCTCGCGCAGCACCCTCAGGCCCAGCGCGTGGAGCGTCAGCGCGTCGACGCCGGCGGGCAGCCGATGCCTCAGCTCGGCGGCTGCCGAGCGGTTGAAGGCCAGGAACGCCACGCGCCCCGGCGGCACCCGGAGCTCCTCGACCAGCAGCCTCGCGACCATCACCAGAGTCGTGGTCTTGCCGCTCCCCGCCGTGGCCTCCACGACGCCGTGGCCGTCCGCCCTCCGCACGAACGTGAGCACGGCCGCCTGGTGGGGGTTCGCGAGCATGGCCCGATGTTGTGGCGCCGCCGCGCGGCGCGCCAGAGGCTGGGGCCGAGGACCCGACGGCCCTGGCCTGGCGGCGACATACGGAAGCCGCCGCCTCGTGGGCGGCGGCCTAGGGGTGCGCGGCGCCGGCCGTGAAGCGGGCGGCGCGCGTAGGGCAGGGCGGGCGAGCGCCCTGCTCGCTGGGGCTACTCTGCCAGCGCGGGGCTGCGGCGGCCGCGGGAGCGCCTGCGGCGCCGCCGGGAGCGGCCGTCACCGGGGTCGCCGGGCCGGGCGCCGTCACCGGCGCTCGGCGCCCTGCCGGCCTGGGCCGGCCTCAGGTCCGCGGCGCGTACGCCGGCTCGGCCTCCGGCGAGCGGAGGCC
>Ga0207874_1003139_pt1 | contig 14169 bp, 4 predicted proteins | sample HigsolmetaAR201D_FD_184833 | JGI IMG/M metagenome (GOLD analysis project Ga0207874, IMG submission 184833) | Ionic liquid and high solid enriched microbial communities from the Joint BioEnergy Institute, USA - AR20-1-D (SPAdes) (version 2) ...
CCGCGGGAGCGAGATACTCGTAGTGATCCCCGTCGATCTCGTCATGTCGGGCCTCGAGGAGCTCGGCGGCCCGATCCAGTGCCGGCCAGTCGAGGAAGAACTGCAGGGCGTGAAGAAGGCTCGGATAGGCCATGGCGTGCGCCATCGCCCGCTCCTCGGCCCCGATGTCTTCGAAATCCGGCAGACGCTTCAGATAGGCCCGCAGGTGCTCACCTGACAGGTCGTGCTCAAAACATGCCCAGCGAAATGCCTGCGCCTCGTCTTTCCGGTCAAGCGCCTCCAGCACAGCCAACCGGGCGTCCTGCCACTCGGGCGGGATCCAGCGCGCCTGGTCCACCTCGGCCCGCTCGATGAAGCCAAGCGCGTCCCCTGCCCTGCCGGCCGCCAGCAAGCGCTGTGCGATCTCGGCCGCGATCTTCGGCACCTTGCGGGTCTTGGGATCGTACTGCGCGATGAAGCCATCGACGTCGCCCTGTACGTCGGCGATGTCCTTCAGCGCCATTTCGACAGTACTCTGCCGAGCGCGCTCTTCCATCTCATGGGCATAGCGCGTACCGCCGCTGCCCCAGCCGACGGCCTGCCATTCGCTCTTTGGCGGCACCGGCACGGGCGTGCGTCCAAGCTCCTCGACCAGTGTCTTCAGATGCGCGACGCCCTCAGGGCCCAGCGCCGGGGCGATGATGCCGATCAGGCCGTCATACTGACCGAAGCCGTTGTCCTGCAACGCATCGAGAACCTGCCGCGCCAGCGCCTCCGGCGCAGCACCTGCCGCCTTGGCCACCTCGCCCAGATCGGCGCAGGCCTGGTGGAAGATATCGATGACGGTGCCGCTGCTGTCATCGCAGCGTTCGAACACCGGCGTGGCCAGTCCCATGAACCGCCACAACAGCGCCAGCGCCTCACCAGGATCGTGTGGGGCGATCTGTTCCATTATGGCGCTGCGCTGGGTCTGAAGATCCTTCACCAGCGCCTTGCGGTTCTGCCAGTTCACGAAGGTCCGCGCCCTTGCAATGCTGGTCAGCCGCTTGGTGATCTCCCGCGCCGCTTCCCTCGGGCCCTCCGCTCCGGCGAGAGCCAGCCGCAGCTTGCGCTTGGCAGCGGCATCGCCTGTGCTGATCTCGATCAGCAGCTGCGCCAGACGCTCAGTGCCGAGCGCCTCCAGGTTCTTTGCATTGAGGGTGGATTTCGACGCCATCGGGACTCCGTTTCTTTTCACAGACCATAGCAACGCGAGTGGGCGACCGGAACCTGCGTTCTGATTCGCTGGGCTCGTCCATTTCCCGCATCAGCGCGCCGAAACGCCTTGCGCGGAACCACGCGCCATTTCCTTTTTCTTCGCGATTTCAATGTGTTCGTTGACTGTCGCTCGCACTTCAGCACTGTGGAACGGCAAAAGAACCACCGAAGAGCGCCATGCCCAGGATCACCAAACGCCTCGTCGACGCCGCAGAAGCCCGCTCCGCCGAATACTTCGTCTGGGACAGCGAGATCCCCGGCTTCGGGCTGCGCGTGCTGCCGAGCGGGCGCAAGGGCTACGTGGTCCAGTATCGCGCCGGACGTCGATCCCGGCGGATCAGCCTCGGGCCCAGCACGGTCCTGACCTGCGAGCAGGCGCGCAACCGCGCCATCTCGATCGTCGCCGCCGCGCGCAATGGCGCGGACCCCGCAGCCGAGCGGGACGCGGGACGCAAGGCAATCACGGTGAAAGAACTGGCGGAGCGGTTCGACCGGGAACACATCTCGGTGCGCCTGAAGGCCAGCACGGCAAAGGAATACCGGCGAAACCTGCAGCGCTTCATCTTGCCCGCGCTTGGGCAGCTTACGGTCACCGGAATCACCCGCGCGGACGTTGCGAAATTTCATCACGACCTGCGCCACATCCCCTATCAGGCGAACCGTTGTCTCGAGGTGATCTCGAAGATGTTCAGCCTCGCCGAAATGTGGGGCCTGCGTCCTGACGGCACCAATCCGCGAAAGCACATCCGGAAGTACCCCGAGGAGAAGCGCGAGCGTTTCCTCAGCGCCGCCGAACTGCGCCGGATCGGCGAAGTGCTGCGCGAGATGGAGGCCGAAGGGATCGAACTGCCGTCGGCCATCCTGGCCGCGCGGCTGCTGATCCTGACCGGCTGTCGGCTGAACGAGATCATGACGCTGAAGTGGGAATACGTCGATCTGGCCGAGCGCGCCCTCCGCCTGCCGGATTCCAAGACAGGCGCGAAGATCGTCCATCTTGGCCAACCCGCCGTCGACCTGCTCCGCAACGCCCAGCGCATAGACCGAAACCCGTGGGTCATCACCGGCACCCTGCCGGGCAAGCGCCTGAGCGATCTCCAGCCCTTCTGGCAGCGCGTCCGAGCCCGCGCCGGCGTCAAGGACGTGCGCATCCACGATCTGCGCCACACCTTCGCCTCCACGGCCGTCGCGTCGGGTCAGGGCCTGCCGATGATCGGCAAGCTCCTGGGGCACACCCAGGTTCAGACAACGGCGCGCTACGCGCACTTGGCCGCCGACCCGGTCAGAACTGCCGCCGACAGCATTTCCAAGCGCCTAGCGGAGGCCATGATATAGCACATGCTATATCGCACTTGACATAGCACGCGGCGTAAGCGTAGCCTTCGCGGAGCTACGATCCGCTGCGAAGGCACCCCGATGCGACAGGCCAGCGCCGACATCCCCGCCGATTATCCGGTCCGCGTGAGGTCCGTGAGGGGGCGCCTCGAGCTGACGCAGGCGCAGCTAGCCGAGCGAATCGGCGTATCGTTTGCAACCGTGAATCGGTGGGAGAACGGCCAGTCCAAGCCGAATCGGCTGGCTTGGCAGCAGATCGTTGACCTCGAATCCGAGTTTGCGGCCTCGCAGGAGAGGGCCGCGCCCGCGGCTGTTCCCGCAGAAGCTCCGTCAATGCTCGACTTCGCGGCGAAGCCTGCCGTGGTTGCCGCCGTGGCCGAGGCGAACCGCCTCGCCTACGGCCATCTCTTCAATCCGGCCTTCGCCACGGAGATATCGCTGATCGATCCGCTGCCGCACCAGCGGATCGCCGTCTACGAGCATATGCTCGGCCTGTCGCCGCTGCGGTTCCTTCTGGCCGACGACGCCGGTGCCGGCAAGACGATCATGACCGGCCTCTATCTCCGGGAGGTCTTGGCACGGCGCCTCATCAAGCGCGTGCTCGTCGTCCCCCCGGCTGGCCTGGTCGGCAACTGGGAGCGCGAGATGCGCACCCTGTTCCGCCTCCCGTTCCGGATCGTGCGCGGGGCAGATGCCCGCACCGGCAATCCATTCGTCGGAGCAGATAGCGACCGCCTCATCGTCAGCGTCGACACCCTTGCCGGCGAGCGCATGTTCGCCCGGATGCGCGAAGCGGTCGCCTCAGGCGCCGCCTTGCCATACGACCTTGTGGTGTTCGACGAGGCCCACAAGCTGGCCGCCGACCGCGAGCAGGACTTCTACGTCCGCAAGACCGACCGCTACCGCCTCGCGGAGGCGCTGGCCGGCCTGCCGGCCGATGACCCGCGATGGGACCTTGGCTGGTCGGCGACGCACATCCTGCTGCTGACCGCGACGCCGCACATGGGGAAGGATTTCCCCTATTACTGCCTGTGGCGGCTCCTGGCGCCAGACGCTCTCGCCACTTTCGATGCGTTCCAGGCCTTTCCAGAGGCACAGCGCCGCCGGCACTTCATCCGGCGCACCAAGGAGGAAATGGTCCGCTTCGACGGGCAGCCCCTCTACCCGCAGCGGCAGTGCGACACCCTCAGCTATGAGCTGAGCCCCGCGGAGCAGCAGCTCTACGAGGCGACGACCAGCTACATCACCGAGACCTACAACAAGGCGCGCATCCTGAACCGCTCCGCGGCACGCCTCGCCATGAGCGTGTTCCAGCGCCGCCAGGCCAGCTCGACCTATGCGTTGATGCGCTCCTTCGAGCGCCGCCTGGAGCGGCTGGACGAGGCCATCGAGCTCGTCCGCTCGGGCCGCGCCGAAGAGCTGGAGCGCCGCCAGAAGCGCATCGGGGAGACGCCCGACTTCTTCGAGACCCGCACCGCCGACGAGGATGCCGACGACACGGGCGAGCGGGAGCGCCACGAGGAATTCGAGGAAAGCGCCCTGGGCGGCCTCGTCGCGCTGACCCTAATGGAGCTCCAGGAGGAGCGCGCCGAGGTCGAGACCCTGCTCGCCCATGCGCGGCGCCTCGCCGATGCGGGCGAGGACTCCAAGTTCGAGAAGCTCCGCGCGGTGCTGCGGGACCCGGCCTTCGCCCGCGAGAAGTTCATCATCTTCACCGAGCACCGCGACACGGCCGAGTTCCTGGTGCGCCGTCTTGAAGGGCTCGGGTTCACCGGACAGGTCGCGCTAATTCATGGCGGCCTCAACTACCGGGACCGGGAGGCGCAGGTCGAGCTGTTCCGGCGCCCGCTGGACGAAGGGGGCGCCAACTATCTGGTCGCCACGGACGCCGCCGGCGAAGGCATCAATCTGCAATTCTGCTGGCTCATGGTGAACTACGACGTGCCGTGGAATCCGGCACGCCTTGAGCAGCGGATGGGGCGCATCCACCGCTATGGCCAGAAGCGCGATCCCGTCATCATCGTCAATCTCATTGCCGGGGAGACGCGCGAAGGCCGGGTCCTGAAGACCCTGCTCGACAAGCTGGAGCTGATCCGCAAGCAGCTCCGGTCGGACAAGGTCTTCGATGTGGTCGGGCGGCTGTTTGAGAACGTCTCGCTCAAGGCCTATCTGGAGATGGCGGCGACGGAGGACGGCGCCCGCGCCGCGATCGAGGGCATCGACGGGCTATTGACCGAACAGCAGGTGCGCGCGCTGGGCGAGCGGGAGCGCGCACTGTTCGGGGGCGGTGACGTCAAGAGCCATCTCCCCGAGCTCAATGCCGCCATGGAGCAGGAGCAGTACCGGCGCCTGCTGCCCGGATACATCCGCCGCTTCGTCGAGACCGCGGCACCCCTGATCGATCTGCGGCTGGAGGGCGATCCCGACGGCATCTTCGAACTCGCCCCGGAACGCACGCGCGGGCTCGACCCCGTGCTCAGCGCGATGGAGTTCTATCCGGTGGAGATGCAGGGCCGGCTCACCGTCTATCGGCCCAGGGATCGCGCCGATGCCATCTGGATGCACCCCGGCGAGCCGGTGTTCGACCGCTTCTGCACCACGCTGCTCTCGCGCTACGGAGACGAGGCGCGGCGCGGCGCGATTTTCGTTGATCCGCATGCCAAAGCCCCTTACCTCTTCCACCTCGCGCAAGTAACAGTGGTCCACCGTCAGCCGGCCACAGAGGCCGTCGAGCTCTTTGGAGATCACGCTGGGCGTCAGGACAACGCCCGAACGGAGACCATCGAGAGCCGGCTGATCGGGCTTAGGCAGGAAAGCGACGGCACGATCACTCTTTGTCCGCTGGAGCACCTGCTCCTGCTGCGGGGTGCGCATGGTGTGCCTCCCGGCAGCGTGCCTCTCGCCCGGCTAGCGCGGGGGCTGACGGACGCCGCCGCGGAATGGATCACGGGCGACGCGCTTGCCCGCATGGTGGAGGAGCACCGCGCGCGCATCGAAAGCACACTGTCCGAGCGCCTCGACTGGATTACTCGTGGCTACGACCACAAGACGGCCGAACTGATTGCGAAACGGCAGCGCGTCAGCGAAGCGGCCCGCCAAGGCGATCCCCATGCCAAGGCGGAGCTCACCAGGATCAAAGTGCATCAGCGCCAGCTCGCTGCCGAAAAGGAGCGTCGGCTCAAGCTGCTGAAGATGGAGCCTGCCCTTATCGTTCCGGGCGAAGCGAAGATGGTCGCGCACGCGCTCGTCCTGCCTACCGACGATCCAGAGGAGCGGCGTCGGCACGACGCCGAGGTCGAGGCGATCGCCATGCGTCTGGCGCGCGTGCACGAGGAAGCGGCCGGCGCCACCGTCCATGACGTGTCGCGGCCCGAGCTCGCGCGGGCTGCCGGCCTCACCGACTGGCCAGGCTTCGATCTCAGGTCGCTCCGTCCCGTCAGCGCCCACGGCCCGGCAGAGGAACGCGCCATCGAGGTCAAAGGCCGCGCCGGCTCCGGCGGCGTGGAGGTCAGTGAGAACGAATGGGCGAAGGCCTGCAATCTGCGAGATCGGTACTGGCTCTACGTCGCTTTCGATTGCGCCACGCCCCGGCCGCGCCTGGTGAAGGTCCAGGATCCCTTTGGAAAGCTCCTGGCTAAAGCCAAGGGCAGCGTCCTGATCGCCGAGACCGACATTATCTCCGCGGCGGATACGGAGTGACCGATGGCGAGTCACACATCCTTCTTCGAAGCACTTCAGCCCTTGGTGGCGCGCATACCGCGGGTCGTCCGCGAGCGCGAGATACTGCGCCTTGCTGCGACCGTTGGAGGATCGGATGGAGAAAATGCTGCAGCGGCAGCCCGGCGAGAAATTCTGAAATGGGCGGAGAAGCGGGCAGGCGGGCGTCTGCCAGATGCGGCTTGGAACCATGATGAGTTCGAGCACCTCGCGGGCGGCCGCAATTGCGCCGCTGTTCGGATAGTGGATGACACCAAAGACATCTGGGCCATCCGGTCGGACGATCCCGACAAGAACATCGCCCAGCGCGTCTGGACTACAGAGGCCATCGTCGGCCGCAGGCTGGGGCAGAGGGCACTCTTTAGCCTCCGGCTGCTCGTCAATTCGCCCGAGCCGGAATTGCGCATAGAGCCGGCTGTGCCCGGCCTCGTGCAGCAGGTTGCGTCCGCATGTGGTCTCTATCGCGGCACGGACCAGTTGGACGCGGAGCCGTGGATCGTCGAATCGGACGATGACGCCCAACAGCTGATTAACTTGCTGGTCAATCCCGGGCGTGAAATGCCAGCCTTCGTTTTGACCGTTCCGGAGTACTCGACCGACCCAGTTGCGCCGCTACTTGATGCCGGTCCCCTTGCGCGCGCAACGCTGGGGCTTGCCAAAGTCGTCGTTCTGCCCGCCCGCTTTACCTGGGCGTTGACGGAACGATTCGGCAAGCGGCTCTCGGTCTACAATGGCGCCGTCCGTGTGTATCTCCCTGGCTTCACGGAAGACGCCAATCCCTATGGCGGCCATGAGCTTTTCCTTGCCGATCGCCTGACGACTGCTGAGAGCGCTTCGAGGGTATCCGCTCAGCTGCGGCAATTGGCGGCTACCGAAAGTCTCCGGCGACTTCGGTTGGGACTAGACGTCCTGTCCTATGCGGCCGTCCGGGAGCATACCCTCGATCTCAAGCGGACACGTCTTGAGCGGGAGGGCGCGGCCGACCCGGAGCAGTTGTCGGCTGCCCAGGCGCAAATCGCTGCCCTCAAAGAGGAGCTGGATAAGGCGTTGGAAGCGCAGCAATGGTTCTCGGATGAGCACCGGGCAGCAGAGGACCGGGCAAGGACGGCTGAGTCACAACTGGCCGCGGCCAGCTATCGCATCCAGCAGTTGATCGATCAACTTAAGGCGCGGGGTGAAAGCCCCGACGCCAACGTTTCGCTGCCGACTTCGTGGGGGGATTTTGCCGATTGGTGCGAGCAGAACCTCGTGGGTCGCGTGCTCCTAGCGCCCCGCGCCCGCAGGGAAGTGAAGGACCCTCAATTTCAAGACGTTTCGACTGCTGCGCAGTGCCTGCTCTGGCTTGCAAACGAGTATCGCGAGAGAAGGCTGAGCGGTGGGGATGGCGATCTTCGAATCCAGATCGCAAGCGGGATCCGAAACGAGCGATGTGGTGCGGATAGCTTCGCGTTCGATTGGCAAGGCGTGCCACGAAATGTGGAGTGGCATATCAAGAACGGCGGCAATACTCGTGATCCAAGCCGTTGCCTTCGCATCTACTACTTCTGGGACGATGCGAGCCAGCAAGTCGTGATCGCCTCGATGCCGGCTCATATCCGGACCGGCGCGACATGAGGAAAGAATGGAATGACCAATAACGGCAAGCGCCTCATCGAAGTCGACTTTCCTCTGGAGCAGGTGTCGCTCGACTCGGTGCACGAGAAGAACGTCCGGCATGGGCATATCTCGACGCTGCACATCTGGCCGGCGCGGCGTCCGCTGGCCGCGTGCCGCGCAGCGCTGATCGCAACGCTCTTGCCTGATCCCGGCAACGAGGAGGAGCGCAAGGCGATCTATCGGCGGCTTGCCGGCACGGTAAAGGAGAAGATCGAGAAGAAGAAGGTCGGCGGACGGACGGTCGAAGTCCGCAAGCGCGAGACCGAGGGCGGAATCCTGCATTGGGGCCGGGAGAACGGTCCCGATCTAGACTGGTTCCGAGAGAAAATCCGCGAGGCTTATGGCGGGCGGGCGCCGAAGGTGCTCGATCCTTTCGCGGGCGGCGGCGCGATCCCGCTCGAAGCCATGCGCCTGGGCTGCGAGGTGACGGCGATCGACATCAACCCGGTCGCCTGGTTCATCCTCAAATGCACACTGGAATATCCGCAGAAGCTCGCCGGCCAGACCCGCCCGCTGCCGGACTTCGCGCTCAAGGACCGCGATTTCATGGAATCGTTCCTGAAGGCGAAGGGCTTCAAGGGCGCGAGCCTGAAGCGCCAGCTGGCGAAGCTTGGCCTCGACGGAGATGGAAGGGAGGCGGAGCCCGAGCTGATCGCCCATGAGCCACTGCTCGAGGCCGATCTCGCTTGGCAGGTGCGCGCCTGGGGGCGCTGGGTCTTGGCGGAGGCGCGCAAGAAGCTCGCCCACCGCTATCCGACCTACGCCGAGTTCCAACCGCTCAAGCCTGGCGGCAAGACGTTCGAGCCGCAGCCGCTGCAGCTGCTGGAGCCGGACGAGGACGGCAACGTCGATGTCGAGCCGCTGAATGCAGGCTTTGCCAAGGCCTATCTCGACGATCCGCGCAATCCTCGCTGGGTGGCGAAGCCGACGGTTGCCTATCTCTGGGCACGCACGGTGCGCTGCAAGGGCTGCCGCGCGACCATCCCGCTGCTCAAGACCCGCTGGCTCGCCAAGAAGGACAACAGGCGGGTGCTGCTGACCATGACGCCGAACGCCGACCGAACCGGCGTTGTCTTCGGCATCGAGAACGACGTTCCGGTCGTCGGGGGCAACGCCGCGCAGCGCCGCGAGCACGACAAGCGCCGGGGCGCTGGCACCATGAGCCGCTCGGGCGCTCAGTGCCCGTGCTGCCCGACGATTATGACGATGGAAGACATCCGGCTGGAAAACCAATCTAAGCGGGTCGGCGCGACCCTCACAGCCGTTTGCGTGCAGGGCACAAGACATAAAGAGTACCGGCTTCCCACTGACCACGAGGTTGCGGTGTCGCAACCTTCATCACAGGAAGTCGCTGAAGCGTTTGCAGATTTGCCATTCGGTGACCTGACAGAGAGGATTTTGAGATTTGGTCCGGGTGCAAGCTATGGTTTTCCAATCATAGCACACGGAATCGATGAGTGGTCTCGGATGTTCTCACCGCGACAGCGGGTTTTCTTTGCTACAGCAATTGGCGTCATTCGCTCGATGTCCGCGCAACCGTCCATGCAGTCATGCGACGCGGAATGGAGGGAAGGTATCGCAGCGGCCATGGCTTGTGCAGTGAGCCGCCTTGCAGACTTTTTGAGCACGTCAGTTACTTGGACCCCCGGTGGCGAATTTCTGGGCCACACATTCGTCCGCTATGCCCTACCTCTGGTTTGGGACTATGCGGAGGGAAGTCCCCTTAATGACGGCAGCGGCAGCCTCTCAAGCGCAATCGATTGGCTCGGTCGCGTTTTTGACCACACTTTGGCGGCGCTTTCCTCGTCTAGCGCACCAACGGTTCTTAGGTCATCTGCCATTCAGCAGCTGCCCGAAAACACGTTCGATGCAATCGTTACTGATCCCCCATATTACAACGCCATTCAGTACTCTGATCTAATGGAGTTTTTCTATGTGTGGCTTCGACGCACGTTATTAGGTTTCTCCGCGGAAATGGATGAGGCGTTTTCACAGCCAAACACACCCAAGTGGGACAAGGATAGGGGAGACGGCGAGCTCATCGACGACGCGAGCCGGTTTGAAGGAAACTCCGAGCTTTCCAAAAAAGCCTATGAAGACGGAATGTTCCAAGCATTCGTTGCCTGCAACAAGGCTCTGAAGGAAGATGGAAGACTCGTCATAGTATTCGCCAGCAAATCGCCTGATGCCTGGGAAACACTAGTTGCAGCACTTATTAGGGCGGGGTTTTTGGTTGATGGGTCTTGGCCTATACAGACCGAGAGGCAAGCCAGAACTCGGTCACTCTCATCGGCTGCCCTCGCTTCTTCCGTCTGGCTCGTCTGCAAGAAGCGCGCCGCGGCCCGTCCTGGCTGGGACACGGCCGTGCTTGCCGAGATGCGCGAGCGCATTCAAACGCAACTCCGTGCCTTCTGGGATGCGGGCATCCGCGGTCCCGACTTTGTTTGGGCTGCGACCGGGCCCGCGCTCGAAGCCTTCTCGAAATACCCCGTAGTGAAAAAGGCCGACGAGCCCAACGCACAGATGACGGTCTCGGAGTTCCTGCGCGAGGTCCGCCGGATCGTCGTCGATTTCGTCGTCGGCCGCGTACTGACGCATGGCGAAGCGACGGAAATGGCCGCCTCCCTCGATGAGGTCACCTCCTACTACCTGCTGCATCGAAATGATTTCGGCCTCGACGACGCGCCGATCGGCGCCTGCATCCTCTACGCACTGTCGTGCAACCTCTCGGACAGCGATCTCGCCGATCGCTTCGACATCCTGGTCCGGACCGGCGGTACGCTCTTCGACGATCTCGATGGCGGCGAAGATGCCGATGACGAGGGCGATGCCGACACCGAGGATGCGGACAGCGATTCCGGCGGCAAGGGAAACAAGGTCAAGCTGAAGCCCTGGAACCAGCGAAAGGCGAAGTGGCTCGGCTACGAAGGGCCGGGCGGCCGGCCGGTGCCGCTGATCGACCAGGCGCATCGGCTGATGCATCTCTGGCGCGCCGGCGACGAGGCGAAGGTCGACGATTATCTCGACACGCGCGGGCTCAAGCGCAACGCGCTGTTCGCGCAGCTTCTCCAGGCACTGATCGAGCTCGCCCCGCCCGGGTCCGAGGAACGCTCGATTCTCGAATCCCTCTCGAACCACATTGCCTCGCGCGGCGGTATCTCAGCGCCGCGGCAGATCCGCATGGAGGTCTGAAATGGCCGCGAAACTCCCCTGGACCCCCTGGCACGGCGTGGTGAAGCTGCGCGAGGACGTGCGCACGGGCACGCTGTCGCTGGCCGATTTCGCCGCCGATCTGCACGACGTGATGATGCAGAAGGGCGCGCGGCCGATCTATGAGGATCCGGCCCGGTTCTTTGCGCTCACTTATCCGACCTTCTCGCTGCGCGAGCTGGCGCGCGATGTGGTGCTCCGCCTTGCCGCCAAGAACACCAAGGCGATCCGCCAGCTCGAGCTGACCTATGGCGGCGGCAAGACCCACACGCTGGTGACGCTGCGCCACCTCGTGCACAACCCGGCGTCGCTACCGTCGCTGCCCGCGGTCGAGCAGTTCAAGTCCCATATCGGCGCCCCGCTGCCGAAGGCGCGCGTCGTGGCCTTGAGCTTTGACAAGCTCGACGTCGAGAAGGGCATGGAGGTGCGCGGGCCCGAGGGCGAGACGCGCTGGCTCAAGCATCCCTGGAGCGTGCTTGCCTTCCAGATTGCGGGAGACGAGGGCTTGCGCGCCCTGCATGCCGACGGCAAGGCGGAGGAGCGGGAGACGCCGCCCGCCGAACCGCTGCTCGTCGACCTGTTGTCGCGGCCACAGGCCGAGGGACTTTCAACCCTTGTCTTGATCGACGAAGTGCTGATGTACGCGCGCGAGAAGGTTGCGATGGCCGAGGTCTGGCGCGGCCGCCTGGTCGACTTCTTCCAGTATCTCTGTCAGGCGGTCACCAAGGTCGACCGCTGCGCCATGGTCGCCTCCCTGCTCGCCTCCGATCCGGAGAAAAGCGATCCATTCGGCAAGGAGCTGATCGGGCAGATCTTCGAGATCTTCAACCGGCAGAAGGAGGAAGGCGTCCAGCCGGTGCAGAAGGAGGACGTTGCCGAGGTGCTGCGCCGCCGCTTCTTCGAGACGGCGTCGATCGCCGACAGCGAGGCCTTCCGGCCGCACGTCACCACGGCGGTCGCCAACATCGCCGAGCTCGACGAAACCGTGCGGAAGGACAGGAAGAACGCGGAGGACCGCTTCCTCCGCAGCTATCCCTTCCATCCCGATCTCACCGACATCTTCTATACCCGCTGGACGCAGCTCGACGGCTTCCAGCGCACGCGCGGCATCCTGCGCACATTTGCGCTGGCGCTGCGCGACGCGGAGAAATGGGACAACTCGCCCCTGGTCGGCCCGAACGTGTTCCTGCCGGCGCCGGAGCAGACAGGCGTCGCGGAGGCGGCGCGCGAACTGACCGGCATCGCCACGCGCGAAGTTACCGAGGGCCGCGGGCACGAGTGGACTGCGATCCTGGAGGGCGAGCTCGCCAAGGCGCGCGCGATCCAGACGGAGCAGCCTGGGCTGAAGTTCCGGGAAATGGAGCAGGCCGTCTGCGCGGTGTTCTTGAGCTCGCAGCCAATCGGCCAGAAGGCGCGCACGCCGGACCTCGTTGCTTTGGTGAGCGCGACGCGCCCCGACCGGATCGAGCTCGAGAAGGGCCTGCGCCGGTGGACAGAGCTGTCCTGGTTCCTCGACGAAGCCGAGTTCGCCAGCGATGTCGCGGACAATGGGCAGGCCAAGGCCCTGCCGAAGGCGTGGCGCCTGGGCAACCGGCCGAACCTGAAGCAGATGCACCACGATGCGTGCGCTAACCGGGTCACAGCCGAAGCCATCGAGCTGAAGCTCCTGGGCGACGTCCAGCAGACGAAGAGCCTGACACAGGGGGCAGCGGCGGCCGGCGCCCGCGTCCACACGCTTCCCGAGCGGCCGCGCGACATCGAGAACGACGGCGACTTCCATTTCGCCATCCTCGGTCCCAAGGCCGTCTCGGATTCGGGCAAGCCGAGCGCGGAGGCCCGGCGATTCATCGACGAGACGACGGGACCGGACCGCCCACGGACCTACCGCAATGCGGTCGTCCTCGTTGCGCCGTCGCGCGATGGCCTCGACGCCGTCCGCACCAGGATCCGGGAATACCTGGGCTGGGAGGAGGTGCGCAGCCAGCTCAAGGACCAGCCGCAGGATCCCATTCGGGAGGAAATGCTGGCCCGTTGGACCGAGGAGGCGCGCAGGCGGATTCCGGAGGCGATCCGCCAGGCGTGGTCGATCGTCGTGACCGTCAACGAGCAGAACGACATCCACGCATTCAAGGTCACGGTCGGCTCGGAGCCGCTGTTCTCGACCGTCAAGGCAGACAAGCGCTCGCGCATTCAGGACACCGCGATCAGCGCCGAGGCGATGCTGCCGGGTGGGCCCTATGACCTGTGGCGCGAAGACGAGCCGTCCCGCCGAGTGAAGGACCTGGTGAGCGCGTTTGCAGAGAATCCGAAGCTGCCGAAGATGCTGCGCCAGAAGGAGATCCTCGACACCGTTGATCAGGGTGTGCAGGCGGGCATTTTCGTTGCGTCGCTCACCCGGCCCGACAAATCGGTCAAGACGTGGTGGCGCACGCCGATTGACGAGGCGGCGCGCAGGGAGCCTGCCCTTGAGGTGTTCCTGCCAGAAAAGGCGGCCCTGTCCGAAGTCCATCCGAGCGTCCTGGCTCCCGGTGTCCTGCCGGGCCTCTGGAACGGTGACGCTGTGACCGTCGCCGACGTGATCTCCTATTTTGCGGGCGGCCGGACGGTCATGGTGCAGCGGGAGGGATATGAGGAGCCGGTGGTCATCCCGGCCTGTCCAGCGGCGGCTGTCGAAGCGGCAATCTCGGATGCTGTCCGCCAGGGCATCCTCTGGCTCGTGAACGGACCTGCGAGCTTCCAGGGCGAGCCGGTACCCTCCGGCGTACTTACCGCGACCGCCCAGCTGCGGGCACCGATGCCGCCGCTGCCGGTCGACCGCCTGATGCAGGATGCGGTGCCGGACGCTTGGAAAGAAGGGCAGACCACGGCCCTCGCTCTTTCCGTCGGCCTGTCTGCCCAAACCGGCCGGCCTATCCCATGGACGGTCTTGCGGCGCGCCATCGACGACGCGATCAAGGCCCGGTGGCTCGAACTCGCACCGGGGAGCGGCACGTGGCCATGCGATATGGCGGGCGCTTC
>Ga0207874_1003156_pt1 | contig 14113 bp, 8 predicted proteins | sample HigsolmetaAR201D_FD_184833 | JGI IMG/M metagenome (GOLD analysis project Ga0207874, IMG submission 184833) | Ionic liquid and high solid enriched microbial communities from the Joint BioEnergy Institute, USA - AR20-1-D (SPAdes) (version 2) ...
GCGGCTGGTCGCCGAGCTCGGGCGACACAGCGATCCCGACGGGCTGTTGCCGATCGTTCGCGACGATCAGTGCAGCGCCAGCGTTCGCGCCGTCGCCGCCCGGGCTCTCGCGGCGAGCCAGCAGGCGGACCTCGGCGAGCTGATCGGCGTCACGCGCGCCACACCTGCGCTCCGCGCCGCCGTGTGCGCTGGGCTGCGCGAGCGCGGCCAGGCTGCCCCCGGCGACGAGGAGAAGCTGCTTGGGGTGCTGGAGGAGGCGCTCGCCGAGCTGGACTTCGAGGGAGCGAGCGCGGCTGCTGGCGCGCTCGGCCGCATCGGCGGCAGCGCGAGCGTGGCGGCGCTGAGCAGGCTTCTGCAACCAGAAGCTACCGACCGGCTGCTGGCCAGCGTTCCGGCGGCGCTGCTCCAGCAGACTCCGGAGACCTGTCTCGATGACCCGCACCTGCCTGCGGTCCTGTATCTGCCGCTGGCCACCGCCCTCGCGCGCGGGCTGACCCCGGCCGACCGGCCGACGACCCTGCGGGAGTTCCTGGTCGCCGAGATCGACCAGCTGCGCGCGGCGGCGGCACAGGCGCTGGGCATGCTCGGCGGCGAAGAGTCGCTGGCCGCCCTGCGCGCAGTGCTGCGTGAGCCGGCCAGCGCGACTACCGCCGCCGCGGTGGCGGCCCTCAGCGCGATCGGCGGCGTGGCCGCGCTCGGCGACGCGCTGGGGATGGCCGGCATCTCGCAGGCAGCGAGCTGGCAGGTCGTCCAGTACCTAGCGGCGCAGGTGGACGCGGAGCCGGTGCTCCGCGAGGCCCTGGCGCGCCCAGATCTGGACCCATTCACCCAAGGCGCGCTGGCCGAGGCGCTTGGCGCGCGCGGCGCCTCTTCGGCGCTGCCGCTGCTGAGCCAGCTGGCGCGCGACCCGCTCGCCGACCCGCACGTCCAGGCGCAGGCCGTGGCGGCGCTGGGCCGGCTTGCGGAGCCCGCCGCTGAAGTCGTGCTGCTGCGTATCGCTACAGATGCCTCGTACACCGATGAGCTGCGCGGCCTGGCCGCCGCCAGCCTGCCGCGTACCCTGAGCCACGAGAGCCGGCGCGTGCTGCGCGAGGCACTGCGGGTCGAGCGCGTCCCCGCCCCGATCATCGCGGGGGCGCTGAGCGCGCTGGGCCGGGCCGGCGACCGCGAGTCGCTGCCGCTCGCGCTGCGCTACTGCCTCGACGAGCGACCCGATGTGGTGCGCGCCGCGATCACCGCGCTCGCTGACATCGGCGAGGAGACCGTCACGCCCGTGCTGGCGCGCGCGGCGCAGGATGTCAACAGCGCGCACGTCACCCGCATCCAGGCGAGTGGTGCGCTGCTGCGGCTGGGGGGAAGCGAGCACCGCCTCCTGCTGAAGCCCTACCTGGAGCACGGCTCGCCCCTGCTCCAGCTCCGCGCGCTCGACGAGCTGATCGCCGCGGGCGCTGGGCCGTCGGAGGTGGCGGCGCTCCTCCTCGACCGGAGCCGCGCGCTGCCGCTGCGGCTGCGGGCGCTCGAGCACCTCGCCAGTGTGGGCGCGGCGGCAGACGCGCTGACCGCCATCGTCGACGCGGCGAGCGATGAGCCGCAGCTGCGGTGCCGAGCGGCGCAGGCGCTGGGGGCGCAGCGCGAGACGCGTGCGCTGGCGGTGCTCGCGGGGCAGGCGTCCAGCACAGACGCGGCGCTGGACCTACGCTATCGATGTATTGAAGCGCTCGGCACCATCGGGGGGGCCGCGGCGCTGGAAACGCTCAGCCACGTCGCCGAGCGAGGGAAGGCCGACCAACTCGCTGCCGCCTGGGCAGCGAGGGCACTCGAGCAAGCGGTGAGCGAGGCGAGGCGATGAGCATGCGCAAGATCATGATCGTGGACGACGAGGCGGCGATTGGGCGGCTGCTCACTTACCAGCTGCAGGGCTTCGGCTACGAGGTGTGCTATGTGCAGGACGGCCTGCAGGCGCTCGAGCGCGTCCTGCTGGAGCAGCCGGACCTGATCCTGCTCGATGTGATGATGCCGCTGGTGAGCGGCTGGGATGTGTGCCGGCAGATCCGCCAGAGCTCCAACGTCCCGATTATTATGTTGACTGGAAAGAATGCCGATGCGGATGTCGTGACCGGGCTGCAGTCCGGCGCGGATGATTACGTCACCAAGCCGTTCAGCGTGGCGCAGCTGCACGCGCGCATCGAGGCGGTGCTGCGGCGCGCCGAGCGTGTGCCGGTGGCGCGGGCGCAGGCATCGCCGTTCGGCCAGAGCATTGGGACGACGGTCGCGGCCAGGGGCGCGCGAGAGACAGCGCCGGCCTTCACGGCACGCGCCGGGGAGAGGCGCGCGAGCACTTCCCGCGCTTCCACCGCGGTCTACGCGCGGCCTGCGGAAGCGGTCACGCCGCTGGCTGAGGAACGCCTGAGCGCGGCGGTACAGGCGCCGGCAGCGTCACAGCAGCCGCAGCGTGTCGGGCAGCGCATGCGCGAGACGCGGCAGCGGCGCGGGATCACGCTCTACCAGGCGGAGCGCGCCTGCCGCATCCGCTGGGAGTTCCTACAGGCGATCGAGCAGGAGAACTGGAGCTACCTGCCCCCCCACCAGCTGCGCCCGGCGCTCATGGCCTACACCAGCTTCCTGGGGATCGACCCGAACGACGTGCTGCCGCGCATCCCCTCTCGGCCAGCGCCGACTCCGCTGCCGCTAGCGACGGCCGTCGTCGTCGTGATGGTGCTGATCGTCGTCGGGCTGACCCTGCTCTAGCGGCGGCGCTGCCACAGGAAGACCAACGCGACGCCTGCGGCGGCGACGACGAGCGCCAGCGGCAGGCTCGCGGTGGCGACGAACAGCAGCGCGGCGGCGAGCAGCGGCAGCAGGTAGCCGAGCACCCACGGCACCTCCGGCAGCGGCGCGGCCTGCACCTCCTCGGCCAGCGCACCGCCCTCGGCGCCCGCGTAGCGCGAGGACTCGACGCTCGTCGCCGCGGCGCCCTCGAACACCGCCGGCGGCAGCGGCGCGCCCGGCACCGGGCGCTCGCGGGCCTCCGCAAGATACTCCGCGCGCCAGTTGTAGCTCGGGTCCAGCTTGCTGCGGAACAGATGAAACGCGGCGCGCTGCACGTAGGCCGGGTGGGCCAGGCTCAGCTCGGCGACCGCGCGCAGCTCCGCCGGGGTGAACACGACCCCGGTGCCATCGAGGTAGGCTTCGGCCAGCAGCCGGATCTCGGCCGGGGCGAAGGCGCCGAGCCTGACGTGGGCGAAGCGCTCGCTCAGCAGCGGCGGCGCGCCCTCGATCGCCGCGACCAGCACGAGCGACCCGCCGCGCACCATGCGCGCCAGCGCCTCGAGCATCGTCACACCCCAGCCCGCAGCGATCGCCGCATCCGCATTGTCCAGGCAGAGCACCGTCGGCGCCTCGGTGGACAGCAGCGCGACCTCCAGCGCGGCGGAGGTGGAGCCGCGCTGGCCGAGCGCCTCGATGAAGACCTGGTAGACCTCTTCGGCGGAGCTGGCCTCGGCGAGATCCAGGTAGTAGGAGCGCAGATCCTCGCGCTCGAGGTTGGCGGCGGCGGAGTCGGCGATGTGGCTGAGGAGCGAGGACTTCCCGATGCCCGGCGAGCCGCTGACGAGCACCGGCCGGCCGGCCTGGATCGCATCGAAGATCAGCGAGAGCTCGCTCCAGCGGCCCGCGAAGTGCTGCGGCTCAGTGATGCGACTGCGCTCGGTGAATGGGTTGACAACCATAGCCCTACCGCGCTCTGACGCGGCGGCCACGCACACCGCATCCCCGGCTATTCTACCACGCCAGGCGCGCCAGCTCCCGCAGCAGGGCCTGCTGGTAGAGCGGGTCGGCGGCGTGCCGGAGCAGCGCCGGGTCGGCGGTGAGCTGCCGGAGGATCTCCGGCAGCCGGCGGGGATCTTCGCCGAGCTCCAGCTCCCAGCGCCGGAGCTGCGCCAGGCCGGCCGACCGCAGCAGGCGCACCCAGCGGTCGATCAGCGCGCTCTCCCGCGGCGGCGTGGCGGGCGGCGAGGGCCGAGTGACGACCTGGGGCGACTCTGCGCCGACGGCGAGGGCCAGCTCCTCGACGGGCTCGTCGTTTTCGTCCTCGGCATCTGCGTCGGCGTCGGCCTCTTCGGGAGCCTCAGGAGGGGGTGGCAGGCTGGCCGCCCGCGGCGCCTTCGCCGCGATCGGCCCGACCTCGCGGGTGGCCTGGCGCTGCTTGCCGGCGGCGCCCGCCGCGCCCAAGCCGGCCTCGCTGGCGGCTGAGCTACCTTCGGCCTGGTCCGCGGGGGCGGCTTCCCGGTTCGCGCCGAGCGCTGTGGCTTCGGCGCCGAGCTGCAGGGCGCCGAGAGCAGGCGCGAGCGCGGCGGCATCGCCTGTGCGGGCCACCAGGTCGGCGCGCACGGAGCGAGCACTCGGCTCAGCCGCGGAGGTGAGCGGAGCGCTGCAGACACTCCCGCGCCGCGGCGATCCGGCCAGTCGTAGATCATCATGCGCTGACATCGCAGCTCCGGCCACTAAGAATAAGCTCATCACAAAGAGTATAACGGCCCGGCGCGCCCGGCGATACGGAGTGTGCGGTTGTGATTCGTGACAATCCTATCATATGGCAGGAGGTCCGCGGTGCGGTCAGAGCGTGCTTGAGGCGAGAGGGGTTGCGACCCCTCTCGCGCTCTCCCCCGCCGGAAGGGGCTGTGCAGCCCCTCCGAACCATCCCCGCAAGGGGTGCCGCCTCCCGTAGCACACCCGTTGTCATGCCCACGTACACCGATGCCCGTTTCCCAGGCACAGACTGATGCGCTGCAATGTCCAGGGTGGTTGTGATGAGCGGCTCGTGGGCTGCAGCGCAACGGGCAATGCGGTTAGGACGTGCGGCCGTGTGCTGAGGCATGACAACGAGCAAACGAGCGGCGTACGCGTTCGCTTGCGGGTCCAGGGCCGCAGGCCCTGGCGCGGGTGGTGCAGGGCGGACCACCGCGTAAGTCCTGTCATATGACAGCGCTAACGCGGTCGCCCTGCAACCGCGCCAGCGCTTCGCGGGAAGGCTGGAGAGCCTGCGGCCCTCCGAGATCCTCTTCTTCCCGCCGCAGAGCGGCGGGAAGGGAAATTCCGGGGAGGCTTCGCCTCCCCAAACCCCTCCTGGGAGCAGGGACGCGGAGAGTCTTCGGCCTTCCGCAGAAACCAGCGGAAGAAGGAGAGTCGGGGGAAGCGTCGCCTCCCCCGTCCCCACCGCCGCATCAGGCGGCGGGCTCGGTGGCCGAGGACGGAGCGGGCGCGGCGGCTGCCTGGCGCTCGATGTTCATGACGCTGGGCATGCCGAACGCGACGATGCCGAGCACGATGCAGGCGGCGCCGCCGACGCCGAACCAGGGCTGGGGGCCGACCAGGTCCGAGAGCGGGCCGGCGATGGCCAGGCCGAGCGGCGCCATGAGCGACGCCAGGCTGCCCAGCAGGGTGAAGATGCGCCCCTGCATCTCGGGCGCGACGACGGACTGCAGCATGGCGAACAGCGGGCCGTTGCAGAACGCGTTCATCACGCCGGCGAAGAGCAGCGCGCCGACGCCGAGCCAGAAGGCCTGGGGCGGCGTCAGGGCCAGGAGCACCAGGCCGGCCCCCTGCGCGATGACCCCGACGAGCGTGGTGAGCATCCGGCTGCGGAAACCGCCCCATGTGCTCAGCAGCACGCCGCCCACCAGAATGCCGACCGACCACGACGAGCTCATCCAGCTCAGCTCAAGCGCCCCGCCGCCGAAGTGGCGGGTGACGAGCAGCGGCAGCAGCGCGAAGGCCGGGTTGATCAGGAAGTTGAGCACCATCGCCATGACCATGACGATCATGAGGCCGGGCCAGCCGCGGACGTAGCGCAGACCGTCGAGCATGTCCTGCACCAGCGTCGGCCCCGGCTGCCCTTCGGCAACCGCGGCGCGCGGCGGCTGGGGGATGGTGACGAAGAGCAGCGGCAGCACGGCCAGCGCGGCCGTCACCACGTCGACCCCCATCACCGCGTGAAGCGGCATCAGGGCGAGCAGCATGGCGCCGAGGGGCGGCGCGGCGATGCTCATGGCGCCCTGCAGCATCTGGTTGAGGCCGGCCACCCGCGCCAGGTGCTCGTGGGGCACCATCAGCGAGGTGGACGCCTCCATCGCCGGGAAGTGGAAGGTGGCGCAGATCGAGCGCACGAACGAGATGACGTACAGGTGCCACACTTCGGCCGAGTCCGTCCAGAAGAGGTAGACGAGCACGGCCGCCGCCAGCGCCGAGATGGTGTCGGCCATGATCATGATCATCCGGCGGTTCCAGCGGTCCACGAGCGCGCCGACAAGCGGGCCGAGGAGTACGCCGGGAAGGATGGCGACCATGGTGGCGATGGCCAGGACGGTGCCGGAGCCGGTGGTCGCGGTGAGCCACCAGACGATCGCAAACTGGGCGACCTGGCTGCCGAGGAGCGAGAGCGCCTGGCCGGTCCAGATCGGGAAGAAGGTCAGCGCCCAACGCCGGGCGGGCTGGTGAGTGTGCTGCATCGGATTCTCTCCACTACTTCTGCTGCAAGGCAGTGTAGCGCGGGGCGTGCGGGGCGCGCCTCACCCGATCGGAGGAACCGAGGGGGGAAATTGGATCAGGACGGCAGAAGCTGGAGCTGCCGGGCGCGCGCGACGGCCTGCACCCGGTTGTGGGCGCCGAGCTTGGCGTAGATGCTCTTGACGTGCGACCGCACGGTGCTGACCGCGACGACGAGCTCGGCGGCGATCTGCTGGTTGCTGAGGCCCGACCCGAGGAGCTGGAGCACAGTCAGCTCGCGTGGGGTGAGCGGCTCGGCTGCCTGCTGGAGGGCTTCAGCCGGCGGCTGGGAGGTCGTCTGCCCTGGCGGCGCGGCGTCGAAGGCGGCGAGCAGGCGCTGGACGTACCGCAGCGTCGAGGCGCGCAGCCCCAGCGCCCGCCGATCGGCGTACAGCATCTTCAGCAGCGCGGCGAGCGGCGGCCCTTCGTCCAGAAAGACGCGCATGTAGCCGCCCTCCTCGCCGAGCTCGATGGCGCGCAGCAGCTCCTGGCAGGCCTCCGCGTGCCTGCCGAGCGCCCGCAGCGCGAGGGCGCGTAGCTTGAGCACATCGATCAGCCGCTCGACGTACTCCCCCTGCTCCGCGAGGGCCAGCAGCCGCCCGAGCAGGGGCAGCACCGCAGCGGCCCGGCCCTGCGCGATCGCGATGCGCGCGAGCACCGCGTACTCCCAGATGCGCGCCCCATCGATCTCCCCATCCAGGCGCAGGCCGGCCTCCTCCGCCCAGCGCGCGGCGGCGGCGATATCGCCGCGGGCCACAGCGCGGTGCGCGCGGCTGGCGGCGATCTGCTGGTGGACCCAGGGGATGTCGTAGGCGAGCGCGAGCTGCTCGCAGGTGCGGTACAGCTCGGCGGCGCCCTCCGTATCGCCGCGGGCCTGCTGGATGGCCGCCAGAATCTCGTAGGCGTTGAGGAGGATGTCGTTGTTCCACCAGCGCTCGCCGCGCTCCACGGCGGCGCGGGCGTGCCGCTCGGCCGCAGCGAGGTCGTTCCACTTGTACAGGATGGCGGCCAGCCCGGCGTAGATCATCCCCGTGTACGCCATGCCCTGCCCGCCGTGCGCCTCGGCCGCCCGCAGCGCCTGCGTGGCGATCTCGTAGGCCTCCTTCAGGCGCCCGCGCACCTCGCACAGCCCGGAGCGCGCCATGGCCGCGGTGAGCGCGTGCATCGCCGGGCTGATCGACGAGTCGGCCGAGGGCAGCTCGGCCAGCACCTGCTCGGCGGCGCGGACATCGCCGAGGATCAGGTAGACGTTCCACAGGTTGGTGGCCACCATGGCGCGCTCGTCCGTCTCGCTCGGCGGGAGGAGGTCGAGCGAGCGGCGGGCCATGTCGAGCGCCCCGTACATGTCGCCGTTGACGCGCAGCACGAAGGAGCGGATGCCAGCCAGCTCGCCGAGGAGCGCGCGCGGGGCCTCGGCCGGCGACTCCTCCTCGAGCGCGGCCTCGATCGCCGACAGCGTCTCCTCGACCGCGGCCAGATCGAGGCGGGCCAGCAGCGCCCAGGCTCGCACGAGCATCAGGCGCGGGCGGGCGCGCAGCAGCGATTCCGGGAAGGCCCGCAGCCAGCCGAGCAGCGTGTGGACCTCGAAGAAGACCCAGAGCGTGGCGGGCGCGATCTGCTCGATCAGCAGCGCCGCCAGCTCCAGGTCGCCCGAGGCGAGGGCGTGTTCGACGGCCTCGGTGGTGAGATTCTGGTCCGCGTACCAGCCGGCGGCAAGGCGGTGGAGCTCGGGGATGAGCTCCGGGTGGCGGCGGCGGAGCGTCGCGCGCAGCATATCGGCGAACAGGTGGTGGTAGCGGTACCAGCGGCGCTCGTCGTCCAGCGGCACGAGGAACAGGTTGGCGCGCTCGAGGTAGTCCAGCATCTCCTGCGCGTTGGCGGGCACGAGGTGGTAGGCGCCCGAGGAGCGATCGCCGGCGGGCTGGAACGTCTGCCCGAGGAGGGTGTCGCACAGCTCGGCGCACATGCGGTCCAGCACCGAGGTCTGGAGCAGGAAGCGCTGCACTTCAGGCGGCTGCCCGCGGATGACCTCGTCGGCCAGATAGTCGGCGACGGCGCGGTGGCTTCCGGCGAACGACGCGATGAACGCGGCGGGGTCGGGCGCGTCGCGCAGGGCGAGCGAGGCGAGCTGGAGGGCGGCGGCCCAGCCTTCGGTGCGCGCCTCGAGCGTCTGGACGGCGGCGAGGTCCAGCTCCCGCCCGGTCGCGTGGGCGAGAAACTGGGCGGCCTCGTCGGTGGTGAAGCGCAGGTCGGCGGCGCGGATCTCGGCGAGCAGCCCGCGGACGCGCAGGCGCGCCAGCGGGAGGAGCGGCTCGGCGCGCGAGAGCAGGACCAGCCGCAGGCGGGCGGGCAGCTGCTCGACGATGAAGGTCAGCGCCTCGTGGATGGCCGGCGTCTCGATCAGGTGGTAGTCGTCCAGCACGAGCACGCCGTCGGCAGGGGCGGCGGCGAGGGCGTTGAGCAGCAGCGACAGGAGGTGCGGCGCGGGCTGGCGCGACTCGACGAGCGGCCAGGCGGCGACGCTGACGCCCGGGCAGAGCGGCTCGAGCGCGGCGAGCAGGTAGGACCAGAAGCGGGCCGGGTCGTTGTCGCCGGAGTCGAGCGAGAGCCACGCGGAGCGCAGGCCGTGGACCGTGGAGCGTAGCGCGGGGGCGGCTTCAGCGCCCTGCGGCCCTGCGTGCTGCGCGCCGCGCTCTAGGTTCGCGAGCGTGGAGGCGAGCAGCGTCGTCTTGCCGAACCCGGCGGGCGCGACGACGACCGTCAGCGGGCGGATGAGCGCATCGGCGAGCCGGGCGAACAGCCGCGGGCGCGGGATCTGGTCCGGCCGCGTCGGCGGCGGGTGGAACTTGGTCGTGAGCAGGTGCGCCGTGTTGGCGGGGGAGGGCCGCGCGGCCTGCGCCGGGGCCGAGTCGCCGGCGCGCGGCGCGGCGAGGGCCGCGGCGACCGACTCGAGGCGCGCGAGCGAGAGGTCTTCGTCGCGGCCGAGGTAGGCTTTGCGCAGCCGGCCGCCGGCCCGGCGGTAGGCGTACCAGTACCAGCCGTTGCGCTGCCGCTCGCGGCGGGCGCTGAGCGCGCCACGCGCGCCGTGGAAGCGAAAGGCCCGGCTCTCGGGATCGGCGAGCCAGGCGCGCCACCCGGGGGTGCCCACGGCGCACAGCGGGGCCCCGTTCACGTGAAGGACGCCGGCGCGGATCTCCGCCGGGGCTGCTGCGCGTGCCATGATCGCTCCCGCAGGTGTTACCTAACGCTGTGATGAGTATACCACAGCCGTTAGGTAACACGTCTGTCGCGGCGGTGGAGGACTCGGCCCGCTCTCTCCCCTGCGCGGCGCTGGCGAAGCGCCACCCTACACCACCACCGTCTCCTGGTGGACGCCGAAGACCTCGCGCAGGACCGCGCACATCTCGCCGAGGGTGGCGTAGGCGCGCACGCAGTCCATGATCGCGGGCATGAGGTTGGCGGAGCCCTGGGCGGCGGCGCGCAGCTCGGCGAGGCGCCGCTGGACCAGCTGGCCGTCGCGGGTGGCGCGGACGCGGCGCAGGCGCTCCAGGTGGCGGGCCTCGCCCTGCGGGTCCATCTGCAGGATCGGGATCTCGAGCGGGGCGGGGACGGCGTACTTGTTGACGCCCACGACCCCGCGCTCGCCGCGGTCGATCTCCATCTGGTAGCGGTAGGCGGCGTCGGCGATCTCGCGCTGGAAGAAGCCGCGCCGGATCGCCGCGATGACCCCGCCCTGCTCCTCGATGCGCCGGAAGTAGTCCATGCACTCGCGCTCCATGCGGTCGGTGAGGGCCTCGACGAAGTAGGAGCCGCCGAGCGGGTCAACCGTGTTGGCGACGCCGCTCTCCTCGGCGATGATCTGCTGGGTGCGCAGCGCGATCGTGACCGCCTTCTCGGAGGGGAGCGCGAGCGCCTCGTCCATCGAGTTGGTGTGGAGCGACTGGCAGCCGCCGAGCACGGCGGCGAGGGCCTGGATGGTCGTGCGGACGATGTTGATCTCCGGCTGCTGGGCGGTGAGCGAGCAGCCGGCGGTCTGGGCGTGGAAGCGCATCCACCAGGAGCGCGGGTTCCGGGCGCCGAAGCGCTCGCGCATCATCCTGGCCCAGATCCGCCGGGCGGCGCGGTATTTGGCGACCTCCTCGAACAGATCGTTGTGGGCGTTGAAGAAGAACGAGATGCGCGGGGCGATCGCGTCGACGTCGAGCCCGCGCTCGACCGCGGCCTGCACGTAGGCCATTCCGTCGGCGAGGGTGAACGCGAGCTCCTGGACGGCCGTGCTGCCGGCCTCGCGGATGTGGTAGCCGCTCACCGAGATCGTGTTCCACTGCGGCACGTGCTGCGCCCCGAACTCGAAGGTGTCCACCACCAGGCGCATCGACGGCTCGGGCGGGAAGATATACTCGTTCTGGGCGATATACTCCTTGAGGATGTCGTTCTGGATCGTGCCGCGCAGCTGATCCCAGGCGACGCCGCGCTTCTCGGCCACGACGAGGTACATGGCCCAGATGATCGCCGCGGGCGAGTTGATCGTCATCGAGGTGCTGATGCGATCGAGCGGCAGCCCGTCGAGCAGGATCTCCATGTCGGCGAGCGAGGAGACGGCGACGCCGCACTTGCCGAACTCGCCCTCCACGAACGGGTCGTCGGTGTCGCGCCCGTAGAGGGTGGGCATGTCGAAGGCGATCGAGAGCCCGGTCTGCCCCTGCTCGAGCAGGTAGCGGAAGCGGGCGTTGGTCTCTTCGGCGCTGCCGAAGCCGGCGAACATGCGCATCGTCCAGAGCTTGCCGCGGTAGCCGGTGGGGTGGATGCCGCGGGTGAAGGGGTACTCGCCGGGGTGGGCGATGTTGTCGGTGTAGTGCTGCAGCAGGCGCTGGGCTGTCTCGCCGGCGTCCGCGGGCGCGGGCGCGCCATCTTCCTGAACGAGGTGGAGGGGCGTGTAGACACGTTCGACGGGAGCGCTGGACACGGTGGTGAAGGACGCCTCGCGCTCGGGGGACCTGGCGAGCGCCGGCTCGAGCACCTGCTCGCGCCACCGCCGGTACGCCTCCTCGAGGGGGATGCCAGTCTCGGCCATCGTCGCTGTCTCCTTTGCCTAGCGACGCAGCGGGCTGCGTCGGTCTCCCGGCTGCGCTGCCGGGGAGCTCGCGGACGGTGCGGGCGTTACTTGCCCGCCAACAGTATACCGCGCCCAGCCGCCGCCCACAGGAAGAGATTTCGTCCATCCGCCGGACTCCGGCGCGGCGGCACACCCCACGCGCCGCGCACATCCTGTAAACTGCAGCGATGCAAAGCATCCCGATCCTCGGCGCGGGCGAGCACGCTCAAGCGGCGGAAGGACAAGCGCGAATGACCGCCCGAGAGGGCCTGCTGATCGCCCACTGCGACTGGGGCTCGCACCCCCGCAAGCGCTGGCTGGCCGTGGCAACCTGGGAGGGCGGACGGTACCGCGCGGCCGCGCCGGTGCCGGCGGGGCCGCCGGAGTCCCTGCTGGCGCGGCTGCGCGCGGCGGCGGCCGGCGCCCCGGTGCTGCTAGGCATGGACCTGCCGCTCGGGCTGCCGCTGGCCTACGCCGAGCGGGCGGGCGTCGATGACTTCCCCGCGCTGCTGCCGCAGCTAGGCTCCGGCGCGTGGGCGCGCTTCTTCGACGTGGCCGAGCGGCCGGAGGAGATCGGGATCGGGCGCCCGTTCTACCCGCGCCGGCCAGGCGGAGCGCGGCGCGAGCACCTGGTGCGCGGGCTGGGGCTCAGCTCGGCGGAGGAGCTGTGGCGGCGCTGCGACCGGGCGCACGCCGGGCGGCGCGCCGGCTGCCCGCTGTTCTGGACGCTCGGCGCGCAGCAGGTCGGCCGGGCGGCGATCTCCGCCTGGCGCGACGTGCTCGGCCCGGCGATGCGCGCCGAGCGCGACGTGGACATCTGGCCGTGCGACGGGCCGCTGGCGGAGCTGCTGCGGCCGGGGCGCATCGTGGCCGCCGAGGTCTACCCCGGCGAGTGCTACCACCACCTGGGGGTGGCGCTCGGGCGCGGCGGCAAGCGCTCGCAGGAGGCGCGGGCGGCCGCCGGGACAGCGCTGCTGGCCTGGGCCGAGGCGGCCGGGGTCGAGCTGGCGCCCGAGCTGCGGGCGATGATCGCGGACGGCTTCGGCCGGCGGGCGGAGGGCGACGACCCGTTCGACACCACCGTCGGGCTCTTCGGCGCGCTCAACGTCGCGCTCGGGCTGCGGGCGCCCGGCGAGACCGCGGACGAGCGCGAGCGGCGCGTGGAGGGGTGGATCCTGGGGCAGCAGGACCCTACTTCCCCACGAACTCCCCCAGCACGTGGCGGCCGATGACCACCCGCAGGATCTCGGACGTGCCCTCGCCGATCGTCAGCAGCCGCTGGTCGCGGTAGATGCGCTCGACCGGGTACTCGGAGCTGTAGCCGTAGCCGCCGAGGACCTGGATCGCGTCGCGGCAGATCTTCTCGCCGACCTCCGAGGCGTACAGCTTGGCCATCGCCGCCTCCTGGCTGTAGGGGCGGCCCTGGTCCTTGAGCCAGGCGGCCTGGTAGACCAGGAGGCGCGCCGCGTGCAGGCCGAGCGCCATATCGGCGATCATATTCGAGACGGACTCGAAGGCGCCGATCGGCTTGCCGAAGGCGGTGCGCTCGCGGGCGTAGGCGGCGGCGGCCTCGTACGCCGCCTGGGCCAGCCCGACGGCCATCGCGCCGATGCCGATCCGCCCGCCGTCGAGCACCTGCAGGAACTGGACGAAGCCGCGCCCGCGCTGGCCGAGCAGGTTCTCCCTCGGGACGCGCACCTCGTCGAGCAGCACCGCCGTGCTCACCGAGCCGCGCAGGCCCATCTTCGGCTCGTGCTTGCCGAAGCTGAGGCCGGGCGTGCCGGCCGGCACGATCAGCGCGCTGATCGCGTGCCGCTCGCCCGGGTCGGTCACGGCGGTGACGATCAGGTGGCCGGCGACGGGCGCGTTGGTGATCCACATCTTCTGGCCGCTGATCACCCACTCGTCGCCCTCGAGGCGGGCCACCGTGCGGGTGGCGCCGGCGTCTGAGCCGGCGTGCGGCTCGGTGAGGGCGAACGCGGCCATGTAGCGCCCCTCGGCGGCGGGCTTGAGGAAGCGGCGCTTCTGCTCCTCGGTGCCGAACATCGCGATCGGCGCGCAGCCGAGGCCGATGTGCGCGGCGTAGGCGAGGGCGGTGGAGCCACAGGCGCGGGCGACCTCCTCGATCGCGATCGCCGTGCTCACGCTGTCGGCCCCGGCGCCGCCGTACTCCTCGGGGAACGGCAGCCCCATGAGGCCGAGCTCGCCCATCTTGCGGAAGGTCTCGGCCGGGAACTCGCCGGTCTCGTCCACGTGGCGGGCGCGCGGCGCGATCTCGCGCTCGGCGAACTCGCGCACCGCGCTGCGGATGGCCTGCTGCTCCGCGGTGAGATCGAAGTCCATGGCTGCCTCCCGGGTACAGCGCGCGGCGCCCCGTTGCGCCGGCTGCGTGGGGGCCATTGTACCACTCTCGGTGGCCCTGCGCGGCCTGGCGCCAGGGGCTCCGCCCCTGGACCCCTCTTGCGCTGCCTCGGC
>Ga0207874_1003162_pt1 | contig 14105 bp, 12 predicted proteins | sample HigsolmetaAR201D_FD_184833 | JGI IMG/M metagenome (GOLD analysis project Ga0207874, IMG submission 184833) | Ionic liquid and high solid enriched microbial communities from the Joint BioEnergy Institute, USA - AR20-1-D (SPAdes) (version 2) ...
GTTCAGCACGTACTCTCGGTCCGGCGAGGTCGTCCCGCCACGACGGTGGCCCTCATAGCCTCTCACCCGTGCACGTGCACGTGCACGTGCTCGTGCTCGACCCGGAAAGGTAGCCCCGCCGCGAAGGCTGCCTACCCATACGGGTCCTCCGGCAGCTGGATCCCGGCCCGGAAGCCGGGGCCGCCGGGCAGGCCGGGACCGGCGCCGCCGGCGGGCACGACCTCGCGGTCCACCCGCTTCTTCAGGCACGCCCGGAAATAGGCCAGTACGTCCGTCGGCCGGGCCTGCTGCGTCCGGTGCAGCGCGGCAAGGACTTCGTCCTCGTCCCGCCCCGCGATCAGGTCTTTCACCTCCGTGACCGGCATGCTCCGGTCGAGCCGCTTCAGGTGACGGACCACCGCGTCCTCGAAGGGGAGCTCCGGCTCCGGCTCGAACCGCCGCACCCCCTCCCGCCCCGCCATCACCGCCGGGCGCGGGAAGCGCACGAAGATCGGCTGCGTGAAGTGCGGATGCCGCAGCATCAGCTCGCCCTTCGGCAGCGTCGCGAGCTTGGACTTCGTGGCCGCCGAGAGCACCGCGTACCCCGGCGTGGCCAGCTCATCCATGTCCATCCGCCCGTAGACCGCCGTGCCCGCGTTCCCCACCACCCGCTTGTGCACCTGGCTCCGGAACTGCTGGGCGCTGAACAGCACCAGCCCGAGGTACCGGCCGCGTTCGCTCACGTCCAGCAGCATCTTGCGGACGTACGTCTCGTGCCCGTCGGACGGCGCGTACTTGTTCAGCTCGTCCACGAACACGATCAGGTGGTCCACGCCCAGGGCGTTCCGTTCCAGCCGCTCCCGCGCCTCCGTCACCACCCGCGCGAAGATCAGGTCCTGCGCCTCCGGCTCCACGTTCGCCACATCGAGCACGTAGACGGCCCGGTCCTCGAACGCGCCCCACGGCAGGTCGTTCACCGTGGCGTCGTTCGAGACCAGCCCCTTCGCCCGGGTGGCCAGGTTCAGCAGCCGGTTCCGGACCTTCCGGATCGTGGCCACGTGGTGCGTCTTCCACGACTGCCAGTTGTTCTGCTCGCAGACCCGGAGCACCTCCTCGAACCACGCCTCCAGGTCCTGGAAGGTCCGCACCACGAACCGCCGCGGCAGGTCGTCCACCTCCCGTCCCACCACCCGCTCCCGGATGTACTCGATCAGCGCGTCCGCCTTCGCGTCCACATCCTCCCGGGTGAGCAGGACCTCCGCGAACTTCAGGATCTGCTCCAGCCCCCAGACCAGCGGCTCCACGTTGTGCGACAGGTCCGGGTGCGTCCGCAGCGTGTTCAGGTTGTACCCGTCCGGCTTGTACGGCGCGTAGACCCGCACGTTGCGGAACGGCTCGGGCGACACGCCGAGCCGCGCGTACATGGCCCGGTCCTCCTCGCCCAGCTCGCGCGGCTGATCCAGGAACAGCAGGTCCGGGCCCTTCACGTTGAAGCAGAGCGCGGCCACGCTCCCCTTCTCCGGCGGCAGGTGCTCGAAGATGCTCGAGAGCAGGAAGAGCACCGCCGACGTCTTCGTGGCCAGCCCGCTGACGCCGGTGATGTTCAGGTGCGCGGCCTCCGGGCCGAGCAGGAAGTCCGCGTCCAGGTAGACCGGCGCGTCCAGCCCGCCCGCGGTGTACAGCCCGACCGGGATCCCGGTCCCGCCCGGCTTCGCGTACGCGTCCATGCGCAGCGCCACGGCCACATCCGCGGCCGAGGCCGGGTAGACCGGCCCGAACGGCACCGGCTGGAGCGGTTCCGGCGGCTCGTGGCGGAGCACCGCCGCCGTGTAGACCCGGATCTCGGGGCGCTCTGTCGGGCGAGGAAGGTCGGACGCCGGATCGCCCTCCAGCGCGAGGTAGTCGTGCAGCGCGGTCTGGAGATCCGTGTACGCCGCGCCGTCCACCACCACGCCGTACACCGTGACCGGGCGCGGCGTCTCGACCTGGACCCGAACCAGCGCACCGATCCCGATGTCCGAGTCCGGCGCGGTCCAGAACCGGAACTCGTGCGGCGTGTTCGGCTGCCGCTCGGTGCCTATGACCCTGCCGATCGGTCGCGTGTTCGTCATTGGCATGAATTTACGCCCGTCTCGCCGGACGTGCCAGAAACCGGCCGCCGCCGCCCGCTGGGCCCGGTCCGGGCTCGACACATCGTGCGCGATCCCGGTAATCATGTTCCGCCGCCGGGCGGTGTCCGCCGGCCCCGGTGCCGGCCGCCCGCCCGGCGCCTCCTCGCGCAGCCGCGCCGCCGCGACCTTCGCCGACGGCCGGGGTATTCCCTCTAAAGCGCCACTGCGTACGAACTTGTGCGGTCGGGCCCGGCGCCGGGCGTGCGGCCGGGGGCCTCGCGCCCGGAAGACCCTGCCCCGTCCGTGGGCGGCTGCACCGCTCTTGCAAAGGATCGCCGGGCGCCACGGAGCGCGCCCGCGTCGGTTGTCGGACTCGCAACGAACCGGGAAGCATGACCATAGAGGGACAGCACAGATCCAGGCCCATCGTTCGCGTGGACCTGCACACGCACACGCACCATTCGCCGGATGCGACGCTCTCCCCCGCCGAGCTGGTGGAGCGCGCCCTGGAGGCGGGGCTGGACCGTGTCGCCATCACGGACCACAACACGCTGGACGGCGCCCTCGAAGCACGGCTCCGGTACCGGGACCACGTGATCGTCGGTGAGGAGATCGACTGCCGCTGCGGTCTGGACATCATCGGCCTGTTCCTGACCGAGCGGATCCCGCCGCGACTCCCGTTGGAAGAGGTCGTGGAGCGGATCCGGGACCAGGGCGGCGTGGTCTACGCACCGCACCCCTTCGCCTACGCCTGGCGCGCGGGGTGGTACGGCGCCCGCGCCCTGCGCGTGGCCGACATGGTCGAGGGCTTCAACTCCCGGGCGTTCTTCCCGCCGTGGAACCGCCGGGCCACGGAAGCCGCTCGGGCTACGGGCGTGCCTGTCGGCGCCGGCACGGACGCCCACTTCCCCTGGGAGATCGGCCGCGCGTATACCGAGATGCCCGCCTTCGACGACGCCCGCGAGTTCCTCGCCGCCGCGCACGCCGCGCGGCCCGTCGGCGTGGCCACCGCCGGGCCGCTGGTCCACGTGGCGTCGGCCGCGCTCATGGTCTCCCGCCTGACGGTTCGCGCGCTCCGCGGCACGGCCCGGCCGGAGCGCCCGCCCTCCGAGAACCCGGCGCCGGCCGGTAGGTAGATTCCGCCGGGAACCCTCCCGCACGACGTCGCCCCGAGGCCGAGAGATTCCGGCCCGGGGCGGCGTTTCGCTATATTTCGGAACACTCCGAGGTTCCCTGGCAACACGACCCTTCGAACCCGAGGTGGTGGAGCCATGCGTACCTGCACCCGCCACGCAACGCTGATCCTGGCCCTGATGGCATCGACGATCACGGCGCAGACGGCTGCCGCGCAGCAGCGGATCCGATACCCGGTGACGCGGAAGGTCGACGTCGTCGACGACTACCACGGGACGAAGGTCCCGGACCCCTACCGCTGGCTCGAGGACACCGAGTCCCCTGAGACCCGGGCGTGGATCGAGGCGCAGAACGAGATCACCTTCGCGCACCTCGCCGCCATCCCCGAGCGCGACGCGATCCGCGAACGTCTCACCCGGCTCTGGGACTACCCGAAGTACGGGCTCCCCTTCCGGGAGGGCGGGCTCTACTTCTACCTCAAGAACGACGGGCTCCAGAACCAGGCGGTACTGTACGTGCAGCCGTCGCTGGACGCGGAGCCGCGGGTCCTCCTCGACCCGAACACCCTGTCGGAGGACGGCACCGTGGCGCTCTCCGGCCTCGCCGTCTCCCACGACGCCCGCTACCTGGCGTACAGCACCTCCAGCGGCGGGTCGGACTGGCAGGAGCTGTTCGTGCGCGACGTTGCCACGGGCCGCGACCTGGAGGACCACATCCGCTGGGCCAAGTTCACCGGCATCTCGTGGACCAGGGACGGCCGCGGGTTCTTCTACTCGCGCTACCCGGAGCCCGAAGAGGGCGGGCAACTGCTCCAGGAGAACCGCAACCAGAAGCTCTACTACCACGTGGTCGGCACGCCCCAGTCCGAGGACCGGCTGATCTACGAGCGGCCGGACCAGCCGGAGTGGGGCTTCAACGCGCAGGTCACCGAGGACGGCCGCTACGCGCTGATCTACGTCTGGCACGGCACGGACCCGAAGAACCGGCTCTACTACATCGACCTGCAGGATCCCGCGAAGCCGGACCTGTCATCGCCCGTCGTACGGCTGCTCGACGACTTCGACGCCGCGTACAGCGTGGTCGGCAACGACGGCCCGGTGCTGTACGTGCAGACGGACCTGGACGCGCCGCGGCAGCGTATCGTCGCCATTGACCTGCGTGACCCGGCCCGTGACAAGTGGCGGACGATCGTGCCCGAATCGGAGGACGTGCTCCAGGCCGCGGCGATCGTGGGAGGGAAGCTGGTCACGGTGTACCTGAAGGACGCGGCGAGCCGGGTGCGGTTCTACACCCTCGATGGCGAGCCGGCGGGAGAGCTCGAGCTGCCGGGCCTCGGCTCCGTCGCGGGGATCGCGGGGAAGCCGGACTCGCCCGAGCTGTTCTACGCGTTCACGTCGTTCCTCTATCCGACGACGATCTTCCGCTACGACATCGAGACCGGCACCAACGAGGTCTTCCAGGCGCCGCGCCTCGAGGGCTTCGACCCGTCCCGGTACGAGACGAAGCAGGTCTTCTACACGTCCAAGGACGGCACCCGCGTGCCGATGTTCATCACGCACCGGAAGGGCATCGCGCTGGACGGCTCGAACCCCACGTACCTCTACGGCTACGGCGGGTTCAACGTCTCGCTCACGCCGGCGTTCTCCATCGCGAACCTGCTGTGGCTCGAGATGGGCGGCGTGTACGCGCAGCCGAACCTGCGGGGCGGCGGCGAGTACGGCGAGGAGTGGCACCGGGCGGGGACGAAGGAGCGGAAGCAGAACGTGTTCGACGATTTCATCGCCGCGGCCGAGTACCTGATCCGCGAGGGCTACACCAGCCCGCAGAAGCTCGCGATCGGCGGCGGGTCGAACGGCGGGCTGCTCGTCGGCGCGGTGATGACGCAGCGGCCGGAGCTGTTCGCGGTGGCGCACCCGGCCGTGGGCGTCATGGACATGCTCCGCTTCCACAAGTTCACCATCGGCTGGGCGTGGGTCTCGGACTACGGCTCGCCGGACGACCCGGAGGCGTTCCGTTACCTGTACGCCTACTCGCCGCTCCACAACCTGAAGCCGGGCACCTGCTACCCGGCCACGCTGGTGACCACCGCGGACCACGACGACCGGGTCGTCCCGGGCCACTCGTTCAAGTTCACGGCGCGGCTCCAGGAGGTGCAGGCGTGCGACAAGCCGGTGTTGATCCGCGTGGAGACCCGGGCGGGCCACGGCGCCGGCAAGCCGACCTCGAAGCAGATCGAGGAGGCGGCGGACGTGCTGGCGTTCCGGGTGAAGCACCTGGGGATGAGGGCGACGTTGCCGTGAGGGTGGGGGGCTGGAGGGTGGCGGCCGCTCTCGCCGACGATCGCCCCCCTCCACCTGCGGGGTGAAGCCCGAAAGTCCAACGGTCCGGTGCCCAGGCAGCCGATGAACGAGCTGTCGGCGGCTGACGGATTCCCGAGCGTACCTTGCGCTCGGCCCACCATTGCGGAGTACCACCCGTCCCGCCGGCCGACGAGGGAGTACGAGGCCGGCATGGCACGGGCCCCGGCCTGCCGGCCAGCCAACGGACCCGCCGCTGAAATCAATTCGGCGGTTCGCGCGTTCGCGTTGCCCGGGCGACCGGGCGGGCCGTGGTTACGCAAGCCATAGGCGACGTCGAGCCCCGCACGCCCGGCGCGTACCCAGCCTGAAACGCTGCCGCCGACTCCACCGCAACCCGCCGATCGGCATCGGCAGCCGGCCAACGGCCGCGTGTCCGAGCTGGAACCCGTGCCCTCGCCAGGGCGAACGGCCCGCAATACCGGATGAGACTCGGGGACGTGGGAAATGGGGCCGCCGATGCCCCCTCCGCGGGTCACCGCCTGGGCACCGCCACGACGGCGGCTCGCTCCACCCGGCGGAACGAACCGATCGTGATGACATTCGGGCCCGTCAGGTTCTCGCCGTTCGGGCCGTACAACTCCGCCACGTGCGCGGGCTGACCGGCCCCGGGGCCCATCTGGAACGCGGCCCAGATCTCCACGGCATCCCCCCAACCCCGCACCGACCGGCGGATCGCGAACCGACCGTCCGCCACCGTCACCTGGCCCGCGTCGGTCGAATCGGGAATCATGCCCCCACCCGTGCCCCCCCAGGCCACCAGGGCGCCGTCCGGCAGGTCCGTCTTCCCTTCCACCACGAGCGTGTTAGCCTCGACGCGCGCCTCATGACCGAACTCGACGGTCCTTGGCGAATCGTCCTTCGCGGCCGCCGGCTCCTCACCGGCTGCCTCGACGGCATCGGGGGCATCGCTCGCCGCGACGGGGGCCTCCTCAGCCTCCTCGGGTGGTTCGGCAAACGTGCCGATAACCAGCAACGCCAGGATGGTGGCGCCAATCCACAGGACCAGCTTCCGCGACTTTCTCCTCATTTCATTTGCTGCGGCGCGTGGGGTCGGCTGAACCTGGTCTTCGTCCCTCGGTGCCCGCTCACCCGGGGCGGATCTCGTGTCGTTGGCGACCAGGTCCGCCGCGGTGCGGCACGACACCGCGCGACGGTCGAGCGAATCAGAATCGGGCGGGCCCGCGTTGCCGCTGTGCGCCGCCGGCGACCGGCCGGATCGAACGGGACCGCGACCGTGCCCACGGAGGCAGCCGCGTGCGCAGGAGACACCGCGCCGACGTCGCACCCGTCTACTGCCGTGTCAAAGTCAGTGTCTCGTTGTTGAAGCCGGATCCGGTGAGGCTACCGGAAATGGTGTTCTCCGTCACGAACTTGCCGGTGTAGTTCGCGTCCTGGAAACCCGAGGACCGGAGCGTCAGCGTGATGCTCGGATGCACGTGCGTGCCCGTGACCGTGAGGGACACACCTACACCGGAGCCCTGGTTGTTCCCTGCGCCCGTGATGCTCCCACCGGCCTCCTCGGCGAGCGTGAGGGTCATCGTACCGATCGTCATGACCCCCGTCCATGTGCCCGAGGCCGACGGCGTCCTGGCTTCGGTCGACGAGTCGTTGTCACGGCACCCGGCGAATACCACCGCCCGCGCCAGGATGACTGCTGCCCTGGGGATCCGCATGGTCGCCTCCCTGAGGACTCACCGATCTGGCCGCACCAGCCGTGGTCAGCGGCCAACACTCCTGGCGACGACGTTAATGCCCCCCACCGACAGCGCTGGGATTCGCTCCTGCACGGCGCACGCGTCTGACGGCCGAACACGTTGCAATAAAGATCAGGCGCGTCCCCGAGAGAAGGCGGCCCACTCCGGGGTCACCGCGTCAGCCCACGACCGCCTCGACGGCGATCCACCTGTCCCCCGCGAGTTCGTTGGATCCGCTCACCTCGGCGGCGGGTGGACGCCCCCCGGAGGGCCGATACGCCTGCGGCGAACCATGGTGTGACCCTGGCGCTGCTGCGGCAATCCTCTGGCGCCCGATGAGCTACTGTAGTAATTTCTAAAGCGTATTTTGGTTTACCGTACGGTAGACCAAAGTAGACTTTTCTGATGCCTACAGTATGCCGCTCCTGGCCGACCCCGATACCCAGATCCTCCGCCTCAACCCCTGGTGGCGCGATCCTGCCGCCATCGAGCGCGACCCGAAGATCCGCGCCCTCGAGAAGCGCGGCTTCCGCTGGGATCCCCCCGTGCTCGACGCCATCGAGGTGAGCCCGCGAAGGATCCACACCCTGCGCGGCCCACGTCAGGTCGGGAAGTCCACGACAGCGAAGATCCTGATCCGTCGTCTCCTCGAACGGGGTGAGCGGCGAGTCCTCTACTTCCCCTTCGATCTCGGGACGAAGCACTCCGAGATCGTGGAGGTCATCCAGCGTGCGCGGCAGCTGCATCCGGACCCGGATGGACCCTGGTACCTCTTCCTGGATGAAGTCACCGCCATCCCCGACTGGCAGCTCGGCGTGAAGTACGTGGTGGACAACGGGCCGAGCGACGAGGACTTCGTCCTCTGTACCGGTTCTTCGGCGCGGAAAGTGGGCAGCGAACAACTCCCCGGGCGGAAGGGCGCCGGACGCCACTACCTCCAACTCCCCGTCTCCTTCCGGGATTTCTGCATCTCCGCCCTCGGGCTCTCCCTCCCGGACGATACGCTCTCACCGGGAGAGATGTTGACTCCCGAGGGTGCGCGCGTCCTCCGGGAACTCAACCTCGCGGCTCCGGACCTGGAGCGGGCTTGGCGCGCCTACGAAGCGACAGGCGGCTTCCCGGCCGCGGTGGAGGACTGTCTCCGCGCAGGGCGGGTGACCCCGGAGACGGTCGAGATGCTCTGGGAAATCGTCGCCGGCGACGTACGGGATCTGGAACGGAGCAGTATCTCGACCTTGAAGCTTCTGGAGCGCGTCGGACGCTCCCTCGGCGCGCCCCTCGCCTGGCAGTCGCTCGCCGAGGACATGGACGTGAGCCCGCCCACGGCGCGCAGCTACATCGAGCTCCTCTCCGAGTCTTTCATGCTGGTGACCGTGTACGCCTACGCCATGGACGGGCGTGGACCGAGCGCCCGAAAGCAACGGAAGGTGTACTTCATTGATCCGCTCCTCGCCCGGGTGCCCCAGCTCATGATCCCTGGTAGCCGACCACCGGACCGAGACGCGTTGCGGGAGAATCTGGTCGCGATCGGGCTCTATCGGTCAGCCACCGAACGGCTGGTTCAGGTGGACCCGGTCCTGGGCTCGGTATGCTTCTGGAAGTCCGGGCGTGGAACGGAGTTGGACTTCGTGGTCAAGGACACCGGCCCCGGTGTGTGCGGGGACCGCATGCCGATCGAGGTCAAGGGCGACTCGGCCAGCGCGATCGCGAACGCGCGCCGCTCGATCAGCGCAGCATTCGGTCGCGGCATCATCGTCACCCGCTCCCGCCTGGACCTGGAGAACCCGATCCCGACCATCCCGATCCCGCTCTTCCTTGCCGCGCTGCGGGAGCGGCCGGAGCGCAAGCCGATCGCGCTCTGACGGCCGCGCCACTTCTCCCCGCGCTCGCTCCGGCCCCCCTCCGGCCCGGTTGACTACATTACTATATATTTATATAGTACTCGGCAGGGATGCAGTCGGCGCTCCCGGGCCGGAGAGCCTCGCGCCGGACGCGCGGGCCTGGGCAACGCCCGATCTCCCGACCCAGAACGTCGATCCCGGCTCCTGCACGGAGGCATGACCATGTGCAACGACCGCATCGTCCGCCGGCTCGCCGGCTCGTTCGTGCTCGTCTCCCTGGCGCTCGGCTGGTGGGTCTCCCCGGCCTGGCTCCTGTTCACGGCGCTGGTCGGGGCGGGCCTCCTGCTGTCCAGCTTCACGGGCTTCTGCCCGGTCGAACTGGCGCTCGCGCGCCTCGGCGTACTCGGCTGCACGAGGAAGACCTGACGCGGAAGCATTCCGGGCGGTCCAGAGGGCGGACCCACATCCCGAAGCCACGACCGGCCCCCCGGCCGCCGGCCTGAACCATGAACCATCCGTGTGGTGCGCATTCCGACACGCACCACGAGCGGAGTATGTCTCGAGGTACCGACCATGGTGGAACAGACGACGCGCTACGGCATTTCGACGACGGTCGCCCTGCCCCTCGAGCAGGCTGTGGCGAAAACCCGCGAGGAGCTCGCGAAGCAGGGCTTCGGCGTGCTGATGGAAATCGACATGCAGGCCACGCTGAAGGCGAAGACGGGCGAAGACGTCGGACCGTACCTCATCCTGGGGGCCTGCAGCCCGCCCCATGCGCTCCGGGCGGTCCGGGGCGAGCCCGACATCGGGCTCCTCCTCCCCTGCAACGTGATCGTCCGGGCCGGCGAGGATGGGAAGACGGTCGTGGCGGCGATGGACCCCGAGGCGGCGTTGGCACTGGCGGACAACGATGCCGTGGCGCCTGTCGCCCGGGAGGTGAAGGAGCGGTTGCGGAAGGTGCTGGAGGGCGTGGCCACGGCGGCGTGAGTCCGGCTTCCGGACGGCGGCCACTCGGGTCGATCGCCCCCGGCTCCGGCAGCTCTCACGTCGATCGCCAATGACCTCACCACCACCCAGCGGGGAGCCGAACGGCGAACCTGCATAGTCGACGGCGCGCTGGAGAGCGCGGCAGGTTCGCCGAGGCCTACCGTAGTGGGCGCCACGCGCGGGACCTTCACGGGCTGCCCAGGAGCGGGCCGGTCCCGGTGATCGCTCTAACCGGGAACTCCTTAGGCCGTAGGCGACGTCGCGCGATCCTCGCTCCTCGACCCTACGCGGCCCGCGCGGCTATACCGGCTCTGGTCTCGTCGGGCCTCGCCTGAACCGAAGGTCCCGGCTACCCCACCAAGCCGCTGTGGCCCGCCTCGCCTCGAGCGCGCCATGCGACGGGAGCGGGGGACGACGACATCGCCCCACTGCCGTTGCATTGCCCGCCGGTCGTACTGCGTCGTGGCTGGCGCGGGATCGACCCGGCCGGCCGGGTACCCTTCACCAGTCGCAACACGACGCACCGGCCGGTGTCCGCCGCCCTACCCGCGTACGCCTTCGTCGTGAACGGCAACGCCTGGTGGGAATCTCGGCGCGAACCCCAAACAAGGGCGAAGCCTGATCAAGCTTGACGGCCGATCCATAAGCAACGCTCGGCAGGGCGGCCCTCGCGTCACTCCGATTCAGGAACCTTGAAATCGCCAGCACCCTATTTGACTTTCTCGACAGAAATTTTAATAACCGCACCCGGCGGAGGGGCGATGAAGGACTTCGTGGCTGGTCGGTGGGTGACTCGGGGAAGCTACCGGACGTTCGAACCGGAACGCATTGCTCGACCGTGGCAGGTGACGGACGTAGGCGTCCAGCACCTCCTGAGCAACGCGGATCGTGAGCTCGGGCGGCTGGATATGTACTCGATGCACGTGCCCAACCTCGAGCTCTTCATCGCCATGCACGTCGTCAAGGAGGCCACGCAGAGCAGCAAGATCGAGGGCACGTGGACCAGAATCGAAGAAGCCATTCTCGACCGTGAAGACGTGCCCGTGGAGAAACGCGATGATTGGGATGGGGTGCAGAACTACATCGCGGCCCTCGGCCACGCCGTCCGGGCAGTGGACACCATTCCGTTCTCGTCTCGACTGATCCGGGAAGCGCACCGTGTCCTCATGCGAGGAGTGCGAGGTGCCCACAAAGCTCCGGGTGAATTCAGGAAAACGCAGAACTGGATCGGGGGTGCAACGATCGACGATGCGGTGTTCGTCCCGCCATCGCCGGCGAGCGTTCCGGACCTGATGTCGGACCTCGAGCGGTTTGTTCACGATGAATCGATCCTCCTGCCCGACCTGCTGAAAATCGCCCTCATTCACTATCAATTCTAGACGATCCATCCGTTTCTGGATGGGAACGGGCGCGTGGGCCGGCTGATGATCCTCCTATATCTGGTCCACAGGGGAATCCTCAGACGTCCTATCCTGTACATCTCCGATTTTTTCGAAAGGAACCGATCCCTGTACTATGACAATCTGATGCGGGTTCGCGAGAAGAACGATCTCGCACAATGGTTCCGGTTCTTCCTGGCCGGAGTGATCGAAACGGCGCGGAAGGGGATTGCTACCTTCGATGGGATCCTGAAGTTGCAGAGGGACGTCGATGAGCGGGTACGGCGACTCGGCCGCCGAGCCGGAATCGCCGCGACCGTGATGCACCGACGCTATCAGCGTCCGATCATCAATGCGACGGAGGTGAGCAGAGTCGCGGGTGTCTCCATGCCGACGGCGTACAAGTTGATCGAAGATTTCGAGCGAATCGGGATTCTTCGGGAAATGACGGGAGCGCGGCGCGGGCGTATGTACCTCTTCGGCGAATATCTTGCCCTATTCGTCGAGTAGTGTCTCAGTTAGATTGACCCATATTGGGCATTGGGCGAGCGAGTACGCGCAATCGTGGCTGACGTATTGCCAGTGCGCCGGCCCACGGTGCGACGAACGCAGCGGCCCCGGCAACCGGCAGCGCGCTCACTCCTTCCGGCGCCGGCCCTTCCGCTTCGGCGGCTCCACCTCCGCCTCCGTCGCCCGGAACAGCTCGGCGAGGAATGCGGGGTCGTCCAGGTACTCGCCGACCACGAAGTACTGCTTGGCGCCGGGGAACGGCGGCGCCTCGACGGGGGTGCCGAGGAGCGCGCGCCCGGCCGCCGTGGGCTTGAGGTAGAGCTCGTTGTCGCAGATCAGGGCGACGACCTTGCCCCGCACGTAGATCGCGTACTCGCCGAACATCCTGCGGTGCGAGACGTCGCCCAGCTCCCGGAGCTGTTCGAGGACGAAGCGGGCGAATTCCGGATCGGAGGCCAATTCAACCCCGGAAGATGAAGTAGACCGCGCCCACCATGCACAGCCCCGCCCAGAGATAGTTGAGCGAGACCGGCTGCTTCATGTACAAAATGGCGAAGGGCACGAAGACCGCCAGGGTGATCACCTCCTGGAGGATCTTGAGCTGCGGGAGGGAGAGCGCGGTGTACCCGATCCGGTTGGCCGGAACCTGGAGCAGGTACTCGAAGAGCGCGATCGACCAGCTCACCACGGCGGCGATGTACCACGCCCGGTGGTTGAGATTCCGCAGGTGCGCGTACCACGCGAAGGTCATGAAGACGTTGGACAGGACCAGGAGCCCGACCGTCTTCGTCACAACGGACATACGATGTTCCGCCAGAGTCGAACGTGAGATACATGCAGTGTCCAGAAAAAGATATTGGACGCGGAGCGGTTCGGAAGCGGGGGGTAGGTCGGGTCCGATCCGACGGAGAGTCGCACCCATCGCCCGTCCTGCGCCTCGAACCCCCACGCGGGTCGGCCATGGAAATGAAGCCGAGTCAGGCGACGACGCGCGGTCAGCGACCCGCGTCGCTCGGATCCTTCGCGGCGAGCCCCGGCTCCCGGAGTCGAGGGCGGCTGGCTAGAGGGTTCGAGCCCGACGCCGGCATGCCTCGAGCCCGGCGCGGCACCGTGCTGGACTCCTCTGTCCTCGGCCCCTCCCCACCGAATTCCCTGCCGAGGCCCCGTTGCCCGCCTCGCCGATCGACGGAGGGCCCGCCATCCGCGGGCCGACCGTATGCGCCATACTGCGCGACAGCGGTGCTGAGCGGGCTCACGGCCACGTGAGACGCAGCCGAATCCCATCCATTGTCAGTGCCCGCCTTTACCGTTCTCCCACCTGCGGTTCGGCCGGCGACCACCGTGGTGGAAACGCGGCAGGCGCCTGAGCCGGGAACGGTCGCCCCCCGGCGCACCCGAGCAGTCCGTGTAAACCCCGGAGCCGGTGCTGCGACGTCGCCGCACACCTGCGCGACGCGACCCCGGGATGTCGGGGCTGCCACCGGGAAGCGCGTCCGGGCCGTCGCCGACCGCAAGGACATCCATCCACCTGCTCAGGAGGGGACCCATGCGCAGACTGATGCCGGTCGCGGCCCTCGTGTTGCTCCTCGGCGGCTGTTACCACGCCACGGTGCAGGCGCCCATCAGCCCCGGCCAGAAGATCGAACGGCGGTGGGCGCACTCGTTCCTCGGCGGGCTCGTCCCGCCCGCGCCCGTGGAGACGGGCACCTCGTGTCCTAACGGGATCGCGCGCGTGGAGACCAAGCTCTCGGCACTCAACATGCTCGTGGGGTGGATGACGGGGTACATCTACACACCGATGAGCATCGAGGTCTGGTGCGCGTTCGCGCCCGCCTCGGATGCGCCAGGAACGGCCGCGGCGCCAGACTCGACGGGCTCGGGGCAGGTGAGCGGAACGGAGGCGCCTCAAGCGGCCACTGCTCAGCGGTAGCGGGATCGGTGCGAGCGAGAAAGAAGATGTGGGCGGCGGGAAGCAGATCGTACGAACCGCTTCCGCCGCCCCACCTACTACTCCCCGACGCGCCGGATCCGCGCCCGCACCACGTACTGCACATCCAGCTCATCCGTGACGAGGGTGTAGACCCGATCCCCGCGGACCAGCGGACTCCAC
>Ga0207874_1003163_pt1 | contig 14102 bp, 10 predicted proteins | sample HigsolmetaAR201D_FD_184833 | JGI IMG/M metagenome (GOLD analysis project Ga0207874, IMG submission 184833) | Ionic liquid and high solid enriched microbial communities from the Joint BioEnergy Institute, USA - AR20-1-D (SPAdes) (version 2) ...
CGGAATCCAATACTTCTCGGGAATCCCATTGCCGTTGAACCAGAGAACGAAACGCGTCGGCGGCGTTGCCTCGGTACCGGCAGCATACGCGGTTCCCGTCGAATTGAACATCGCCGCAAGCGGCGGTAGCCCAACCATCACGGGAGCTCCTGCGACCGCAGAAACGCCCCGCAGGAACAGCCGGCGCGATAAAGCTTGCTTCTTAGTCACTACGAACGGCATTGTCCACTCCCTCCGGGAATACAAGCAAACTCGATAAAGAAACTAAGAGTTCCTGAAAACGGAACCCTGAACTGCGAAAACGCTCAAAAGCCTTGCGAATCAGGACCCGGTCCGCCGGCGTTTCATGTCTTCCCGCCATATAACGGAAGAGCTGCTTGGCGACGCACTCCTGACACTGGGCATTGCCTGCCAGAATCTTACCAAGCTCCCGCGGCGAAGAGAAGGCTGAATCCGGAATGCCGGCCACATAGCCGGAAGTATCCAGGTCGAGCTCAACGATGAGCGGCTCTGTCTCCTTCTCACCGCGCGCAGCCTGGAATACGAGTTTCTGCTTCTCGCGCCGCTGCCCGATGGCGTCGAATTTCTCAAAGCCAAAACCGATCGGATCGATCAAAGTATGGCAGCTGGCGCAGCTCGCATTGCTCAAATGGATACCCAGACGCTCCCGGTTCGTGCGAGGCTTCTCCCGCGCAAGCGGCGGAAGGTTCGCGTTCACCCCGGGCGGCGGCTGCGGCACGTCCTGGCAAAGAAAACGTTCCCGAATGAAGAGCCCTCGGGCGGTGGGCGACGTTTCAGCAGGCTTGCTGGTCAGGGTGAGGAAGGTGGCCTGGCCGAGGACGCCGGCGCGTTCGGTTGCAGCCGGGAAAGTCACCTTCTCAAACTCCTGCGACGGCCTGTTTACACCGTACAAGGCGGCCAGATCCGAGCTGAGGAATCCGTAGTCGGCGGAATAGAACTCCATGAAGTTCTGGTCGTTCCAAACCAGATGCGAGAACAGGCGACGCGTCTCTTCCGCCATCGAGAGCGCAAGTTCGGGCGTGAACTGCGGATAGGTACGGCGATCCTTGATGGTACTCAGCAAGCTGTCGAATCGGAGCCATTCCGCCAAAAACTCATCCATCGCCTGCTTGGCTCGCGGATCCTTTAGCATGCGGCGGGCCGCTCGCTCGACACCAGCTGGCGTGTTCAACTCGCCCGATTCAGCCGCCCGGAGCAGCTCCTCGTCGGGCATGGTGTTCCAGAGTGCGTAGGAGAGGCGGCTCGCCGTCTCGTACGCCCGGAATGCCGGATCGAGACCATTCTCCACCCTCAGCAGGAAGTTCGGCGATTGAAGCATCGCCTCCATCACGCTCCTGACGCCCTCGTAGAAATCCTTGCCAGCCTGCGCACCTGAGTTGAAGAGAGCTCTGTACCGATCCACCTCCTCGGGAAGCAACCGGCGGCGAAAAGCGCGGCGCCCGAAGGTGGTAATGAACTGATCCCGGCAGGCGGCATCGACCGCGGATTTGGGCTTGCAAGGAATGAACCGGCTTGCAGCGGTCCCGGCCAGCGCCTTCTTGGTCAGCTTCTCAGCGGCGACGGCGTAGGCTTCCGCGAGCAGCGGCGAGGTGTTCTGCGCCTGGTACTGATTGCGGAAGCCATTCACAAAGTCCTCGGGCGGAAAGGTATCGGCGATGCGGCTATCGTCGCCGAGCAGGTCACGAACCGTGTTGTTGTATTGACTGTGTGTGAGACGCCGCAGGACCGGCCCCACCGGTTTTACGGCTTCCGCAACTTCAACCGCCGGTCCGGTATCGTTCGACTTCGCCAGCTCCTCAATCCAGCGGCGCAGTACCTCTTCGGTCGGCGTGCCCGGCTCGATGCGCTTTCCACCCGCGTGAGCGACGCGAAGGGTCGGTTTGCTCAGAAGTACCGACTTTTCGGGGTTGGCGGGATCGATAAGACTCCGCAGCGACCGGCCAAAAGCGTTGATGGCAGCGTTAGAAGCATCTCTTTCCGGAAACTTTAGCCGCGTGCCCGATGCCACCCCGTCTGGGTTGTGGCAATCAGCGCAGCCCGCCTTCTTTAAGGCAGGGTAAACATCAGTGGCGAAATCAGCCGCGCAAAGGCCGACGGCGCCCGGTCCAGCCAGTAATAGACCGCCGATAAGTGCTCTTAGAAAATACTTCCTCACTAGGCGCTCCTGCTCTGCTCAGTTCATTATGTATTCAAACGAGTTAAAAGTGTAGCCTAAATTGCACGCCTTTGATAAAGTCGTGGCGTTTGGATCCAGTTATGCGATTCGTCTTCCCTGCTCTCGTACTTTCGATTGCCCTCTACGCCGCAGACTCGCCGTTGATTCCCGGTGAGAAACCGGCCCGCGAACCCAATGTGGGCGCGGGCGAAGGACCTGCGTGGGACGGCAAGGGAACGCTCTACTTTACGGGCAAGAACGGCATCAGCCGACGCGATGCGTCGGGCCGCGTGACCGTATTTCGCGAGGCGGCGGCCGGCGCCAACGGACTGCTCTTTGACCACCAGGGGCGGCTGGTGGTTTGCGAAGCCAGAAACCGCCGGGTCGTACGCATTGAACCCGATGGAAGCACGACCGTAATGGCGGACCAGTACCAGGGCATGCCTTTCAACTCCCCCAACGATCTGACCATCGATTCCAAGGGCAGAATCTACTTCACCGATCCGCGGTACGGAAACCGCGATGACATGAAGATGCGGGACAAGGACGGGAAACTGGTGGAAGGGGTCTACCGGATCGATGCACCAGGAAAGGTGACGCGAATCATGGCCCACGAGGTGGACCGTCCGAATGGGATCCTGGTATCAGCGGGAGATAGGTACCTCTATGTGGCCGATAACAACAACAATACTCCCGGCGGCGCGCGCAAGCTGTGGCGATTCCGTTTGAAAAGTGACGGCTCCATTGATCCCGCCAGCCGCAAGATGATCTTTGACTGGAAGACCGGGCGAGGTCCGGATGGACTGAAGGCGGACGAGAACGGACTCCTCTACGTCGCGGCAGGACGCAACAAGCCTTCCCGCTATGAGACGGTCGACGAATTTAAGGGCGGCGTCTACATCCTTTCGCCAGAGGGAAAGCAGATCGACTTCATAGCAATCCCGGACGACGAAGTGACAAACTGCGCGTTCGGAGGATCTGATCGAAAGACCCTCTACATCACCGCAGGCGGGAACTTGTGGAGCCTGAGAGTCAAGACGCCGGGGTGGAAGCCCTCGAGTAAGTAGCGGCTTTATCCTGGCGCTACCTCACTCCCGGTCTGCCGGGAACTCGCGAGGCCATTGGTCTTCATGACAACTTTGATGCAGCTATCCTGCTTCTTCAGAAAGGTATCGTAGGCCCAAGGAGCATCGTCGAGGGCAACGCGGTGGGTAATGATGAAACTCGGATCGATGTCTCCCCTTTCGATCCTCTCCAGTAAGGGTCGCATGTAACGCTGCACGTGGGTCTGTCCGGTCTTGATGGTGAGAGACCGGTTCATCACGGAGCCCATCGGCACCTTGTCAATAAATCCGCCGTACACGCCGGGCACAGACACGGTGCCGCCGTTGCAGCAAGCCCGGATCGCCTGGCGCAAGGCTTGCGGACGGTCGGTCTCGAGCATCATTGCCTGCTTGACGCGATCGTATCTCCCGATTACTCCGTGGACGTGGGCCTCCATGCCCACTGCGTCGATGCAGGCATCCGGTCCCCGGCCTCCTGTCGCCAGCATCAGTACGTCGTAAACGTCGGCTTCTTCAAAGTTGATCGTCTCTGCCCCGCAATGTTCCCTCGCCATGCGCAGACGTTCGGGAATGTGATCGATGGCGATGACGCGCTCCGCCCCGAGTAGGAAAGCGCACTTGATCGCCAGCAGACCGACCGGACCGCATCCCCAAACCGCGATCGTGTCGCCTCGCTGGATATTGCAGGCTTCCGCAGCCATGTAGGCGGTGGGAAAGATGTCCGACAGGAAGAGCACTTTGTCGTCGGAAAGGCCGCTGTCTACCTTGATCGGCCCCACGTCGGCAAAGGGAACACGTACGTACTCCGCTTGCCCGCCCGCGTACCCTCCGAGCAGATGGCTGTAGCCGAAGATGCCGGACGGGGAGTGTCCCCATAGCTTTTCCGCCATCCAGGCGTTCGGATTCGAGTTTTCGCATACCGAGAACAACCCTCGTTGGCAAGAAAAGCAACTGCCGCAGGCGATCGGGAAAGGCACGACAACCCGGTCGCCGGCCTTCAGGTTTCGGACCACGCTTCCTACCTCGACGACTTCTCCCATGAATTCATGGCCGAGGATATCGCCAGGCAGCATGCCCGGAACGAAGCCGTTGTAGAGATGCAGGTCGGATCCGCAGATCGCCGTTGACGTGACCTTGATGATGGCGTCTCGGGGATTCAAAATTTTGGGCTCGGGAACATCCTCGACTCGCACGTCGTGCTTTCCGCGCCAGCATACCGCTTTCATCTCTGTGATCCTCCCGATGATCCCTCAATGGCCGATGACTCTTGCCCCCGAAGGCTGTCCCTCCGTAGTGGCAACCTCTCCTGTCTCAAGCAACTGCTTGCAGCGCCGGAGATCCCTCATGATTTCCTGTCCCGGCTCCCTGCCAAAAAGGCTGGCGACAAAGGAGGATGCCCGCCCTCCGGGCACGTCGTATTCGAGGTCAGCGCGGATGATCGTTCCACGGCCGCCCGGAGCCGGCTGGAAGGTCACCAGGCACGAATGATGGACTTTTGATCCCTCGACGGTTCGCCAGCTGATCGCTTGATTCGGAGTGTCCTGCGTTGTTTCTGCGTCCCATTCCACGATCCTGCCGCCAAGTCCTTCCATAACCCAATGGGAGCGCTGATTGCCGGTCCGGCGCACCGACTTGACGTGCTTCATGAAGTTTGGGAACTTCTCGAAGTCCTGCCAGAACCGGTAGCATTCTTCCGGCGTCCGGTTGACGGCGATGCTCTTGCTCACCCGGACCGGCCCCCGCTCCAGCCAGCTGCTCAGCTGCCCGGTGTAAAGCAGGTCGAGCGCGGTAACGCCGGCAACCGCGGCAGTAGCCGCGGCAACCCGTGCACGGGATGTTCCTCGCGATTTCAGGGCGGCGCTAAGGAGTGCAAGATCCAGCAAATCTCCGCCGACTCTCATCCAAAGCAGGTTTGTTGGCTGATCACTCCGAAGAATACTGATGCCGCTCGCAATCTCGCGTACGCCCATCAACCGTAGACTGGCGCTATGCGCTCTGCCGACTCCGATCATTCGGCCGACTCGCTTCGGCGACAGAAATTGGGCAAGCCCCAGGCCGACGCCAAACGCGCCCAGCGCGCGCGCCACGAATTCGTCGTTTTCGGACCGTCCTCTTTGCAGCCCGCCCGCTTTCCCGCCACCGGCCGGGCGCCCCTGCGGGACGGAGCCTCTTCCTTCCGTACGGTGTTGTGTTTCAACGTCCTGAATAGCCATACTGCCCCCATGAACCGCCTGACGGGCGTGGAAAGGCCGCATTACCACTGCGGCGCGCAAAGAGAGCGCGCTAACCCCACCTCCCGGGCTTACTCATGCCGTATGACTCGCAACGGACCCGGATCTTTCGGCAAATTTCTAGGAGAATCTAACGCGAAGGGAAGGTACCAGTTCGAACGGACGCCTTAGTTCCGTGGCGCAGCGCCAGGCCAATAGATTCGAATATTCGAAGTCGCTCTTCCGCCGGCGATTACTTCCGGAAGCCCGTCGCCGTTCAGGTCTTCGACTGCGACATCTTCCACCGCCACGCCGTCGTCGATCATGAACTTCGTCCACTCGGTCCCGGTGAAACGATAAAGGGCGAGCCCCCAGGGCTTTCCGCGCCAGCCGACCACAAGCTCGTCATTGCCGTCACGATCAAAGTCGCCCCATCCAAGGGCGTGCGCCTGATTCAGGTTCTGCTCAACGACCTTTCGCTGCCACGGCGTGTTGCCCTCTTCATAGAGGACGATGCTGTTTCCGTGCCAGGGTTCAACGGTGGCGAGATGGCGCTTTCCCTTCACCCGCCCCATCTTGATTTCACCAGGCTTTCCCTCTCCAATCAGACGCTTGAGCCACTTCCCTTCCCGATTGCGCTCAAGCGCGTATACCCCCTCGGCGCTGGCAACCCAGATCTCCCGCCCAACCCCTATGAAGTTGTGAATGATGTGCAGCGAATCGTCAGCAACCTCGACAGGCCATGCTTCCGTTGCCGGGGCCGAAGGTACTCGGTAGACGAGAATTCGCGCACCCGGGCCCTTCGTCCAATCCGCTGCCGTGGTGCCTCTTCCATGGAGGGGGACGACGACCAGCTCGGGCCGACGGTCTCCATCCACATCAATCCAGCGGATGCGGTGGAGCGTCGGCTCGCTGCCGATATTGTGAACCTGTCCCTGATTCGTCACCCAGTGGAGCGATCCCCCGGAACTCGTATTGGTGGGCTGCCAGTCCGCACCGAGGGCAAAATCCACTTTCCCATCACGATTGATGTCCCAGGGAGCGACCGCGACGTTGTCACGCTCTGTGACACGTTCGGTAACGACGTGCTTTGTCCAGGTGGGATTTTCGAACCAAAGGAGCTGATGGTTGTTGATGACAACGATGTCAGCCTTACCGTCGCCGTTGACATCCGCCGTTGTGACAGCGTACACGACCCCCAGTCCGGTCGCGATCTCCTGCATCTGGAAGCGGATGGGGTCCGCAGACCAGACGTTCATGGCTGCAATGAAAAGCACGACGAGGCAGCTTCGCATAGCAGCCATCATACCCGTGAACGGAGGTCGGTGTTACTCGGGATTTAGACCCAGACTTTTTCGACGTGAATCCCGCGGCTCTCCCACTGGTCCGCGTCACTCACGTAATGCGCATCGAGCTGAACAAGGTAGTAGAACGGAAACGGAAGCAAGCTCAGGTCCAGGGTCATTTTAGGCGCCGGCTGATAAACGACAACAGCGAGCCCGACCACCTCAGCCCCGTTCGATTCAACCAGATTGCGAAGCTCGGTGATCTTCCTGCCTGTCCGCAGAATGTCATCCACCAGCAGCACCTTCTCGCCCTTGACCTGTTCCAGATACTGCCGGAAGCGTAAAGGCTGATTCGGATCCTCGCGTTCTGCCCAGTACACCTGCCGGGCTTGAAGCGCTTCGCATACTCCGTAGGCGACAGGAAGCCCTCCGGTCGCAGGCGCGACGATCGAAAGCTCCGGAATGATTGCGCGGATCTCCGGATTCGCCCGCACCAGCCTGCTAAGCCCCACGCTTAACGTCTTCGCAACCTGGTAGTAGCGCATCGCCAGCGCTACTTGAAGGTACTGCGTGGACCGCAGCCCGTTCGGATATTCGAAGTAGCCGTCGCGCAGCGCCCCGGTCTCCCGCAAAAGCTTGACGACCTCTTCGGTGGTAGGCACCAGATGCATGGGCTTAGTGAGCTCCTTTTCCCGTCAGCACGCGTGGAATCGTTCGCAGCATGATGTTCCAATCGAGCGCCAGCGACCAGTTGTCGATATACTGCATGTCGAGCTTCATCCAGGACTCGAAATCAAGAGTATCCCGTCCGGCTAGCGCCCAAAGACACGTGAGCCCGGGACGCATCCGCAAGCGTCGCCGCTGCCACCTCTGATACTGCTCCACCTCTTCCGGGATCGCCGGACGCGGTCCGACTAGCGACATATCGCCCTTGAGCACGTTCCAGAGTTGCGGCAGTTCATCGATCGAGAACTTCCGCAGCCACCGGCCAATCTTAGTCAGACGCGGGTCATCGGGAATCTTGAATACGGTCTTCTTCTGGTTCAGATGCGCCACCGATGGCTTCAGTTCCTCGGCGTTCCAGCACATGGAGCGGAACTTGTAGCACACGAACCGGCGCCCATTGAATCCGCAGCGAACCTGGCGGAAGATCACCGGACCCGGCGACGTCAACCGGATCAACAGAGCGACCAAAAGCATAAACGGGGCGGCAAGCACCAGCGCGGAAGCTGCAAGCACGACATCAATCGCCCGTTTCAGCATCAGGCGGACTTCATCGTGAGGAGTGGCTGAGAAGGTCAGCAGGGGCGCCGGACCAAGACGGTCCAGGTACACGCGGCTGTGGATGTGCGGGAAGAAATCGACCGATACCTGTGTGCGAACTCCTTCTTCGTCGCACAGCAGGAAGATATCCTCCAGGTCCGAGAGATTCCGCGAATCGAGAGCAAAAATGATCTCGTCGATCACGTGGCGGCGCAGCAGCTCCGGGAGTTCTGAGAGCGGATAGACGTCGTATTTGCCTCCAATCCGGATCTCCTTCTGCACCGGCACGCCAGGCGGAGCAAAAAATCCCGCCAGACGGATGCCGTAATCAGCGGCGTCCTCCAATAGGCGCCCGATATACCGGGCCCGGTCGCCGACACCCACCACCATCACGTAGTGCGGCGCTCCAAACTGACTTCGGAGGACACGGCCCAGGCTCCGCGCGCTGAATCGGTAGACCAAGAGAAAAAGGAAGTTGTAAACAACAAAGAACCCAAGGAAGGGACGGCTGAGGTCCAGACGGAGCGCAAATTGGAAGATCACCACGCTCGCCGCGGCCGCCGCGCACTGCCGGACAAGGTCGGAGCAGACGACCCGGGGGGCAGCGGAACGCACCCGGTCATAGACATGCAGCCAGAGGCCGCTTAGCACCCAGACCAGGATGCTGAAGCCCAGCAACAGCGCCTTAACGGGAGGGACGATATAGAAATCGCGCTCCAGCTCCAGCGCAACGCGCGTTTGATACGCAGCCTCGAACGCCAGCGCCGTAAGAAGTACGTCAGAAAGGCCGAACAAGAGCCGGGCTTTTCGGTGGTGGCGACTGAACACGTTCCGAGAAGACAGGATATCATGCCACAGGCAAAACCCCGCCTGCCAGTAGGCCACCACGCAACCGTGAACAGGTTTACACACCTCATTTTAAAAATATTTACTTGCGTTTCTTCGCTTTACGGGCGATTAAGTTAGCATTCACTAAAAATTTACTTGATCTACGGCCCGGCCGACCCTATATTAGTAAACGCTATGTTAGCGTCCGCTAATAACGCGAGTGAGGGACCCGTGCGCCAGCGCATGAGCAGCGAGGAGCGAAAGGCGGCGATTGTGGAGGCTGCCGTCAGGCTTTTTGCCGAGAAAGGGTTCCGAGGAACGACCACTCGAGAACTGGCGGCCGCCGTTGGCGTCACCGAGCCTGTCCTGTATCAACATTTCCAGACCAAACGCGATTTGTATACCGCGATTATTGATAGGAAGTCGCAGGAGGGACTTGAGAAGTTCCGGTCGCGTGTGGAGCGTTACCTTCAGATGGAGGATGACCGGAATTTCTTTCTCCAATTGGCGGACCTGATCATCGACTGGTACAGCGATGATCCGGCCTATTCGCGGTTACTGCTGTTCAGCGGGCTGGAGGGGCATGAGCTTGCGGAACTCTCCTACGAACGGCAGGCGACCGTTTTCTTGCGGATCGTGGCGGAGTACATCGAGCGCCGGATGAAGGCGGGAGTCCTGAAGTCTATGGATCCTGAGCTGGCCGCCCGGGCATTTATCGGAATGTTCTCGCACTATGCGCTTAACGGCGTCATCTTTCGGTGCGTTGATTTGCATGCGACGCGGTCAACGGTGATTCCGGCACTCGTGGATATTTACCTCGACGGCATAAGGAACCCTCAAGAGTAGCTTCCAGAAGCAGCTTGTTATGAAAATACTCGCACTCACTTTGTTGTTTGCACTGATGTACCTGTCGGGCTGCAGCAGTAAGGCGCCGGCATCGGAGGCGAAGGCCGAAGCAGCGAAGACAGTCGAACCGGTCGTAGTGCAGACCGCAGTTGCTGAAAGCCGGATAATGCCTCGGAGCATCCCGGTGACGGGGTCGCTGCTACCGGATGAGACTGTTTCCATCAGTTCGGAGGTACCGGGGCGCGTCACGGCGGTTCATGTCGATTTCGGTCAAAGCGTGCGTAAGGGGCAAATTGTTGCGGAACTGGACTCGCGAGAGCTGTCTCTGCAACTGGACCGAGCTCGGGCGGCCCTTGCGCAGGCTCTCGCGCGCATCGGACTGGATCCCAAGGAGCAGGAAAAGATTCCCGAGTCGACTCCTGCCATCCGGCAGGCGCAGGCGCAGCTTGAAGACGCCAAGTTCAAGTTTGAAAGCGCCGAGAGGCTGTTGAAGACAGGCGATATTTCACGAGAGCGCCACACAGAGCTCGAAAAGACGTATCGAGCCCGGCTGGCCGCCTATGAAGCGGCCCGGGACGACTTGAGGACGCAACTGGCCAACATCCAGGCGCTTCAGGCCGAGGTCCGGCTCGCGCAAAAGCGGCTGAGCGACACCGTGCTGCGAGCGCCGTTTGACGGATCCGTGTCGGAGAAACTCGTGTCGCCGGGTCAGTACATCAAGGAGAACACTCCGATCCTGACGGTCGTTAAGACGGATCCAATGCGGCTTCGGTTCGACGTACCGGAGCCGGCGACTGGCAGTGTACGCTTGGGTACGTCGCTCGTCTTTACGACGGATGCCGCCCCCGGCAAGGAATTTCGCGCCGTTGTGCGGGAGCTGAATCCCTCCCTTGATCCTCGCTCCCGAGCGCTCACCGTGGAGGCAAGGCTGCTCGATTCCGACAAGAGGCTGCGCCCCGGGAGCTTTGTTCAGGTCAGGCTGATCGTGGAAAAAGACGCAAAGTTCGTGATGGTGCCCCGAAGGGCTCTTTACACGGTTGCCGGTCTTACCAAGCTGTTCACGGTCGAGGGCGACAAGGTGCGTGAGCACCGCGTGAACCCTGGCCTGGAGCTTGGGGACTGGGTCGAGATTACGGGCGGTGCTGTGTCGGAGGGTGACCGTGTGGTGACCAGCAAGCTGACGCAGCTTGTCGACGGAACTCCGGTCAAGGTGGAAACGTCTGCGGCGGGAAAGGGCTAATCCATGCAAAAGCTGGCACAAATCTGCATTCGCCGTCCAGTCTTCGCCACCATGCTGATCATGGCCCTGGTGGTCCTGGGGCTGGATTCATACCGTCGCCTGGGAGTCGACTTCTTTCCGAAAGTCGAATTTCCCATCGTTACCGTGACCACAACCCTGCGGGGCGCGGCGCCCGAAGAGGTTGAGTCCCAGGTTACGAAACGCATCGAGGAAGCGGTCAACACGATCAGCGGTATCGACGACTTGCGTTCCAACTCCGCGGAAGGCATCTCGATCGTGAGCATCCAGTTTGTTCTGGAGAAGGATGCCGAAGTCGCGGCGCAGGAGGTGCGCGACAAGATCTCGACAATCCTCGGCGATCTTCCCGAAGACGCGGATCAGCCGGTTATCGACAAGATTGCTACGGACGCGGCTCCCGTCATCAATGTCGTGATCTCCGCCAACCGCGACCTGCGTGAGATCACAAAGATCGTCGATGACCAGGTGAAAAAGAACATCGAGTCACTCCCTGGCGTCGGGCAGGTGCGGTTTGTCGGCGAGCGGCAACGGCAAATCCAGATCTGGCTGGACGGCGACAAGCTCTACTCGTACAACCTGAACATTGATCAGGTACGATCGGCGCTGGCCGCGCAGAACGTTGAAGTGCCGGGCGGAAGGATTGACCAGGGCCCTCGGGAGCTGTCGCTTCGAACACTGGGCCGTATTGAGAAGCCCAAGGATTTTGAGCGGCTCATCGTATCCTCCGTCGGCACAACCCCAATCCGTATCAGCGACATCGGCGAGGTGGTGGACGGCTATGAGGAACCCCGCAGCCTGGCCCGGCTCAACGGGCAGCCCGCAGTGGTGCTCGAAGTCCGGAAGCAAGCGGGTACAAACACGCTTGATATCATCGCCGCCATCAAGGAGCGCATAGAAGAACTGAAGAGCCTGCTGCCCCCCGACTTCGAAATTACCTACACCCGGGATCAGTCGGGCTTCATCAACGAGGCGTTCCACGCAGTTCAGGAGCACCTGATCCTGGGCGGCGTACTGGCCGGCATTATCGTTCTGCTCTTCATCCAAAGTTGGCGATCCACAATCATTGCCGCCATCGCAATTCCGACCTCGATTATTTCCACCTACACGCTGATGAACGCGATGGGCTTCACGCTCAACCAGATCACGATGCTGGCGCTGACGCTGGTGGTCGGTATCGTGATCGACGACGCCATCGTTGTTCTCGAAAACATCTTCCGGTTTATGGAAGAGAAGAAGCTGGACCCGGTGGAGGCGGCGATTCAAGGCACGCGTGATATCGGCCTCGCTGTTCTCGCAACCACGCTCAGCCTGGTGATCATCTTCCTGCCCGTGGCATTCATGGGCGGCATTGTCGGCCGCTTCATGTCGAGCTTCGGCTATACGGCAGCCTTCGCCATCATGGTGTCACTGCTCGTGAGCTTCACGCTCACGCCGATGCTGTGCTCCCGCTGGCTGCGCCCGAGCCACAACGGAGAATCCACAAAAGACACGTGGCTCTTCCGAATGCTGGCCAACCCCTACCGGGTGATGCTCCGCTGGTCGATGAACCATCGCTGGGTGGTCGCTGTGGTCTGTCTGCTGGTGATGCTCTCTTCCGGCCCGCTGTTCATGATCATCGGCAAGGACTTCCTGCCGACCGACGACCAGGGCGAATTCGAGGTCACCGTCCGGATGCCCGCCGGATCTTCCTTGAGCGGCAGCGAAGAGATGATGAAGCAGATCGAGGAAGATCTGAAAACGCTGCCGGGCGTGAAAAGCATTCTGACTACGATTGGCGCGGACATTCGCCGCCAGGTCGACCGCGGCTCATTGCTGGTTACTCTCGTACCGCTGGATCAACGTAAGGAGAGCCAGAGAGAGCTGATGCTGATGGCCCGCGAACGCCTGCAGAAGTATCGGGATCTGGTCATCGCCGTCAAGCTGCCTTCGTTGATTCAAGGCGCGTCGGATGCGGATTTGCAGTACTTCCTGCAAGGCCCCGATCTCGCTGAGCTGGAGAAGTACGCGAACCAGCTTCAGGCCAAGCTGCGCCAGATTCCAGGCGTGGTCGACGTGGACAGTTCGTACGAGCCGGGCAAGCCCGAATACAGAGTCCGCATCAACCGCGACAAGGCTGCGGATCTCGGCGTGAACGTGACCTCCATCGCGACTGCGCTCCGGACGCTCGTTGGGGGCGACGAGCAGGCGACGACATATAAAGAAGGCGACGACCGCTACGACGTCCTGCTTCGCGTGAAGAAAGAGTTCCGGGATTCGCCGGACGCGCTCGAGCGGCTCTACGTGCCCTCAACGAAACTGGGGAACGTAGCCGTCTCCAACGTAGCCTACTTTGAGCCGTCCATCGGGCCCACGGTAATTGAGCGCTATAACCGGCAACGCCAGATTCTGATCTCGGCAAACATCGTCGAGGGGCAGTCGCTGAGCAACGTTCTCCAGATCGTGAACCAGGCGGTGGAGGACATGAATATGCCTCCGGGCTACCGCGGCGGCGAAGTCGGACGCAGCAAGGAGTTCGGTCGGGCATCGCTCAACTACGTGATCGCGCTGATGCTGTCCATCCTCTTCATGTACATGATTCTGGCGGCGCAGTTTGAAAGCTTCATCGATCCGGTAACCATTCTGCTGAGTCTTCCGCTCTCGGTGCCTTTCGCGCTGCTCTCGCTGCTGCTGACCGGCGAAAACTTCTCGATCATCTACAGCTCCGTGGGTATCCTCGTGCTGTTCGGGATCGTGAAGAAGAACTCGATTCTGCAGATCGACCACATCAAAAGTCTGCGCGCGCAGGGAATTCCCCGGATGGAAGCGATCCTCCGGGGCTGCGAGGACCGGCTCCGTCCTATTCTGATGACGACGGCCGCGCTGGTCGCCGGCATGCTGCCTCTGGCGCTAGGCACCGGTGCTGGCTCGGGGTCTCGCCGCACGGTTGCCATCGTCGTTATCGGCGGGCAAACTCTCTGTCTGCTGCTGACGCTGCTGGTGACGCCCGTCGCGTACTCGGTGTTCGATGATATCGCTCACTCTCCGCTCTGGTCGCGAATCGCAGGTTTGTTCCGCAATGGCTTTTCGCTTCGCAGAGCGTGGACTGGGCTAACGGGTCTCATTCGGTAAGCGGTGTCAACACAATGCTTCGACAAAGCACTCTTGTCTTGTTTTTGATTTCGGCCATATCCG
>Ga0207874_1003166_pt1 | contig 14091 bp, 6 predicted proteins | sample HigsolmetaAR201D_FD_184833 | JGI IMG/M metagenome (GOLD analysis project Ga0207874, IMG submission 184833) | Ionic liquid and high solid enriched microbial communities from the Joint BioEnergy Institute, USA - AR20-1-D (SPAdes) (version 2) ...
TCATGGGATTCGTGCCCACAATGAGGACAGGTGAACGCATGACGCTTCCTGATACCACGCAAGCCACACCGCGAGCAATCCTGGCTGGTATAGGCCGGATTCACCTCGTCTACCAGCAGTCCGCGCCGCTCGGCAGCGTTTGTGACGCTTACCCTCATCAAGCGGCGCTGCCATTGGCTCAGGCGTCGGCGTGTGCCCTTCCGCACCCGCAGCTTCTTGGAAGTCTGTGGGAGCATCAGGCACTCGAATACCAATACCGAGTCATCTGCTGCCCAAGCAACCAGTTTGGCGGCGGTTTGCTGACAGAAGGTGCGCGTGTCCTGCTTTTGTGCCTTGTGGCTTGCAAGCGTTTCTTGAAGGCGGCGGCGGGTTTTGCGCGTGCGGATGTTCCGCACCTTGAAATCCCGCCCGCTCACAAAGAGAGTAGTGCCGTCGGGAGCGACGGCAACCAGGGCGTTCGTCTCGTTCAGGTCAATCCCAACCGGGTGAATGCCCTTTGGCTCGGGGACACGGAGGGTAACAACCACGCGACCGAGCAAGCGTCCATTGCGTTCGATGACGGTTATGCTGTCGATCTTTGCAGCTTGGGCAAGCGTCTGCTTGAAGGCATCGGGCACGCTGTACGCGATGCGCTTGCGACCTGCCACTGTCCAGAGCGAGAGCGTACCATCGTGACAGAAACGAGCATCACGCCCGCGTACGCCAACCAGAAACAGCGCGGTTGGGCGCTTGAACTCGAACGGGCGCAGCGCAGGCTTCTTGTTCGAGCGGGCGGCAGCGTAGGCTCCGGTAACCAGTCGGATCGCCGTACAGGTCATCTGGCTGCTGATCACACCCTTGACATCCAGGTACACCGCGCGATGCAGCGCGAGGGCCGACAACGGCTTGCCGTGGTTGTAGCACACCGCCGAGATACGCTGTTGAACGCCCTGAAACCCTGCGAGCGTTGCCCGCAGATCGGGGTCATCAGCAATGTGTATCGTTACTGTGCGTTGTACGTCCATGTGTTCTAGTATGCCACTAAGAGTAGCACAACGTAAGGCTTGGTGGGCATTGGAGGGTGGCATTCCCTCGCCAGCGAAAGCAGGCGGTCCCCTGCCGCAATTTTTATGGTGTTTTGGGGAACTGGTTGGGTAAAGTGTAGCATATTTTTGATGCTTCTATTTGGATTCTGCGATGTTTCGGGCGCAGGAGCACTTAGGATTCACGCTCCGCATTGTGCCTCTGTCTCTTATGAACATATGACTTTTTACGATGGAATGTTCATACTCTTCATCGTATCGTTTGGCATAAGAGCGATACTTATGCCCTGTCGATAGCGTCGTATAAGGGAATCTTTCAATCGTTGAAAGGATACGTTGTAACTTTAGACGATTGATATGCGTTGTTCCTTACGCTGATTTTGATACATGCTGCCCCTAAGGGCATCTGGGAGGGGACATGCTTTTTTATATGCTTCGCCGATGGGTGGGTGCGATTGCTGCAATCGTAGGCGCATTGCTGCTGATCGCGAGCCTGCCCCTGTTCATACCCTTCGCTCCAATGGAAGGTAACCCAACCGCGTGGTTGTTCGGCTTTTTGCGCGGCGATCTGGGCGTCTCGCTGCGGACGGATGCGCCCGTCGCTGAGCAGATCGCCCGTGCCTGGTCGTTTAGTGTGGTCGTTTTGCTGTTGGCGGTGCTGATCAGCTTTGCTATCGCGCTACCGTTGGGGACCATCCTAGCGATGCGGGGCAATCGTGCTATTGCGCGGTTTGTGCGCTTCTTGGGTGTTGCGGGCTTGTCGCTACCGTATGTTTGCCTGCTGCTGGTGGCGATGGTGCTGCGCCCTCAACTCACTTCGTTACTTTCGGAACTGAATTGGCAGCGCCTGATCGTTCCCGCGCTGTTGCTGGCCATGCCCTTCACCGCCGTTCAGTTGGCGATGGTGCAGAGCGTGGTGCTCGGTGCGATGCGCCCGTATGGGCGGTTGCAGGGCAGCTCAGATCGTGGCCTGCCGCACGCCTTTTTGCCCGTGTGGAGCAATCTCGCGATGCAGGTCGGCTCGCTGATTGGCGGGCTGATCGTGCTTGAGCAGATCTTCAACCTGCCGGGACTCGCCTCGCTGATGGTGCGCGCCCTGTACGCCCGCGATCTGCCTGTGTTTCTGGCGGTCGCTGGCTATGCAGTGGTTGCATGTGCGTTTCTGACCATTGGTGCCTACATCTGGTATCTGTTCGTAGAGTGGTTCGGCTATCGGGTGCAGGCGCGGCACACCGAGGCGCAGTTGGTGCGCGGCGGGAAGGTCTCGCTGGTGCTTGGCGCGGTGTTGGTGGTGCTGTTGAGCGTGCCGCTGCTGGTGGGCGGCGGTGGAGATGGTGCTTTACAGCTATCGCTCCGTGATCGCTTGCAGGAGCCGAGCGCCGAGCATTGGCTGGGCACCGATGAACTGGGGCGCGACCGCTTCGCACAGCTGTTGGCTGGTGGTCGCAATACGCTGGTGACGAGCGTGTTGGGCGCGTCGCTGGCGTTGGTGATCGGCGGTGCGGTGGGCGCGGTGGCGGGCGGCATCGGCGGGGTGGCCGCCCGTGGGGTTGTGGCTGTGCTTGAATTGGTGGTTGTGATACCAGGGGCGCTACTGGCGATGCTCTTGGCAAGCGTACGGCAGCCGGGGAGCGCGCCGCTGGTAGTGGCGATTGCGGTGCTCTGTGTGCCCGGGTTTGTGCGTACCGTGGCGACTGCGCTACCCCGTTGGCTGTCCGCCCGACGCGATGGGCGACCCGAAAGCGTGGCGACTGTGGTGTTGCCCGTGGTCGGCCAGTTCTGCTTGGCTATGGGCCTTGCCCTGGCGTTGGAGACGACGGTGAGCTTTGTGGGCTTGGGGCTACAGCCGCCGGATGTTTCGTTGGGCAGTCTGCTGTTAACGGGGTTGCGGATGATGATGCAGTCGTCGGTGGGGATGGTGGTGCCCGCGCTTTGGGTGATGGCGCTGTGCTTCGGCTTCAATCTGCTGGGAGATGCGCTCTTCCGCTACACAGTGGGCCTGGAAGGCTTGGCGACGACGAGCGAGCAGCCCGTGAGGGATGGGAGCGCGGTGAAGGCTGTTTAGGGCATGTCATCCTTGAGTCGGCCAAGCCGTTGCAGTGCAGGGATGGCTAATGAAAGGCGCTGTCATCTCGAACGGTCGAAGCCCTGAGCGAAGCGAATGGGGAGAGATCTCAAAGCGCAATACAATGCAGAGCAATGAGATTCCTCACTTCGCCTAACGGCTCGTTCGGAAAACTCTGAAGGCGATGTGCGTATTCGAGATGAACAAGATGCATCTCGAGAACATAGCAATGTTGATCTACGGCTTCCATGCAAGCAGCAATGCATTTAATACGCCGATTCGCATTTTACCGCTTTGACACACTGTTTTGAGAAGCTGAACATATTCATCACGTGTAACAATGCTGGTATGGGCTGCCTTGTTACGAATAGAAGAAATTTTTTGTAGTTCATCGACGAAGTGGTCAAAGTTAAGATAATTATCGGGATCATCGGGGTCAGAGTGTGGCTCCCAATGTGATTTTACATAATCGACAATTCGCTGCCAATCACCGTTGAAATTATCTGCTTTCCATCGCATATATGAGAGTTTGCCAAGTGTTTGATTTTTATGCTCCTTCATATCGCTTACGAGGCCTGGCACCGTAAAGATGGTGTTTTTAATGGCGATCTCTAACACGCTTGAGATATGAATGACGGGTGCAGAGAAATCCTTGGCTTTGATCGAATCGAGTTGTTCAACCAGAAAGATCGCCAACGCCATAGATTCGCGCTCTGTTGCTCTGAGCAGTTCTAACGTGTGGTGCATGCCCAAATCGCGAAGTCGGTTGAAGTAGACCTCTATCGACCGATACGCCCCAGCTATCTCCGCAAAACGCCGCGTCATCAACTCTACTTGAGCAGCAATTTGAGCAACAGTACTATCATCCAATTCTGATGGGTCTGTTGTGCTGAAGATGTGCTGGAGTTCTTGTAATAGGTCCTCGGCATTGCGTGGAGGCTTTACGGGCTTGCTGGCATTTGGTTGATGAATGATGTGGCAGAGTCGCGCATCCGCACAACAGTGCAGGCTGCGGTTAACGATATCAATGTGATTTGGGCCAATATGTGGTTTGGGGCAAATCAAAATATCATTGCTTGGGCCGTTCAACAGCTCCTTCATTTCAGGATGCTGTAGCAGTTGATCGTTGACGCTCAGTTGATCGAGAAACACCCCATGGCACGCAATCGGGATCGGCGTGGCGAGTTGGGCATGCACCCGATCAAGCACGATGCGCAGGTAGTTGGCGATACCGTTGTTGCTGCTGTGTGGCGGGATCTGCCAGCCGTCGATCTGGATGTGCTGGCTGAGGTTGAAGCCAGTATCGGTTTTGGCGTGCAGCCTGCCGAGTTGATGCGGACGCTGCTCGGCGTCGTCGGGTGTTTGCTCGCTGTGGCTGTAGGCGAACAGCAGCGCGCCGTGGCGCTCGCCGAGCAGTTGCAGGTCGGCCAGCATGCGCTTGCGGGCCTCGCTGTACATCGCGTCGCTGTCGTGGGGCAGGTAATACTTCGCATCGAGGATGTAGCCCGGCTCGTGCCAGATCAGCCGATCGCCGTCGCGTAGCTCGGTGCGGTCAACGCGATAGATGTAGTAGTCGGGGCGCACCTTGGGGCTGTTGTCCCACAGCACGGGGCGCTCCTGGTCGTGTCGCAGTTCGTAGAGCGTGGATTCCGCGCCCCAGCGGAAGCGCAAGCGCAGGGGGTTGCTCTCGAAGCTCTCGATGCACTGTTCGCGCTGCAGCATGTCGAGCAGTTCGTAGAACAACCAGAGTTGGTACAGGTAGTTGTCGCGCTTGGGATCAGCACCCACCACATCCTCGTCGGGCGCGCTGCCGTATTCGAGCAGTTGCAGGCTGCGGTACTGCTGGCGCCATTCGAGCAGGTGGCTGTAGGCGCTGCTCTCCTGGTGATGCCGCTCGATCAGCTGCGCTTCGAGTTGCTCGGTCTCGCCGTTGTCGAGGATCTTCTGCGCGGTGCTGCGCAGCGCAGCGAACTGCGGGAAGTTCAGCGTGCGCTCGCAGTTTTCGATGATGGTGTGCAGCGGGTGGCGCAGCGCTTCATCGCCGATCTGGATGCGCTCCTGCTCAAGCAGGTATTGGGCGTGCTGGCTGTACTCCAGCAGGGTGATGATGGTCAGCAGATTCTCGGGTGTGGCGAAGTCGCGCCGCCGTGTGCGCGTGTGCACCTGCAAGGGCGTCTCGCCCGGAAACTCGTTCCAGCTCTGTTGCAGCGTGCGCTCCCAGTTGATACGACCACGGGCCGGCAGCTCTTCCAGCTCCCGTGTGGTGGGCGATTCGAAGCTGAGCCGTCGAATGATGCGCGGCACGATGTCCTCGAACAGGCTGTTCTGCAACTGGAACATCACCGCCAGATCGCGGTAGGTGCTGAGTTGCGCGAGCTGCACCCCGCTGCCAGCACGGTTGTCGATCAGTTGGCGAAAGCGCCCTTCATCGTAGCGCAGCAGCAGCGCGATGGTGCGCGCCTGCATCTGTCGGTAGCCTTCGATGGTGATGTTGCTCATACTGGCCTCTATAACCCCAGCTCTTGGATGAAGGTGTTGATGCGCTTGGCGAAGTCCCCAGTATGATCGACGAGGAGCGCTTCACCCAAGTCGAACGGTGTTGTGAGCTTGGCGGCGTTCACTTCATCCAGCCCGTTGAGATCGAGCTTGCTGAGATGGCTGGTTTGCCGCTGCGATGGTAGGCTTTGGAGCAACTTCTTCAGCTGATCGGCGAAGGCGTTCGCATCGCTGGCGAGCCGCAGGTAGAGCAGCAGCGCGCGCTGTTCGTCGCGGGTGAGCACCTGCAGTTGGTCGCCGAGCACATCGGCGAGCGCGCTGTCGAGCGCTTGCGGCCAGGCCATCCCAATCGCCACACCCATCAGCGTGGTTTGGAGCACGGCGATGGCTTGGGCGGTGCCGAGTTGGCGATAGTTGCGGATGGCCCAGTAGATCTTCCAGAAGGTGGCGATCGTGTCGCGGGCGATCGGCTCGTTCAGGGTGAGCACGCCGTCCACGGTGCTGGTCTCGCTCTCCAGGAAGGTGGTGAAATCGGGATTCAGGGCCGTCAGCGCGTCGCTGGCCCGCTTCAGGGCGATGCGTTCTTCGGTGGCTCGCTGGTCGCGGGTGGGCGGCAGCACATCGATAAACGTGAAGCGCCGCTTCATCGCCTCGCTGATCTGGTTGAGGAAGTGGCGGTCGAAGCTGTTGAGCGTGGCCAGGATGCGGAAATCCTTCGGCAGGGGCACAGGCGTCTCGCTGCCATCCTCGGTCGGCACCATCAGCGGCGCGTCGGGGCTGCCCAGCGTGGTGAGCAGGCTGCCGAACGCGGCGTCGATCGGGGCGCGGGTGAACTCGTCGATCATGATCCATCGGCCATGGTAGCGGCGGCCCTCGGCATCGATCCATTCGTGGCGCACAAACTCGCGGGGGATGGTGTCGCCGTTACTATTGGCGTAGTTGCTGAGCACGGCGCGGCTGAGCACGCCCAAGCGCATTTTGTAGACCAACTTCGGGCCTTCCGCTGTGGTGATCAGCTGCGGAATGATGCCGCCCAGCACTTGTCGAATGCCCCAATCCTCGGTGGCGGTGGCCAGCAGCACATCGTAGCCGTGGCGTTGGTGCTCGACAGTCACCATCTCCAGCGGCGAGCGGGTTGGGTCGGTGTGGAAGGCTAGCTCGGAGTTGCTCTCGTCGTCGCTCCACAGCAGGCTCGGCAGCTCGCGGGCCAGATGCGTCTTGCCTGTGCCGGGCGGGCCGCTCAGCACCACGTGTTGGCCGCTCAATAGGGCGCGGTAGATGCGCAGCACTGTGGCCTCGTCGATCAGTAGGTTCTCGCGCAGCTTGTTGATGCGCTGCTGAAGCAGCTCGGGATCAACGAAGGGCAGGTTGTAGTTGACGGCGGTGCTGCTCTGCTGCTGTTCCTCTTTCACTTTCTGCAAGTTTTCGAGGAAGGTGCGCAGGGTCTGTTGGGCGATGCTGTCGCCCGTCGGCGGCTCCAAGGCATTTGGGAGCTGTTGCCAGTAGCCGGGCGATGTCTCCTCAACCAGGCCAGCTTCCTCGTACCATTTCAGCAGCGGCTCGCCGTATGGCCATTCGCTGACCGGATGGGGCTGCCCGTCGAACGGCGCGCGCAGGATCGGCAGTTCGTAGCTGCCATCGTCGCGCAGCACCAACATGGTTAGCGCCATGTAGCGAACGAGATCTTCGGTGCTCGCGGCCAGCAGATGATCCCACAGGCGATAGGTGTTGTTGTCGAGGGTTTCGATCAGCCGTAGTTGCTGAAGATCATGGATGAGCTGGTCGGGATCGGGCTTGGTTTTGGTCTTGATAATCGGCGGTGTAATGCGCCCGATCTGGTCGATGATGCCTTCCGCCGTTAAAGGCTGTGTCAAGCGCAGCGCAAGCTCAGCATAGTTATGGAGCGTGTTTTTCAGACTGCTAGGAAGTGGATTTTTGCGGCTAGGCACGAGAGTAGAAACCTCCTTCTGATCGTAGAAGTTCAGGCGTTGGCCGTGCTGCTGAATATACTGTTGCTGAATGGCGTACAGTTGGCGATCCACATCGTCGGAGTCGATCGGCGCCAGATACCTGAAGCGTTTCGCGAAGTCGCGCTTATTTTCGCTAGAGACGATCGGCTCGAAGGTGTCGGGATGCACAATATGCAGAAGTGCCTCGCGTTGGGCGTAGGCATGCGAGATCGGCAGCCCGAACAGGAAATCCTTGAAGGCCCAACCATCGTTCAGGTAGGTGGTGCGCTGGTTGGGGCTGAGACGCTTCCAGGCCAGCATAGCGTCGATCAAAAAGCCCAGTTGGTAGGGGCGGAAGGTAAGAAAGGCCACGCCCACGCGCGCGATGCCGTAATCGAGCGCTTCGTCGAGGGCGGGCGGGATGCTGACAGGTTGGCTGGCCCAGCCGAGCACAGTGTTGATGTGTTCGCGCTTTGCGCCGCCTTTGATGTTGCCCTTCGCGATCAGCAGATGGATGTAGAGTAGTTCGCCCGCCAGTTGATAGACGGCATCGGGCGCGCCTGCGAGCTGACGCTCAAATTTCTCCATGAAGCTGAGGCCCTGGCCGGTATCGAAGTTTTGGTTGAAGCGACGATGGATATCAGCAAGGTTGGGCTCGGTCCAGATCGGGCGATTCGGCGTGAAGAGCGAGTCGTCTCGGCGCATGGCGGCATCGACAAACTGCTCGGCAATCGGGTAGAAGTATTGACCAGCTTGCCCTGTGAAACGGCTCATAGTTGCTCTTTCCTTGTAGGTTAGTCCGTGCGATTGCGCGTTATGTTGCTGAAAACAGCAGGCGCCTGTTATTGGTTCGGTTGTTGATGGTCGTACCAGTCGGCACTAAGATCATCCCACGTTGGGTTCATACTTTCGATGAGTTGGATCTTTTTTTGGCGCACCCATCCCTTCAACTGTTTCTCCCTGGACAAAGCACTTTGAGGATCGGTTGTTTCCTCGAAGTATACAAGCTTTGTGATGTGATAGCGCCGAGTAAAGCTTGGTGTTTGTTGTTGTTTATGTTCGTAAACGCGGCGAATAAGGTTATTGGTGACACCGATATAGAGTGTCCGTGAAATGTTTGACATAATGTATACGTAGTATGGCATACATTACCCTTGTGGGAGGGATCAGCCCTCATTGTTATTCTGAACGGAGTGCGCAGCACGGAGTGAAGAATCTCACTGTGTACTCGAAGTGTAGCGCAATGCACTCTCATTGTCATTCTGAACGGAGTGCGCAGCACGGAGTGAAGAATCTCACAGTGCACCAGGAGCGCAGTGCGATGATTGAGACGATGAGATTCTTCACTTCGCTACGCTCGTTCAGAATGACTAAAAGGACGCTACGCTCGTTCAGGACGACCAACAAGGTAATACACTGTCATTCTGAACGGAGTGCGCAGCACGGAGTGAAGAATCTCGTAATGCACCAGGAGCGCAGCACACCGAACTCTCACTGTCATTCTGAACGGAGTGCGCAGCACGGAGTGAAGAATCTCACTGTGTACTCGAAGTGTAGCGCAATGTACTCTCACTGTCATTCCGAACGGAGTGAGGAATCTCATCGTATAGCGATGAAATGTACGTCGAGATCTCTCACTGCGCCTGCGGCTTGTTCGAGATGACAGTGCTTTTCTTTGAGTTTCGCTGTCATTGCTGTTCTTTGAGTTTCACTGTCATTGCTGTTCTTTGAGCTTCGCTGTCATTCCGAACGGAGTGAGGAATCTCTATGTATAGCGATGAATGCCACGCTGAGATCTCTCACTGCGCCTGCGGCTTGTTCGAGATGACAGAGCTTTTCTTTGTCTTCCGTTGCATCCATCACCCCGTCACCCCGTCACCTTGTCACCTTGTCACCCAGGTCGTCCCACGCGGCCAGCACTAGCCGTCGGGTGCGGTACTCGCCGTACTGCCTGATCTCCTTCTCCTTCAGCACGCGGAACGTCTCGCCCGGGAAGTCCTCGCCATACACATCCTGCGGGTCGAGGATGTAGCGCAGCTCGTCGCGGGTGAGGCCGTAGAGCTTGGCGATCAGCGCGTCGAGTTCGGCGCGCAGCACCGCTCGGCGCTGCTCGTCCCAGATGAACGGCGGCGGCGCATCGTTTTGGAACAGGTTCAGGTGCTTGACGCCATTGGCGATGCCGTCGTCGGCGTATTGCTGCGTGGCGCGGTGATTGGCCCGCCGCTGCTCGATGATCTGGCCCCGCAGGTCCACATCGGCCTCCGCCCAGACATCCTGGGCAAATGCCTGGATATCATAGGCGGTGTAGACTAACTCCAAGACTCTGGGCACGATAAAGGCCAGTTCTTTCTTCCCAAATGTTTCGGGCGGCAGCACGGGGAGTTGTTTAACGATGAAGAAGTTGAGGTGAGTACCGCCAACTTTAGGTCGAGTAAGGGCATCAAAAACCAGTGCATTTACACAAGCTAAAAAGCAGGTAATTTGGGATGTGCTTGTGTCATCGAAGAATACTAGTGGCGCATTATTCCCCACCGCCACCCGTGGTAATAAGCTAAAGATAGCGGTGCGCTCATTTGTTGCATTGGTAATATCACGAAAACTTAGCAACCAACCACGCTGCCAATTACGATCAGCAAGCCGAGCATCAACATGTTGTTGTTCAACCCAATAGCGTGGTGTAATGCTTTGATAAGGGTCACGTAGTTTTTCTAATGAAAGATCATTGGTTTCTTTGCCATCATAACTGGCCCAACGATGGGTAAATTGATGAAGCAGTTTGGCTTCATAGAGCGGTAATAGACCTTCTCCTGCTTGATTTTTAAAAAGCCCGCTATCGTTTGACATGTCGAACATACGCATAAATGATACACCCCAAGGGTTAGGGTTGACCTTTGTTTGTTTGGCTGAGAGTGAACTATCCACTCGCTCATTGATCAGTACAGGGACGCGCCGATAGATTTTTTTGGTAAGCTCAGCATCGGCATTGGTGCGAAACACTGGTGCTGTTCGGGTATTAGGGTTAATTATAATAAGATCTTGTGATGTTAGAGAGAATTTTCGCTGGGTGTCAAAAAGATGCGATGGGCGTGTTAGATAAAAAGCAAAGTCAATTGGTTTATTATAAATGTCACCTCCTATTGTTAAAGCACAAAAATGAGGATGGGTTCTGTGAATACCAGGGAAAATCCCTTCCAAATTGACGAAATCATAAAGACTAATAAGTTGTTGTTTAGATATCAAATCATCAAAAAAGAACTTATTGGTATCATCAGTCGCAATGCCGCTTTGTACAATAATCCCAGCTCGACCTGTATCAGCGATCATATTGCGGGCATGTTCAGCAAACAGGGCGTAAGTGTTGACATCGCCCACAGCGGTGAGTGGGAAGCGCCCTGATGCCCGTATAAAACGACTGCTGCTTTCGGCCAGTTGTTTGGCGGTATCAAACTCGGCGATTCGCAGCCGCTGGCGTGCATCACCATTGCGCCAAGCTTCGATCACACGCTCTCGGGCGGCTTTATTGCTCGCCTCCATAATCTCGCGCACATCAACAAAATGCTCCTGCTCTTGCAGTTTAATGCGCTCCCACGGCGGGTTGCCAAGGATCACATCAAAGCCGCTTTGGCGCTCGCCCCTGCTAAACACTTGGGGGAACTCCAGCTCCCAATGGAAGAAGTTGGCTTGGGCGGCCAGTCCATCGGCGGCACCGATCAGATCGGCCCGCACGCCGTTGGGGTTGCGCTCGTAGTCGGCCAGTGTCTTGGTGGTGGGGATGAGGTGCTGCTGCGCCTTGGTCTGCGGCAGGAAGAACGCGGCGGTCCACAGGTTGAAGCGGGTGATCTCGTTGCGCAGCTTGCCCCGCAGCGTTTGGTAGTCGTTGGCCTTCTGGCGCACCGCCTTCACGCTATCGCTGGCCTGGTTATCGAGCTTGTTCATCGCCTCGGCGTATTGCTGGCCATCGTCCTTGGGCGTGAGCATGCCGAACATATCGTGCTGCTGCACACCCGCCTGGTACTGCTCGCGCTCGGTTTTGTTGCGTTTGCGTAGGGCACTGCTCACCGCCTTATCATCGCCAGTGACCGGCTTAAAGGCGTCGTCGGGGATGCCCGCCGCCACCAGCGCCCGCGTTGCGCCGATCAGGCCGTTGCCGTGGCGGATGTGGTGGTCGAGGAAGCTGAGCGGCTTGCCGATGCTATGCCCCTCCAACCACAGCGCAAGTTTACATAAATCGACCGCCAATGGATTGAGATCGACGCCGAAGATGCAGTGCTGGATGACATCGCGCACTGCCTCGCGGAAGACGGTGGGGGTGGGTTGATCCTCGCCGCTGCGGATGCGGGCCAGATCGCGGCCCAGGCGTCGGGCGGCGGCCAGCAAAAAGTGCCCGCTGCCACAGGTCGGGTCACAGACCTTGATATCGAGCAGGGCGGCTTCACGCTGCTGCGGGGTGAGCCGAGGCTGCGACCAGACGCGCTCGGCCAGCACGGGTTCCAGCGCGCTCTTGATCAGCTCCTGCACCAGCTCGGGGCGGGTGTAGTACGAGCCGGTGGTCTTGCGCTCGGTTCCGGCGACCAGTAGGAAGCTGCGGGCGTTCGGCCCGATCACGGGGCGCAGGTCGAGCAGGCTCTCGTAGACGCTGCCGAGCTCTTCGACATCGAGCGCGCCGTAGTTGACCCGCCACTGGCTGTTGCTCTCGGCGTCGTGGTAGAGCGAGAGCGCCTTGATCGCGGCGACCAGGGCGCGGTTGCTGAGCTGTTGGCCGTTCAGGTCGCGCAGGGCCGCTTCGCTGAACAGGTCGCCATCGAGCGGGGCCAGGCCGAGCGCGGCGGGCTTGTCGGTATCGGTGCCCTCGAATAGTTGGAAAGTGATCTGCAGGCCGCGCCACAGGTCGTCGTGCTGGCTGTAGGACAGGCTGGGGTGCATCACCAAGCGGCGCAGGCGGCTCATCGAGTAGTGCTCGAAGTAGACGGTGAGCGGCTGATTATCCTTGACACCCTTCAGCACACTATCGAACGATTGCAGGCTGCGCAGGTCCTCGGTATCGTGCGAGGGCAGCGCGGCGATCAGTCCCCGTTCCTCGGCCACCATCAGGAACAGCATGCGGTAGACCAGCCGCAGCAGTTGGCGATAGAAGCCCTGCGCGGTGAGCGAATCGACGCTATCCTTACCCGTGGTGAGGCCCTTGATCAGCTTATCGCGCAACACCTGATTGGCGGGGTGGCTCAGTAGGCCATCGCCGAGGTGCTTCAGCGCCGCCTCCACGCCCACGCGCAGCCCCTCGCGCACACGGCCACCCTGCTCGACGGCCTGTTGGTGGTAGCGCTCCAGCCAGCAGTCATGCGCGTTGCTGCTGTCCTTGGGCAAGCGGCTGCGGTGCAGCAGGCGGAACATCAGCACGAACTCGCCGAACTTCTCGTCGGAGAACATAGCCTGCAGGTCGAACTCGACGAAGGTGGGGCGGGCGAAGCGCGAGGAATCGCGCAGCAGCCGCAGGCGCAGGCCATTGGTGATGATGCCCCAGACCTGCTCGGAGCTGTTGAGGTACTCCTGCATCAGGGCGTGCGGCGACAGGCGCGGCCCGCCCGAGGGAGCGCGGGCATCGAGTCGCTGGTGCGCGCCTGCGATATGGATCGGTGGCGAATCGGGGTTGGGGTCGGCGCGGTGCGAGATAGCGTAGGTGCGCCCGTCGATCTGGTAGGCGTTGGAGTTGGCAGTTGGCTCGTAGCCCAAGTTTTGCAGCAGTGGCGAGATCCACTTCTGGCGCGTCAGGCTTGTGGCGCTCTCGTTGGGGCCAAGCGCCTGGAAGTTTTTGTAAAAGACCTGCCATTGTGTGCGGGCGATTTGCCACACATCGGCGGCAAGATCATTCACCGTTTGCTTGCTAGCGATCTCGAAGTCGCTCGGGCGCTGGCCGGGCAGATCGGCGGCGGCGATTTGGGCGAGCAGATCGGCGGGAAGCAGGCCACCTTCGGTAATGATGGTTGAAAAGCTCATAGTTCACCACACAATCAATGGCAGAGGATGGAAGTATATCCACAGATTACACAGATTAGGTAAGGGTTAACCGTTTTGTATAGCTAAGACAGACGACGACTAGGCGCTGTCATGTCGAACGAAGAGAGACATCTCAACGTATTTCATCGCAATCACGATGAGATTCCTCATTTCGCTGGCGCTCCATTCGGAATGACAGTGCGTTGCGATGTACTGCAACGGCTAAGCATTGTCATGTCGAACGAAGAGAGACATCTCAACGTACCAGCATTGTCATGTCGAACGAAGAGAGACATCTCAACGTATTTCATCGCAATCACGATGAGATTCCTCATTCCGCTGACGCTCCATTCGGAATGACAGTGCGTTGCGATGAGTTCACGATGAGATTCCTCATTTCGCTGGCGCTCCATTCGGAATGACAAAGGGTTGCGATGAACTGCAACGGCTAAGCATTGTCATGTCGAACGAAGAGAGACATCTCAACGTACCAGCATTGTCATGTCGAACGAAGAGAGACATCTCAACGTATTTCATCGCAATCACGATGAGATTCCTCATTCCG
>Ga0207874_1003175_pt1 | contig 14059 bp, 10 predicted proteins | sample HigsolmetaAR201D_FD_184833 | JGI IMG/M metagenome (GOLD analysis project Ga0207874, IMG submission 184833) | Ionic liquid and high solid enriched microbial communities from the Joint BioEnergy Institute, USA - AR20-1-D (SPAdes) (version 2) ...
GGATATGTGCTGGCGGAGGCGATTGCCAGAGGCCGCATTGACCATCGCATGAAGCCTTTTGCGCTCGACCGCTTCGAGAAGACCGGACCAATCATCGAAGGCGGCATCGTGATGGCGTGAGGCAGAGAGCGGGCAACGGCGCAGTCACCGGGGAGTGGGCGAAAAAGCTGGTTCCTTCCGAACTGTGCAGGAACAACAACCTGGGTTCCCTCGGTGTTTTCCCGAAACACCTGGAAATTGGAGAGAGGACATCTTCGATGAGCCACAACGAACAGTTCTACATCAACGGCGACTGGGTGGCGCCAGTCGTGCCGAAGACGCTCGACGTCATCAACCCTGCCACGGAAGAGCCATTCACTCGCATATCCATCGGCTCCGCGGCCGACGTGGACAAGGCGGTTGCCGCGGCAAAGGCGGCTTTCGAGACCTTCTCGCGCACGTCGCATGTCGAGCGCCTGGCGCTCCTGAAGCGCGTCCTCGAGTGCTACAACGAGCGCTATGAGGACATCGCCCGCGCCGTCTCCGACGAAATGGGCGCACCGCTTCACTTCGCGCGTGATGCGCAGGCCTGGGCGGGGCGGGCGCATCTCGAATCCACCATCAAGGCGTTCGAGACCTACAAGTTCAGCGAGAAGCGCGGCACCACGATGATCGTCAAGGAACCGATCGGCGTTTGCGCGCTCATCACGCCGTGGAACTGGCCGCTAAACCAGATCGTCTGCAAGGTCGCTCCGGCCATCGCCGCAGGCTGCACCGTGGTGCTGAAGCCGTCCGAGATCGCACCCATTTCGGGCATCATCTTCGCGGAGGTCATGGAGGCGGCGGGCATGCCCAAGGGCGTCTTCAACATGGTCAATGGCACGGGCCCAGACGTGGGGCAGGTGATGGCGGGCCATCCGGACGTCGATATGGTGTCCTTCACCGGATCCACGCGCGCCGGCATCATCGTCGCCAAGACCGCGGCCGACACGGTCAAGCGCGTGGCGCAGGAGCTGGGCGGCAAGTCGGCCAATATCATCCTGCCAGACGCCGATTTCGAGACGGCCGTCATCAAGGGCGTACGGGGCTGCTTCAGCAATTCTGGCCAGTCCTGCGATGCTCCCACGCGCATGCTGGTGCCGCGCGAGCGCCATGAGGAGGCACTGGCCATCGCCAAGAAGGCTGCGGAAAGCTTCAGGGTGGGTGACCCAAAGTCTGCCGATACCAATCTCGGCCCGGTGGTGAGCCAGCAGCAGTTCGACAAGATCCAGCTGCTGATCCAGTCGGGCATCGACGAGGGCGCGACGCTCGTGACAGGCGGGCTCGGGCGGCCGGAAGGTCTGGAGCGCGGCTACTACGTGCGCCCGACGGTATTCGGCCACGTGACGCCGCAGATGACCATCGCTCGCGAGGAGATCTTCGGCCCGGTGCTGTCGATCATGTCCTACGAGGACGAGGCGGACGCGATCCGCATTGCCAACGACACGGTCTACGGCCTTGCCGCCTATGTCCAGTCCACGGACATCGAGAGAGCCCGCAGGGTGGCGTCCTACATGCGCGCCGGCTCGGTCTACATCAACTACCCGGCTTGGGACACGATGGCAGCCTTCGGCGGCTACAAGCAGTCCGGCAACGGGCGGGAATATGCGGACTTCGGTATCCACGATTTCCTGGAGATCAAGAGCATCGTCGGCTACGGCGACTAGGCCCTTCGGACATAGCAGGAAGGATAGCCAGCGCCGATCCTGTGGCCGGTGCATTTCCGGCACTTAACTGAAAGAGATGTGGCGGCTATGCTGCGGCCATATCTCCTCCGTCGTTTGTTCCATGCCTGCCGCATCCCGTGTTCGGCTTTGCGGAAGGTCCACTTGGCCGCGACCTAGGATTTGCTTTGCGGATCTCATCTTTGAATGCCGCCGGTCGGGGCCAGCCGGGCCCTAGCCGGTGGCGGTGAACACAAGCTCTCATTTCGCGCGACCGGGCTTTTCACGCGCAGCCCGCGGCGGCTCAAGCCAGGTCGGAAGCGGTGCGCCCTTGCCCGTGAGCGAGACAGCGGCGCCGAGCGTGCAGCCACCGATCGGCAACTCCGGCTGCTATTATCGCGTGCATCACACACTCCCAACCACATTCGGCAGAGATCGGCCATCGATCCCGCTGCCTCCCCTGCAGAGTGATTCACACGGCGCGCAGCATCCTGACGTCTCACCACCCATGGGAGGCACTGCCTTCACAGAGTGTTGTCCTTCGCGAGCTCACATGATGCAAGAAATTTCAATGATCGAAAGTTCATGCAATTTGCTTGACAGCGCCATGTTCTTCACCTAAGGGTAGAGCGCGAGATTTTTCTACATATGAAATTTCTTGCATAGCGCCGATAGGGAAGAGGCACTTTGGAGGAGACGATGCAGAAAACTTTGCTGGCCGCCTCGGCGGCTCTGACAATCTGTATGGGTGCTGGCGAGACGCTTGCACAGAGCAAGTTCCAGTGCGAGCCGGGAGAGACCTACATCATGAACGTGATGGTCTCGGCGCATCCCTATTGGGTTCCGGTGTATCAGGGCTTCAAGCAGGCTGCCGCGGCCATGGGCTGCAACACGATCTTCTCGGGCACGCCCGACTATGACATCACCAAGCAGATCGCCTCGTTCGAGCAGGATCTGGTCAAGAACCCCGCCGGCATCCTGCTGCATCCCATGCAGGCCGATCCGTTCATCGAGCCGATCAACGCGGCCATAGACAGCGGCGTCGCGGTAGTCACCTTCGCCGCCGACTCGCCGAAGTCGAAGCGCACCGCGTACATCACTTCGGACAACGTCGCCGAGGCGAAATTCGCCGCGGAGGAGATCGTGCGGCAGGTTGGCGATAGCGCAGAGTATGCCGTTCTGGAAAACCCTGGCCAAAGCAACCATGACCTGAGGGTGACGGCGTTCATCGACTACATGACGCAGAACTACCCCAACATGAAGCTCGTCGGCCGGCAGGCCACCAACCAGGACACCAACGCAGCCTACAAGGCGACAGCCTCGATCCTGCAGGCAAACCCGAATCTGCGGGCGATGTGGATACCGGAGGCAGGCTCGGCAGAGGGAGCGGTTGCCGCAGTGCTGGAGGCGGAAGCCGATGTGGTGATCATGCACGCCGATATCACGCCGACCACGCTTGAGCACATCAAGGCGGGCAACATCCACATGGCGCTTAATCCCAACCAGGGCATGCAGGGGTTCATGGGCTTCGTCGCCACCTTCATGTCGGCCCATCCGGACATGTTCGATCCGTTCAACGATTACCAGATCTCGGGCTACAACCCGGTGCAGATTCCCTTCGTCGACAATGGCTTCGCCGTGATCACGAAGGAAAACGCCGACGCCTTCGACCTCAACAAGTACATGGAAGGCCGCGATCCGAACTGAGATGGCGCATGCGATGCCCGTTCGCGGGCATTGCTTCCGCATGGAGGAGGAAATGCCCGCACGACCGGCCGAGGAACCTGTCCTCAGCATCCGGAAACTGTCGAAATCGTTCGGGCCAATCCGGGCCCTGCGAGGGGTTGATTTCGAGCTGAAGCGCGGCGAAATCCATGCCCTTGCCGGCGAGAACGGAGCCGGCAAGTCCACCCTGGTGAACATCATCGATGGCATTCTTCGGCCGGACGAAGGCGAGATCCGTCTCTACGGCGAGCCGGTGAACATCACCTCGCCGGCCATCGCCCAGCAGTACGGCATCGGCTTCGTCCATCAGGAAATCGCGCTCTGTCCTGACATCAGCGTGGCTGAGAACATCTTCATGTGCCGTACTGCAACAAGCCGCACCTTTCTCGCAAATGCGCGCGCATTGGAACGGGAAGCGGCGGAAATCCTCAAGGATCTTGGAGACATCGATCCGCGCCAGAAGGTCGCCACGCTCTCGATCTCGCAGCAGCAGCTGGTCGAAATTGCCAAGGCGCTGACGCTCGACTGCCGCATCCTCATCCTGGACGAGCCGACCGCAGCGCTGACCGAGCGTGAGGCCCAGCTTCTCTTCGGCATCATGCGGCGGCTTGCGGCCCAGGGTATCTCCATCATCTACATCTCGCACCGCATGGCCGAGATCTTCAGCAATTGCGACCGAATCACCGTCCTGCGCGATGGCCAGTACATCACCACGCTGAACATCGCGGAAACGACGCCTGACGAGGTGGTGAACGCCATGGTGGGCCGCATCATCGGCAACTACTATCCGCCGAAGCTGGCGCCACATGAACGATCGGAAGAGCCAATCCTCGAGGTGCGCGCGCTCAGCGAGAAGCGGCGCTTTCGGGAGGTCTCCTTCGAACTGCGACGGGGCGAGATCCTCGGCTTCGCCGGGCTGATCGGGGCGGGGCGCAGCGAGATCGCCCGCGGAATCTGCCGCCTCGAGGGCGAGGTCACCGGCGAGATCCGGCTGCACGGTCGCCCCGTCGAGGCAAGGAGCTATTCCGACAGCATCCGCGCCGGAATCGTCTACCTCTCGGAGGACCGGAAGGGTGACGGGCTGTTCCTCGATCTCTCCATCACCGCCAATGTGTCGGCCCTGCGGGTAGAGCAGGTGGCGAACGCCTTTGGCATCATCGACGAGCGAAGGGAGCGCGAGCAGGCTGAAACCCTCGGCCAGCGCCTCAACCTCAAGTGCGACCATGTCGGGCAGCCGGCCTCGGCCCTGTCCGGCGGCAACCAGCAGAAGGTGGCTCTGGCGAAGATGCTGTCGGTGAATCCGAAGGTGATCTTTCTCGACGAGCCCACGCGCGGCGTCGATGTCGGCGCCAAGGCCGAAATTCACCGCATCCTTCGGAACCTCGCGCAGAGCGGCGTTGGCATCGTCGTCATATCCTCCGAGCTGCCGGAGCTCATCGGCGTGTGCGACAGGGTTCTGGTGATCCGGGAAGGAAGACTGGTGGGCGAGGTGAGCGGCGACGAAATGACAGAAGGCCACATCATGTATCTCGCTTCAATGGGCGAACCGAGGCGGTTGGCATCATGAAGGCAAACAATTCCATCACGGCGGCGGCAGCCGCAGACAAGAGAAACGGGCTTGCGCGCGGGCTGTCCCATTCGCTGAAGCGTCTGCTGGGCATGCGCGAAACCGGGCTGATCCTCATCATCCTGGCGCTCTTCGTCGTCATGTCCTTCGCCTCGCCCTACTTCCTCACCTGGAACAACATGCGGGCCATGGCGATGGCCTTCGCCGTCGAGGGCATCGTCGTGGTCGGCATGACGATCCTTCTGATCTCGGGCGGCATCGACCTGTCGGTCGGCTCAGTCACGGCGCTGGCGATGGTCATCGCCGGGCTTCTGTTCCTGAGCGGCATCGATCCCTGGACAGCCTCTCTCATCTCCATCGCCGCCTGCACCGGGATCGGCGCCATCATGGGCTTCTTCGTCACCCGGGTCGGATTGCACCACTTCATCGTGTCGCTCGCAGTGATGGTGATCGCGCGCGGGCTTTGCCTGCTCGGAACCGGCGGCCGGCCGCTGGGCCTTTACACGCTTCCGCCGGAGTTCAAGTTCATTGGCCAGGGGTCGGTCGGCCCCATCCCGGTGGTGATCATCATCTTCGTCGTGGTCGTAGCTGTCTTCGATTTCCTGCTGCGGCGCACGACCATGTTCCGCAAGGTGTTCTACACCGGAAGCAACGAAAAGGCCGCCGCCTATTCCGGCATCCGCACCAAGAAGGTCATCTTCCTGACGACGACGCTGAGCTCGGCACTGTGCGGAGTTGCGGGCGTCATCTACATGGCCCGTTTCGGCTCGGCGCAGCCCACCTTCGGCATTGGCATGGAGCTAAACGTGATCGCAGCGGCCGTCATCGGCGGAGCCAGTCTTTCCGGCGGCACGGGCACGATCTTCGGTGCCATTCTTGGTACCGTGCTCCTGTCGGTCGTGTCGAGCTCTCTGGTGCTGCTCGACGTCTCGGTCTACTGGCAGGACATCATCCGCGGCTCGATCCTGCTGTCGGCCGTCACCATCGACCATTACATCAACAAGCGGCGTGGCTGAAGTGGAAAGAAAAGAAGATTTCGAGCTTATAAGGCAGATTTACACAGTGCTTATGCTGCATTTCGTCGAAGGAATGAAGCAAAATGAAATTTCCCAGAGGATGAATCTGTCACCATCCAAGGTGAACAGACTGATATCCCAGGGAAAAAATCTTGGAATGGTGAAGATTTCCATCGAAAGCCCATTCCAGAGCCTTGTAGAACTCGAGCACAAGCTGGTTGGCGTCGGCGGACTGTCCGATGCGGTCGTGGTGCCCGCCGTGTCCGGCAGCCAGGAGACGACGCTACAGCAGGTGGGCCGCGCCGCCGGCAACCAGCTGCTGCAGTCCCTGCGCGACAGGGACGTGATCGCGATCACCGGCGGCAAAGCCATAAGCGCGGTGGTAGAGAACCTGCAGCCGGAGCGCAAGTTCGACGTGACGGTCGTTCCGCTGACCGGCGGCGTGCAGGGCAAGTTCTACACCGATGTGAACCACCTCGCCTCCCGCTTGGCGGAACGGCTGGGTGGAAGGGCATTGCTGCTGCACGCGCCGCTGTTTGCCGAAAGCGCGGCGCAGCGTCACCTTCTACGGGAAATGGCGCCAGTGCGCGAAGTGTTCGATCTTGCCCGAAGGGCTGCGATCGCGCTCGTCGGCATCGGTTCCATCCTAACGCCGGGGTCGAGCTACTACGACCTGCATCCGCTGCCCGATCTCGACCGGGACGAACTGGTCCGCAAGGGCATTTGCGGCGAGTTTCTCGCCCACCTCATCTGCGCCGACGGCTCGGTTGCGGATCATCCCCTGAACGAAAGGCTGGTGGCTCTGACGCCCGCCGAGATTGCGCATTGCCGCCGCGTCATCGGCGTCGCCGCAGGGCCGGCGAAGGTTCAGCCGATCCGGTCCGCGCTGCGTGGCCGGTTCCTGCACACGCTGGTCACGGATGAGGAGACCGCAAGCGGTGTTCTCGAAGCTCTGGAGCCCGTACGCAATGTCGCATGAAACGGAGACACACGAAATGCTGACCCGAGAGATTGGCCGCTCCGGCATCCGCGCTTCCGCAATCGGCCTCGGCACCTGGGCCATCGGCGGCTGGATGTGGGGCGGCACCGATGAGGGTGAGGCGATTGCCGCCATCCAGACCGCGCTGGACGAGGGCGTCACCCTGATCGACACAGCGCCGGCCTACGGGCAGGGCCTCGCCGAAGAGATCGTCGGAAAGGCGATCCGGGGACGCAGGGACAAGGTCGTGCTGGCGACCAAGTGCGGCCTGGTCTGGCACACGACGAAGGGCAGGCACTTCTTCGATTACGAGGGCCGTCCGGTCCACCGCTATCTTGGTCGAGACGCGATCTTCTACGAGATCGAGCAGAGCCTCGGACGGCTCGGGACCGACTACATTGACCATTACATCACCCATTGGCAAGATCCGACCACGCCGACAGAGGAGACGATGGATGCCCTGGAGGAACTGAAGCGCCAGGGCAAGATCCGGTCGATCGGGGCGAGCAACGTCTCTCCGGAGGAGCTGAAGGCCTATGTCGCCGCCGGTCAGCTCGATGCTGTTCAGGAAGAATACAGCATGGTCGAGCGGCGCATCGAGAAGACGCTGCTGCCCATATGCGCGGAGCACGGCGTCTCGGTGCTGTCCTACTCGACGCTGGCCCTTGGCCTTCTCTCGGGAAAGATCGGTCCTGACCGGAAGTTCACCGGAGACGACCAGCGCAGGAACCATCCGCGCTTTTCCGTCGCCAATCGCGAGAAAGTCGCCCGATTCATGGCGGAAATCGCGCCGGTGGTGGATGCCCACGGCGCGACCCCGGCGCAGGTCGTCATTGCCTGGACCCTCCAGCAGCCGGGCATCACCTTCGCCCTGTGCGGTGCGCGCAATCCGCGCCAGGCGGCAGAAAACGCGGCGGCTGGCCGCCTTCGCCTCACTGCAGACGAACTCGCGCAGATCGATGCCGCCATAGCACGCCACCTCACTGGGCTCGATGCGTGAACGTGATGCAGCCGGATGGTGGTCGAGATTCTGTCTTCCTGCAGCGGAGCGCCGCTCTGGATGCGGTGCGCGCCGACGGCGCGTTCGATGTCATCGTGCTGGGCGGGGGGATCAACGGCATCGGGGTGTTCCGTGAGCTGTCTCTGCAGAAACTGAGAGTGCTGCTCGTGGAAAGACGGGATTTCTGCTCAGGCTGCAGTTCCGCGCCTTCGCGCATGATCCATGGAGGGCTGCGCTATCTGGAGAACGGCGAGTTTGACCTGGTGCGCGAGTCGCTGCAGGAACGCGACGCCCTTCTGCGGAATGCGCCTCACATGGTCCGGCCGCTGCCAACCACCATCCCAATCCAAAAGGTGTTCTCCGGCATGCTGAACGGGGCAGCAGGCTATCTCGGCCTCTCAAGCCGCCCCTCCAGCCGCGGGGCCCTGCCGATCAAGATCGGGCTGATGCTGTACGACTGGAACACCCGTCATCGCCGGGTTCTGCCCAAGCACCGGTTCCGCGGCGCGCGGGCAACGCTGCAACGCTGGCCGAAACTCAATCCACGCCTGCGCTTCTCCGCCACCTATTACGACGCCTGGATCTCCTATCCCGAGCGCCTCTGCGTCGAGCTTCTCCTCGATGCGGCGCGCATGGCTCCGCGCTCGGTGGCGCTCAATCATGCCGAGATCGCGCGTGCAGGCGATGGCCATGTCATGGTCGACCGCGTAAGCGGGGAGAGGGTGGAGGTGCGCGCCCGTGCAATCGTCAACGCGACCGGAGCCTGGCTCGACGAGGCAAGGGCGAGCCTGGCGGATGGCCGGGCACCGCAGGAAAGGTTCGTTGCCGGAACCAAGGGCTCGCATCTCATCATCGACAATGCGGAGCTCCGCGAGGCGCTCGACGGACACATGATCTTCTTCGAGAACGAGGACGGACGGGTCTGCATCCTCTTTCCCTATCTCGGCAAAATCCTGGCCGGGGCAACGGACATTCGGGTGGATGCGCCGCAGCGCGTGCGGTGCGAACCGGAGGAACGCGAATACATCCTCGGCGCCGTGAGGGAAGTCTTTCCCGACATCTGCATTCGGGCAGACCAGATCGTCTTCAGCTTCAGTGGCATCCGGCCCTTGCCGAAAAGCGATCACGAATTCACCGGCCGCATTCCCCGGAGCCACTACATCCGGCGGGTCGACGGACCTGTACCACAATTCTGCATGATCGGTGGCAAGTGGACGACCTTCCGCGCCTTCGCTGAGCAGGCGGCCGACGCGGTGCTCGCCGAGCTGGGATGCCCGCGGATCTGTGGCACGCTCGATCTTGCGATCGGCGGCGGCAGGGACTTTCCCGCCACGCAGGAAGAGCTGGAGCGCAGGCTGGTCGATGAGCACGGCATCTCGCCGCATCGCGCTGCCTGGCTTGCAGGCGCCTACGGAACGCGGGCAGGGGAAGTGCTCGCCTTCTGCCGCGGGCGCAGCGACGACCGGCCACTGTCCGAAGGCACAGAGATCACCGAGGCAGAGATTGCCTGGCTTTCCTTGAGCGAAATGCCGGTCGAGCTCGAGGACATGCTGCTGCGCCGCACGCCGCTTGCCATCCGCGGCGAGCTCACGCTTTCCATCGTCCATCGCGTCGCCGAGATCATGGCGGCGGCGCTCGGATGGAACGAAGCCCGCCGGCAGGAGGAGGTCGAGCGGTTCCTCAACAATCTCGAAACCTATCACGGCGTCTCCCGGGAGGCGCTCGAACGACGTTCATGCGTAGGGAGCATGCAATGCGAATAAGCACGAAGGCCCGGATGAACCGGTTGTTCAATCACGGCGGCTGCCTCGACGTTGCCGTCGATCACGGCGTCTGCAACGAGCCGAGCTTCCTCATAGGGCTGGAGGACATGCCGCGCGTCGTCGACGCGCTGGTCGAGGCGCGGCCGGATGCCATTCAGATGGCCTACGGTCAGGCAGATCTGCTGCAGAGCCGACCCGAACGCGACAAGCCGGCGCTGGTCATGCGTCTCGACATGGGCAATCCCTACAACGCAGTGCGCCACCGAGTCATGTGGTGCGAGCTGCAAAACCACGACGAGCCGCTGATCGGCGCTCTGGAAATGGACGCCGCCTGCGTGGTGGTCAACCTGTTCATGCTACCGGACGAACCGGACCTCTTCCGGCAGTGCGTCCGCAACATCGCCCGCGTGCGCGCAGACTGTCACCGCTACGGCATGCCGTTGATGATCGAACCGCTGGTGATGCTCCCCAACGAGATGCGCGGCGGCTACCAGGTCGACGGCAATGCCGAGAAGATCGTCACTCTGGTGCGGGTCGCCGCGGAGATGGGCGCCGACATCATCAAGGCCGATCCCACGGAAGATCCGGAGGATTTCCACCGGGTGGTGGAGGCGGCCCGCGTGCCGGTGCTGGTGCGCGGCGGGGGCAGGGAAGATCTGAAGACCGTGCTGGAACGCTCCGCGACGCTGATGCAGCAGGGGGCAAAGGGGATGGTCTACGGGCGGAACGTCTATCAGCATCCCAATCCGAAGGCGGTGGTGAAGGCGCTGATGGCTATTATCCATGACGGCGCAAGCGGCGAAGAAGCGTGGGACATCTACAACCGTGCGTGAGGCAGGCCCCTTCTTTCTTGGACTGGACGCCGGCAACACGGTGGTGAAGGCCGTGCTGTTCGATGCCGCCGGGCAGCAACTGGCCTGGCACGGCGTGGACGGCGCTACGCACAAGCCGGGACCGGGCATGGTCGAGCGCTCCGTTCAGGAACTGTGGGAGAACGCCAGGGCAGCCATCGCCGGATGCATCGGGCGGGCGGGAGTCGATCCGCGGGCCATCGCCGCCATCGGAACGGCGGGGCATGGCAATGGGCTTTATCTGCTGGACAGGGAAGGGCAGGCGCTCATTGGCATCCAGTCGCTCGACACGCGTGCAGCCAGGGTCGCAGATGAACTCGACGCGCAGATCGGCAGTGCGGCGCACTCCATCTGCCTGCAGCGGCCGTGGCCGTCGCAAACGCCGGTGCTGCTCGCCTGGGTGAAACGAAACCGGCCTGATCTCTATGCGCGCGCCGCAACCGTGCTCTTCGCCAAGGATGTGCTGACCTGGCAGCTCACCGGCAGGCGTGTGTCCGAGATCTCCGACATGTCTGGCGCAGGCATGCTGCGCTTGCCGGAAAGCCGCTATGACCAGGACCTCCTGGACCTCTACGGCCTTGGCGATGCGCGACGCCTGCTGCCGCCGCTGCATCTGCCCACAGACAGGGTCGGAGTTGTCACGGCGGAAGCGGCGCGGGACACGGGACTGGTGGAGGGAACGCCAGTCTTCGCCGGCTTTTTCGACGTGGTGGCCTCCGCGCTGGGTTCAGGTGTCGCGAAGGAAGGCGAAGCATCCATCGTGGCCGGAAGCTGGTCCATCAACCAGGTCTTCTCGCGGGAGCCGGTCCGCGACGAGCGCGTGTTCATGGTCGCGGCCCTCGCTCCGGACCAGTTCGTGAATATGGAGAACAGCGCCACCTCCGGTGCCAATCTCGAATGGTACGTGCGCACGCTGATCGATCGCGGCGGACACGCGGGCGATCCTTTTGCGCTTGTCAATGACCTGGTCGGAGGGACGGTGCCCGCGCCGGACGACCCACTCTTCCACCCGTTCCTTTATGGCGGTAGGTCCGGGGCGCATCTGCGTGGCGGTTTCTTCGGCCTTGCCGGCTGGCACCATGAAGGCCACATGCTGCGCGCGATCCTGGAGGGGGTCATGTTCGAGCACCGCCGCCATGTGGAGGTCCTCGCCAAAGCCGGGGTTGCCTTTTCGCGCGCCGTCCTCTCGGGTGGCGGCTCGCGCTCGCCGCACTGGCCCCAGATCTTCGCTGACGGGCTCGGATCCGAGATCATAGTGGCCGAAGCCCGCGAGACAGGGGCGCTTGGCGCCGCCATCGGCGCTGCGGCGGGGGCGGGCGTGTATGGCAGCGTGGAAGAAGCGGTCGCAGCGATGACGCGGCCTGCGGCCACCTACAGACCCAATCCCGCAATGCGCGGCCATTATGATCGCCGTTACGCCCTCTGGTCCCGGCTGAATGCAGCCCTGGACCCGTTCTGGCGCGATCTCGCGCGAGAAGGAGCGGTGGCATGAAACTCGAGGGTCGCTATGACTACATCATCGTTGGGGCAGGCACCGCAGGATGCGTACTGGCAAACCGTCTGACAGCCGACGGCAGGACCCGCGTGCTGCTGCTGGAAGCAGGGGGGACCGACAACTACCACTGGATACATATCCCGGTCGGCTACCTCTACTGCATCGGCAATCCGCGCACCGACTGGATGATGAAGACCGCGCCGGAGCCCGGCCTCAACGGCCGCTCGCTTGGCTATCCGCGCGGAAAGGTGATCGGCGGCTGCACCTCCGTCAATGGCATGATCTACATGCGCGGCCAGGCCGCCGACTACGATGGCTGGCGCCAGATGGGCAACGAAGGCTGGGGCTGGGAGGACGTGCTGCCTTACTTCATCCGCTCTGAAGACCATCATGCCGGAAAAAGCCGGTTTCACGGCGCAAGCGGCGAATGGAAGGTGGCCCGCCAGCGCCTGCGCTGGGAAATTCTCGATGCGGTGCAGCAGGCGGCAAGGGAGTTTGGCATCCTGCCCCGCGAGGATTTCAACGACGGCAATAACGAAGGGTCCGGCTTCTTCGAGGTCAATCAGAGGCGGGGCATACGCTGGAGCACTGCGAAAGGTTTCCTGCGCCCGGCCTTGAAGCGGCAGAACCTCAGGCTTGTCACCCATGCGCTCGTCGAGTCGCTCATCCTGGAGGGCAGGCGTGCAATCGGGGTACGCTTCCGGGGCGGCAGCGAAACGCTCGAGGCCTATGCCGATCGGGAAGTGCTGCTGACCGCAGGCGCGATCAATTCGCCGAAGCTTCTGGAACTGTCAGGGATCGGCAATCCGGACATCGTGAGGGGACTGGGGATCGAGCCCGTTCTCGCCAGCCCCGGCGTGGGCGAGAATCTGCAGGACCACCTGCAGATCCGCACCGTATTCCGGGTGGAAGGGACGAAGACGCTGAACACGCTGTACCACAGCCCGCTCGGCAAGGTATCGATGGCGCTGCGCTATGCGCTCACGCAGTCCGGGCCATTGTCCATGGCGCCCAGTCAGCTCGGCATCTTCACGAAATCCGACCCGTCGAGAGCGACGCCGGACCTCGAGTATCATATCCAGCCGCTTTCGACCGACCGTCTTGGCGATCCGCTGCACCGGTTTCCAGCCATCACCGTTTCGGTCTGCAATCTGCGTCCCGAGAGCAGAGGCAGCGTCCATGCCGTCTCGCCCGATCCTGCAGTCCAGCCCGAGATCCGGCTCAACTATCTCTCTGCCGAGGCAGACAAGAATGTTGCACTGAAGGCGGTCCGTCAGGCACGGCGGCTGATGACGGCTCGGGCTCTTGCGCGTTTCAAGCCGCAGGAGCTGCTGCCGGGCCCAAACTGCACCGATGACAGCGAACTCCTGCGGGAGATCGGCAACATCGCCACGACGATCTTCCATCCGGTCGGCACCTGCCGCATGGGCCGCGACGAACGCGCCGTGGTTGGACCCGACCTGAAGGTGCATGGCATCGACCGGCTGCGTGTCATCGATGCCTCGATCATGCCGAGGATCGTTTCCGGCAACACCGCTTCTCCGGTCATCATGATCGCCGAGAAGGCAGCGGACATGATCCGCACCAGTGAGTGAGGGGAATACGTCCGCTTCCATCGAGCCTTGAGAAGAAAACGCCCGCGGGCGGTTCCGCGGGCGCTTTCCTGGAAATTTGACCGGTCCCCGTCGCCGCTTCCAGGCCGTATTCCCCTCGTGGCATCTGGACCACGCCTGGCGCCCCACCTGTTAGACCAGGAGCTTCGAGGGCTGGTCCGGAGACGATTGGTGAGAATGAGGCGACGCTGCCCGTCGCGTGAATGTGCGCCGCCGAAGGATATCCCAGAACTGGCCGCCCCTGCTGCGGAAGTACGCCGAGCTCGATGGAAGCGAGCACGTCCGCCCGGCCGCGTTCGTATTCCCGGATCCTTTCTGCGCGCCTGAGCCCCTCCTCCGCTTCCACGTTCTGGAGAACGAAGCGTTCG
>Ga0207874_1003185_pt1 | contig 14026 bp, 9 predicted proteins | sample HigsolmetaAR201D_FD_184833 | JGI IMG/M metagenome (GOLD analysis project Ga0207874, IMG submission 184833) | Ionic liquid and high solid enriched microbial communities from the Joint BioEnergy Institute, USA - AR20-1-D (SPAdes) (version 2) ...
AGGTCCCGGTGCGCCGGTTCCGCGGCCAGGAGCTCGCCCGCACGCTCGAGGAGTTCCCGAGCGCGCGGCAGGCCGTAACCCTCGCGTTCACCGTCGACCGCTCCGGCTCAATGAACAAGCCGACCGCGGAGAACGTCTCCCGGCTCGACCGCGCCCGCGAGCTCATCGACGCCTCGCTGCGGCTGCTCGGGGCCGCCGACTCGGCGGGCGTGGCGGCGTTCCCCGCCGAGGGCGAGCCCGCCGGCCCGCGCCTCCACCAGATCCAGCCGGTCGTGCCGTTCAGCGGGGAGAACCGGGAGGAGGCGGCCAAGCGGCTCGCCGCCTTCGACGGCCGGGGCTCGGGCCACATGCCGCTGTACGACGCGATCGAGGAGGCGGCGCGCGGGCTGCGCGGCCGGGGCGTCAACCAGGCCGTGGTCGTGTTCACCGACGGCGAGCGGAGCACCCGCGGCGGCATCGACGCCGCCGAGCTCGCCCGGCGCCTCGCCGCGTCCGCCGACCGGCCGCGGGTGTTCGTGGTCGCGATCGGCGAACGCGAGTGCGACGAGCCGGACATCGCCCGGCTGAAGGAGCACGAGATCATGACCCGCTGCTACGCGGCGAGCGACTCCACCACCGACCAGCTCATCGGCTGGCTCTTCGCCGACCTGCGCACCGAGGGTGAGGCCCGATGAGCCCCGCGGGCCCCCGCCGGTTGCGCTGGCTGGCCGCGCTCGCCACGGCCGGCGCGCTCGCCGGCACGGTGTCCGCGCTCGTGCCGTACCACCAGCGGTACGGCCACGCCTGCGAGCGCGACCCGGCGGACAACCGGATCGTGATGCTCAGCGGCGAGGACATCAACCCCGGGCGGCACCGGCACGAGCTGATCAAGGAGTGGGAGCGGCGGAACCCCGGCGGGCCGTCGGTCACGCTGATCGAGATCTCCGGCGGGTCGAACAGCGAGTACGGCGAGGCCCTCGCCTCACAGCAGCTCGGGAGCTGCCGGTACGACATCCTCCTGCTCGACGTGGTGTGGATGCGCACGTTCATCGACGGCGGCTACCTCGAGCCGTTCCCGGACGGCGAGTTCCGGCGGGACAACTTCCTGCCCGGGCCGTGGTGGACCGGCACCGGCTCCGACGGCCGGCAGTACGGGATCCCGTTCAAGAGCGACGTCGGGCTGCTGTTCTACCGCAGGGATCTGCTGCCGGAGCCGCCGCGGAACTGGGACGAGCTGCGCGACCGGACGATCGAGAACCTGCTGCCGAGCGCGAAGACCAAGGTCACGGCGGGCATGGTGACCCAGCTCGCCGACTACGAGGGCCTGACCGTCAACGGCATGGAGGCGATCTGGGCCGCGGGCGGAACGCTGCGCGTGGAGGGGCGGAAGGTGGTGCTCGACGACGCCGCGGTCGCCGGGCTGCAGCGGCTCGTCGACGAGACCACCCGGACGGTGATCCATCCGGCGTCCACCGAGTACCAGGAGACCGAGAGCCTGAAGGCGTTCATGCAGAGCCGCGTCCTCACCATGCGGAACTGGCCGTACGCCTACGCGGTGCTCAAGGCCGACCCGGTGCTGCGGGACAAGGTCGGGGTCACCGAGCTGTTCGCGCCGCCCGGCGCGTCGGGCGGCGCGGCCGTCCTGGGCGGGCAGAACCTGGTGATCCCCAGGAACGCGCTGCACAAGGAGGAGGCGCGGGAGTTCGTGCGGTTCCTCACCGATCCGCGGCGGCAGTGCCTGCTGTTCACCCGCAGCGGGTACGTGCCGGTGCGTACCGAGGTGTACGACCGGAACAACACCTCGGCCACGGCGTGCACCGAGCTGTGGGGCGAGCCGGGCGAGCGGGCGGACGACGCCGTGGAGAAGGCCGACACGGCCGACGCCAGGGACCTGCGCGAGCTCGCCGGGGTGCTCGACCGTGCGCTGCGGAACGCCCGGCCGCGGCCCGCCGTACCCGACTATCCGGCGTTCAGCCGCGCGTTCCACCGCTACCTGCACAACGCGATCGTGGGCAGTGAGACGGTGTCGAAGCCGGACCTGGAGCGCCTGCTCACCGCGTGCGCGGGCTGGACCCCGCCCCGCGGCCAGTGCCCGTGACGCAGCGGGGTTCCGGTACAGCGGAGCGTTGGCCCGAAATGACGGAAATTTCCGCCCGAAAAGCGCGGCGGTTTCTGTGGAGGATTTCTCATATGGTGCGGCCGTATGCCGGGTGGTGATTCGTCGGCGGACCTGAACCGGCGGGCGGGGATAATTCGTTTGCCAGGCGAGCGGTAAATCCGTGGCGGGAAGGGACGGGACGGCATGGCCGAGCGAATGGTGCCCAACCCTCGGCATGTGGAGCTGAAGGCGCTGCTGGCCGAGGTGGCGGAGCGGGCGCGCGAGGCCCGCGACGCCTACCGGCCCGCCGCGGAGGCGATGGGGTCGGGCAAGGTGTGGACCGGGCCCACCGCCCGGCGGTGGCGGGACGAGCTGGAGGACCGGCACCACCGGCTGGCGTCCGCGACCCGGCAGGTGACGGCCGCGATCGAGGCGGAGCTGCGGCGCCACCCCGAGCTCGTCACCGAGAGCGAGGCGGACGCCATCCGGAGGCAGCGCAGCGGCAGGCTGTGACACGCGGTACGGCCGGGCCGTCGCCGCGCCCGCGCGGGGTGCCGTGCCCGGCATCGACCTGTCCGGGAGGGACGCTCCATGGGAGCCACGAGTGAGTTCTGCGGCATCGACCCCGACGAGATGGGCCGCCTCGCCGGGGTCCTCGCCACGGGCTCGGACCGGCTGGCCGCGTTCCACCAGGAGGTCGACCGCAGGCTGCGCGAGCACGGCATCCACGTCCCCGCGCTCCGGGAGATCGCCGACATCGCCGAGTGGGGCCGCGGGCAGGTGCCGATGCTCCGGGAGCGATCACGGCTCATCCAGGCGCTGAACGCCGACCCCGGCCTGGGGGCAAGCGCGGAACCGGGCATGCTGCGGCTGCCGGACCGGCTGGCGGACTACGAGCGCGCGCAGAGCCTCGCCCGCATGTACGGGCAGGACATCTTCGTCAACTTCAGCGGCGAGTTCCAGGGCAAACTCATCCACGCGCACATCAAGGAGATCGAACGCCTCGCGGAGAACCCGCACGCGGCCGCCGCCTTCTTCGCGCTGCTACCGCCGAAGATCCGCGACAACCTGCCGACGCTGATCGCGAGCACCGGAAGCCCGACCGCGAAGGAGGACGTCGCCGCCTTCGGCAAGGCCCTCGGCGCGGCCCTGCGGTCGCCGGTCCTGGTGCCCGCGTTCGGCAAGGTCAAGAGCGACCTGCTGCGCCCGGCCCCGAACCGCCCCGTCGCGTGGAACCGGCTCGCCCTGCTCCGGCACGCCGACGCGCCCTCGGACGTGCGCAGCGCGGCTGCCCGCGCGCTGGTGCTCGACGACTTCGTGCGCACGCCGTACCAGGAGTGGCGGGCGGCCGGGACCGGCGAGGCGAAGACGCTCGGCCTGCCCGCCGACCTCGTCAGCCTCGGCCTGGAGATCCTCGCCGGGGACGGCGCGGCGGCCCGGGACGCCTTCTCCCGCATGGGCGGGGACGACGTCAAGCTCACCCAGGTCGACAAGATGCGGCGGTTCCTCGCCTACGCCCGGTGGAGCGGCCACGGAGACGACATCGCCGACGCCTTCGGCCGCGTCATCGAGGCCGGCGCCGAGGTGCACACCGAGAAGCCCGGCAGACACAGCCCACCCGCCGCCGCCTTCGCCCTGGACGCCATGAAGGCCGCAGGCACCTTCGGCGACACCATCCCCGAACATGCCCGCGACTCCATGGCCACCCTCGCCAAGTCCTACATCCACGAACTGGCCTCAGGCGCCCGCTTCGACAAGGCCGTGCACCGCCAGTCCGGCATGACCGTCCCGGAGCACTGGAAGCACCTTCCGGGCGTCACGCCCTCGTTCTATCTAAGCCCAGGCGACACCTACCGCTTCCTCCGCACCTTCGTCGGGGACGAGGCACTCACCAACGACTTCGACTCGGCCGCAGCCCGGTTCCGGCGCGACACCTTGGCGCAGGCAGCCCGTGCCGACGCGGTTTCCGATGAGAACCACTTTGGACGCATAGCGCAGATGCTTGGCGACCTTGCCACGCTCGAGTTCAAGGCGGCCATAGATGTGCGAGGCGAGCGGGACGCGACCGACGACCTGATCCGGAGTTTCATCAAGAACACCGCGTCCTTGGGCATCGACAGCATCCCGGTGGCAGGCGAGTTGATCAAGGCGGGGTGGGACGCCACCAAGGCGTATGTGATCAGCGCGCAGCTTGACGGCTGGGTCGAACGGTTCGAAACGGGTGTTGAACGAGCCACCGGCGCACGCTCAAACTTCGTACTACGCCAAAAATATGACTTGGCGCACATCCTACACAGCGCAGGCTATCCCGCCGATGACCCGCCTTCCGAACTGATCAGCAAGACGACAGGCCGCCTGAAAACGTATGACGAACTCCTCAGCGAGGCCAAGCGGGAGGCCGACGCCTCGGGCCAAACGTGGGAGCAGGTGTTACGAAAGAAGCTGACGCCATACGAGATCTGGCTGGATCGGAACGAGAAGCTGGATGCCAAGGTAGAGGATGCGGCCACCGCCCAGTCCAGTGAGCGGCCCAAGGAGGAAATCAGAATCTGGAACTGAGAGCGGGCGCCGTCAGCGCGGCAGGCAGGCGGTCATCGCGTGCACACGCCAGGTAGGGGCATCCGGAGACACGTAGACGAACGCCCGGATCCCCAGCTCCTCCTTCACGGCGTAGATGAACCTGCCATCTTCGGCGTCATACTGACTGAAGTCGGATTCGAGTTTGTAACCCAAATCCTGGACCAGGGCGTTTTCGATCAGTCTCTCGGCCAGATCAAGATGGCCGTCGATATCGGGGGTCGCACGCTCATAGTCGGCGGTTGCCCGCATCACACGTTGGAACCTGCCCTCACCACAGGGTATGTCCTTTTCCGCACGCTGCGAGATCTGGAGTTTCTTTAAAGGGTTCTTGAAAACATCGTGCGCCTCCAGACGCTGCACATCTTTCTGTAGCTCCGCCGCCGCATCCGCGAGCGAAGGTCCACCCGAGGAACAGCCCACCGCCAATGCCAGCGACCCGATGACGGCCAGCGATCGGGTGGCACGCATCCCTACCTCCGAGCGTGATTGCCTGAATGGCTGCACCTAGCTTTGCTCACCATACTCACCCGCCGCCACGTAATCGCCGTCCCGCCTCCAGATCTCACATAGCAGGTTCCACCGCGGCCTGTTATCGGACATGCCAATAAGCCTAAAATGGATGCCAATAGTGCGAACCGGACTTAATGTGCCTGAGGGTGCCTTGGACTCTAAGTGGCAAGCCGGCCGACCATGGCCTCGAACGCCTCGTGTCTCCGCTCTCCGTGAGAACCCCAGCCTGGCATCCACCCTCGCGGAGGCGAAATGGGACCCTTCCGAGCGCTAGGGCATAGTGCTCTTGGCCATTCGTCCTCCTACGGATGGACTGGTGCCACATAGCCAGGCACGGCTGAGGACGCTGTTCACAGCGGCGCGACCGAGGCCCACCACCGTGGCCCGCCGTCCGCTCAGGACTGGAGCAGATGTGATTTCAAGGTGGGCGCGGGCAGGCCGAGTCACCTCATGGCTTGGGCTTGCCGGGCACTTGTGCACTCTCCCCTACTACCTGGCCAGCGGCCTCGTCGCGCCCCTGTGGGCGATCATCGTGCTGCTGCTCGCGTGGCTGGGCCTGCTGGCGCTCGCCCTGCTCGCCGTACGGGCCCGATCGGCCTGGGCGATCGCCGTTCCCGTGGCCGCCGTGGCCCTGTGGTGGTGTGCCGTCACCGCCGGGGAGATCGTGCTGGGCTGGCAGGCCTGACACCGGTCGGCCGGACGGGGAGGCGGGCGTCCGGCAGTTCATCGGTATCGGCTCCGGCCTGCCTATTCAGCAGGACGTGCACGAGGTCGCCCCGCAGATCACCCCGGCGGCGCGCGTCGCCTACGTGGACAACGACCCGCTGGTACGGGTGTACGCGGACACTGGCGGCCGACGCGAACACCGCCGTCATCGAGGGCGACCTGCGGGACCCGCAGGCGATCCTCAACAACCCGACGCTCACCGGCCTGGTGGACCTCACTCGGCCGGTGGGCCTGCTCATGGTGGCGGTCCTGCACTTCATCGAGAACCTCGACGAGGTCTTCGCCCGCGTGAAGCGTTGTGCGACCGGCTCCCCCGGGGCTCATACCTGGTGCTCTCGCACACCTGCCACTGCAGAAGTCGGATATCGAAGACATCCGGGACGTCTACCAAAGGTAGAGCTCCCCGGTCGTCCTGCGCACCGCGGCGGTGATCGCCCGGTTCTTCGAGGGACTCACCCTCGTCGGGCCCCGACCTTGCCCTGATCGCCGATTGTAAGATCGACGACGGCGACAACCAGGGACTGGCACGCCCGGGCGACAAGGTCGTGCCCATCACCGACCGCGCCGCCCTCGCCACCATCGGCATGATGTACGGCATCGGCCAGGTCGATCGCTGACCCACGCGGCGGCCCGGCGCCGTGGCCACGGGGGGCGGCGCCGTACCGCCGGGGTTCCCGTCCTGCTCCCCTCGGACACATGAGCAGTCACTGATCAGCAACCATCACGGCGTCACGGTGCACGGTCCGCAACTGATCGGACGCCACTTCGACGGTCCACAAACCGGGCACCGTGTCGAGGGTTCCTTGCCAGACGCCCGTACCGTCCGGAAAGAGACGGGTTGTCGCTATGAGTTCGCCATTGGCCGAGCGCAGCCGTGCGGTGAAACGAAGGCGTGGATCGGAGGCCGTCACCGTGACCGTTAGCGGTTCGCCAGCCATGGCGAAGTCCGGTACTTCCACGCCGAACCCCTCTTCCTCGGCCAGGTACTCCGAGAGCGGAATGGCGTTGTAGACGTTGCTGAGCTGTCGCAGCACCGGCTTCTCATTCGGTAACGCGGTGTGCCGGTGGAGATGCCAGACGGTGCGTCCCGTGTGCTCGAACTCCTGCGGTGTGGCTGAGATGGCAGGGACGGTGCTGTCTCCCGCCCACTCCTGCACGTCGTCTAGACCGTGGTGGAACGTAATGTTGCCAGCGGATACTGAAAGGCCGTGATCGGTGGGGTGTTTACCGGCGCCCCCGATCGCGACCAGCTCGTACGGACGCGGCCGTCCCTTCCTGCGATCGGCGGCGTCGTTGGTCTCTTGTGCCTCGCGCAATTCTCTGTGGAAGGAGAACGCCTCTCGCACCATCCACGTCGGCAGGTCGGGGATCTCAACGCTGTCCAGGCGGGCGAGCCCATCGACGGTACGGACCGCTCGGTAGACCGGGAGGAGTTGTACGACGGAAGGAAAGGTGCGGGCCGTCTGAGTGAGCCACTCGGTCAGGGGCGCAGGTACCCACCGGAGGAGGTTTCCGGTGAGCACCCGGATAGCCTTGGCGGCGCCGTGATGAGGCGTACCGATGGTCACCAACGCAGAGGCGATCTCCCGCCCACCCAGCCGCTCGAGGTAGTAGCGGGTGACGAGCCCGCCCATGGAATGGCAGATGAAGATCACTCGAGGTTCCTCCACTCCCGGTGACGTCGCCGCGATGTGCTCGCGCCACCGGGAGAGTCGGTCCTCGACGAAGGACTTGAGTCGTTGTGCGGATAGCCGGTTCGACAGTCGCCAGTCGTAGGAGAAGACGGCGAGCCGGTCTTGGAGATCGCTTCGCAGATGATTCAGAACGTCACGGTAGGCAAGATGTGATACGAAGCCAGGCCATACTCGTGGCTCGCGTAACGCGTCGGCGGCCTCGAGTTTGTATGGGCCCTCTGGCTCATTGTCACCGATGCCCTCGGGGAGGGACATCGATTTCGCGAACCGGAGCGCATTGGCCAGGGCGGACGTGGAGAGATTCCAGACGTCACGGCCGGATCGGGTGAGTCTGCTTCCCAGAATCCCCGGGACGAAGACCACGAGGTCACGGCGCATCGTGAAGTCCCTTCGTGCCGTGTAATAGAGCGGTCAGGCGGTTCATGGGCAGTTGCAGCTGGTCGCAGCTATCCTTGCCGGCGAGGAACATGGTGACGCCTCGGTGATCGGCCGCCGCCGCCACATGCTCGACCAGATAGCCGCGGTCGGGTATGTCGAGCAACGGCCGGTGCCGGTCCATGTCCCAGAGCTGCACCGTGGACACACCGGTCCGCGCAATGAGCAGAGGAGGCAGAGGTGATCCGGTGAGCGCCATGGAGCGCACCGGGGCAGTGGAGGTGGTCAGGGGGCGTGCTCGCTGGCGTTTCTCCGTGAACTCCGAGACGAAGATCTCCGATCCGGCGGTTAACGCGATGAGTGGGGCTCCCGAGTCGCGCGCACCACAGCTCAGCGCGCTGATCGTCGAAGGTGCGTCGACCCGTGAGATGGGGTGCGGCCCGCCGTGCCAGAGGTAGGCCGACGCGCCGGCCCTGGCAACGACGTAAGGTTCACCGTCCCGGCAAGCGACCACGGCTACCTGCTCAATCATGGCTGCACCTGTCACTGAGGCACTGGTCTCCGCCAGCTTCCAGTCGCGATCCGTCGCATCTCGCCGATACACATGCAGCCGCTGGCCCACGGGAACGAAAAGCCGGACGGCGTCTGGGTCGGCGTGCAGAGCCACCGCACGTATTCCGTCGTCTCTCGGGCCCGGCAGCTGGAGCTCATCGCGGTGCGCCACGGTTCCGTTCACCACGGTCCACAGCCGTACCGTCCTACGGAACACCGTCGCGACCAGCCAGGTGTCATCGGTGAGGGGAACCGCTGAAACCTCCGCTACCTTGTCAGGCTCATGGTCGAGCACGAGCGCGTCGGTCGACCACCTGTCGCAGCGGCCGCTCGCGTTGTGCTCGGTAAGCCGCACCCGGGACCCATCCGCCCGGCAGAGCAGGTATCGGTCCCGGGCACCGTGAAAGAGCCGCAGCAGGTGCAGTTCTGCTCTGATCGTGGCGCCGTGCGGCATGGTGTGAACCGCCTCCCAGATGCGCACCCTGCCGCCGTCGGCTACGGCCAGCCGCCCGCTTCCCGCGGGGTCGAAGGTCAGCGATCTGAGCATGGTGTCATGTCGCCGCAGCGGGATGTGCGCCGAGCCGTCCACGTTCCAGGTGCGGATCTCGGTCCCGTCCTTGACGGCGACGAGGACGCCGTTCCGCCCGCGGCCGAGAGTGATGCCCCTGCCGTTCGTAGCGACGTCGAGGACCAGGTCATGGCGCAGATCGCGAGAGGCTTCCCTGAGATGCCATACGCGGAGTCGCCGCCACCCTACGGCGGCGACCCACGCAGAGCCGTCGGGCTCGGCGAGCGTTGCCACGTCGCCGACACGTGCCACGCTTGTTGGTAACGACTTGACCGGATCACGAGTCCGCGCTCCCCTTGTGACCTCCCACAGTTCGATCCGTTTCCCGGCCCCGATCGCCGCGATGAGAGCATTCGCGACGGGAACCAGCCGCACCGACCGGGCGGGTTCGGAGAGCCGGAACTGATGGATTCGGCGCGGCCGAGGTGGCTTCTTCACCGGCCAGCTCCAGACCCATAACAGGTCGCCGTCGAGAGCCGCCACGTACGCGTCCGTACCGAGCGAGCCCACCGCCACCGACCTCAGATCGCCACCCCAATACATGCGTTGCGGGCGACGGGGAGCCTTGGTCGTCCACAGCAGGAGCTCATTCGCATCGGCGGCCACGATGACCGGGGTATCGGCGTCGATGACGCCGACCGCAAACAACGGGGGCGCCTGGCCCTCTTGACCGCTGAGATCGGTTTCCCTCTCGAACGTCCACGCGACACGCCCGTTCGATGCATACCAGGCGCGGACCTCACTGCTTCCCGATGCCAGCACGAGGCCACGATTCGCACGGCTCCAGGCGACCGCGTGCGCCCCACCGAATGGACCACTCCACGCCCGATGCACGGGTTCGGGAGAAGCGTCGGTCCAGATGTCGTTCCAGAGCAGCCGTGACGTGTCGTAGCCCATCTCGTGCAGAAGGCCGGGATGGCTGCGCAACGCGGTCGCCCGCAGCAGAGCCCATCGCTCCCGGACACCGAGCCGCGAAAACTCCATGGCAATGCGCAGATAGAGCGTGAGCGGCTCTGAGACACGTGGAGTGGCGCCGATCAGTGGCAGCACGCCTGCCGGGTCGGCGTTCACAAGGAAGTCCAGATCGTTCGTGAGCCGTTCGAGTACGTCCTCGCCGGCAGCGGCCGCGTGGGCCGCCATGTGGGCCTTGAGGTAGGGGTCGGCCTTCTCCCATGAGCCGTCGCCCTCCTTTTGCCGCAGGTAATCGAGGGCGTCCACGACCCGACGATGGAGTTCGGCCTGAGCGCCCTCGGGGGGAAGCAGGTGGGCACCGAAGCTCGGATGGTGGAATCGATAAAGATCCCTGTCCTCGCCGGTTTCCACGGCTACGAGGGTTCTCGCCGTGGCACGGACCACGCGCAGGAGCTCGTCGTAGGTGTACGCCCGGCGGTCGCCACGTCGTAACGCATTGGCCATCTCGAGCCACACCGATGAGCACGGAAGTCCCGCCCCCTGTGCCAGCGCGAGCGGCCGCAGCAAGTCTTCAGTGCGTTCGGGATCGGCGGGATCCAGCATGCGCATCTCTTCGGCGATAAGCGTGCGCAGCTCGATGAGAGCCGAGCCGATGTCGCCGTCGAGGCGGTCGCGGGGAACAACCTGGTCTTGCTTGGCGAGGTGGTGCGCCCACAGTGAGGCGACGATGAACAGCCCGCGGCTGCGGGCGGTCAGCGACGCGCAGGCGTAGGCGCGCTCGTCGTCCCTCGTCCGGTAGGGCGATCCCGCAGAGCTCAGCACGCGATCGATGTACCGGCGAATGTCTTCCTCTGTGCCTGGATCCTGGTCGATCGCCAGCGGCTCCTCATCCGCGTGTAGGACTTCAGGGAGCGTCTCGGGCGGCGCGTAGTCGGCGGGCAGCTGCCGCGGACGGTAGCGGGTGCCAACGATGACCTTGATCCCGGGACGTGCAGCGAGCCGGTTCAGCAGGTCACGTGCGATCTCAAAGGACTGACCTGTCGCTGCCTCGTCCAGGCCGTCGACGAGAAGCGTGAGCGCTCCTTTCAGCTCGGCCAGGCGCGCTACTGCGGCGGTGAACTCCTCCGGTGTCTCGAACGTACGGGCTTCTAGGCCGAGAGGCCGAAGGCGCAGCGCCAGTTCGGCAATGAGCCCCGAAAGGGTTTTCCCACGACAGTGCACCGCAGCGTGGATGGAATGGAGATCGGGCTGCAGGTGAAGGGGCGGCTTACTGGCGAGCTGATCGTAGAACTCGGGGATGGTGAGGTGGGCCACATAGCTGAGGAGTGCCGACTTACCGCTTCCGGAAGGGCCGGTCACCACGAACATGCCGCGGGACCGAGTACCCAGCCAGTTCACGATCCGCCGTAGGCTCGCCGTCCTTCCCGTGAAGTGCCGGATAGCCCATCTGTCAGAGCTCCCGGAGAAGGGCCGCATCACGTTGTGACGAAGTTCGTCACCGATCCAGCTTTCGTCCCCCTCCGGTCGTACGGCGCGCCGTACGGAGTCCGAGAAGTAGGGATTCCGGAGGAATGTATGCGAAAGCGGATAAATTTCCTGTGGCACCTGAACCTGCAGGCCGCGCATGTGGCCCATGTGCTCGGATAGCGCATACAGCAGGTCCGAGAGCATCACATATTTCTCGGTGCGCGGGAAAAGTGGCTTTTCCTCCACAAACCGGCGAGGGTCGTCCACCACCTCTTTGAGTTTCCTCACCCATTCGCCCTCAGCCGCGTGATCTTCGGCGGTGGCGACAACCACGAGACCCGCCCTTCTTCCGCGTTCATCGACAGGGCGGCCCACGCTCCTGATGACCCGGGTCACCTTGTCGAGAGCTGCGGCGGCGAAGCAGGCATCGAGGATCAGAAGGACGTCTCCCGGCAACTCGGAGACCAGATGCGCCAGGTCCCTGACGTTGAACGCCAGTTCCGGCCGAACCGAGCCGTCGCGATAGCTGCCACTGAGGACTAGGACGAATTCTTCCTCGTTCTTCCCGATTACCCTCCCATGTCCCGTCCAGTAGACAATTTTGCGCGTGGCAGGATGCCGGGCCAGCGCCCTGAACCCTTCGATGATCGCATCTCTGGTGCCACGCTCCTCGTTCGAGCCACACAGGTCCATGGGCGTGGCGCGGAACCCCAGACGGCGCGCCAGTCCAACGAGATCAGCAGCGCTCTGTTGGAGATGGTGGCGATACCGCTCACTCTTGGGAGCGCCGGAGTAGGAGTCGATCACCACGGTGGCGACGACCCCGTCGGCGCCATCGTCGAAATCCACCCGTGCACCTCCCGCAAGGCCCTGGGCGCGATCTTCGTTACGTATTGCGTGACGTGAATTCGACCATGATTCGGTACGATTGCCAAGTCGAGTTTCCGAAGTGTGCAGGACGATCACGGAGAGCAGGGTGGCCTATCTCGACAGATTCACCATTGGTGATCTGGTCACGGACTGTCATATCTACGAAGGGGATGGGACTCGACCGATCAAAGAAGAGAACGTACAGATCATCTACGAACCGGACCGGAGGGTCGAACTGCCGCCGGAGGTGGCGCGTTGGCGCGCGGAAATCGAAGCCAGGGAGGCAGGGCTACGAGCGGCCGGTCAGCCCTACCGCTGGAACAATCCCCGGTTCGCACTAGAGCGCATCATCGTCGGTCGCACGTCAGAAGACGAAGAGCCCGTGGTGCAACTCCACTTGTCCAATGCGGACTACTACGACTTTCTCGCGGTTACCACCAATCTTGATCGACCGCTTGACGCATCCGGTGTCACGTTGCGCTCGCTGCACTTGGAGTCGGACGATCCCATCGACGCCCCCGGCTTCATGTCTTGCAGTTTCGGGGTGAACGTCGCCGTAGAGACCGGGCCCGACCGGAAGATGATCATTTCGCGGAGAAGCAGCATGGTGGCCGGCGCCAATGCTCTCCGCTGGAACTCCTCCGCCAACGAAGGGCTCGCCCGCATCCACGACCTGCCCGAGGACGGATCACCGATCAGCCTGCATAGGGTCGCCCGCCGCGCGCTTAAGGAAGAGCTGGCTGTCCAAGCGGGTGACGATGTGTCGCTCGAGCTGCTGGCCTTCGCCCTCGATCTGCGGAACCACCAATGGGCTGCGTATTTCCGAGCGGTACTGACCGAACTCACCGAGGCCCAGCTGCGGGCGCGGTGGTCCAAGGGTATTGAGGACAAGTGGGAACACGAAAGGTACGCCTTCGTCCCGGCCACGCCAGATGACGTCCTTGAGTTCATCCTCAGCCAACCCCCTGAGGAGTGGACGCCTTGCGCACCATCGCTCTTCTACCTGGCGCTGGTCAGAGGTGCGGTACTGGCTCGAGGCGGTGATCCCGACGGCCGGCTCGATGTGGAGGCCGCGGAGCGCCGGGCCTTGCAACGGGTGCGAGGCGTAGGCGCGGCCTGACGACCGCGTCGGTCAACATGCTCTCGTCGCCACTGTCGTTGAGCGGTTGGATCCCAGAACCACGTTGATGTCCGGGTGGCGGGGATACGCCGCAGGTTGTGCGCGGCCCGCAGACCATCAAGATTCTGCGGGCTTGCGGCACGCGCCCGGTGCAAGGTGCGCCATACGGCCCGCATGAGGAGGCACCTGCTCCGGGTAGGTGCGGGCTGCCGCGGGGCGGGCGGTTCTCCTCACACCATTCCCCCTCGTTGGAGGTGTCCTTTAGGCGATGGCTGAGCAGGTTAGAGCAGCGGACTCATAATCCGCACGTTCTGGGCGATTCCCACCTGCTGTCGCGGGGGTTTGATTCGGGCATTAATCTGGGGCGGCTCCGCGGGCCGCCGGGGCGGCGCGATCGTCACCGCCCGGCCGGCGGCCGTGTCCGCAGAGCCGCCCGACTCAGCCCTCTACAGGCCCTCGGCCAAGGCGTCCCAGAAGGCGATCTCGTAGCGGTACAGGGCGCGGGCCATGCGGAGGGCCATCGCCGGGTCCTCGCCTGCGTCGAGGCCGGACTGGATCACGGTGGTGGCCTGCTC
>Ga0207874_1003189_pt1 | contig 13995 bp, 7 predicted proteins | sample HigsolmetaAR201D_FD_184833 | JGI IMG/M metagenome (GOLD analysis project Ga0207874, IMG submission 184833) | Ionic liquid and high solid enriched microbial communities from the Joint BioEnergy Institute, USA - AR20-1-D (SPAdes) (version 2) ...
CGGCGGCGACCTCGTCATCCACACACGCGCGCCGGCGACATCGTCCAGCCGAAGCCCGTCGTCTATCAGCGCGACGATCGCGGCGACAAGCACACCATCGCCGCGAGCTACCGAATCGTCGACAAGAACAGGGTCGGCTTCGTCGTCGCCTCCTACGACAAGAGCCGCGAGCTCGTCATCGACCCCCTCATCGGATTCGCCACTTACCTCGGCGGAGAGGGGAACGACCGGGTGAACGGCGTGGCCGCCGACAGCATGGGGAACACGTACGTCGTGGGCGATACGGACTCGGTCGACTTCCCCGTCGAAGAGCCGTACGACGGCACGCCCGGTTGGATTTTTGGTGAGTCGTCCGACGCGTTCGTCGCCAAATTCGATCCCGCAGGAACGGTCGAGTGGGCCACGTACTTCGGGGGTGCTGGAAGCGACGTCGGGAACGCGATCGCCCTGGACCCCGCGAACAACGAGGTGTTCATCGCGGGCTCGACTCATTCCGGTTGGTACGACGAAGACACGTTCCCCATCGAGCCGCCGCATCAGGCGTTCAACCGTTGGCCGGGCGACGAGTTGGATGGCTTCGTCGCACGCTTCAGCAACGACGGTCAAACACTCCGCTACTCGACACTGCTCAACGGGTCGAACGACGAAGAGGCGCTCGCGCTCGCCGTCGATTCGAGCGGCTACGCCTACGTCGGCGGATACACAGCTTCGTGGGACTTCACGAACTTCACGGTGTCGACCGCCGACTTCGCGACTCGCGCAATCTCCAGCGAGGCACAAGGCTTCGTCATCAAGCTCGATCCCACAGGCAGAAACGCCACGTATGGCCCCCACCTGCTCGGAGGCGGCGGCATCACGGAGGTCTGGGGTCTCGCGGTCGACGGGGGTGGCCGAGCCTACGCCGTCGGGTACACGGACGTCCCCCTGAGCACGACGGGCGAGCCGAGCGCCTGCTCCGCGGCCGACGACGTCGACGTCTTCGTCACGCGTCTCGATGGGCACGGTACGACGGAGTACCTGAGGTGCATCGGCGGTGGAGATGTCGAGTACGCGACCGCGGTGGCCGTGGACACCGAAGGCAACGCGTACGTGACCGGATACACGAGCTCGGACGACTTTCTCGTGACACCGGGCGCCCTTCGAGAAGACGCTCCCGGCAACGGGGACGCGTTCGTGACCAAGCTCGCCGAGGACGGCGAGATCGTCTACTCGACGTACCTCGGCGGTTCGAGTCACGACGTCGGGAACGCGATCGCCGTCGACTCGAGCAAGACTGCGTGGATCGTGGGCGCCACGAGCTCGGAGGACTTCCCGACCCGATTCCCCCTCCCCAACACGCAATTCCACACGCCCCCTGTCGGTGCCGGTGAGGCCGGCGAAGCGTTCATCACGCGCCTCGACGCTTCGGGATCGACCATCTTCTTCTCGACGTTCTACGGCGGGTCGGATTACGACACCGCGACCGCGATCGCCGTCCGCTCGAACGGCGTCCACGTGGCTGGGCGCACGTTGTCACAAGACCTGCCGAACCCCATTCAAGGGGCCAACGCTGGACTCGAGGACGCGTTCATCCTCACGGTGACGGTCCCCGAGCTCGTCATCGACCCGTCCTCGGTCACCCTCCTCGTCAACGGGACGCAGCAGTTCGCGGCAGGCGGCGGCGTCGGCTTCGGATACACCTACGACGTCACCCAGAACCAGTCCGGCGCCAGCATCGACTCGACCGGCCTCTACACCGCCGGTAGCAGCCCCGGCATCGACATCGTCACCGTCACCGATCCCGCGGGCACGTCCGCGAACGCCACGGTCGTCGTCGAAGCGCCCGACCTCGTCATCGACCCGCCGACCGCCACCGTGGCGCCCGGTGAACAGCTCCAGTTCACCGCGAGCGGCGGCATCGGGCCCTACTCCTTCGAGATCACGAACAACGAGTCGGGCGGCACGATCACCTCGGACGGCCAGTACACCGCAGGCCCCACCGGCGGCGTCACCGACGTCGTCACCGTCACCGACGCCAATGGCACGACCAAGACCGCCACGGTCGTCGTCACTGCGCCCAACATCGTCGTCACCCCGAGCAACGCCACGGTGAATCCTCGAGGCCAGGTCCAGTTCACCGTGAGCGGCGGCGCCGCGCCGTACACGTTCGCGATCACCACGAACGCCTCCGGCGGCACCATCACCTCCTCCGGCCTCTACACCGCAGGTTCCACCGGCGGTGTCACCGACGTCGTCACCGTCACCGACGCCAACGGCGCGACCGCCAACGCCACCGTCGTCGTCAACAGCGTCGTCTCGGCCAACCTCACCATCGATCCGCCGAGCGCCTCCTTGCCCCCCAGGGCCCAGCGGCAGTTCAACGCGAGCGGCGGCACTCCTCCGTACAAGTTCAGCTTCGCGTCCAACGCCTCGGGAGGCACGCTCACCTCGAGCGGCCTCTACACCGCGGGGTCGCGAGGCAGCGTCACCGACATCGTCCGTGTCACCGACGCGGCGGGTAGCTCGGCGATCGCCACGATCTCCGTCAGGCCCGGCATCACCATCACCCCCGCGTCCCCGTCCGCGCCGCCCAACGGCACCATCAACTTCTCCGCCACCGGCGGCAGCGGCTCCGGCTACACCTGGACCATCACCCAGAACGGCTCGAACGGTGCCACCATCGGCGCCTCCACCGGCATCTACAAGGCTGGTAGCGGCTCCAATACCGTCGACGTCGTCCAGGTCACCGACTCGCTCGGCAACAGGGCCTCCGTCCAGGTCTCCGTCGGCGGCGGCCTCGCCATCAGCCCCGACGCCCCGACCACCTCCACGCGCGGAAGGATCGAGTTCTCCGCCTTCGGAGGCTCCGGCTCGTACACCTGGTCGCTCGAAGCCAATCCGTCCGGCGGATCGATCGATCCCGCGACCGGCCACTACACCGCCGGCTCCACCGGCAACGTCGTCGACGTCGTCCGAGTCACCGATTCCGTCGGCAACGCTCGCTCCGTCGACGTCACCGTCGGTCCGTCGCTCGCCATCCTGCCGGACGCCCGCACCGTCCTCACCGGAGCGGAGATCGCCTTCTCCGGCATGGGCGGCAGCGGCGAGGGCTACGTCTGGTCGATCCCCGACAACCAGTCCGGCGCCACGATCGATCCGAACGGCCTCTACAAGGCCGGTGAGAAGGCCGGCACCGACACCGTCCGCCTCACCGACTCCGTCGGCAACACCGCCGAGGCCCGCGTCACCGTCCAGGCTCGCCCCGCGCCTGGTCAGACTCCGGGCGGCGTCGGCAGCATCGACGGCGGAACCTTCGGCAACTTCGCCATCGGCGGCGGAGAGGACGACTGCAGCTGCCGCGCCGTCGGCACTTCGAACGGCACGAGCAGCGCTCGCCTGATCCCCGCGCTCGCTCTCGCCTTCGGCCTCGTCTTCCGACGTCGCCGTCGCTGAGAGCGCTCACCCTTTCACCACGCGATGAGACACGGCGTCGCAGGCCCGCCGAGGCCGCGACGCCGTTCTCGTTTGCGCTCGCATCGTGCTTCGCGACGACGGTGTCGATTACCCGGTTTCGGGAGGCGCCGTCCGCCTCACCGACTCGCTCGGCAACACCGCCGAGGCCACCGTCATCGTCCAGGCTCGCCCCACGCCCGGCGAGCCTCCGGACGACGCCGGAAACATCGATGGCGGCACCCTCGACGGTCTCGACGCCGACGGCGACGACCAAGAGGGATGTCGCTGGCGGGCCGCCGGCGCCTCGAGCGACACGGCGCCGCTCGCCTCGTCGCCCTGCTCGTTCTCGGCTTCGGTCTCGTCCTTCGACGTCGTCGTTGAACGCGCTCACGTCACCACGTCACATCACGCGAACGGCGTCGCCGGCATGTGGCCGCGGCGCCCTTCGCGTTCGACCCTCGCGTTCGTCGCGAGCATGTTGCGGATTAGGATAGTGCCATGCCGTCCGCCCGCCCCTTCGCATTCCTCGTCTTCCTCGTCGCCGCGCTCGCGATCGTCATGGTCGATCGGCCGCTGTCGCCGGACGCGCGAGCTCCGAAACACCGCCTCCGCCCGCGCCCATAGCGACAACGACGAAGCTGCCTGTCCGCTTCGAAGCGAACCTCGGCCAGATGCACGAAGACGTCCGCTTCGTCGCGAGGAAGGGGCCCGCGACGCTCTTCCTCGGCGATCGTGGCGTCACGCTCGCCGTCCACGAGCACAGGCCGAAGACGAAGCACGACATCCGCGACCGCCTCGCGCATGCCGATCGCGAAGTGCCCGCGAAGCGTGCGGTCGTTCACATGACCGTCGCCGGCGGGCGCTCCGTCACGCCTCGGCCGAGCGACGAGCTCGTCACCAAGACCAACTACTTCATCGGCAACGACCGATCGAAGTGGCGCACCGCCGTCCCCAATTACGCCAAGGTCACCTATCCGTCCGTCCTCGACGGCGTCGACCTCGTCTTCCACGGCGAAAATGGCTCGCTCGAGTACGACTTCGTCGTCTCCCCCGGCACCCGCGTCGACTCCATCGCCATGAACGTCGACGGCGCCGCCGACATGGAGCTCGATGCGCGCGGCAACCTCGTCATCCACACGCGTGCGGGCGACATCGTCCAGCCCGAGCCCCTCGTCTATCAGCGCGACGACCGGGGCAACAAGCACACCATCGCCGCGAGCTACCGCATCGTGGGAGAGAACAAGGTCGGCTTCGTCGTCGCCTCCTACGACACCTCCCGCGAGCTCGTCATCGACCCGGTCCTCGGCTTCGCCACCTTCCTCGGCGGGAGCGGCTCCGAGGAAGCTCGAGCGATCGCCGCGGACAGCGCGGAAAATACGTACATCGCGGGGTTCACCAACTCGACCGACTTCCCGGCCAAGAACGCATACGATGGCGAATACAACGGGCACCCCGCCGACGCGTTCGTCGCCAAGATCAACAACACGGGAACGGCGATCGAGTGGGCCACGTACTTCGGGGGCTCCGACTGGGCGGAGGCATTGGCGCTCGCCCTGAACCCGACGAACGGCGATGTCTTCATCGCGGGGAAGACCCGCTCCCCCGACGATTTCCCCATCCAGCCACCGGAGTATCCCCTGTGTGAGCCCCGTTCTTCCGCCCACGGGAACGATGCCTCATCGTGAGGCACATGCAGACACGAAAGAGTGCAGCGCAATGGGGTGAGCTGATTTCGGCCTGGGAAGCGAGCGGGCTTGCCGCGGACGTGTTCGCGAGCAAGCACGGCGTCGCCGGTTCGACGTTGCGGTGGTGGAAGACGGAGCTCGCGAGGCGCGCGCGGAACGAGCCTGCGCGGCGTCCGCCGAGGCGGGAGCCGCCGAGGCCGGCGACCAGCATCGCGCTCGCGCGCGTCGTGCGCCCTGGAGAAGAGCCGACGCCGGGGGTTGCACGCGACGGTGTCGCCGTGCTTGTTGGTGGCGTGCGCGTCGTCGTCGAGCCCGGCTTCGATGGCCGACTGCTGCGCGAGGTCGTCCGCGCGCTCGAGGAGGCACGATGATCCCCTCCGGCGTGCAGATCTTCTTGGCGCTCGAGCCGGTAGACATGCGCTGGTCGTTCGATCGGCTGAGCGGCGCAGTGCAAGAGACGACGGGTTACGACGCTCGCTCAGGAGCGCTCTTCGTCTTCTACGGGAGGCGAAAGGACGCGCTGAAGATCCTCTTCTTCGACGGCACCGGCATGGCGATCTTCTACAAGCGTTTCGACAGCTCGGTCGTGAAGCTTCCGACCGAAGCGTCTCCTGGGACGAAGCACATCGAGCTCGATGATGCCATGCTCGAGGCGCTGCTCGACGGCATCGTGCTCGAGGAGAAGCCCGCGTCGAGGCAGCGCAGGGCGGTTCACTAACGATTGCATTATGCACACATTGTGCGATCGAAGTGGCATAGGCTTCGCGATTGAGACTCGACATGCGATCGCGCGCGCCTTATCTCACGCGGCGTGACGGAGCCGCACGCTTCCTTTGCCACCGATAGCGAGCTCGCCGCGCGTGTGCGCGAGGTCGAAGCACGACTCGCGGCGAGCGAGATGAAGTTGGCGGAGGTTACCGCGGAGCGAGATCGGCTTCGGCGCGCCTACCAGATCTTGGTCGAGCACTACGAGCTGCTTCGCCGGAGACTCTTCGTCGCGAGGGCCGAGCGGATCGATGCGACGCAGCTCGAGCTCGAGTTCGCCGAGACGAAGGCGAAGCTCGATGCCCTGGCAAAGCAGCTCGGCCCGGAGCTCGAAGGTCCGCCGGCGCCTGCCGACGAGCAGCCGGCGTCGGCGCCACCAGGCGACGAGCCGAAGAAGAAGCGGCCGAAGACCACTCCGACGGCACGACGAAATCTGCGTGACCAGGACATGCTCGAGAAGCGGATCGAGATCCTCGACCCCGCGCTCGAAGGCACGTGCGAGCGCATCGGCTTCGAAGAGAGCTGCCGCCAAGGCTACCAGCGCGGATGCGCCGTTCGGCTCGTGATCGCGCGCGCGAAGTACAAGAAGAAGGTCGAGGCGAAGGAGGCGAGCGACACTCCGCCTGTCGTCGAGACCGACGAAGACGGTGGCAAGGATGCGTCGTTCGAGATCCTGACCGCGAAGAAGCCGAAGGAGCTCGTCGAGCGTGGTCTGCTCGCACCTTCGCTCATCGCGCACATGCTCGTGTCGAAGTACCGCTTCGGGCTCCCGTTCCATCGGCTCGCACAGATGTTCCGAGCGCAGGGCGTACGCCTCGACGACGGCACGATGTGCCGTTACGCCGAGGACGTCGGCGCGACTCTCGGATGCATCGTCGATGCGATGGCGAAGGAGGCGAAGGAGAGCGCCTTCTGCCTGTCGACCGACGCGACCGGTGTCTGCATCCAGCCCGAGCCGCTCGCGACCGGCAAGCGCCAGGCCTGTCGAAAGGGACATTTCTTCGTCGTCCTCGCCGATCAGGACCACGTCTTCTTCGAGTATCAGCGCGAGCACACAAGCAAGGCCGTCTGCGAGATGTTCCGGGGCTTCAGCGGATACATCCAGGCCGACGCGCACGCGATCTACGACGCCCTGTTCCGCGGCGAAGCCCGCGTGAACGCGGACGACGACGCTCCCACCGAAGTCGGCTGTCTCGCCCACTGCCGCAGGCGGTTCTGGGAGGCCGCCACCGTCACCAAAGATGCGGCGGCGCGCGAAGGTCTGCTTCGACTTCGCGCGATCTTCGAGCTGGAAGCAGGGTGGTCCGGTCTTGCACCGAAGCAGAGGCACGACCGCCGACAGCTCCACCTGCGCCCTCTCGTTGACGACTTCTTCGCGTGGGCCGAGCGCGAGTACGAACGCGTCAAGGGCGTACGTGGCCTCGTGGCGACCGCCTTCGGCTACGCCGTGCGGCAGAAGGAGCCGCTCTGCCGGTTCCTCGAAGACGGGCGCCTGCCGCTCACGAACAACCACAGCGAGCGAGCCCTCCGATCGCCGATCTGTGCCGGTCGAAAGGCCTGGCTCTTCTTCGGCTCCGACGACCACGCGAACGCCGCCGCGAACCTCTTCTCCCTCATCGTCTCCTGCCAGCTCCACGGACTCGATCCCGAGACCTACCTCACCGAGATCATCCGCATCGTTCCGCTCTGGCCTCGTGATCGGTACCTCGAGCTCGCGCCCAAGTACTGGGCGGCCACACGCGCTCGCCTCGACCCCGACGAGCTCGCCAAGGAGCTCGGGCCGCTCACCGTCCCGCCGCCGCCCTCTTCGGAAGAGCAGAGCGCTGCGAGCTGATCGCGCGTGCGCGTTCACGCGCGACAGTCTGCATGCCCCCTCACGCTCCGTCGAGAACGGGGTTCACACAGGGCGTACGATTGCACATCGCCAACCGCGTTCGAACGCCCCGCCCCGGCCCGACTTCGTTTACTCTGAAAGGCTGCTCCATGCCGTCTCCCTCCGAAACCCTCGCCTACTACCGGGCAGCGCTCCGCGCGCTTCGCTTCCTCGAGCAACGTCGCCCGACCGGGCGTCGCTTCGGGACCGAGGCCGACGCGCGCTGGAGCGCGCTCCGCGGCGATCTCGCCACCGCGGACCGCATCGACCTCGTCATCCGCGACGCGAACGCCGAATGGCCCGGCGCGCTCGGGGCACGGGCAGTGTTTCGGATGAACGACGTCGCCGAAGACGACCCCTTCGGCGCACGCTGGACGCCGCTCGACCCGGTCGACGGCGAAGAAATGTGGCGCGCCGTGCTCGCCGAGGCGCCGCCGACGACGCTTGGAGCGGCGCTCGACGCGGTCGCAGCCGCATGGGAGGTCAAGCTCATGCCCTTCTCGGTCGGTACCATTGGCCCGGCCGACCGCTTGCTCGTCGCCGGCCCGAGCGCCATCGCGAGCGTCATCGCCGCGTTTGCCGAAAGCAGCGACCTCGACTGGCGCCGGCAGGTCGTCGTCGTCGCGACCGCGCCTGCCGAGCGGCAGCTCGCGGCGCTGGCCCCAGCCTTCTTGAACATCCACGAGCCCGCGATCGTGATCGCGGCGGACGAGCCAGCCGACAACATCGGCGAGCGGCGTGTGCTCGTGTCCGACGACGCGTCGGCCGACGATCGACAGTGGGCCGAGGCGCTCGCGCAGAAGGGGTGATGGGGGATGGCGCTCGACAGATCACGCGTCGTAGAGGCGGGCGAGACGCCGCATGCTCACGAGCGCGAGGCGATTGAGTTCGCCATCAAGGCGCTGGACAACGTCGACCCGTATCACCTCTGGGCGCTCTGCGACCTCGTCGACCCGCCGACGGGACGGCTTTACGAGATCGACCTCATCGTCCTCGGGTACTCCGCCCTCTACTTGATCGAGGTGAAGAGCGGGCCCGGCAGGTACACGGGCGACTGCGTCGACTGGGTACGCGACCCGAGGGACGGGACGAAGCCGCGCTACATGGACGCGCCGCTCAAGCTCACGAACCACAAGGCGAAGGTCCTCAAGAGCCGGCTCGAAACGAAGATGAAGCAGTACCGGGCTCGGTGGATCGAGCCGCTCGTCTTCTTGAGCGCGCCCGAAGAGGAGCTCCAGGTCGATCTCCGCGAGGACGGCAGGGTTCGTGTCATCACGCGGAGCGGGTTCCGGGACGCCGTCGTCAACCACAAGTTTCCGGGCTCCGACGGGAGGCCGAAACCGCATCGCATCACGGCCCCCGAGATGCGGGAGATCGTCCAGGCCATGGCCGCCGTCGGCCTGCGCCGGCGCAAGGGCCAAGCGCTGGCGGGACAGTACGAGCTCGGCGAGGTGCTGCTCGAAGGCCCGGGCTTCCAGGATCGCGCAGCGAAGCACCGCACGCTGCACGACATGCGCCGGCGCGCGCGTGTCTATCTCGTGCCGCAGCAGACGAGCGTCGAGCGGCGACAGCAGCTCCGGCGCGCCGCGGAACGCGAGGCACAGCTCCTCTACGGTCTGCGAGAGCACCCGCACATCCTGTCGTTCATCGATCACGAGACCGACGCGCCTCTCGGACCGACGGTGCTCTTCGACGACTTCGAAGGAGGGATGCCGCTCGCGGCCTTCCTCCGTCAGGAGACGGAGAAGAACATCTCGTTCCAGGACCGCGCGGAGATCGTCGTACAGGTCGGGCGCGCGCTTCACTTCTGCCATCAGAAGGGCGTCGTTCACCGTGCGCTCAGCCCGGACGCCGTGCTCGTGCGCCGGCATCCCGACGATGGCCGGATCGACACGCGCCTGTTCAACTTCCAGCTCGCCGAGGGCGAGCGCGCCACGGCGACGATGCACTGGTCGCAGCTCGCCAGCGAGCCGTGGGCGCTCTACCAGGCACCGGAGCTCCGCGAAGATCCGAGCCGTGCGAGCGAGCTCACGGACATCTTCAGCCTCGGCGCGCTCGCCTACTTCGTTCTGTCGGGCAAAGAGCCCGGCGCGAACCTTCGCGAGGTCGACGAACGCCTGATACGCGACGGCTGGCTCGAGCTCACGGCCGTGGTGGACAACGTGCCCGAGGTCGTCGTGGACCTCGTGCGCGAGGCGACGGCACGCACGCCTGCGCTCCGCCACAACGATCTGCTCGGGTGGATCGAAACGCTGGCAGGCGCCGCGAAGCCCGAGCCCGAAGCTCCCCCAGCCGAGATCGATCCCCTCGAGGCCAAGCCGGACGACGTGCTCGGAGACCTGCTCGTCGAGAAGGTGCTGGGCCATGGCGCGACGAGCCGCGTCCTCCAAGTCGTACGCGAGAGCGACAACACGACGTACGCGCTCAAGGTGAGCCTCTCCGAGGAGCACGACCCACGGCTTCGGGACGAGGCGGATGCGCTCGCGAAGCTACGCCATCCGCGCATCACCGAGCTCGTCGAGCGCCGCACGATCGCCGGACGGTACTGTCTTTTGCTCTCGCTCGCCGGCACGCAGACGCTTCAGACCTACCTCACCCGCGAGGGTCCCGTCTCGCTCGACTACGCCGCACGCTTCGGAGAGGACCTGCTCCGCGCGCTCGAGTACCTGCAGGACGAGGGCATCGTCCATCGCGACATCAAGCCCGCGAACCTCGGCGTGGGCGCGCCGGGCAAGAAAGACGTCCGGCTGACGCTCTTCGACTTTTCGCTCGTGCGCGCAGCGCCGACGGACCTCCAGGTAGGAACCAGCGCGTACCGCGATCCGTTCCTCTCGCTACGTGGCCAGTGGGACGCCGCAGCCGATCGCTACAGCGCCGCGGTCACGCTGCACGAGATGCTCACGGGCGTGCGCCCCGCCCTGCCGCCGGGAAAGAGCCATCTCGATCCCGACGCCGAGGTCGAGCTGTCGGCGGAGCGATTCGATCCGGCGTATCGCGAGGCGCTGACGGCGTTCTTCAAGAAAGCGCTCGCACGCGATCCGGACATGCGCTTCGAGAGCGCGAAGAAGATGCTCCGCGCATGGGAGGACATCTTCCGCTCCGACTCCGACAGACCCGTGGCGGCGCCGCAGGAGTCGCGCCCGGCGCTTTCGCAGCCGACCACCTCGGACGCAGACAAGGCCCCGGATGCCCCCCGCTGGTCCGAGGAAGTGCTCCGCAAGATCGGCCCGACGACGCCGCTCGATCAGCTTCCGCTGTCGACGCGTGCGAAAAACGCGCTCGATCGCGCGGGCGTGGCCGTCGCGCGCGATCTCCGGATGCTCCCGGACAACCGCCTCTCGGCGGTTCGCGGCGTCGGCAGCCTCGTCGCGAAGGAAGTCGTCGAGTTCCGCAAGGCGTGGACGCAAGTCGTGCCGGCCGACGACGACGGCGGCACCGAGCCGTTCTTTGCCGGCTATCGCGGCGACGACCTGCTCGTCAGCACACTCGGCCTCGAAGGCCCCGCGCCCACGGCGCTCAACGATGCCGGTCTCCGGACGCTCGGTGCGATTGCCAGCGCGCCTCGAGCCCACGTCGAGCAGCTCGCGCGGCGGCACGGCTTCGATGCTGGCGCGATCCGCGCGGTTCTCGAGAAGGAGAACGCCGCCGCAGGCGAGCGCTCGCATCCGAGCACGCTCGAGGGATGGATCGATGCGCTTCTCGGCGGCAAAAAGAAGCGCGCGGACTACGTCCGTGCCCTTTACGGGCTCAGCGCACCGTTCCTCGGACGGCTCGACGTGAGCGTTGCGGACGTCGCGACGCACTTCAACGTGACGCGCGCGAACGTGTACATCGCGCTCGGCGAGGTCCGTTCGATCTGGGAGAAGCACGCGGCGATTGCCGAGCTTCGAGCGCTGGTACGGAGCGTCGTCGACGAGGGACATGGCGCCATGCCGCTCGAGAAAGCGGCGAGCGCCCTCCTCGCGCAGACGCCGCACGATCGCGCAGCCCCCGAGCAGGAGTCGCTCGCGCGAGCGGCCGCGCTCGTGCGCATCATCGCCGAGGTCGACAAGGACGCTCCCGGCGGCCTCGAGTTCGTGCGCATCAACGATCGCCCCTGGATCGTCGCAACCGACGCGCACGCTGCCGGGCTCAAGAAGCTCTCCGACGCGTGCGAGGCGCTCGGGCGGCGGGAGGTGCTCGCCTCGCCGGGCGAGGTCGCTCGCGTCCTCGCGGATGCGGCCGCGAATACGCCGTTCGCGACGCTCGGTGCGGAACTCCTCGCGCGCCTCGGTACCGACGCGAGCACCCGCGTCGCGTGCTCGGTGCGTCAGGAGATCTACCCGGTCGGTCTGCCGGCAGAGCGAGCGCTCGATCTGTGCGCCCCGCTCCTTCGCGGCAAGCTCACTCCCGAAACCGTGGCGCAACGCGTGGCCGCGCGCTACCCCGCAGCGGAGCCCCTGCCCCCGCGACCCGCGCTCGATGCGCTCCTCGAGCGTCACGGGCTCCGGTTCGACGGCGCGTACTACTACCGTCCCGGCGACCGGGAGCCACCGACCTCGCTGCAGACGAAGCTCTCGTCCCTTCCGAATACCGTGGACGAGAACGCCGCGGACTTCGACGAGCGGCTCCGCAAAGCGGCGCAGCAGGCCGGCCTCAACGTGATTGGCGTCCGGCTCCGCCGTGCGGAAGAGGCGACGGTCGCGCTTTCGAGAAGCCTCGGGGTCCCGCCCATCGACCTGAGCGGTGCGCTCATCGAGCGGATGCGGATCATCCAGATCGAGGACGGCGTCGAGGATGCGGCCGTGCACGAGGCCGACGTGCTCGCGGAGCGGAACCCCGAGACGTGGGCGAACCTTCGCGGCCTCGCCAACGACGCCGCGGCCCGTCTGGCGGACGCGCTCTTGCCGCCGAAGGCCCCGCTCCTCTTCGCGCAGCCGGGGCTGCTCGCGCGCTACCGGCTCAACGGCTTCGTCGAGCGTCTCCGTCAGGCGGCGAACGACGTCCACGCGGCACCGATTTTCCTCGTCATCCCGTCGCGCGACGTGCGGCGCGTCCCGCACCTGGACGGCTGGGTCGTCGCCGGCGCGATCTCGATGTGGATGCCCGATAGCTGGCTCAAGGCGGCATCGAGCTGACATCGCACCGAAGGCCAAGAACCAAGGATCGAAATGGCGGCACGCAAGAAGACGAAGACGACGGAGCTCGCTGCGCAAACCGACAGGACGGCGCCGCTCGACACCGGTGCCTTCCTCAAGGAAGCGGCCAAGGTCCTGAAGCTCCTCAAGCAGGACCTGCAGGCGCGCTCGGAGGCGTCACCGGCCGTTCGCGCCGCCCTCATGGCGCGCCACGAGCGCGAGCGCGAGCAGGAGCGCACGGGTGACAGCTTCGTCGAATGGCGTGCCCACTTCATCGATCAGGTGGCCGCGGCGTGGCTGCTCTCGTGCGTCTTCGTCCGAACGCTCGAGGACCGCGACCTGCTCGGCCACGCCCGCATTGCCGGTCCGGGCGCGCTCGACAGCCAGCGCATCTTCTTCGAGCTTGCGCCCTCGCTCACCGAGCGCGACTACCTGCTCACCGTCTTCCGCGAGCTTTCGCGCTTCACGGCGACGCGCGCGCTCTTCGACGGGGCGCACAATCCGGTCTGGTTGCTCGCCCCTTCGGCGGAAGCGGCGAAGGCGCTCCTGCAGCTCTTCCGCACGCCAACCGCGGAAGCCCCCGCCTTCCGCTTCGGCCAGCCCGATACGCGTTTCCTCGGTGACCTTTACCAGGACCTCGACGAAGGCGTCCGCAAACGATTCGCGCTGCTTCAGACGCCGGACTTCGTCGAACGGTACATCCTCGATCGCACCCTCGAGCCGGCGATTCAGCGCTTTGGGCTCGACGAGACGACGCTCATCGATCCGACGTGCGGCAGCGGGCACTTCTTGCTCGGCGCATTTGAACGCCTCTACGAGCACCGCCGCCGCGCGGAGCCGGACGCCTCCGAGCGCGACGCGGTTTCCAAGGCGCTCAGCGCCGTGGCGGGCGCGGACATCAATCCGTACGCCATCGCGATCGCGCGCCTGCGGCTCACGCTCGCCGCGCTCGAGAAGGCGGGGTTCAAGAAGCTCGCCGACGCTCCGGAGCTGCCGATCAAGCTCGCGGTGGCGGATTCGCTTCTCTACAACCCGCAGCTTCCGCAGCAGGAGCTCGGGATGATCGAGGGGACGAGCGCAGAGGTTTGGCTCGGGGATGCGTACGCGCTCGAGGACCCGAAGG
>Ga0207874_1003190_pt1 | contig 13992 bp, 12 predicted proteins | sample HigsolmetaAR201D_FD_184833 | JGI IMG/M metagenome (GOLD analysis project Ga0207874, IMG submission 184833) | Ionic liquid and high solid enriched microbial communities from the Joint BioEnergy Institute, USA - AR20-1-D (SPAdes) (version 2) ...
TGGTGGTGGTCATCGTGTTGTTCTCAGTGAGTTACGGTGTCGCAACCCAACTTTACCAAGACTCACGATGGCCGCCGCCTCCTCGAGGTCAGCAGCGCGCTCTTACACCACTAACCGGGACGCAATCGGGGAATGTCGTATTAATGAGATAGAAAAGGTGCAGATAATTGCACCCGGTCTATGCTCTCTCGCCCCCGAACTCTAAGGAATCGATCAACCGCATGCGCTGAACCGAGGTTATGGGCAGGAAAAACAAAGGGAGTCGTGTGCTCGGCTTCGCGCTGGTGGGCATCGCGGGCGGAGCTGCCAGCATTGCGCTTCAGTCAACCGGATACGTCGAATTTCTTTCTCCCACTCTCGTCGCCATACTCGGAGTTCTATTTGGCCCTTGGCCTGCGTTTGGCGCCGCGACCGTCCATTCGATCTACGCTGCGGCGACGCTGAGCTGGCACTTGCCCGCACCGCTACTCGCCGCGGCGCTATCGGCTCAACTCCTGCGCAAGGGCGTACATCCAATATTGCCGGTTGTTGCACTACTTTTCAGCTTTGCGCTTCCCGAATTGCTCTTTATGGAGCGTCCGATCCGCTACGCCGCGACGTGCGCAAGGGCGCTGGTCCTCGCCAATGCATCGGCCGCTTTGGCACTCGTCGTGATGTGGATCACACCTCGACGCGGTCGAGGCCCCCTACGCGCACATGCACGAACACGTTTGGATCATTTGCTGTTCGGTCTCGCCGGCGGCACAGTGGCGTTCGCCGCGATCGTGCTCTTGGCCGATCGTCTTTCCTATGCGGCAGACGCGTCTCATCAGCCCGCGTTTGACCGCTTGCTGTGGCTAGTGTTGGTTGCCGACGCTATTGGACTTTCTGCGTCTCTAGCCTATGCGTCGATGTCCAGGAACATCGCAAAGCGACTCAGGCTGAGCCTGCGTCAGGGAAAGACGCGACTTTTTGCCGAAAGAACTCCGAAAGATGTTGCCATGCAACTCATCGACGCCCTGCGCGGCGCGAACCAGAGCCGTCGCCGTGCCGAGACCCTGCGCGTGCGGATGGAACGAATGAGCCGAGAGCTCGAAGAACTCAAGAAGCGGCAGCAAGCTTACATTCGGCTCCTGCGCGAGCGAACGAGTTCGGCTGACCGTGCGCTGAAAAGCTACGCGCGGACTCGCGCACAGTTCAGTGCCGTCATGCACGAGGTTCCCGAGCCGATCATTCTCGTCGATCGCGCCAAACGGATCGAACGAGTGAACCCGGCGGCTCTTCGCGTGCTGCGGTACAAGCAGGAAGAGCTCATCGGCAAGCCCCTCAGTACGCTCGTGCCGCCGAATTACATCGGCGAGCACCCCCTCGACCTTCGCCAGGAAGAATCCGATGCTTCCAGCCCGCGTTCGCGCACTCCGGCAGTGGCTCCGATTCGCCGTGCAGACCGATCCGAGCACAAAATGTCGGTCCGGATCTATCCGTACGTGATCGGCAAAGATCGACACCACGTCGTCACGTTGCGCGATCCGAATCAGACCAAACAGGCGTTGGCAGCGCTCGAGCGGGCGCGCACTGTCGTAGCAAAAGCCATCGAGTCGAGCAACGCATTGATTCGGTCCATGAGCCATGAGTTCCGAACACCTCTCCATGGAATCATTGCGATGCTCGACATGCTCCGCGACGAGGAGATGACGCCCGCCGGCCGCCAGCGACTGTCGGTGGCCAAGGCCTCCGCTCGATCGTTGCTGAAGCTGGCCAACGACGTTCTGGATTGGACGCGCGTCGGCTCTCACGCCTTGAAATTCGAACGGCGCAACTTCGATATCGGATCGATCGTCCGCGAAGTGTTTGCCGAGATCACTCCGCAAGCAGCAACGAAGAACATCAACCTCCAGTTCACGGAAACCAACCTGCCACGCTCCTTGATCGGCGACCCGCAGCGGATCAAGCAGGTCATCGGCAACCTCGTGGTCAACGCCGTCAAGTTTACGCAGCAGGGCGAAGTATGCGTGAAAATCAGTTACGGCGACAGCCAGTGCACGATCGACGTCTCCGACACGGGTCCGGGTATTCCACCGGAAGTGTCGGAGAGCATCTTTCAGCCCTTCGTCCGGGGACCCCAATCGCACCACCAGCGCCAAGAGGGCACAGGTCTCGGGCTCGCGATCTGCAAGCAGATCTGCGAAGGGATGGGCGGCAAGGTATGGCTGCTCGACTCCAGTCCTGCCGGTTCGACGTTCCGCGTGCAAGTTCCGTTGGAAGCCTCCGCAGAGGCGCCCGAGGACGAACAAAGCCAACGAATCTTCCGCAACTTGCGGGGCCGGATCCTCGTCGTCGAGGACCATCCGACCAATCAGTTCGTCGTGCAGAGCATGCTCGATGCATTGAAGTGCGAAGCCACGATTGCATCGAGCGGTAGAGAGGCACTCGAGCTTCTGGAGCGCCAGGAATTCGACTTGGTGCTGATGGATTGTCGGATGCCCGGCATGGATGGCCTGGAAACGACACGCCGAATCCGCAACGAGCTGCACAAGTCGCTTCCTATCATTGCCATGACGGCCAATACGATGCCTGAGGACATCCAGCAATGCATGGAAGCCGGCATGAACGACTACTTGGCCAAGCCGTTCGGTCGGTCGGCCCTGCACGAAATGTTGTCCAAATGGTTGCAGCCCGCGAAATTCGACGCGGGAAGCGTCACGCAGCGGCTCGCCAAGATTCCAGTGCTCGACGAGGCCGTCTTCAACGAGCTGTTCGAGAACCTGAAGTGGCAACAGAACCCAATGAAGCGCATTCGCGACACGTTTCTCGACACAGTGCGTGGCACGTTACGTCTGCTGGATGAGCCGAACCGAGATCAATTGCGACGCAACTTGCACACCCTACTAGGCACGTCGGGAATGATCGGAGCGCGGCAGATCGAGCATCTCGCTGCCCTCCTCCAGGAAGCTGTCGAGCAAAAGAAGACGGAACAGATCGCGGTGCTGAAAGAAAAATTCGAGCTTGCGATCGACCTGTTCGAGCGAGAGTTTCGGGAGAAGCTCGACGAAAAGTATGCATCTTGAGCGAGTCTGCCCGATCCGCCGATCTTATTCGAAGTGTTCCTCGAGCAAATCGCCGGGCATCGCCGCACCCCTCGGTTCGACGTCAACGGTATCTACGTTCGACTCACCGACACCGAGCACTGCATCCAGCCGTCGCGACATCCATTCGATCGTGCGCCGTTGTTGCGCGAGCATCTCGCCGCGCTCGGGATCGGTAGTCCCGTGACGCAACGATTCGTTCAAGAGAGCGAGAATCTGCAAAGGCGGACGCAGATCTTGAGCCGCGTTTAACAAAGCACGATTCTTGGACCGATACGCTCGCTCAGCGACATCGCGAGCGACGGCGAGATCGCGTTCACGATGCCAGTAGGCGCTGAAATCACGAACGGCCACTACGACGGCCTTGCGCTCACCCTCGCCGACGAAGCTCAAGCTGACGTCCGCCGGAAACTCCAAGCCGCTCTTACTCCGCGCGATCCGAATGGACGACGGATGCAAGTTACATCCGCAAAACGACGCGCCACCCCCCAGTCCGCTTTGCCCGTGTTCGCATCTCGGAAAGAGCAGTTCGATGCTCTTACCACACAGCTCTTCGCTCGAATAGCCGAATAGCGACTTCGTCCGATCGTTAACGAAAATGATTTTGCCCGACGGGTTCGCGACGAGCAAAGCATCGGGCGCTGCTTGCAAGACGTGTCGAAAGAAGCTCAACGAGAAGAACATGATTCAGGAAACGGCAAAACTTCGATGCAGAAAGCATACGCCTGCAGAAACGCGGACATTGATCTAATGCCTTCGAACTGGAGGAATTTGACGCTACGTGCGATTTCGCAGCCTCGTACCGTCAAGCCCTGTCATGGATACGTTCAACTTGCACCCAAATCTCAAACGGATGTTCAATGCGGAGATGGACGTTCCTTGGGTAAGGAAGCTAAGACAAAGGTGGGTAACCACCGCAACGGCTACAGCGGAGAGACGGTCTTGACGCCCGACGGAAACAAGTATCGTTCCCGCTTGATTGGCACGGACGGTTGAACCCCACGCCTGATCTGCAAGTACTGCCGCCGATTTCCCTTTTGAGAAGAATGTCATGAGCTTGCAAACTACGACCCAACGTGCTCGGTCCGTTCAAGTCCTACTCCAAGGTTGATCGCTGGTCTCAGTCCCCTCACGCCTGTCTCGACATGCAAAGTATAGAAAGGAGACTGCTACACCGACGATGAAAGGCCGTTGCGGCCGGCAGTTGCAATGGCAGCAGCAACCGTACGCGGGTTCCCCTCTGCAAGGGTTCTATAAAGATTTCTCCACCCAATTGTGCCACGCGCCTTTTCATGTTGATCAAGCCATTTCCGGAAAGTCTTGGATTGAAGGGAATGCCGTCGTTTTCCACGCTCAGACAGGCGCGTCCGTCGAGCGCAGTGCTGCCATGCACTTTGATTTCAGTCGCCTTGCCATGGGATATCGCATTGGTAATCGACTCTTGAACGATCCGCAGCACGTTCAATGCTTGCGTAGGCGTCACTCCGGTCACTTCTGGGAGGTTTGCCGTCGACCATGCAAGCTCGACATCGATTCGGCGCAATTGCCTCTCCAGCCGTTCCCGCAAGCCGGACAGTGCAGCACGCAACTCCTTATCTTCGACATCCAACGAGTGAATCACCAACCGCAGATCGTCCAACGCTTCGCGCGCCGTCCGTTCTATCTCGATGAAGCCCGCTTTCTCTGACTGCGCGATGATGGACGCAAGGTGGCCACTCAAGCCGTCGTGCAGATCCACGATCAGCCGTTGACGCTCGTCTTGACGCGCTTGCTCGGCGGCCTTGCGCCGATCCTCGCGATGCATTTGCTCGAGTTCCGCTTCGCGTTCGACCAGCGAGCGCCGCAACCGCTCGTTTGAATCGTCGAGTCGCATCAGGCTGATACCCAGGCGTCGCATAAGAATCATCGCTATGCCGATCGCGAACAAGAATCGGTAGTACATCGACAGTGGAAGAGGCTTTTCATAGAACCCGACGAAAGCGGCGAAGTCGTCAACGACGACCAAGCTCATCAGACAGGCAGGTACCACCAGCAGACGTGCCTCGCGCGACCCTCTGATCAGTGCTGCGTGGCACACGATCACGGCACTGGCAAGCATTCCCGCGACGTTGAACGGAATGTTGAAAAACAGCACCACTTGCTGCGCCGAGAACAGACCGCTGACGGCGCATGCCAAGCTCGCCATAGGCGCACCGAAGGTGAAAAACTTCAGCCATCGCGGCGGCACTTGGCCGCCGACGATCATGGAAACGATGACCAGAGTCGCGCTGGCGGCGGATCCAAGCATGATGGCATATACGCTCGGCCCTCTGAGCTGCGTTGCCAGGTCGCCGAACAATCCCACATAAGCGAACAGCGACGATGCCAACAGCGCTGTCAGCCAGCCGAACAGCGGCTCGCCCGGACGGTACATCCATATCACGAGCACAAGCACCACCATGAGTACTTGGCCGCCGAAGATCATCGCGCGCACGTATTCGAGCAGGAACACGCTCAGCCGAAAGTATGGAGCAAGCTCCTCCGAGGTACCGACGTATAGGGGAGAAAGATATGCGCGCACGAGGCCTGTTGCCTGTACGTGAACGTCCAGTATACGCACGCCCGCGCCCAGCAGGTCTTCCGGCAAGAGAGCGAGCAAAGAAGTTCCGGACGCCATGCCGTGCATGAAGGCGCGATTGCTGCTGTCCGCAATCAATCTTCCCTCCATGTGAAGCGTGACGCGCTGACTGAGCAACGGTATGAACACGTAGAGCGGGCGCTCGAAACGCTCGATGTCGAGCATGATACGGTAGTGCACGGTGCTCCCGCGCTCCGGGCCCAAGACAGGCAAGGTCACGGGAACAGGTCCGTCCGGACGGACGTGCACAGCCTGCACGAGCGGCTTCACCTTCGGGGCTGGCAACGTCCCCCACAAAGGCCAAACGCCGATCAGCAGTATCGTCCCCCAAAGCAGCGTCCAGACAATGTTGCGTTTCATGACATGGCCCAGGAACATCCGGACGCTCAGCGCTCGGGAACATCCGCGAGGGTGCCTTTGCGGTCACCGGGGATTGCTGCGCCCGGGGCGGTATGTCGCACGCAACAGGGCACGTAGACGCTCGTCAACACGGACCGACTGAGAGCGCCTTCTTTCTTGGGAGAGAGCCCTCGAACCGCAGACTGCCGAGATGAGCACAGCAATGTGTTCCAAGCGTTGAGAGATTAGCGTGCCTTCGATCGTGGTCGATTAGAGTTCGCTCCAATATGGATCTATTCGTCGCGCTGGATGCATCGCGCATTGCTTTCAAAGTGAGAGTAATCGCGCTGGTGAATGCACTGATGCCGACGGAGAGCGAATCGAGGCAGACGTGCATCGTAAAAAGAAAGCGTCCGCGATTGGGGGCACGGACGCTGCAAGACTCCGCGGCAGGTGGGATACGGCCGCGGTGACCCATCGATTTCGTCAACGCTGAGATTGCAGAAGCATGCTGCTCAGAAGTCGACGCACTCGATAGTACTGATGATCAACTCTTGTATCGCGACCTCAAAGCGGAATTGGGTGCATTTCGGCAGTAGTTGCTCGATCAGCTGTCCCCGCCCCGTTCGGCTATCCGGCTCAGCTCTCCGACATAAAGGAGAAGAAGATGCAGGACCTCAAGTCCAAGGCCGGCAAGCGCGTGCCCTCCATCCTCGGCGAATACGGCGACGTGATCCAGAAGGCGCAGTAGTGGAAGGAGTCCTGCAGCGGCTGAGCGTCTCAAGCACCGGCTGATTCGGACTGAAGCCAGAGGGCCCATTGAACACCGGGCCGTGCCGAGCGGGCCGCATTCTCACGAATGCGGCCGTTTTTTCGGCCATGGACAAACGTCGAACTGCAGCATGACCGCATGCGCCGATCGAGGACACTCCATCTCGCCGCTCCGACCGTGTCACGAATCGTTCGCCGCAACTGAAACACCACGTTCATGGGATTTCGCCCACCGTCCCGCATTCCGACAATCGTCCCGCCCGAACAGGACCCTACGGGGCTTCCTTTTAATTCGCAGAGGTGAAAAACAATGTCCAGGAATGAGTGTAAGGCCCCGAACAGGGTCTCATATGCAGTGGTAGCGGCGATCGCGCTCGCCCCGGCGGCTGCCTTCGCCGCCGGCAGCTGCCCGGTCAACCTCGATGACGTCAAGGCAAAGATCTCCAGCTTCGCAAATCGCGCCGACAGCGAGGAATCCGGGGTCAAGAAGGACTACGAGGCGGCGACGAACAAGGACTACTCGAAGAAATTCTTCGATACGTTCGAGCAGCTCAACAAGGCAGCGAAGGACTCCACCCAGCTCGTCAACACCGCTTACAACCTCGCCGGCTACACCGCGCCGCTGCCGGAGGGCAAGATCCAGACTTCCCTGCCGCCGCAGGTCACGCTCAGCATGAGCAACGCCATGGAGCTCGCGAAGGCCGCGGCCGACGAAGACAACACGAAGCTCGACATCGCGCAGCTACGCTGCAACCAGAACGTCGAGGACGCCGCGCTCGCCGCCGCGCTCGACCAGCTCGACAGCAACACCGTCTCCAAGTTCAAGTCGGCCAAGACGAAGGCCTGCAAAGTCGTGCATGTCCTCGCCGATCTGCAGGACAAGAAACAGAAGCTCGACCAGATCCGCAAGGACGGCTATCCGCTCTTCTTCCTGCACGCGAAAGACAAAAAGGATTTCGGCGGCAAGAAGCGCACCATCCAGCTCAAGGCCGACTTGCGCATGTATCCCATCTATCCCAAGAACGTCGCCGACGGCAAGGATCAGCCCTTCCTGCTGGGCAAGCTCGAAGGGATCGATCTTTCCTATAACTCCTATTTCAAGTTCAGCGACAACAACTGGTCCACGCTCAACCTCTATCAGTACTTCATCGGCGACACCGAAAAGGATGAGCTCTGCATGCCAAAGATCAACCTGACGGGCAGTGTGAAAGTCGCCACCTGCGTCAGAGTGGTCGACAGGGACCCGAACTGGAACTGGATCAAGGTCAAGGTCCGCGCGAAATACTGGTACAACGACGCGTCGAGCGCAGTGAGCCTGGGCGAGAGGAAAGTCCCCGCGCCGTTCGGCTACCTGGCGCAGCTCTCCGACATGAAGGAGAAGAAGATGCAGGACCTCAAGTCCAAGGCCGTCAAGCGCGTGTCCTCCATGCTCGGCGAGTACGGCGACATGATCCAGAAGGCGCAGCAATGGAAAGAGTCCTGCAGTGGCTGATCGATTCGAGCGCCGGCTGATTCGGACTGAAGCCAGATGGCCCATTGACTACCGGGCCGTACTGAACGGGCCGCACTCTCACGAATGCGGCCCGTTCTTTTCTTGATCATGCGCGTGCGCCCAACGACGATCTTCAACGTGACCGTATGTGCCGAGCGAGGACACCCACCCTGTAGAGCTGGCTGGCGCTGGACCCCTTCACTCATTCATCCAAGAGCCGCGGAACGGATGCTTCAGCCTCCGTTCGCTCAGCTCGATCCAAGACGAATCAATCCTCTGCGCGTGGCTTCGAAAACCGCCTCGGAGCGGTTATTAGCTGCCAGCTTACGGTAAATGTTCTTGATATATCCCGGTACCGTATTGCGCGAAATGCTCAGGCGCTCGGCCAATTCAGCGTATGTGTAACCTTTCGCAATACCCCACAAGATCTCCGTTTCACGCGGCGTGAGCAGCGGTTCGTCGCTGGGCACCGAAGGACGCGCATTGATGCGCCTGATCAGAATGCGCGCGATCGAAGAGGAAATCGGAGAGCACCCGGCACGCAACTGCTGAATGACGTCGATCAGCTCTATCGAACCGGCATCCTTGAGTAAGTAACCCACCGCTCCAGCTTCGATGGCATCGATAACCGTTTCCTCGTCGGCAAGCACCGAGATCACCATCGAATCCGCTTCAGGATTGATCTGGTGCAACAGGCGGATCGCTTCGACGCCATGGCCGTCCGGCAACCGCAGATCCGTCATCAGTAAGTCGATTGTCTGCGTCTGCAACACGTGCCGGGCGTCGGCCAGACATGCGCAGGCTCCCACGAGCTCGGCGCCGGGCCAAGCGCGAAGGATCTCTGCGAACCGCTCGCGCAGATTAGCATCATCCTCCAACAGCAGCACTCGTATCGGAGCGCTATCTTTACCGGATCCATCGATATTCTTTCGCACTTTCACAGCTCTGTGATTCCCGATCAGTGATTTGATCGCCGCTGTCGGTACGGTCTCGTTGGGACGCTACAAAGAGTAAGCGAGAGAGGCGGTGTCCGCCATAGCCGTGCGATTCAGGCTTACCGCGGGCAAGCGCACTTCCGCCGTTTCGCCCGCATGCGTGATTCATCTTGGGTACGTGGTCTTTTCTCGGATCGCGCGGACAACCGAACTGACCCCATTCGGGATGCAAGGTCTGATTGAAGTAAACCCGATGCATATTGAAACCGACACCCATGAATATGGGGTATGGATCGGCGTACTCGTGTGGAAGTGTTCGACAACGTGAGGGGCTGCGTGCGCGTTGAGAGCTGCGCCCTTGGCGCGCTGCACGCATGAGCAGCGCAGGAACGCAGCCTCAGCTCAAGTTGAGAACGATCGGAAAAACTCGCGAATGCAAAGACTCTTGCAGCGATTGAAAGGGATCGCACTGCTGAGCGTAGCCGCGCTAGCAGGCTGCAGTGGAACCCCGCGGTACGAGAAACCCTTGGAGGCGACCCAGAACCTCGGATACGACTGGCGCAGCCACTTTCGATACGGATTGGAAATGCTGCAATCGGGCAGGCTCGATCAGCACAAGACCGTGTTCGCGCGGGCTGCGTTCTCGAGCGCGGCCCGGTTTGCGCAGGATCACGCACCCTCGTACGCCGGCCTGGGCCTTGCCGAGCTGAATCTCGGCAACTTCTCGGAGGCGCAGATCGCATTCATGAACGCTGCGCTGATCGAGGATCGCAGCATGTACTGGGCGCTGTCTGCGATCGCCGCCCTGCGCGGCGGCGCCGAAGTCGTATCGCGCACTTTGTTCGACGCGATGCAAGCCGCGGCGATTCAGGACGATGACCCGGCGACCCGATTCGTACGCGCCGTTTACTCGCCCCAGGACCGCACGTATTCCGCGCCGCTGAGCAGGATCCTCCATGCTCTCGGCGACGATGGCGTGGATGAGAACCTGGTCTGCACACCCGACAATCGCCTCGAAGAGGCGGTGTGCCGCAACCTGAACATCACGTTCAGCGTGTACTTCGTGCGGCGCTATGCCTCCGACGCCACGACGCGCGGCTCCGGCTTCTTCAACGATCTCGTCTTTCGACTCGGCGCGGCCGACGGCGATAACTTCTACCGATATGAAAAAATCCGGGAACGCGCGAGCGAATTCGACGGCGACGACGAAAGCGTACTAGACAATCTGATGCGCACCCGGCAACTGCTGCTGCAGCCGCATTTGTCGATCCCCGACATCGAGTACGCCATGCGCTTCATGCCGATCAACATGCGCAGCAGCGTGTACCTGAACGCGGCGCCCACGGTGATCTCCACCGTCGGCGAATCGTCCGAGATCCGCGACGGCGCGGATTTGACCATCATGCTGTCCGGCGGCGTTTACGGCGACGCGTCCGAGCACACGGCCCAAACCGGCACGTCCCTGAGCGTCGAACCCGAGCTGGCCACGCCGGAATACGTCAGGCTGAAGCTCGAGTTCGAGTTGAGCTCGGTCTCCACGCTCGAGCCGGGCGTGAACGCCCAGGTGCTGAACGTCTCGACGAACAAGTACACGATCACGGGACATTTCCCGTACGGCAGGCCGGTGGTGTTGGGCAAGCTTTCCAACGGCACTCAGAAATACGACGAGGGCGGGCAAACAGGCCTGAAACGTACACCGGGCATCGGCGGGGCATTCGGCTCTTCGAGGGAAGAGGTCTCGACGTCCGAAACCCTGGTGCTCGGCGTCTTGTCGGAGCCCGCGGCCTTCCGCGGTTCGCAAGAGAAACGTGTATTGGAAGCCATGCGCACGATGGGTGTGACGACGCCGGAGTACCCTACGATCGAGCGCCGTAAGATCTTGCATCGAGCACCCGATGTCTCCGCTCTGGTTCTGGATTTCCTCAACCGAGAGGGGCACGCGGAATAGTACCGTAAAATGCCGCACCTTCAGTTGAAGCCGGCAATAAACTTCCAGCAGCCGCTTTGATGAGGTAAAGCCTGCGCCGGATGCGCGGCTTGTCCTGCATGAAATATTTCTGACCCTTCAGCTGAAAGACATGACGGCTTTTTTCCTATTTTCGCACTAGAGCGTAACTTCCCCTCTAGCAATGCAGATCTAGCTCGAGGACCTAGGCTCGCGACTAATTGACGTATCCGCGAACAGCCGAAGCAATCGCCTACCCCATCCAGCCTGGAATGTCGTACACAGCGTGCAGGAAACGTCGAGTAGGCAGGAAGAATACGTCGCAGTAGTTTATTCGACAGGAGGCATACGACTCGACCGATCGAGTTTGGGCAATTGAGGCCGACGAGAAATGGAGCAGGATTTAGTCCGCCGCAGGACCACTTCGAAAGGAGTCACGACGGATCACGAGACAAGACGAAGAAGATTAGTAAACGGCTCAGCTCGTAGAATCCTGCAGCAGCTCAAATCGCTGCAACGCATACTTGAAAGTGAGTCTACAGACACGGCCGGGACGCTCGGGCAAGTCTTGTGCACGCTCGCACGAATGTCACGAGAGTGCGGACTCACGACCTACTGCTCCATTGCTTTGCACGTCCTCGAGCAGCTCTCCTCCGCGCGTCAGACATCCTATCTTTCTCTGAGCACGAAAAACCTGCTCGTCAAATGGACGGCCTTGTCGCACGCATACTTGCGGACCCCGACTGATGCCCTGGTTGCCATGGCACTGATCGAGCATATGGGTAATCTTCAATGGGAACGACCAGTATGCCGAACGCAAAGAGATGCTCTACTCCAAGGCTTGGTGGCCGACGCAATCTGCTTGGCTTCGGGTTGCTAGCGATTCTCAGGTCTCTCGAAGCGAAGCAGCGCGGCACAAGGAAGCCATCGAAGAGCTGCAAAGCATCGTCTCGTATCCCGGCGACGCACCGAGTGCGCACCTACAAAACTCCATGGTCGTGTGAAAGTAGGATCTAGCTACTAATCAGCTTCAATCGTGCGGTCCTCGGGCCAAGGCTGCTCATCGTGGATGAGCTTGGCTACCAACCGTTCGGCCGAGACGAGGCGAACTTGTTCTTCAACGTCGTCACCAAGCGCTACGAGCGCGCCAGCATGATCCTCACCAGCAACTTGCCATTCACCCAATGGGCAACTGCACTGGCCGACGATCAGACACTCACTGCCGCGCTGCTCGATCGGCTGCTGCACCACGCGCACATCGTGCAGATCGCCGCCGAGAACTATCGGCTGAAAGACAAGCGTAAGGCAGGATCGATCAAGGCAACGAAGAATCAGTGACAGGCCTTGGGGTGGGCCAATTTTACTTCGGCGTTTTCCGGCAAGGGTGGGTCAAAATTCAATCGGCGTTGACACTCGAACGTCATAACCAATTTGACCAGCTCGTTGCTTTGCTGCGCCAACGTGCGTTGGAACCGCTGCGCCTCAGCTTCGTCCAGTCGACGATCGCGCCACTGACTGCCTCCCGGTAGCTCGACACCTGCGATCGGGTTCTTGAGATAGGGCATCCCCATGCCTTTCTCGCTTTCTTGAACACCGCACTGATCAGCATGAGATCGAGGCGAATGGTATTTGATGACTTACTTTCGCTCTGCCTCTCCATCTTGAATTCACTGAAGTGCGCTGCCGTTGAGAGCTTCAAGGAGGCGAGAGGGCGCTTCTGCCAAGCCCGAATACGCCAAAGCTCCTGCTCCGCGCCCTTTTTCATCGGCGTCACTTCGTTTGCGTACCGCTCAAGCGCTTAAGACAACGTCATCTCGGACGCCAAATTCGGACACGTGTCTTCTCCAGCTAAGAGCTGACTCTCGATTCGAGCAGCCCACTGCTCGGCTTCCGCCTTTGTATCGAACGAGCGAGTTTTCGGTGTGAAGCCTTTGATTCGAACGCGCGCACGCCAGACATCGCCACGCTTATCGATTGATGCCATCTCGGTCTCCAGAAGTTGAAGTGGAGACCCGTCTAGGAATCAAGGTTTAGCTGGCAGCTTGGACACGTGCGAAGGTCGTGGTCCAAAACTGGTCCAAATGCAACGGCGTAGTCCGCGCGCAGCCTTTCAAGTCATTGAATTTGAAAGGGATATGGTGGCCAGGGGCGGAATCGAACCACCGACACGCGGATTTTCAGTCCGCTGCTCTACCAACTGAGCTACCTGGCCATGCAGGGCGACCGGCTACTGGGCCAACTGGGAGCTGGCCAGAACAGGCGACAGCGGGAACCAGAAAGGAACCAGAAGGCCGCGTATTAAAACGGCGGACTCGCCGGGCGTCAAGGAAAAGCACAAGGTGGCCCGGGGCACGGGCCGGGAGGACCGGCGCGAGACCTGAGGGATAGCGCAAAGCCCCGGTCACCGCCTCCTAACTCATTGATTTTAAAAGACCTCTGGAACACGGCGACGTGCGCACGCTCTCGATGCCGCAGCGGGGGCAACTTTTCCAGGCGCCGCTGCGTTCGGGTCCAGTCGGCGCCCTTGGCGGGCGCTCTCTTAGTTAGTAAGGAGCACAGGATGGCAGCCGTCGAAGCAGCCGCCCAGGTCACGCCCTCCGCCGAGTCGCTGTCTTCCCGCTTCCATCGCATCCGCACGCTGACGATCCAGCTTTGCGCCGCGCTCGAACCGGAAGACTGTGTGGTGCAGAGCATGCCCGAGGCGAGCCCCGCGAAATGGCACCTCGCGCACACCACGTGGTTCTTCGAGCAGTTCATCCTGCGCCCGTTCGTGCCGGGATACCGTCCGTTCCATCCGCGCTACGACTATCTCTTCAACTCCTACTATG
>Ga0207874_1003191_pt1 | contig 13986 bp, 19 predicted proteins | sample HigsolmetaAR201D_FD_184833 | JGI IMG/M metagenome (GOLD analysis project Ga0207874, IMG submission 184833) | Ionic liquid and high solid enriched microbial communities from the Joint BioEnergy Institute, USA - AR20-1-D (SPAdes) (version 2) ...
CTCAACGAGGGCCGCGCCGTCGCGTTCGCCGCCGCGGAGAGCAGCATGAGGATCGCCGCGAGCGCCAGCGCAACTGCCACCGCGAGCGCCGCCAGTATCGATCGCGGCTGCTCGCGGATCGGACGGCGGAGGGCGCTGCGCAGGCGACTCATGCCTCGACCGCCTCGCGCGCAGGCGAACCGGCGGCGAGTTCGCGCAGCGCGCGGTCGCGGAACCACGGTCGTAGCGCCAGGCGCGCGGGCGGCAGGTTGCCGTAGATGAGCACGCCCGAGCCGCTCTCGGCTTGGCGCAGGAGATGCGGCGGCGCGAGCGAGCGGAAGGTCGTCGACTCGGTGGTCGAGGCGTGCCCTTCCTGGCCGGCGGTCGCCGAAACCTGCCGGATCTCCTCGTCGCCGAGCACCCGCGAGACGTACTCGAGCGTCTCGGGATCAGAGGTGCCCGCGCCGACGATCTTAGCCCGGTGGTTGTTGAGGATGGTCAGCGCCCGCTCGCCCCAGCGCTCGCGCATCTGCGCGAGGTCCTGAAAGACGGAAAGCAGCTGGATGCCCTGGCCGGCGGCGGTGGACGCCAGCGTGTCGAGGTCGCGGATCGGGGCGATGTTGGCCGCCTCGTCGAGCACGACGAGCAGCGGCGGGTCGAGCGGCCGGCCCGTCATGGAGGCTCGTTCGTAGACCGCGGCGAGGATCTGCTGGACGAGGGTGGCGAACAGCGGGCGCAGGCGCTGCTGCTCGTGCGCCGGTGCGCACAGGTACACGGTGTGGCTGCCGCCGTCGAGCAGGCGGTCGGGCGTCAGCTCGGCGAGGTCGGCGGAGGCCAGGACCCCCGGGTCGGCGTAGGCGGCGAGCACGAGCGCTACCGGGGTGCTGGCGTGAGTGAGATCAATCGGCGCGTTCGCGCGACTCTCGCCAGGCATCGCTGCCGTCGTGGAACGCGATCGCGGCGATGAGCAGCGCGACGACCGGGTCGGCCACCACAGTCCGAAGTCCGAAGACGGCGTTGAGGCCGAGGCCCACGAGCAGGCTGATCGACAGGTAGTTCGACAGCCAGGTCTCGGCCGACTGGCCAGCGAGCACCTCGTTTTCCAGGGCGTGCCCGGTCCGGCGCTGAGCGATCGCCACGGGAACCATGACCGTCAACGCGACGGCGTTGAGGACGATGCCGACCAGCGACTCACTCGCCTTGTCGGCTGTCGCGAGGTCCCGAACAGCCTCGAAGGCCACGTAGCCGCCGAGCACGACGAAGCTCAGAGCGATCAATCGCAGCGCGCTGCGCATGCGGGCGTGGGCGCCGCCGCGCAGCTGCCAGATGACGACGCTGGCCGCGAACAGCTCGATACCGGAATCGATGCCGAAGCCGAGGAGCGCGATGGATCCGGCGGCCAGACCGGCCGTGATCGCCACCGTGCCCTCCACGACGTCCCAGACGACGATGAACCACGCGAGCCGCAGGCCGCGGCGGCGCAGCTGCTCGACTCGTCCGCGCCGTTGAGGTGACTCAGCTGCGCGCGCGACTGCGACACGCGGTCAGGCGCGCGCGGGCGCCATCTCAGCAGGTCGCTTGGCCGCACGCACGCCGTTGGCGACGGCGAGCAGCTCAGAGACCTCATGCACGACGACGGCGACGACGACCGTCAGCAGGCCGAAGACGGCGCTGGGGACGAGCACGGCGAGCAGCACGATGCTGAACAGCAGGTTCTGCCGAGAGATGCCGGTCGCGCGGCGGCCGAGCCGCAGCGCGACGGCGACCTTGGTGATGTCGTCGGCCATCAGCGCGACGTCGGCGGCCTCGATGGCGGCGTCGGTGCCGCCGGTGCCCATCGCGATGCCGAGGTCGGCGGTCGCGAGCGCGGGCGCGTCGTTGATGCCGTCGCCGACCATCGCGACCGACCCGAACCGCTCGTGCAGCTGCTTGACCTGCGCGACCTTGTCTTCGGGCTTGAGCTCGGCGAACACCTCGTCCAGGCCGAGCTGGTCGGCGATGGCGCGGGCGGTGCGCTGGTTGTCGCCGGTGAGCATGGAGACGTGCTTGACGCCGAGGCGGCGCAGCTGGGCGACCGCCTCCCGGGCCTCCTGGCGCGGTTCGTCGCGCAGCGCCAGCAGTGCGAGCAGCTCATCGCCGGCGCCGACGAACACGACGGTCTTGCCCTCGTCCTGCAGGCGCTCGACCTCGGGCGGCAGCGTCGCGGCGGCGACGCGCTGCGCGACCAGCTGCGGACTGCCCACCCACACCTGGCGGCCGTCGACGCGGGCGCTGGCGCCGTGGCCGACGAGCGCCTCGAAGTCGTCGGCGGCCCCCGGCTCGATGCCGCGCTCGCGCGTGTAGGTGACGACCGCCTGCGCGAGCGGGTGCTCGGAGCGGGCCTCGACCGCGGCGGCGAGCTGCAGTGCCTGCTGCTCGTCGTAGCCGTTGAGCGTGACGAGGTCGGTGACCTCGGGCTGCCCCTTGGTCAGCGTGCCGGTCTTGTCGAACGCGACGGCCTGGACGCGGCCGAGCGCTTCGAGCTGCAGCCCGCCCTTGACGAGGATGCCCTCGCGGCCGGCGCGAGTGATGGCGGCCGCCACCGCGACCGGCACCGACATCACCAGCGCGCACGGCGCGCCCGCGACGAGCACGGTCACGCCGCGCAGCGCCCACTCGGTCCAGTCGCCATCCACCAGCCCACCGACGACCGCGACCAGCACAGCCGCGGCGAGGACGGCGGGGCTGTAGCGGGTGGCGAAGCGGTCGACGAACCGCTGCGCGCGTGACTTGTGCCCCTGGGCCTCCTCGACCATGTGGACGATGCGCTGCAGTGTGTTGTCCGCGTACGCACGCGTGACCTCGACCTCGACGCCACGGGCGCCGTTGACCGTGCCCGCGAACACCTGCTGGCCGGGCCCCTTCTCGACCGGGACCGACTCGCCGGTGACCGGCGCCTCGTTGAACGTGGACTGCCCGGCGCGGATGACGCCGTCGGTCGGCAGCGCCTCGCCAGGACGCACGGTGAAGATGTCGCCAAGCCGCAGCTCCTCTGCGGGAACCTCCTCCTCACGGCCGTCGACGAGCCGGCGCGCCTGCTTAGGCGCGAGGTCGAGCAGGTCGCGGATCGCCGAGCGCGTGCGGGCGAACGTCAGCTCCTCGATCGACTCGGCCAGCGCATACAGGACGACCAGCGCGGCGGCCTCTTCGAACAGGCCGAACACCAGCGCGCCGGCGGCGGCGAGCAGCATGAGCACCTCGATGCCGATCTCGCGCTCCTCGACGAGCTCCTCAAAGCCCTCCTGCGCGAAGTACCAGGCGCCCACCGGGATCGCGAGCAGGAACGCGGAGGTCGCGACCGCCTCGGGCGCGTCCAGCAGCTCGAGCAGCAGGCCCGCGCCGACGAGCAGGGCGGCAAGCAGCGCGTTGCGCAGCGGCCCGAACTTGTAGGTCGCCTCGCGCCAGCTCAGGCCGTGCGCGGCCTCGACATCGTCGTCGTCGCTCATGCGCGCGACGGTGCCTCGCCGCGGGCGTCGAGCGCCGCGGTCGGCATCACGGTGTCGAGCATCTCGAGGCCGCGCTCGGTGAGCGCGTAGAGGGCCATCCGGCGGTCCTTGCGCGAGCGAGCGAGCCCGGCGCTGCGCAGTTGGCGCAGGTGGTGCGAGACGATCTTGTCCTGACGGCCCATGACGAACGCGAGGTCGCAGACGCAGCATTCGTCGCCGGCGTCGCGCAGCGCGATGGCCAGCGCGAGCCGCGTCGGGTCCGACAGCGCCTTCGCCGCGTCGGCGGCGCGCTCGAGCGTCTCGAGCGGGGGGAGCCCGCGCCGCAGCGACTCCGCCTTCTCGGCGTCCAGGCACAGCAGCTCGCAGGTGTCGTGTGCTTCCACGGCGCATATTCTAACGATCTTGAGATCATCATCGGACCATGAGCGCGCCGCGCGTTCGGCGCTCGGTCTAGCCGCTGCCGTGGCGAGCGCGGTTGCCGCCGTCGACGTGGGCACGAAGTGGCTGGTCGAGCGCCGCCTCGACGAGCCGGTCGCGCTGGTGGCCGGTCTGCGGCTCGACCTCGGCTACAACTCCGGCATCGCGTTCGGCGCGTTGACCGGCCTGCCGCCGTGGCTGCTCATGATCGGCGTCGGAGGCATGGTCATCGGCCTCGTCGTCGCCTCATGGCGGCGACGGCTGTCGCTGCCGTGGGCGTCCGTGGGGCTGCTGCTCGGCGGTGCCCTGGGGAACCTCGTGGACCGCATCGACGACGGGCGCGTGACCGACTTCATCGACCCACCCCGTTGGCCGGCGTTCAATCTCGCCGACACCGCCATCACTGGCGCTGTTCTCGTGCTCCTCTGGCGTGCGTCGAAGGATGAACGCCGTCGCGCAGCAACGTCCGGCAGCCGGATCGGTGAGTCATGAGGTCGCCGACGCGACTCATACGATGACGCGGTGGTCGCGGCGGACTGGTTCGAGTGGAAGGGCGAGGTCTCCGAGTACGCCGCGGCGCTGGCGTCGGTGACGCCGTCGCGACACCTCGCGGTCGATGGAGTCGACTTCGTCGTTCCGACGCGCGCTGACTATGAGCGGGCACTGCGCGAAGCCGGCGTCCTCGGCGACGGCGAGGAGTGGGCGCAGCGGCCGGGCCTCGTGGCGGCGGTGCAGGCGCATTGGCACGCCGACGGGCACGATCCGTGTGTGTTCGCGCAGCACATGAGCGCGCGGCGAGACGCGCACGGGTGGGAGACGTTCGTGCTGGTCGACCACGGCTCGGTGTCGGGAGATGCGGACGCGCTGGACGCGCTGTGCGCGCAGCGCCTGTCGGCGCCGGAGGCCGAGGTGGTGAGCGTGCTGGTCCCGCACGGCGAGAGCCCGGCGTATCTCGCCGGGGTGCTGGCACGGCTGGCGGCGCTCGATGCGTGGGAGGTCTGCGACGAGGGTTGCGAGGACGATCCCGAGCTGGGTCGGCTGGTGCGGCTGGGCCTGAGGGTGACGGTCGAGTTCGGCTACAGCTCCGAGGTCCTGGGGTTCGGGCCGTACGCGGGTCTGGCCTACAGCCGGCAGGCCCCGTTCACCGAGGTGGCGATCCGCGCCAAGCCGCCGCGTAAGCCGCCCCGCGACAAGCGCGCGTTCATGGCGCACGTCGACATCTTCCCGCCGCTGGACAACCCGGACATGAAGGAGTGGTGGGATCGGACGGAGGAGAACCGCCGCCGGCGGCTCGGCGCGGGGCACGATGCGCGCGGCAAGGCGCGGGTAGTGTTCGCGCTACCCGAGCAGGACTGGAGGAGGGAGACGGTGTGACCGGACAGCGGATCCGCTTCAACCGCTCGATGTTCAGCGCGCCGCTCGAGCCGGATGTCGACGCGCTGATCGTCCAGCTCGCGGCCGAGGACATCGAGCTGGTGATCGACGTGCGTTCGAGCCCCCAGGCTGCGCAGCGGCTCGAGGCGCTGTGCGAGCAGGCGGCGATGTACTTCGTCGTCCGCCCCGAGCTCGGCGAGGAGGCGCCGGAGGACCTCGTGGGCTGGGCGGCGGGACTGGCCCTGCGCCACCGCGCCTGTGTGGTCGCCGATGCCGACGAGCCGCGGCGGCGGGCGGCCGACCGGATGGCGCAGGCGGGCGGCATGCGGAGCATCGACCTCGCCACCTCGCCGGCACCGGTGACGCACGGTCTCGTGCACTGATCCGGACGGCGAGGATGCCGCCCGAGCAGGGCGAACAGGGCCGCATGCGCGTCAGCGCCGTGTTCATCAAACCCGAGCGCGGCGAGCCGATGCGCGCGGTCGCGCGAGCGGAGGCCGGAACCCACGGGCTCGTGGGCGATTGCCACGCCCATCCACTCGGGCCGCGGCAGGTGCTCGTCGTGCGCCAGGAGGATCTCGACGACCTCGGCCTGGAGGTCTGGCAGGTGCGGGCGAACGTCGCGATCGCCGGTGCCGCCGCCGAGACGCTGCGCTCCGGAACGGTGCTGCGCATCGGCGAGTCGGTGGCGGTGCGGATCACGCACGAGTGCGAGGTCTGCCGCGTCCTGCGCCGCTACGTCGCAGGGGACCGGTTCGCGTCGCTGCCCGGGCGGCGAGGCTGGCTCGGGGTGTTCGTGCACGGCGGCGCGATCGTCCTCGGCGATCCGGTCCGAGCGCACGCCGACCAGTACCCCGCCGTGCCGGACCGGATCTATGACCGCCTCGCCTGGGTCGTCGCACGCATCCCGGCCGGCAAGGTCGTGACCTACGACGCGCTGCTCGCGCTGGTCGGCGCGTCGCGGCCCTACTTCCGCGTGCTGCCGATCTACCTGCGCCGCACGCAGGCGGCCGGGCTTCCGGTGCACCGGGTGCTCACCACCGCGAGTGCCCCGACCGGCGTGGTGGCCGGGCAGCTCGAGGCGCTGGCGGCCGAAGGCGTCGATGATCTCGGCGGCCACCGGTGGGACGCGCGGGAGCTGTATCTCGAGCCTGACGGCTGAGTCGCGGTCCGGCGGACATCGGCGCCTGGACTTCGGCGCTGGTCGCGTTCATGCACGCCAACCGCTGCCCGCGTCAGCCTCAGGGCGTGCAGAAGTCCCCACCACAGCCGCCGACGAGCGAACGGACCCGACCTCGGCCGGTCACCCGGTTGCAGCGGCTCGTGCGTCGCGGCGTAAAGGGCACGCGCGCCGCGGTGGTGGCGGTCGCACTGGCGGTCTTGGCCGCCGTGATCGGCGTGATCGTCAACGAGCGCCGGCAGGAGGCTCGGGACCGCGCTGAGCCGTTTGCGATCCGGCTCGAGCAGGATCTCGGGGTCATCGCGGCCGAGCAACCGTACAACTGGACGGCTTACGACTTCGTCATCGATCGCCCAGTGTCGCGGCTTCCGGGGCCGCCCGGCGAGTTCTGCCGAACGTGGTGGTCGTGGGGCCGCGGGCTCGGCGGGGTCGATGCTAAGAGCACCCGACTGCGGGCGTACCTGACCGGCCGCTCAAGCGTGCCGGTGGTGCTGGACGAGGTCAAGGTGCACGTCGAGCGGCGTGCGCCGCTGAAGGGTCTGCATCCGACGTGCGACGCCGGGGGCGCCGCCGTCAACCCGCGGCATGTCGCCGTCGACCTCGACCGCGGAACGGCACGCCTGGTCCGCGGCGACGCCGACGAACCGTTCATGTTCAAGCTCGCGCCGGGCGACGTCGAGGTCTTCGACATCGTCGCGCGCGCTGAGAAGTGCGACTGCCGCTGGTGGCTTGAGCTCGGGTTCGTGCACGGCGGCGAACGCCGGTCGGCCCGCTTGGGCGATCCCGGCGCACCGTTCAGGACGACGTCCGTGCGGCGGGCGACCGCGGTGCGGTGGACGGGCGGGCGCTGGGCGCGGGGTCGTGGTCGCGCCAGGTAGGCGGCTCTCGTCTCTCGGCGGGTCGAGCTACCGGTCGTGCAAGCGCCGGTAGGCGTCGGAGAGGTCCACGGTTTCGACGTGTGGGTCCTGACGCAGCGCACGCGTCAGACGGATGAAGCGTGCGTTGCGGTACTGCTCGATCGCGAAGCGCTCCTCGACGACCGCGCGTGGGATGTGCAGACCTTCGGTCACGCGGAAGGTCTCGTCGAAGACGACGACCACCACGGCGTCGTAGTTGGAGTCGCGGATCGGGCTCAGGCTACGTCCGGCCTTCCCGTTGCCGGTCACGCGAATGCCTTTGACCTGGATGCGTTCGCCGCTGGGCGTCTTGACGTCCCAGCCCGCTTGGCTGAAGCCGCCGCGCTCGCCACCGTAGTGGGCGGCGACGATGACCTCGGCGATGTCGCCGACCGGGTTGTTGTTGGTGCGCAGAACGTCGCGGGCCTGGAGCTCGCGCATGACTGCGGCCCAGTCCTGCAGAAGCTGGCCGGTGGTGCGGTGGCTGGGGTCGTAGGTCACTTGGCGGCCGGCTGGCGTCCGGTGGTCATCTCGCGCAGGCGCGGGAGCACGATCGCCTCGGCGCGCGCCTGGCTGGCGACGTCAGGTCGCAGCGCCCCGTACAGGCCGTCGAGAAAGCGCGGATGGGCGAGCAGGCGCTCGAGCTCAGATGCGATGTAGGCCCGCGCGTCGGCGTTGCTGTCTGAGACCTCGGCGACGAGCTCCTCGCGACCGTCGACGAGGGCGATGATGTCGCCGAAGTCGCGGCTGGCGAGGAAGTCGTCACGGCCTCGGCCCTTGAATGCCTCGAGCTTGGTGGCGAGCAGGTAGGGCGGCGAGACGGCGCGGATCTTCGCGCCCGACGGCAACGTGCGGCTGATGGCGTGCGGCAGGGCGGCTGCCTGCCAGCGGTTGGCGAAGCCGAGGATCGCCGGGTCGGCGGGCATCGCGTCGAGGATGAGCCCCGTGGGCGGGTGGCGCCAGCGGCAGATGATCCTGTCCTGCTGGTCTTCTGCAAAGGCGTGCGCGCGCAGGCGCGCCTCGAACGCGTGGAACTCCGAGCGCGTCGTGACCTCGACGACGACGTCGACGTCCTTGGTCGGCCGCACCGGGGGCGCGCCGGGGTCGGTGATCCACAGGGTCACTGTCGCGCCGCCGACGAAGACGACCTCGTCGACGAGCTCGCCGAGCGTCGCGGCGGCGAGCTCGAGCAGCTCGACGCTCATGCGGCGGCTGCGGTGTCGGCGAGGCGACGGCTGAGCAGCTCGGCGGCAAGGGCGCGCACGCGCGCGTCGCCCATCCGCAGCGCGTCGACCAGCGCGAGGCGCTCACCGAGCGCCGGGTCGCGCCGCGCGATCTCGGGCGCCGCGGCGTGCAGCGGCGCCAGCGCGATGCCCCGTTGGCGGCCGTTCGGGTCGGGCCAGACCGGCGGCAGGTCACTCGGCGGCGCGAGCTCGCCGGCCAGCGGCTCGGCCGCCCAGGCCGTCGGCACGCCGCGCGTCTCCCCGCCGAGCTTGGGCGGGAACAGGTACTTGACCGCATGGACCAGGAACTCCTCGGCCTGGGTGATGTTCGCGCGACGGCGATCGAGGTCGTACAGGCCGGCGGCGGCGAGGCGCTGCAGCGAGCGGTGGATGCCCGCGCGCGCGAGCCCCATCTCGGCTTCGAGCGAGCGCACCGTCCAGTCGCCCGGCTGGCCAGCGAGCTTGAGCAGCACGACGACATCCTGGCCGTTGAGCACCACAGCAGAGTACTACTTTGTCTCGCGTCTTGAGACGTGAGACAGCGACATGTGCGTCGTCTGGCCGCGAGGCGATCGAGGCTGGAGCGTTCAACCTGGCGCTGGCTGGGGGACTTGGACGACGGGCCTGTGCATTTCGTGCGGTGTTGCCCGTCGGCGGCTACGTCGTCGATCGCTGGCTGGCACGACGCCCGCTCGGCGCCACCGGCTGATCGGGCCACGGCTCGAGGTCGGGCAGCGCGCGGGCGAGCGGCATCCCGCTCGCCTTCGCGGCGCGCCGGCGCCACGTCGCCTCGCGCGCCTTGAGCTGCGCCCAGCGGCCGTCGCGGTCGACCAGCACGCGCCCCTGCTCGAGGGCGTCGGCCATCAGCGCGGGCGCCTGCTCTGCGTCCTGCAGGCGCACGACCTGAACGTTCCGGGCAAGCCGGCGTTCCAGGCGTCCGGTCAGCGCCGCCACCCGGGTGGCCGCGGGGTCGGTCAAGGCGACGAGAAGGTCGACGTCGGAGCGCTCGGCCGCTCGGCCCGTGGCTTGCGAGCCGAAGAGCAGGGCGAGCCTGACGTTCGGCTCGGTGCGCAGCGCGTCGCGCAGCGCGCGCAGCAGCGGCCAGTGCCGGCGCAGGTAGGCCTCTTCGCGCAGCGAGGTCTCGTAGCGCCGCGCGCTCGTGCGCCGGCCATGCACGAGACCGTCGGCGGCGGCGCGGCGCAGGGTGCGCTCCGGCACGTCGAGGTGGCGGGCGAGGGTGCGCAGGGAGTCAGGAGGCATCGTCGGGCCTGGTGACCTTGGCGTGCGCCGTGTGGCCGATCGCAGGCGATCGTATGGCCGATCGCGTGCTCGCTGCTCAGACGCGTACGACGTCGACGGCCAGCGCGTCGAAGTCGTCGTCCTGGGTGTACACCGGAACGTCGTGTGCGCGCGCGGTCGCTGCGATCCACGTGTCCTGGACCTTCGCCCGGCGCCCCGCGCGGCGCGCCGCGGCGACGAGCGCGGCGAACGCCGACGCGACGTCCTCGTCGACCGGCAGGGCGACGTAGGTGGTCTGGACAGCGCGGAGGGTGCGGATGCGGCCGGCGCGGACGGTCTCGTCTGCGGCCAGGTGCACGCCGAGCTCGAGCTCGGACAGCGTGACGACGGAGACCGCGGCCTCGTCGGGCAGCCGGTCGACGGCCAGCGCACGGCCCTGTTCGCCGGCGATGAACACCGACGTGTCGAGCAGCCCCCTCACAGCTCGTCGACGGTGTCCGGCAGCGCCTCGGCGATCTCGGCGCGCAGGCCCGCGTCGGTCTGGACGAGCGCGTCGAATGCGCGCTGGCGCGGCACCCACACCGTGCGGGAGGCGAGCGGGACCAGCTCGGCCACCGGTCGCCGGTCGACCGTCACGCGCAGCCGCTCGCCCGACTCGACGCGGCGAAGCACCTCGGCGGTCCGGTTGCGCAGCTCGCGGACGGAGACCTCGTGCGACACGCCGCGACTGTAGCACATGAGCTACACGCCGACGGCGGACCGCCGCGCTAGGCCGACGCCGCCTTGTTCGCCGCCTTGCGCTTCTTGGCGCGGAACGCCGCCGAGAGCAGCCGCGCGTCGCCGGCGCGGCTGCGGTGGTGCATGTACTTCATCGTCGTGTCGATGTCGGCGTGGCCCATCCACGCCTGGACCTGGACGATGGTGGCCTGGTTGATCGCGATCGAGCCGAAGGTGTGGCGCAGATCGTGGAAGCGCAGCGGCCGCAGTTCGGCGCGCTCGAGCGCCTTCTTGTAGCGGCGGCGCAGCGCGGAGCCGTCGAGGAACTCGCCGCGCTCGCCGGGGAAGACCAGGTCGGCGCGGTAGTGCGGCACGCGCCGCCGGTGGGCGTCCAGTTCGTCGCGCACCTGCTCGGCCATCGGCACCGTCCGGCTGAGGCCGGACTTGGGCGCGGTGAGCGTGCCGAGCGAGTAGGAGCCGTAGACGTGCAGGGCCTCGGTGTCGAAGTCGACGTCGCCCCAGCGCAGCGCGATCAGCTCGCCCATGCGCAGTCCGGTGAACGCCGCGGTCAGGAAGATCGCATGGTCCTGTGGTGAGGCGGCCGCGTCGGCGAGCGCCTGCACCTCGTCTGGCGAGAAGAAGTCGTACTGGTTGGGGTCGTAGCGCTCGCGAAGCTTGGTGACCTCGCGCGCGGGGTTCTTGACGAGGCCGTGGGCCTTCACGGCACGCTCGAGCACGGCGCCGAGGACGATGAGCGCCTTGTTGACGGTGCGGCGGCTCAGGCCGCGCTCCTCGACGAGCTCGTCGCGCCAGGTCTCGATGTCCTCGGCGGTGATGCGCTCGACGCGCTTGGAGCCGAAGGCCGGGAGCAGGTGCGCGTTGACGACGGAGCGGTTGTCGGAGACGGTCGACGGCTTCCAGTCGCGCTCCCGCACGCCCGAGGCCAGCCAGTCTTCGGCGACGCGCTCGAAGGTGCTGCCGGTGCGAACCTGCTCAATCGCGCCGCGGCGCGCGTCGGTGAGGATCGCCGCCAGCCGCGCCTTGGCGTCCTTCTCGCGCAGGTAGCCCGGCGGCGGTGGGCCCTTGGCCTCCCAGTTCAGGCCGAGGCGGTCCTTGTCTCCGAACAGCCTGACCGTACTCGGCCGAACTCGAAGGAATCCTGCAAACAAGCTGAGTCTCTGCCGACCTATGTTGGCGCTGAGAGGTCTACGGAACCGAAGGTCCCAGGTTCGAATCCTGGCGGGCGCGTGATGAGGCCCTGCCGTCGCAGGGTCTTTCTTGTTTCCGGGGACGCTTGCGGTCAGGGCGTCCGATGCGCGACGCGGTAGCGCAGGAAGACGACGCCCGAGTCGAAGGCCCTGGTCTCCACCGGCTCCAGGTGCTCCCGCCCGTGGGAGGCGAAGAACGGGATTCCGCCGCCGAGCGTCACGGGGTGGAGCCGGATCCTGTACTCGTCGATGAGGCCGTGCGCGGCCGCCTGGGCGGCGAGCGTCGGGCCGCCGATCGCGATGTCCCCGCCGGGCACCGCTCGCAGGCGCGCGATCTCCTGCGCGACGTCTCCCTCCGCGCGCCGGGTGTTGCCCCGCAGCTCCGGCGGAGTGGTCGAGAACACCACCTTGGGCAGCGCCCTCCACAACGCGGCGAACTCGCGCGTCGAGTAGTCGAGCGACGGGTTCTGATCGACGGTCTCCCAGTAGGACATGACCTCGTACAGCCGCCGTCCCAGCAGGTATGCGCCCACCTCGCGCAGCTCGTCGGTGACGAAGCGGAACACCTCCGCGTCCGGCTCGGCCCAGTCCGGGGAGCCGTCCGGCGGGGCGACGTAGCCGTCCAGGGACATGGCCATCGAGAAGATCACGCGACGCATCGGCCCTCTTCCGAGTTCATGGGGTCGTTGGCTGAGACGGCGCACCCGGGCGCAACTCATCGGCGGGGAGCTGGGGATCTCATGGCGCTTGGCCTCGCCTCCAGGGCGGGAGCTCAGCCGGTCGGCGAGTTGGCATGGGCTGGGCGACCGCTGACGGTGACCGGCTCGGGCCCGACCAGAACTACGTGCAGGCCAAGCGTTGGTCGAAGCCCGTCGGCCGTCCAGGCATTCAGGCGTTCGTCGGGGCGCTCGCCGGACGCGGGGCCGCGAAGGGCGTGTTCATCAAGATGTCATCGTTCACGAGTGATGCCGTCAACTTCGTCCGGCGGGTGCCGGCACGCGTCATCCTCATCGACGGCCGGCAGCTTGCGGAGCTCATGATCGACCACGACGTCGGGGTGTCGGTGGAGAGCCGCTACGACATCAAGCGCGTCGACCTGGACTGCTTCGAAGACGGTCAAGAAGGCGGGTCGGGCTCGGGCTTCTGATCCTGAGCCGCGTTCGCCGCATCCGCGTTGCTGACGGGTGGGAGTCGGCCGTCTGCCAGACTCCCGCGCCGATGGCTCTGGCGCCCGAGGAGATCAAGGACTTCTACGACGCCTGCTACGAGCCGACCGCCGAGGGGGAGAAGTACCGGCGGTGGCGTGAGCTGGGGGCGGTCGGGAAGGCCGACCATGTCGTGGAGCTCGCGCAGGCCGTGGGGTGCGGGAGCCCCGGGGTCGTCGCCGAGGTCGGGTGCGGGGACGGCGCCGTCCTCGACGAGCTCGGGCGGCGCGGGTTCGGGCAGCGACGCATCGGCCTCGAGATCTCCAGCTCCGGCGTCCGGCTCGCCGCCGAGCGGCCCGAGATCCACGAAGCCCTCCTCTTCGACGGCAACAAGCTGCCCGTCGGGGACGACGCCTGGGACCTCGCCTTCGCCACCCACGTCTTCGAGCACGTCCCCGACCCGCTCCCGCTCCTGCGCGAGATGCTGCGCGCCGCGCCCGTCGTGATCATCGAGGTTCCGCTCGAGGACAACCTCTCCGCCCGCCGCCCCGCCGCGCGCGCCGCCTCGCAGGCCGTCGGGCACCTGCACCGCTTCTCCCGCGCCGACATCCGCCGCCTCGTCGCCGAGGCCGGCGGCACCGTCCGCGGCGAGCTCCTCGACCCGCTGCCGCTCGCCGTCCACCTCTTCGACCGCAACACCCCCGTCGCCCGCGCCAACGGCTTCGCCAAGTGGGCGATCCGGCGCACCCTCGCCGCCGTCCCGCCGCTCGGCGAGCGCATGTTCACCATGCACTACGCCGTAGCCGCCGTGCGCGCCGGGACCCAGGCGTAGCGCCGGGGGCGCTTCGTGTCGTCTGGTTGTCGCATTGCGACAGCCAGACGACACGAACGAAGGCGCGCGCGGCGGCGTGTCGCGCGAGTGTCGCCATGCGACAACCACGCGACACGGAGCGGGGGAGTGTGAGCGGGGAGGGTGCCCGGGCGCCGGGCCCGCCCGGGCGCCGGGGGCCCCGGCGCCGGACCCGCCCCAAGCGCCGCGGCCGCCCTCAGCGCGGCTGGGGCGTCGTGAAGTCCGCGCGCTCCGAGCGCGCCAGCTCCAGCGCCCGCTCCAGTCGCCGGCGCC
>Ga0207874_1003196_pt1 | contig 13975 bp, 8 predicted proteins | sample HigsolmetaAR201D_FD_184833 | JGI IMG/M metagenome (GOLD analysis project Ga0207874, IMG submission 184833) | Ionic liquid and high solid enriched microbial communities from the Joint BioEnergy Institute, USA - AR20-1-D (SPAdes) (version 2) ...
CCGATCCGGTGAAGAATGTCGGCTTCAAGACCGGCCGCTCGTTCATCCGCGTCATCAAGCGCACGCGTCAGAAGACGATCCTCGAGATCACAATTCGCGAAGGGCGCAATCGCCAGGTCCGCCGCATGCTCGCCAAGGTCGGCCACAAGGTGCGCGATCTCATGCGCATCCGCATGGGCCCGCTGAGCCTGGACAACCTGCGGCCGGGCCAGTTCCGTCCGCTGACGTCAAAGGAAATCCGCGCCCTCAAGGAACTCGCCCAGCAGGCGGAGCAATCCACCTCCACTAAGCCGCCGGGCCGCAAGCGGTCCGGTGCATAGCATCCGGGAGATCATCTCGACATGGCTGAAGAACGCGTCATCGTCGTCGGAGCCGGCGGCATTTCCAACGCCTGGTTCGGCCCCATCAAGCAGGAACAGCTCAACGTCGTTGCCGTCGTCGATCTGCGCCTCGCAGCCGCGCAGCGTGCCATCGAGAAATACGAACTGTCCGGCGCGGTCGCCTCCGATGACCTCGACCGCACGCTCCGTGATCATCAAGCCGAGTTCGTCATCGATCTGACCATTCCCGAAGCCCACTGCGATGTGACCTGCAAGGCTCTGCAAGCCGGCTTCCACGTCATCGGCGAGAAGCCGATGGCGGCCAACATGGAGCAGGCTCGCCGCATGGTCCAGACGGCTGAGCGTACCGGCAAGCTTTACATGGTCAGCCAGTCGCGGCGGTGGGATTCGCATCACGAAACCATCCGCCGCACGGTCGCGGCTGGCCGGATCGGCCAGCTCAGCACGCTTAACTGCGATTTCTTCCTGGCGCCGCATTTCGGCGGCTTCCGCGACGAGATGGATTCGCCGCTGATCCTCGACATGGCGATCCACCATTTCGACCTGGCGCGCATGTTCGCCGGCCGAAATGCCGTCAGCGTCTACTGCGATGAGTTCAACCCCGCCGGCTCGTGGTATCGCGGCAACGCCTCAGCCAACTGCATCTTCGAGCTGGAAGGGGGCCTGCGCTTCGTCTATCGCGGCTCATGGGCGGCTGAAGGCTGCCACACAAGCTGGAACGGCAACTGGCGCCTCATCGGTGACAAGGGCACGCTGCTGTACGCCCAGGACGAGGCTCCCACCGGCCAAGTCGTCAATCCCGCCGCCAAGCCCGGCTTCTTCCGCGAAACCCAGCCGCTGGAGATCGAACACACCCATCTCGAACACACAACCATGCACGGCGCCCTGCGCGAAATGCTCCGCTTCCTCCGCACAGGCGAAAAGCCCCAGACCGAGTGCCACGACAACATCCACAGCCTGGCCATGGTCTTCGCCGCAATCGAAAGCGCCCGCACGGGCCAGCGCGTGAAGATCGAAGTGTGAGGGGTAGCGTAAAGCGCTTCGCCGGACCCTACAGATTCAGCCGGCACGGCCGCGTCAAAGCGCCGCAACCAACACGCAATGTGCAATCCAACTCTTTGCGCTCTTTGTAATCTCTGAGATCTTTGCGCTTATTCCTTTTGCGCCACCTTCGCGGCGCCGCCCCTGAAAATCACTTCCCGAACAACCCCTCATCTCCCACCGGTTCAGCCGGCGGGGTGTAGGGGATGCCCAGGTGCTTGTACGCCAGCGGCGTGGCGCGGCGGCCCTGGCGTGTGCGCGTGACCATCGCCGTCTGCAGGAGGTACGGCTCGATCACATCCTCCAGCGTGTCCCGCTCTTCGCCCATCGTGGCAGCCACGGCTTCGATGCCGACCGGACCGCCCTGATACACCTCGATGATGGTCCGCAGGAACTGCCGATCCTGTTCATCCAGCCCGCGCTCGTCGATGCCTTCCAGCGCCAGGGCCTCGCGCGCCACAGCCAGCGTCAGTTTTCCCTTCCCCTCGACGGCTGCGAAATCCCGGCAGCGCCGCAGCAGCCGATTGGCGACGCGCGGCGTGCCGCGGCTTCGCTTGGACAGCTCGCGCAGGGCCTGCTCTTCGGCGGGCAGGTTGAGCTGCCGGGCGTTGGCTGTGAGGATGACAAACAGCTCCTCCGGCGAGTAGAACTGCAGGTTCAGTGGAATGCCGAAGCGACCGCGCATCGGTCCGGTCAGCAGCCCCAGGCGCGTCGTCGCGCCCACCATCGTGAACGGCTTGAGGTCGATCGTGACGACGCGCGCGTGCATGCCGGCGTCGAGCGTGACGTCCACCTTGTAGTCCTCCATCGCCGGATAGAGGTACTCCTCGACAGCCGACGGCAGACGGTGGATCTCGTCGATGAACAGCACATCCCCTTCGCCCATCCGCTGCAAAATGCCGACAAGATCCGCTGGCTTGGTCAGCGCAGGGCCGTTGGTGACATGCACCTGCGCGCCCATCTCATTGGCGATGACATGCGCCAGCGTCGTCTTGCCCAGGCCGGGGGGGCCGTGCAGCAGCACGTGCTCGACCGGCTCACCCCGCTGGCGGGCGGCATTGACGGCGATGCGCAGCTTGCGAATGACCGGCTCCTGCCCGACGTACTGATCGAATCGCTGGGGCCGCAGCGCATAGTTGAGGCGATTTTCCTCTTCGCCCTGGCTTTGTGCGGAGATGATGCGTTCACGCGCCATTGCAGCGACAGTTTTACACGCTTTGCCGCCCCTAAGCCATGTCCGCGCTTCTCCCTTCGTCGCTTTCGACCCAGGGGCCCATTGCCATGTGCCCCTACAGTTGCCGCGCCTCCAGGATCAACTGCTGCCGCAGGTCGTGCAGCCGTTCCTCCAGACCGACGGGATACTCATGCGGATTCAACAGCCGCTTGATCCCCGGATGCAGATGCAACAACTGATCCAGCGTTCGTCGCTGAATTTGCCGCAGATCCGGCGATGTGTAGACGCATCGCCCATTGCGGAAGACCGGCACGAGCAGGTCCTCCCAAGCCATGTCCGGATCGAATCGCTTGCGGCGCGTGACGTCGGCCGGGTCGATCATCAGCGGGGCGTCGTCGATCCCCTGAGCCTCGTTGTAGATGCAGTCTCCGGCGAACTCCCCATCCCGCAGGTAGCGCCGCACCTGCAGCACGCCCGGAAATGACGTCTTGGCTTGCGTTTGCGACAGCTTCAGCTTGAACGTCCAGGGCGACTGCGGGTTGTCACGGATCGCCGACAGCTTGTAGACCCCGCCCAGCGCCGGCTGATCGTATGCCGTGGCCAGCCTTGTGCCGACGCCCCAGGTGTCGATCTTCGCGCCCTGCAACTTCAGCGAGGTGATCACATGCTCATCCAGGTCGTTGCTGGCGACGATCGACGCCTTTGGAAATCCGCCCTCATCCAGGATCTTCCGCGCCTCGATTGACAGATACGCCAGATCGCCCGAGTCCAGGCGAATCCCCGCCATCTCGTGGCCGAGCCGGCGCATCTCCTGCCCGACCTGCACGGCCCGGCGGACGCCTTCGAGCGAGTCGTAGGTATCCACCAGAAAGATGCTGTTGCCCGGCTGGGCGGCGCCGTAGGCGCGGAACGATTCGAGCTCATCGTCAAAGCTCATCACCCAGCTATGGGCGTGCGTCCCCTTGACCGGAATGCCGAACAGCTTGCCAGCCATGAGGTTACTGGTCGCGGCGCATCCGCCGACAAACGCCGCGCGCGACGCTGCGATCCCGCCATCGATCCCCTGCGCCCGCCGCAAGCCGAACTCCAACACCGGCTGGCCCTCAGCCGCCAGCGCGACGCGCGCCGCCTTCGTCGCGATCAGCGTCTGGAAGTTGATGATGTTCAGCAGCGGCGTCTCCAGGAGCTGGCATTGCAGGATCGGCCCGATGACGCGCACCAGTGGCTCATGCGCAAAGACGACCGTTCCCTCGGGGATGGCGTCGATGTCGATCTCCCACTTCAGCCTGGCCAGATCGTCGAGAAAGGCCCGCTCAAACAGCGGCTGGCCGTCATCGCCCCGCAAGCCGGCCAGGTAATCCAGGTCCTCCGTCTCGAAGCGCATCCGCTGGACGTACTGGATCGCCGCCTCCAGCCCGCACGCCACAGCATACCCGCCCTCAAACGGTGCTGACCGAAAGGACAGGTGAAAGACAGCCTGCTTCGCTGCCGTCCCCGACTTCCAGTACGCGTACGCCATCGTGAGCTGATACAGATCCGTCAGCAGCGACAACGGCGAGCTGTACAGTTGGTCGAGCATGGGCGAGTTGTCAGTTGTCAGTTGTCAGTTGTCAGTTGCGAGTTGCCAGTATCGGCCTGCTCCCACTCCGTCTCTTCGTCTCTCAGTCTCTTCGTCTCTTCCCTCCCCTTCGTCGCTTCACGCCACCCCTTCAACCATACCCCAGCTCCTCCAGATCGTCCTCATCCATTCCGAAATAGTGGCCGATCTCATGGAGAACCGTGATCCGCACCTCTTCGATCAGATCTTCCTCGCTGTCGCAGATCTGCTCGTGCGGCTCCTGGAAGATGTAGATCACATCGGGCAGCCGGCCGGAGTCTTCGACGCTCCGCTCGGTCATCGCCCGCCCGACGTACAGCCCCAGCAGATCGTCCTCGCCGGTCTCCGCCCGCTGCTGAGCCGTCGGCCGGTCGCGAATCTCGATCGCAACCTCCTCCAGAAACTCCCGAAACGCCGGCGGCAACAGCTCCACCGCCTGCGCCACAAGCTTCGAGAACCGTTCTGGGCTGACGTGGTAAGGCATAGGGGGTTTGGATTCTGGATTGCGGATTTTGGATTCGGAATCTGAAATTTGAGATTCCAGATTTGAGATTTTGGATGCGGTGTTTCGTTGTTTCGTGTTTCGTTCTTTCGCTGCCCGCCGCTGCTACCTGCTGCCTGCTGACTCACTGCCAACTAACAACTACTGCCGACTGCAGACCGCAGACTGCCGACGATCCCCGCCGCCCACTATTCCACCAGCTCCAACCTCGCATACTGCAAAATCAGCGTCTTCTTCCCCGCCGTGTTGAACTGCACGATCGCGCGCGTGTGCTGGCCCATGTTCGAAACGAGCACGATCCGCCCCAAACCGAACTGCGGATGCCGCACGAGCTGACCCGGGCGAAATTGTCCTGCCAGGCGGTCGTTCTCGCTGTCCAGCCGCTCGCGATGCTCCTCATCGCGGTCCATCGGCAGGCCAGTCCGGTCGACCACTTCCAGCGCCTGCTGCGGCAGTTCGCTGAGGAATGGTGACGTGATCGTCCGATCGCGCAAGCCGCGAACGGTCCGATACGCGGCTTTGCTCAGATACAGCTTCTCCTGCGCCCGCGTGATCCCGACAAAGCACAGCCGCCGCTCTTCCTCGCGCTCGTCCTGGCTTTCGCGGGCGCGGCTGTGCGGCAGGATGCCTTCCTCCAGGCCGATCATCGCGACGACCGGGAACTCCAGCCCCTTGGCTGCGTGTAGCGTCATCAGCGTCACAGCGCCGCCGTTGCCCTTCATGTGATCGACGTCACTGACGAGGCTGATCGCCGCGACATAGTCCAGCAGTGTGCCGTTTTCATGCTCGGCATCGAACTCCGCGGCTGATGAGATCAGTTCATCGATGTTCTCCAGCGGGCCTTCGCCCTCGGCTTCGCGCTCGGCGCTTTCCTTGCGATACAGCGCCTCCAGGCCGCTTCGCTGCACGACATCTTCGACAATCTCCCGCACCGTTCGCTGCGGATGCAGCGTCTGCGTCGCCGGGCTGAACAGCGCCCCCTCGCCGGCTGGCGCTTCGTCGAATCCAGCCATGCGCCGCCAGTCGTCGATCAGTTTCACAAACGCCTCGACCGACTTGACCGCCCGGGCGCTGAGCCCCTGGATGCGCGCGGCGTTGCGCATGGCTTCGAACAGCGTGCAGCCGTTGGCGATCGCGCGCGTCTGCATCAGCTTGACGCTCGATGCGCCGATCCCGCGTGCGGGCGTGTTGATGATCCGCGTGAGGCTGACCTCGTCGGCTGGGTTGGTGATGACCTTCAGATACGCCATCACGTCCTTGATCTCGCGCCGGTTGTAGAACTCGACGCCGCGGGCGATCTGGTAGGGGATGCCGCTCTTGCGCAAGGCCTCTTCCATCACGCGCGACAGGGCGTTGATGCGATAGAAGATCGCCATGTCGTTCCAGTTGCGGTTGTTCACCTCCCGCTCGCGGCGAAGCTGCTGAGCCACCCAGTAGGCTTCGTCGTGCTCATCCTGGCACAGCGCCAACGTGGCTGGCGGGCCTTCGGGGTTCTCGGTCCACAGCCGCTTGTCCTTGCGCTGGGTGTTGTGGGCGATCAGGCCCGAGGCCAGCTCCAGAATCCGCTTGGTCGAGCGGTAGTTCTGCTCGAGCTTGACGACCGTCGCATCGGGATAGTCTCGCTCGAACTCGAGGATGTTGCGGATGTCAGCCCCGCGCCAGGCGTAAATCGACTGATCCGGATCGCCGACGACGCAGATGTTGCGATGCTTCATCGCCAGGGCGTGCGCCAGCATGTACTGCGCGTGGTTGGTGTCCTGGTATTCGTCGATCAGGATGTACTGGAAGCGCTCCTGCAGCTCCGCCAGCACCTGCGGATGATCGCGAAAGGCGATCACCGTCTTCATCAGCAGGTCGTCGAAGTCCACCGCCTGGTTGGCTTCGAGCATCTGCTGATACTTGCTGTAGACGCGCGCGACGTTCTTTTCATAGAAGCCGCCAGCCGCGGCGGCGTACTGCTGGGGGGTGATCAGCCTGTTCTTGGCGTCGCTGATGGCTGAGTGCATCTGCGCCGGCGGGAAGTTGGTGGCTGACATCTCCAGCGTCTTGAGCGCGTCCTTGACGAGCTTGGTCTGGTCAGCCGAGTCGTAGATCGTGAAGTTGGCGGGCAGGCCGATCTGGGCGTGGTAGTGGCGGAGGATCCGCAGGCACAGGGAGTGAAACGTACAGATCGTCGGCCAGGGCTGGTCCAGCCGCCCGAAATCCCGCGCCGGCCGGCCGGTGGCGGCAGCCACACGCTGCTTCATCTCCCCAGCCGCCTTGTTGGTGAAGGTGATCGCAAGGATCTGGTAGGCCGGAATGCCGATCGAGATCAGATACGCCACGCGCCGCGTGATCACGCGCGTCTTGCCGCTGCCGGCGCCGGCGATGATCAGCAGCGGGCCGTCGACGTGCGTCGCGGCCTGACGCTGCGGTTCGGTCAGGTCAGCCAGCAGATCCTCGCTGTTGGTCAACTGCATCCGGGCCATCATACAGGAATTGCCGCCGGAAAAACGCCCGCCGCCGGCAGGCCGTCCGCCATGAATTTCCCAAACCCGCCGCCGCCCGCCGCATTGGCAGGGCGGCCAGCAGGTCTATAATCTTCCGTTTCGACTTCGAGGAGAAAGGAAGAACATGCCCTGCCCCCATGGTGACCACGGCGAGGACTTCGATCACGATCACGATTCAGCCGATGACGTGAACTCCGACCTGCCCCCGGCAAAGGTGGACATCCCCCGCATTGAGCGGGCCGTCCGCGAAATCCTCATCGCCATCGGCGAAAACCCCGACCGCGAAGGCCTGATCGGCACGCCCAATCGCGTCGCCCGATCGTTTGCCGAGCTGATGGCCGGCCTGCACACCGACCCCAAGACCCACCTGCGCACCGTCTTCACCGAGCGCTATGACGAAATCGTGCTCTTGCGCGACATCCAGTTCCAGTCGCTGTGCGAGCATCACCTGCTGCCATTCACCGGCAGGGCGCACGTGGCGTATCTGCCAGCCGGGAAGGTCGTCGGCCTCAGCAAGCTGGCGCGCCTGGTCGAGGGCTTTGCCCGCCGGCCGCAGCTTCAGGAACGGCTGACCAGCCAGATCGCCGACGCCATCATGGAAGAGCTCAGCCCGCTGGGCGCCGGCTGCGTCATCGAAGCCACCCACACCTGCATGACCATCCGCGGCGCCAAGAAGCCGGGCAGCGTCATGGTCACCAGCGCCCTGCGCGGCTCGTTCCGCAAGAACCCCGCCACGCGGGCTGAGGTGCTGAGCCTCATCCACCCGACCAACGGCAAGCTGTGATTGGGAATCGACAGTGACTCCGCGCGACGCCTTCCTGTGGGGGTGCATGGCGATGCACCCCGCGACGGGGCAGGGCGATCGCCATCACAACGCCAACCGCCACGCAAAGGGCACATTGCCATGTGCTCCTATACGTCGGTTGCACGGGCAGCATGTTCCATGTGGCGGGTAGATATCGACCGTGCGGTGGATGTCAGCAAACCAAACGCGACACGCCACACCCCCGTTTGTCGCTCCGTCGCTTTCATCACCGCGACATCGCCAACGACGGATTCATCGCCTGTCCGAGCTCGCCGGAATCGGGGTCGATCCGCAGCGTGCCGGTGTCGCGGAGGAACTGCAGGACCGACACCTGCAGCGACGCCTCCGCTTCCTCGTAGTCGTCCTGGGCTTCCAGCAGCGACTGCTGGGCTTCGACGACGTCGCGGGCGTCGGAAGCGCCCTGGCGCAGCAGCTCGTTCGAGTAATCCAGCCGCCGCTGGGCCAGCGCGATCCCCGCGGCTGCGATCCGCAGACGCATCTGGGCCGACTGGATCTCACGCAGCGCGTCGCGCGCGTCGATGCCGATCCGCTCCTGCACTTCTTCGTAATTCCGTTGAGACCGCTGGAGATTGATCAGCGACCGCCGATAGGCGTTGCGCTCTTCCAGCCGATCCAGCGGCCAGTCGAGCGTCACGCCCGCACTGTAGCTGGTGGTCCGATCGTCCAGCCGCCGGGCGGGGGTGTCGTCGAGATTCCGCAGACTGACCGATCCGCTCAGGTCCAGATCCGGCAACAGGCCGTTCTGCGCGATCTGCACGGCCCGCTGGGCGTCTTCGATGCGATCGCGTGCCGTCTGCAGGTCCAGCCGATACCGCTTGGCCAGATCAACCACATCCGCCAGCGGCAGATTCGGCACATCCACCTGCAGGGAAACGGGGATGATTTCCAGCTCTTCCTCGATCGGCATGCCGATCAGCAGCTTGAACTGGTCAAGCTGCGTGCGATAGCTGTCCTGAGCTGACACCAGCAACCGCTCGGCACGCAGCAACGCCTGCGTCGATCGCTGCACTTCCAGAAAGCGGATGCGCCCGGCTTCGTACAACGCCTGTGTGCGCCGTGTCAGCTCGAGCAGGTTCGCATAGTTGTAGCGGCGGTTGGACAACCCCTTCTGGGCGGTGCGAAGGCGGAAATAACTGTTGGCGATCTGCACCAGCAGGTCGCGGCGGAAGTTTTCGAAATCGCGGATCTGATAGATCAGCTCGCGCTCGGCCTGGATCAGCGGCTCGAGATTGGTCCAGCCGGCTCCGCGCAGCAGGGGGATGGCGCCGCGGATGACGGCTTCGGCCGATTCGCCGCTCGACGCCTCGCCGCTGAGCGCCGAGACGAAATCGACCAGCGCCTCGGCCACGATCTCGCCGCCGTACGGCAACTGCTGGCGGACACCGACAGATTGCGTCACCGCCAGCGCCGATCGGTAGTTGACGTCGTCATCGCGCCCGCCCGTGAAGCCCACGCGCGTGCGCGCAAATGGCCGCGGCGAAAACAGATGCCGCTCGAGCGTCACATCCAAGGTCGCCAGGTAGAGATCTTCCAGCCGCGTCTGGTAGGTGCGGCTGTGCTGGACGGCATAGCGCATCGCGCCAAACAGATCGAGCTGGCGGACCTGGTCGCCCGGCGCCGGGGGGCCGTAGCGATAGCGCGCGGCTTCGCGGTCGAGCTCGGCTTGCAGGCCGAACAAATCGACCTGCTCGGCCTGGACGTCCATGCCGTCGATCAGCGGTTCTTCCGGTCCGAGGACCGACCAGGGCAGGTATTCGTCGATGGGGGCCAGCGGCGGGGGGGCTGGCGGCGGCAGGTGCGTTACAGGGATCTTGCGATACGCTTCGCGCGGCGGCCGGGCAACCGGCTCGCCGTCGGTCTGCAGGTCCGTCTTCGGCTGATAGTCCAGCACGCCTTCCTTGCGTTCAGCAAGGATCTGCTGGACCTGCCGGTCTGCCGATCGCTGGTAGGCTTCGGGGGTACACCCGACAGCCAGCGCGATCAGAACAATAAGCGGCTTGCATTTGCCCACGGTCCAGAACCCAACGTTGGCTGACGTGGCACGGGCCCAGGTGCCCGTGTGTTCGACCGATCATCACGGGCAAACTTGCCCGCACCACGCATAATCTACGGTCTTTTCAGGGGTTACCGCGAATCGCGGTCCGTCGCACGCCATGGCCCATGGCTGGCATTGTCCCATGCAGCCCTTAGCTGGCCACCGCCTGTGGTTCGACTTCCACCCGCGTGAACTGATCGAGGTTCAGCGTCACCAGCTCGCCGTCGTCCTTGCGGATCAGCAAACGGTCCAGCCAGAGCTTGTCGTTGCGCGAATGGGCATACCAGCTTCCGGTCGGCCGCTGCTCATATCGCACGACCGTCCCGCGGACCTCTGTCGGCAGGGCGTAATGGCGTGCCGCAATCTGCTGCACCACGCGCACTCGCGCGCCCGGCTGAAGCTTCTGGGCCAAATCACTCGTCTCGCTCATATCCACCCGATCATACCCGCCGCCGTCCCCCCATACCACTGCCGCCACCGCTTGGGCGTCCGCGCAAAGCATCCCAAGAACACAAAGACCTCAAAGACATGCTCAAAACCCCACGGAGCTGTGACTGTGACGGACGGCAGGGGTGCATGGCAATGCACCCCGGGATGGGTAGGGCGAACGCCGTCATGACGTCAGCCGCCATTGACGGGGCACACTGCCATGTGCCCCCATAGGGCGGTATCCCGCCTTCCCCTTCGTCGCTCCGTGGCTCCGCCGCTTGCCCGTCAGAAATCCCCCACCGCATCGCTCGTCAGCGACAGGTAATTCCGCAGCTCTTCCGTGCTGAGGTTCGTCAGCCATTCATCGCCCGTCGTCACGATGCGGTCGGCCAATGCCACCTTGTCCGTCAGCAGTTTGTCGATCCGTTCCTCCATCGTGCCGACGCAGATGAACTTGTGCACCTGCACCTTGCGCGTCTGGCCGATGCGATAGGCACGATCCGTCGCCTGCGACTCGACAGCCGGGTTCCACCACCGATCGAAGTGGAACACGTGATTGGCGGCTGTGAGGTTCAACCCCAGCCCGCCAGCCCGCAGCGACAGGATGAAAATCCGCGAATCACCCGCCTGGAACCGCTCGATCAGCTCGTCGCGCGCCTTGGCCGGCGTACCGCCGTGCAGGAACAGCGGCTCATGCTTCAGCCGATCCCTGATCGCCTGCTGGAAGATGTGGCCCATCTGGCGATACTGCGTAAACACCAGCGCCGCATCGCCGACATCCAGCACTTCTTCCAGCATCTCGATCAGCCGCTCGACCTTGCCGCTGCGGCCGTCAATCGGACCGTCATCCTTGAGCAGCAGCAGGGGATGATCGCACACCTGCTTCAGCCGCGTCAGTGCCGCCAGGATCAGCCCGCGCCGGCGGATGCCCGTCGCGGCGTCGATCTGCGTCAGCATCTCGGCTGTGATCCGTTCATACATGCCGGCCTGCTCGGGCGTGAGGTTGCAGAAGATCTTCTGCTCCATCTTCTCGGGCAGCTCGCCGGCGATCTGCGGATCAGTCTTCGTCCGGCGAAGGACAAATGGCTTGATCATCCGCCGAAGCTGCTGGGCCCGCTCGCTGTCGCCGAGCTTCTCGATCGGCACAGCGAAGCGTTCGCGGAACTCCGCCGGCGACCCGAGCAATCCGGGGTTCAGCAGATCCATGATCGACCACAGCTCCGACAGGTGATTCTCGATCGGCGTGCCGGTCATGGCGACGCGACGCTGAGCCGGGATCGAGCGGATCGCCTGTGTGCTGGCGGCTGATGGATTCTTGATCTTCTGCGCCTCGTCGAGCACGACGCGTCGCCACACACCGCGCGACAGCGTCTCGGCATCGCGATGCGCCAACGAGTAGCTGGTGATCACGATGTCATGCTTCATCGCCTCAGCCGCCAGCGCTTCGCCCTGCAGGCGATCGGGGCCGTGATGCACCATCACCTTCAGCGACGGCGCGAATCGCTGCAGCTCGCGCGTCCAGTTCCCCACGACGCTGGTCGGGGCAAACAGCAGCGTCGGCGCGACCGCGGGCGTCTGATCGCCGGCGGCGCCGTCGCTGCCCGATTCAATGCCGTAGCGCTCATGCAGCAGCAGGGCGATGAGTTGGATCGTCTTGCCCAGGCCCATGTCATCGGCCAGGCAGGCGCCGATGCCCAGCCGATCCAGGAACGCCAGCCACTGCAAGCCGCGCTTCTGGTACGGCCGAAGCTGTCCCTGAAACGTCGGCGGCTGGTCCAGCGCCTCCAGCGATCCTGGCGACTGTCGCAGCAGGTGATCAATCCAGTCGACACCCGCCAGCCCCAACACGGGCAGCCCCGTGTCGTTGCGCGTCGCGCCGTAGGCGCTGGCAAATGCCTCGGCGAGGGTGATCCGGCCCCTGGGCTTGCGATCGAGGTACGCCAGCGCCCGCTGAGCCGCGTCGGGTTCGAGATGGATCCACTGCCCGCGATACTTCACCAGCGGCGTGTTTCGGGCCGCCAGTTCGCGGAACTCATCGACGCTGAGCGTCAGGTCGCCCACGGCGATCTGCCAGTCGAACTGCAGCAACTGGTCGAGGCCCAGCCCGCCGGCTGACACCGCGCCGCTGGAGCGGCCGCGGCCGTTGCCCGACGTCTCCAGCACAGACTCCTCGCCTTCGACCGGATCGACGCGCAGCAGCAAGCCGATCTCGCGATCGCGCTGCATCGTCCAGTCCGGCAGGCGCACGCCGAATCCATGCTCCTGCAGCAGCGGGCCCCATTGGCGGATGAACACATGCGCATCGAGCGTCGACAGCAGCAGCTCATCGGGCGTGCCCGTCTCGATGGCAGTCTGCACCAGCGGGAAGACATCCGCTGCCCGCGAGAGCTCGGTCGTCAGCCGCTGGCGGCGCGCCGCGACCGTTCGACCGAGAATCCCGGCTGGATGCTCCTTCCACAGCTCCGCCGCCGGTACGACCACGTCGTCCTCCATCGACTCCAGCAGGAAGCGAAGACGCCAGCTCTGCGATTTCGGACTGCGTGTTTCGGATTGTGGAGGCGAGGCTGGGTCGCCGTCGCCGTTCGGCGAGGGGCTGAAGGGATCGCGCTGATCGTCGTCGTCATCCGGTTCGATCAGCTCAAATGCCAGGCGCATGCTGGCATCGGCGGGCGTGTCATCGAGGCGCCCGATCCATGTGCGCGTCTGCTCCGCCAGCTCGTTGAGTTCTTCGACATCGCCGCGAATCTGGCGATTCGATCCCAGCAGCGCCGACAGCCAGCGGACCTCCGGCGGCGAGAGGGCCTCAGCCGCCTTCTCGTGCGCGCGGTTGAAGAACGGATCGATCGAGACATCGCGACGGATCAGCGCATCCGCGGCAGTGTGCAGGAAGGTTTCGACGAGGCGATGCGGATGGCGAAGTTCCGGCTCGACATCGGCGATCGCCATGCAGACCGGGGGCATGGCTGCAGCGAACTGCTCCAGGGCGTCGGCGTCACGCTCGCCGGTCACCAGCAGCCGCCAGTGGGCGACGTACTGCCCATGCTGCGCAACCGCGATCTCGGGGAAAAACTGCTGAGCCGCCAGGCGATCGACCACAAACCGCGCCAGCCGCTGCCAATATCGCACCGAATCGCCGCACCCTTCGGGCAGGGGATCGATGAGGTTCACCAGCAGATCGACGGCTTCGGTCGGGCCGAGGCGAAGGGCGGGCACGACGTACGGCGCCAGCGCCGCGACGGCGACACTGTTCTCAACCGTGGGTCCGCGTCCGCCCGGCGGCAGGGGGCCAAGTTCGTCGGCGGGCAGCAGGAGGGTCAGCGTGTCGGCTGCGGCCACCGAGCCGATCAGTGCGTCTGTGCAGATGTCCCCCAGCAGCGCCCGCAGGGCGTCGGGCGTCTGGGCTGTGGGATGGGGCAACGCCTGCCCGTCCGCCGCAGCCGGCGCAGGGTCGCTTCCTGCTGCCCCGCAGGCCCACAGGTACAAGGAAGAACAATGCCAGATCGCTTGCAGGTACATCAGCTCGTCTTCAGCCCCGCAATCA
>Ga0207874_1003200_pt1 | contig 13959 bp, 13 predicted proteins | sample HigsolmetaAR201D_FD_184833 | JGI IMG/M metagenome (GOLD analysis project Ga0207874, IMG submission 184833) | Ionic liquid and high solid enriched microbial communities from the Joint BioEnergy Institute, USA - AR20-1-D (SPAdes) (version 2) ...
CTTGCGCTGCAGGAGGAGATCAGCCGGAAGGATCCCTCCCGGCTTCTTTTCCGGCGCTCCGCCGGGAAAACTCATTTGCTGTTAGCCGACGTCCTGCTAGATGAAGGCTCCACAAGTGAAGCTGCTTTGCATTACCGGAACGCCCTGAAGATTGCGGAGGGCCTTGTGCAGCTCGCGCCGAAGAATGCCGAGTATCTTGCAGACCAGGCAGACGCGCTTGAAGGCATGGCGCGCTATCACCTGTGGCAGGCGCGTTCCGCCGCTGCGGAGAGTGAGCGAGCGGCGCAAGTGAACAACGCCCGGCTTCAATACCAGAAGAGTCTCAACATCTGGAACCAGTGGGAACGCACCTTTCCGTCAACGGTCTACAGCAGGCGCAGGCAAGCCAAAGTTGTTTCCCGTCTGGCACAGCTCGACGTCCGCCAGCAGCCTTGATCGCTTCAGCCCCACCATGGCTCTCCCGGGGCGAAGTGCTTACGCAGAAATGCTTCGTCGATATCAAGCCCAAGCCCCGGCTTGTCCGGTACTCGGAGTATCCCGTTCTTCACGGCTGGTGGCTCTCCTTTCGTCATCTGCTCGCGAAGCCTGCCAGGCCGTCCCAGCCAGCTTTCCGACCGGTAGAAATTTTGGATGGCCATGGACATATGCGCGGAGGCGTAGGTCCGCACGAGCGTCCCGACGTTGTGCAGAGCGACAGGGGTCCTGGTGATTGCTGCATAGTCTGCAATCTTCCGGCACCCGGTGAAGCCGCCGGCGAAGGAGATGTCCGGGTGGATGATATCGACAGCCTTGGCATCCAGAAACGGCTTGAAATCGCGCAGCCGTTCCAGCTTCTCGCCCGTCATGATCGGAACGCGGCTCGCGCGTTTCAGTGCAGCCCAGCCTTCCGAGTACGGCACGTTCAGCGCATCCTCGACGAAGAGCATATTCAGCGGTTCGACGTCCTGCAAATCGCGATGCTGCTCGGCGTATCAAACTCGCCGTGACACGCCACTGCAATGTCTAGGGAATCCCCCGCTGCTTCGCGTACGTTCGCGTACCCCTGGTAGAGCTTCCTGAGTTCTTGAGTCGTCAGGACGGGATGGAAGGGACGCTCCACCGGGAAGGCCTGATCGATATTGAATTTGAAAGCACTGAACCCTTCAGGCTGCTCTTTGACAAACTGGACCCACTCACGGCACGCCGCCTTGTCATGCATGTCCCGAAGCGCATCACCGTGCGAGTACATCGGACACCCGTCGCGGAAGGGGCCGCCGAGCAGCTTGTAGACCGGCTGGCCGGTGATCTTGCCGGCAAGGTCCCAAAGGGCAATGTCAATGCCGCTGACGGTGCCCATGAACGCCATGAACAGATGCTGCAGCGAGGTCATTTGATAAAAGTGCTTCTCGATCGAGAGGGGATCGGCCCGATCAGCCCCGAAGCCGCCATACTTGGAAGCGTTCGGAAACTGGCCGCCGGTTAGGTGTGCCAGATGCGTCCCATCGGGCCGTTGACGCCCGTTTCTCCATACCCGACGAGACCCGCATCGGTCTCAATTTTGATAAGGCAGCCATCGAACTGGAAATCGAGCTGCATCGCCTTGATGGCCGTGATCTTGACCTGCCCCTCGTAAGGGGCCGCCAACGCCTTGTAGCGGGCCATCCAGGCCCCAGCCGGGAGACCGAGAGCGAGCCGTAAGAGCGCTCTGCGCGAGCATCGGGTGTTCATAACCCTCCACCTTTCGCCAATCGATGCTATCGCAGGTCGTACGGCTCGTAAATGCGAGCTCTCCTGCTAATTCAATTTGATGGAAACTTCAAGAAGTCTTCTTGCGCCACTCATCAAGCTCCCGGCGCAGGCGGTTCCGAGTGTTCAGGAACATCGGGTTGTCGAACTGATTGACCCGCTCCTGAGGATCGGCGGACAGGTCGTAGAGTTCGTTCGGACCCTCGCCGTTGTTCCGCAGCACCAGCTTGTACCGGGCGTCGCGAGCCATTTCTGTATTTCGGAAATGGCCAAAGACGGTGTTCCTCCAAGGCTGATCCTTTGGTAGCGGGGTGTTTGTGGCAAGCGGCAGGAAACTGCGCCCGCAGAGGTTTCGGTCCGTGGGCTCGGGGATGTCGACGGCATCACAGAGTGTCGGCAGGACGTCGTAGAAGCTGACGAGTTCCGGGCGCGTGGCCTCGATCGGAATCTTCCCCGGCCAGCTCAGGATCATCGGGACCTTCATCGACTCCTCATACATGTTGATCGGGTCGGAAGCGAGGCCTTTGCTCCAGAGTCCATGCCGTCCCAACAGATATCCGTTGTCGCCTGTGAAGATAATCAGCGTGTTCTCCCACAGCCCTTTCGCCCGAAGGTTCGAGAGCAGCACCGGAATCTGATCATCGAGCGCTGTCACGGATGCGGCGCACTTCCGCAGGTTGCCCACGATATCCTTCAGCATCTCCTTTTCGCGCAGAGCGCTCGGAGCTGGCTGCTCGTAGCCGAAGCTCTCGAAGGTGGCGTTGGCGTATATGTCGTAGTATTTCTGCGGGTGTCCGTCGTATGGCGTGTGAGGATTGAGGTAGCTCACGACGAGGAAGAACGGCTTGTCGCTGTTCTGCTGGTCCAGGAACTCGACCGCGCGCTTTGTCATTAGCTCGGTCAGGTACCCGGTCTCCTTGACCGGCTTGCCGTTCAGGTTCATCTCCGGGTCGGTGTATGAGCGGGACCCGCCGGACATCGTGTAGGTGTAGGTGTAGCCGTGGCCGGGGTTGGCATCATTGCCCATGTGCCACTTGCCGACATAGCCGCAGTTGTAGCCCGCCCCTGCCAGCAGATCCGAAATCATCACCTCTTTCTCAAAAGACGCCGGAGGTTCCAACTGTCCCTGAGGAGGCGACTCGATAGGACGCGGCGTAAGGAAATCATGAATGCCGTGCTGCCGTGGGGTCCGGCCGGTGAACAAAGTGGCCCGGCTGGGAGAGCAGATCGGCGAGCAGACGTAGGCGTTTAAGAATCGGGTCCCAAGCCGCGCGAGACTATCGATATTCGGCGTACGGATCTCCTTATTGCCGTAGCAGCCGACCATCCAGGCCGCCAGGTCGTCCGCAAGGATCAGTACGATATTAGGGCGCTGTGTCGTTCGGCGCTGCGCCAGCAGCGGAGCCGCCGCGGAGGATATCAGGAAACTGCGGCGTGTCACAGACATGAGCAGACCTTAATATTCTAAGGATACCAGCGGAGGACAGTGCGCAGGAAAAACTCACAGCACGTCGGCAAAACCGCTCTTCAAATGCTTGAATACAACCGCGCCCAGGAGAAAAGCTCCGACGGCGTACAAAGCCAGTACCGCCAGTTCTTCCACATCCGGCACGCGGTTTGACAAGATCCGCTCCCGGTAGCCTCGGACGACATAAGCCAACGGGTTGGCGGTGATCAGGAACCGGAGGTTTTCCGGAAACCTGGATTCGTCGATAAAGATTGGCGTCAGCCAAAACCAACCAGTCAGAAGGACAACAACAACCTGCGCGGTGTCTCTTAAATAGACCTGAAGCGCCGCGAAAATCCAGCCCACGCCGACGGCAAACAGTCCGAGCAGAACCGTATATAGCGGGAGCAGCAATACCATGACGCTCACAGTGTGCAGAACGACAGCCACCATGGCGATCACGAGGCACAGCGCGATGAGATGACTCACGAGCGAGGACAGGAAGATCGAGACCGGGACCAGCTCAGACGGGAAAATCGTTTTCGTAATCAAATTGGCGTTGTCAATTAACGAATTCGCCGACCGCTGGACGGTCTCCTGAAACAGCATCCACGGAAGGTAACCGCAAAAGAGAAACAGCGTGTAATTTTGAGTCAGCGCGTCAGGCGGTGGGGGCACCTTGAGGCACCATTGGAAGACGAACGTCCAGCTCAGCAGCAGCACCAGGGGATGGATCAGGCTCCAGAGCCAGCCGGCCGCCGACCCGACAAAGCGCTGTTCGAAGTCGCGCCGGACCATCTGATAAAGGAGGCTGTGGCGCGTCACAAGCGTCCGCAGGAAGCTGTCGCTCGGCGCCGCCATCGTGGAGTTCATCGAATCCCCCGTTCGTACCGCCGCATCACTCTTCGATCCCGAAAACCTTCAGTAGGAAGGCGTATTCAAACGCTGTTTCCTTCATGCGCTCGTAGCGTCCGGACGCGCCGAAGTGCCCCGCCCCCATATTCGTTTTGAGCAGCAGGAGTGTGTTGTCGCGCTTCAGGGTTCGCATCTTCGCAACCCACTTGGCCGGCTCCCAATATGACACCCTGGGATCGTTGAGACCGGCGGTGACCAGAATATGAGGATACGCGCGTTCAGCCAGGTTATCGTACGGAGAGTAAGACCGCATATACGCGTAATATTCGGGGTCCTGCGGGTTGCCCCACTCCTCGTACTCGCCGACGGTGAGCGGCAGCGTCGGATCAAGCATCGTGTTGATAATGTCGACGAACGGCACCTTAGCGATCATGGCGTGAAAGAGATCGGGGCGAAGATTCAGGACAGCGCCCATCAGGAGACCGCCCGCACTCCCGCCCATCGCGGCAAGGCAGTCCGGAGAAGTGTACTGCTCGCGGACCAGATGCTCGGCGCAAGCGATGAAATCGGTGAAGCTGTTCTTCTTGCGCAGCATCTTGCCGTCGTCATGCCACGGCTTGCCCAGTTCCGACCCGCCCCTGATGTGAGCGATGGCATACACAAACCCACGATCGAGCAGGCTCAAACGGTCGGAGGAGAATGACGGATCGATGCTATGGCCGTAGGCTCCGTATCCGTAGAGCAAAGTCGGGTTCCGCCTGTTCTTCACCAGGCCTGCGCGGTACACCAGCGAGACAGGAACCTGAACTCCGTCTGGCGCTGTCGCGTAGAGCCGTTCGGAGCGATACTGGCTGGGATCATAGCCACCCAATACAGGCGTCCGCTTCTTGAGCTCCATGCTCCGGGTGGTCATGTCGTAGTCATAGACCGAATCTGGAGTGACAAGAGAACTATAAGTGAACCGAAGCAGCTTCGTGTCGAACTCGTAATTGCTGGTCGGGAAGACAGTGTAGGTCGGCTCGGGAAACTCGATGTAGTGGCTGGAAGCGTCCGGCAGTGAATCAATCCGAATGCGCCGCAGGCCCTGATGCCGTTCCACAATCGCCAGGTGATCCCGGAAGGCGTCTACGCTTTCGAGAAGCACATCCGGCCGGTGCGGGATGACCTCTTGCCAAGCCTCCGGAGATGGATTTGAAACCGGCGTGCGAACCAGGCGGAAATTCCGTCCGGTATCGTTAATCCGCAGATAGAACCAGTCGCTGTGGTGCTCAACGTCGTACTCAATGTCGTGCCTGCGAGGCAATAGAGTTTGAAACTCGCCCTCCGGGTTGTCCGCCCGCAGGTACCTGATTTCGGTGGTCGTCGCGCTATCGAGGACGAGGAACAGATACTCTCGACTCCGGCTCTTGCCGATGTTCAGAGTGAATGCCTCGTCCGGCTCGTGGTAGACGAGCTTGTCCTCTTCGGCTGGAGTACCGAGCCGGTGGCGAAAGACCTGGAAGGGCCGCTTTGTCGACGGCTCAACCACGTTATAGAAAATCGTCTCGTTGTCGTTCGCCCACTCAACCGAATAGTACGTGTTGAAAATCCGATCGGCGAGCAGCTCTCCGGTGTCAAGATTTTTGATGAAAAGCGTGTACGTCTCATCGCCAACGGTGTCAACGGAATAGGCCAGGAGACGATGGTCCGGGCTAACTTCGAAAACTCCGAGGCGGAAGTATGCATGGCCGTCGGCGAGGAGATTCGAATCGAGGAGCACCTCTTCCGGAGCATCGAGAGAGCCCTTTTTCCGGCACGAGATGCCGTACTGCTTTCCCTGTTCGGTCCGAATGTAGTAGTAATAGCCTCCGATTTTCGTAGGAACTGAGGTGTCTGTCTCCTGGATGCGGCCGACAATCTCCTTGTAAAGCTTCTCGCGCAGCCCCTGTACACTGCGCATCTGTTCTTCGGTGTAGCGATTTTCAGCCTCCAGATAGGCGATCACCTCAGGATTTTTCCGGTCCCTTAGCCAGAAATAATCGTCAATTCGCACGTCTCCGTGGAGTTCCAGGCGCTTCGGCTGCTTGCGGGCCGTGGGAGGGGCGGTAGGAGTGCGCAGAGTAACATCCATAAAAACAAGAACAATCTTCAGCGATTTGTCGAGGCGGTCAGCACAAGCTCTCTCTTGATCGTAGCAAAACAGCAGCTTAACGCTTTCTAAAGGAAATCGAACCCTCCGCGCCAGCATCTAAATACTCGGAGGATCTCGCCTCGGGCAGGCGGTTGAACGTTGCTGGCGAGGGCTTTCCCGGAAACGGAAAACAAAAAGAACTGTGTTGGTTCAATGCGATGACCCCAGAGCTCACAAACGAACTGGTTCGAGCGCAGAGGCGCATTAAAGAACTCGAGGAGGCCCTTGAACGCGAGCAGTCGAAACGCCGCGGTGACGAGGGAGGCCGGCCCCGGGAAGTAACGACCGAAACACAGGAGTTCGCGCTGATCCTGCTCGACCGTGACGGCAGGATTCAGGGCTGGAGCCGCGGAGCCGAAAAGATCCACGGCTACGCGTCTGCGGAGATAATCGGCCAGCCAGCGGCAGTTCTCTACACGGAGGAGGAGAGGCGGAACCACCAGCCAGAGAAGGAACTGGAGCAAGCGCAAAGGGAAGGCTATTTTGTCACCCGCCACTGGCTCTTGCGGAGGAAGGCAAAGCCATTTTGCGCCGAATCCGTCACAGTTCCGATGTTCGATGCCGCTGGGAACCTTGCCGCGTTATCCAGGCTGACTTACGACGTAACCGGGAAGCCCGGCGTAGAAAGCGAACTGCGGAGCCGTCTTGCCGAGCAGACATCCGTAGCCGATCTCGCGATGAGGGCGCTCGGCGCGGAACCGCCAGCGCAATGGATGCAGGCGGCATGCAACCTCTTGAGGGAGACAATCCGCGTAGACTTAGCCGGAATCTTCGAGCCATGCCCGGGAAATAAGCAATTGCTGTTGCGGTCAGGAACCGGCTGGCCCAACGGAGTGGTTGGCACAGCGGCGATCGACATCGGCGAACGCTCTCTGCCCACCCTTGCCTTCACTTCAAGGCAGCAGGTTGTAGTGAAAGATCTCGGCTCCGACAGCCGGTTCGCGGCGGGCGGTCTTCTGCGGGACAGTAGCGTCCGAAGCGGAATCTCCGTCGTCATCCCGGGTGATGCGACCCCTCACGGAGTGCTCGGCGCCTACTCGCGGTCAGTCCGCAGCTTCACGGACGGCGACATCCGCTTCGTGCAATCTATCGCAGACGTCCTAGGGAAGGCGCTCGACCGCCGCGACGCCGAGAATGCGTTACGGCAGCACGCCGAGAGCCTTTCTCAAGCGAACGCCGAACTTCAGCAGTTCGCTTACGTGGCTTCCCACGACCTCCAGGAGCCGCTGCGGACCGTGGCAAGCTTTGTGCAAATGCTCGCCAGGCGCTATGACCAAAAACTCGATGCTGAAGGGAAGGAGTACATTGCGTTTGCCGTCGAGGGGGTCAAGCGTATGAGCGATCTTGTTCATGATCTTCTGCTGTATTCACGAGTCGTCAGCAGTCCCGGCAAGACAGTTCGTGAAACGGATATGAACGGTGTGCTCGCCTGGGCGATGGCCATCCTGAAGACACAGATTGAAGGGTCCCACGCCGTCATCACCCACAATCCGCTTCCAACGGTCCTCGCCGACTTCATGCAAATGTCCCAGGTCATGGAGAATCTGCTCGGTAACGCCATCAAGTTTCGCAGCGCCGAACCGCCTCGCATCCATGTTTCGTCATCGGAATCTGACGAGCACTGGCAGATTTCCGTCCGGGACAACGGCATCGGAATTGAGCCAGCCTACTTTGAGCGGATTTTTGGCGCGTTTAAACGCCTTCATGGCAGGGAGTATCCCGGCAGCGGCATCGGGCTCGCAATCTGCCGCAGCCTGATCCAGCGCCACAACGGCCGAATCTGGGTGGAATCGGAACCCGGCAAGGGCTCGACCTTCCACTTCACGATTCCGAAATAATTACCGGTTTAGCGGATCGGCAATTCCGGCTTCCTCAAATCCCTTCCGCCGGAGGATGCAGGCATCGCAGCGCCCGCAAGGACGGCCGCCGGGGCCTGGATCATAACAACTGAACGTCAAGCCAAGGTCGACACCAAGTTCGAGACTGCGGCGCACAATGTCGGCTTTGGTCATTCGGATGAGAGGCGTGTGAATGCGGATACGCATGCGTCCCTCCACACCCGCAGCCGTAGCCAGATTCGCCATCCGTTCGAAGGCTTCAATGAACTCGGGCCGGCAGTCGGGATAGCCGGAATAGTCGATGGCGTTGACGCCGATGAAGATGTCCTGAGCGCCAAGCACCTCCGCCCAGCCCAGCGCGCACGAGAGGAAAATGGTATTACGGGCCGGCACATATGTGATCGGAATGCCGTGTGAGATTTCGCTTGCGTTCCTCCCTTTCGGCACCTCGATATCGTCCGTTAGCGCAGATCCGCCGAACTGCCGCAGGTCGATCTTCAGGACGACATGACGCGCGGCTCCAAGAGCCTGAGCGACCCTTCCGGCAGCCTCCAGTTCGATCCGATGGCGCTGTCCGTAGTCGAAGGAGAGCGTGTAGCACTCGAAGCCTTCCGAACGGGCAATAGCGAGACAGGTAGTGGAATCGAGGCCCCCGCTGAGGAGGCACACGGCACGGGGAGCACTCATCACGCGTTCTTCGGCAGCTTCATCGTCAGGAAGAAGCCAAGGATTGGAAAAATGAGCAGACTAAAGAGCGCAACGTGCATTGAAAAGACATCGGCAATCCAGCCCGCCAGCGGAATAAAAACAATTCCCGCCATACCCCATGCAAAACCCATCATCAGCGCCGAAACGGTCCCGGCTTGCGAGGGAGCGAGCTCCTGCGCCATGACCACATTAACCGGAATCGTGAACAACAACGTCAGACCACCAAGAGCCAAACCCAGCAAAGACAGCGGTCCGGTCGTCAGAAAGAACAACGCCAGGAACGGAACGCAGGAGAGCATCGACATCATAATCACCGCCCTGCCGCCGAACCGGTCCGCCAGTTGGCCGCCCACAAAGCCCCCGATTGCCCCGGCTGCCAGATAGAGGGAGAGCGCGTAGGAGGCCGTGGAGAATTCGAAGCCACGCTCCCGATGCAGATACAACGGCAGAAATTGCGCGTAAGTAATTTGCAGAATGGACCGGATGAATACCAGAAAATAAAGGATCGTGAGCGGTTTCCAGACCGCGACGAGAGGCCGCCAGTCGAACTTGCGTCCTACGTGCTTCTCTTCCCGACCGGCGGGAAGAAATGCGAGCAGCAAGGCGGTGACGAACACGCCCGGCACGGCAGCCCACCACGATTGCGCCACCCCGGCGCGAAGGAGCAATTCAGAGAAAAACGTCGGTCCCAGCGCCATTCCAAGCGTTCCGGCGCTGATAAAAACGGCCATCCAGCGGCCGCGGTTCGTCGCCATGCCCGCCGTCGCCCAGGCTGTCGCCTGCGGATGGAAGGATGCGATGCCCGCGCCGCCGAGCGCCACCATCGCCAGGGCCCACTCGTAGCCTGGAGAGAGTCCGAGAGCCGCAATAAAGATCCCGGCAACCGCAGGCGCGAGCGCCGAGAACAGCTTCGTGTGGAATCGATCCGAAAGCAGCCCGTATACCGGCTGCATCACGGACGAGGAGAACACGAGCACGCCGCCAAGGAAACCGGCCTGGGTCAACGACAATCGCAGCTTCTCAACGAGGACCGGCTGGAAAGCGCCAATCGCACTGGAATAGAGGTCGATAAAGAAGTGCGCCACGCTGAGAAGGATCAGCGATAGCATTCCGACGCGAGCCGCCCTTCCGTGAGCCGGAACCGCTGTGGTGAGTACAGTTGTCTGGGAAGGCATCAGGAGAAACTTCGTTTATTATAGCGGGACTTACAGCCGGCCGCTGCGCTCAGTGACTCAGAACTAACGGAGGCAGAAGCAAAGCGAAGGCAAAAAACAGGTACTTTCCATCCCAAGAACGAATAAAATTAACAAAAGGCTTATCGCCTCAATCACAGTTCCATGTTCGCCTTTTTCATGAAACCGCTCCCTGCCGGCGTCGTTGCGCCCGATTTCACTCTGCGCGATGACTCCGGACAAGATGTCAGTCTGGCTGCCGCGCGAGGCAAGAATGTCATTCTCGTCTTCTACCCGGCCGATGAAACCAGAATCTGTACTCGCCAGTTGTGTGAATTCCGCGATTCCTGGGCTGACGTGCAAGCGCGAAACGCGGTTGTGTACGGCGTGAACCCTGGAAGCGCGGCGAGCCACCAAAGCTTCAGGAAGCGCCACGGCCTTCCGTTTCCTCTGCTCGTCGACGAGGGTAAGCGCGTAGCGAAGCTGTACCGGGCAGCCGGTCTGATCGTCCGCAGGACCGTCTATCTGATCGGCCCCGATGGAGTGATTCGGTATTCCACGCGCGGAAAGCCGAATCCCAAAGAAGTCCTCGCCGCCGCAGGTTAACGTGCAGCGAGCCGCTGGTAGTTCTCGACGATGAGAACCATGGCCAGGACCAGCAAGGCGACAGCAAAGCCCCGGCGCAGAGTCCCGGGCGGCACGCGGCGTGAAAGCTGGATGCCGGGCAGGAGTCCAGCAACAGCGCACACCACCAGGAGCGCCGTCAGGCCGAAGTCCTGGCGAGAGCGGGATGCATGCCCGATCAATCCGGACACCGAGTTGATCGTGATAATCATCAGCGATGTGCCGACTGCGTGACGGACACTAACGCCGCCAAACCAGATGAGCGCGGGCACAATGAGAAATCCGCCGCTCACTCCGAAGAACCCTGTGAGTATGCCGACAATGCCGCCCACGACACTGCATTTCCAGAGCTGGCGGCCAGGAGCATGGCGATCTCCCGGCTGGGGAACAAGCAGCATGAGAGTCCCGATCGCGATTAGCAGCGCCGCGTAGGACATCAGGATCGCCTCGGGGGATACAAGATAGGTCAGGTGGGAACCGAAATAAGCACCTATGACGCCCTCCAGGCCAAACAGCAGACCCATTCGCCAGTCGACATACTTCTGGCGAAAACTGACCACAGCGCCGACAAGGCTTGTCGTGCCGACAATCGCGAGCGACATGGCAATGGCTTGCCGTGGTTCGATGTTGAGAACGTAAACGAGCACAGGCAACGTGATCGCCGACCCTCCCGCACCGAGAAACCCTAAAGACAGACCGACGGCGACCATCAGTCCCAGCCCTAACAGGAGATTCAAAAAGCCTACCCCGGACCTTGGAGAGATTCAGAGGACGATCCGATTATAGCCAAGGCGAGCTCATCTCCAGATATGACTGTCACAAACGAGGGTTCACAAAAAACGCTGACACCCGCCCGCAAGCTAGGTTGCACGCCGCTCGGCAAGCATCTCAGAGACCGCGCAACCCACCTCATCTAGAAAATCATCTAGAAACGGCGACTTGTGGAGATACCGGTTGGCTCCGATCCGCACGGCTTCCTGCTCATCGTGCGGCGATTGGGACGAAGTGAGAACCGCAACGGGAACGTCCTGAAGGCAATCGTGCTCCCGAATCAGCTTCAGCAGGCTGGAGCCGTCCGTTTTAGGAAGATTGAGATCAAGAAGGATCAAGTCCGGGACGCCGGTAGGTGGACGCTCACAGAGGAACCGCCACGCCTGTTCCCCGTCCGCGTAGTGATGGAGCTCGAACTCGAGTCCTCGGGATCGTAAAGCTTCTCGTACCAGAAAGACATCCCCGGGGTTGTCCTCGATCAGAAGAATACGCACAACCGCCCTGCCTCCGCTCATTGATCGTCTCCAACTTGAGATACAACCTGCGCAAGACCGCTGCCGTATGGCGGGGCATTGCTAGCCGATAATGTCCCAGGGCTTGCGAGCTTTGCGAGAAAGAAGGGCGGAAGCCTCAGCCGCGCCTTCGAAATCTTCCTTGACGGAATCCCACACCAGCTTCCGTCTTGTCTTGTAAGCGATGTTTCCAAGGTGAGCGATGTTGGTGCCCCAATGCCCCAACTCTACATCTGCGTTCGGCCTCTTGCGGCTTCTCACGCACTCGATGAAGTTGCGGGCATGAAGCGCGGTCGCGTCTGTGCTGTTTTTGTAGACTCTCTGAACGCCCTCGCTGCCGGGATAGATTTCATAGCCCAGGCGATCGCACATTAGCGTCCCCTTCGTTCCGTAGTAAGCTTCGCCGTGCGGGCGATCGTCTGCGCCTTTGGCGTGGTAGTATTTCATGCCCGGCGTCCTGCCTCCCGTGCCGTGACTGTTGAAGTTGCAGGCCTCGTAACTGAGGACCCAGCCAGGAAATTCCCAGGTCACCTGCAGTAAGTCTGGCATCTGACCATCGTCTTTGAGCACGTAGCGTCCGCCGGTGGCCGAAACTGTAAGCGGGGCTTTCGCGTTCATTACCTGATTTACAGTATCGAACCGGTGGACGCCAAAATCGGTGATCGTGCCGCCGGCATAATCCCAGAACCACCGGTAAGTCGGGCCGATCCGCAAGCGATTGTACGGAACCATTGGGGCGGGCCCAAGGTACATGTCCCAATCCACGCCGTCCGGGACCGCCTCGTCGTCGGCATGGCCGATGCCGTTCGGCAGCATGTTGGAATAGTTCCATACGCGGACGAAGCGGACCTCGCCGATCCCTCCGCTCTGCACAATCTGAGCGACTTCCGCGTAATGAGGGGCCGAGCGATGCTGCGTTCCTACCTGGACGATTCGCTTATACCGGCGGGCCGCCTCCACCATAGCACGGCCTTCCCGCACGTTGTGCGCCAGAGGCTTTTCCACGTACACATCCTTGCCCGCCTGGCAGGCGAAGATCGTAGGGATTGCGTGCCAGTGGTCCGGTGTAGCAACCAGGACCGCATCGAGAGGCTTGTGTTCGAGCAGCTTGCGGAAGTCCGAAAACTCCGCGGTGTCCGGACCAGCCCATTGTTTCGCGGCAAGCCGCTTCTCCCTCCACACGTCACAAACTGCCGAGAAATGAACGTTCGGCACTTGGCGCATGAATCCGGCGACATAGCGTCCCCTGCCGCCACAACCGATCAGTCCGACATGAACCCGATCATTAGCGCCGAGAATGCGGCTGGCAGATAAAGCCGATCCGGTAGCGAATAAAAAATGACGGCGTCGCATCGGGAGAATCGTATCTCAAACCGGAGCGGACGCCAACCCTACTTCGTCTTATCCTCGGCGTAACAGATCGGGTCGAGCGGGCATTCCGCGCATCGCGGCTTGCGAGCAATGCAAATGTTGCGGCCAAAGTGAATGACCTGATGTGAAAAGAGAATCCAGCGCTCCTTCGGAATGATCTTCATCAGGTCGCGTTCGATCTTCACGGGGTCCGTTTCCCTGGTCAGATCGAGACGCCGGGTGACGCGCTGCACGTGCGTATCGACAACGACACCCGAGGCGATTCCGAAAGCAGTCCCGAGTACTACGTTCGCTGTCTTGCGAGCAGCCCCGGGGACCGTCAGGAGCTCCTCCATAGTCCGAGGGATCTCTCCGCCAAAGTTTTCCAAAATGGTCCTCGCCGCGCCGATGAGGGACTTCGCCTTGTTATTGAAGAACCCCGTTGAACGGATGTCCTGCGCCAGCTCCTGCTGGTTGGCATGCGCGAAGTCCACGATCGTCGGATACTTCTCGAACAGCTTGGGCGTAACCATATTTACGCGCTGATCGGTGCATTGCGCCGAGAGGATCGTGGCCACCAGCAGTTCCCATGCATTTCGATGATGCAGGGCGCAGGTGGCATTCGGATAGAGCTGATCGAGAGCTCCGAGAATCTGCTTCAGACGCGCCTGACGCTCAGCATTGGTCTTCGGCCGCTTCGCCGCGGGTTTTACAATCGCTTTCGCCATAAGAGGAGTGCGGATGCAGTCCATGTTAGCACTGCACTGTCCGCCTCTCCTGCGCGGGG
>Ga0207874_1003205_pt1 | contig 13941 bp, 14 predicted proteins | sample HigsolmetaAR201D_FD_184833 | JGI IMG/M metagenome (GOLD analysis project Ga0207874, IMG submission 184833) | Ionic liquid and high solid enriched microbial communities from the Joint BioEnergy Institute, USA - AR20-1-D (SPAdes) (version 2) ...
ACCGCACCGCGCACGCCCCGACAACCTGAACGTCGGTTCCGTCCCGCCATAGCGCGACCAAACCAACGCTCACCGCACCGCGCACGCCCCGACAACCTGAACGTTGGTTCCGTCCCCCCACAGCGCGACCAGGCCAACGCTCACCCGCCGCGCCGCGCCGCGCCGACGCCCTGCCCGCCCCTAGGGCGGCGTGGGCAGGAACTCGCGCGCGCCGGGCGAGGGCTCGGACGCAACCGGCGCGGCGCGCACGACCGGCGACCGGGCCGGCGGAGCGCTCTCGGAGGAACGGGGACTCCGGGCGGGCGGGCGCCCCTCCCGGCGGCGCTTGCTTCGCGTCCGCTTCGGCCTGCGCGCGGGCCGGCCACGGGGGCCGAGCTCGCGCCCGCGCGCGCTCGACCGCTGACGGTCGGCCGCGGCGCGCGCCGCGGCGCCCTCCGCCTCACCGTCAGGCCGCGCGGCGCCCTCCGCCTCACCGTCAGGCCGCGCGGCGCCCCCCACGGCTCCTTCCTCGGGCGCGCTCGGAGGGGGCGGCGGCTCGACGACCGCCACGTCGGCGTCGGGCAGCTCCGGCGGCGGGCTCTTCAGCTGCGGCCAGGCGACGATCAGGGCCACGGCGGCCAGGACCGCGGCCGCGCGGGCGACGTTCGCCCATCGGATGCGATGCAGCGGATTGGGGCTCATGCCCCTTGTAGGTCGCGAGCGGCCCACGTTCGCCCCCCGATCGCCGCTATAGTGCGCCTCCGCCGTCGAGCGACCCCTTTTCCCATGCCTGCACAGAACGCCACCTACGACCTGATGCTGCTGCTCGATCCGTCCACCGAGGACGCGCAGCGGACCAAGGTGCTCGAGGAGGTCGAGCGCATCGTGGCCGACGGCGGCGGGAGCATCGCCAGCCGCCATGACTGGGGCGCCCGCCCGACGGCCTACGAGATCCGTCACCGCGGCGACGCCGACTACCGCCTGGTGCAGTTCACCGGCGGCCCGGACATCCCGGCGGCGCTCGGCCGCTACCTGCGCATCGCCGACGGGGTGATGCGCTACCGGGTGATCAAGCTGCGCCCCGGCCAGGACCAGGTGCCCGACCTGAGCGCCAAGGCCGAGGCGGCCGAGGAGTCGGCCGCCTAGAGCGGGCAACGACCAGGTCCTTAGGACGCAGAGCCGGCGGCCGCAAGGCCGCCGTTTTCGTTCCACTGCGTGCCGCGTCGACCCGACTTCGCGCCGTAAATGCCACAGGCGCGCAACGATTCTCCGTAAAGAGCGCGATCTTCGCCGGGTACCGGCCGATCCGGCCCGTACACTCGGCCCAGACTCAGACGATTCGCCCCCGAAAGGAGCCCAGGTGGCCGCTTCGAACATCAACCGGGTCGTCCTGACCGGCAACCTCACGACCGACCCCGAGCTGCGCTCGCTGCCGAGCGGCACCTCCGTGTGCAAGCTGCGGGTGGCGGTCAACACGCGCCGCAAGAACGCCGCCACCGGCGAGTGGGAGGACAAGCCGAACTACTTCGACGTCACCGTCTGGGGCGCCCAGGGCGAGAACTGCGCCCGCTACCTGTCGCGCGGCCGCGGCGTCGCGATCGACGGGCGCCTGGAGTGGCGCGAGTGGGAGGAGCGCGACCAGAACGGCCAGCCGACCGGCCGCAAGCGCCAGGCGATCGACATCATCGCCGACACCGTCCAGTTCCTGGGCGGGCCCGGCGCCGGGGACGGCGGCTTCGCCGGCGGCCAGCAGCAGGGCGGCTTCACGCCGCAGTCGGACGTCCCCACCGACACCAGCGACTTCGGTCCCGCGCCGGTCGGTGGCACCCCGGACGCGCCAATCGCGCCGGCCGACGACGACATCCCGTTCTGAGCTTCTGAGAAAGCGGCCTTGCGGCCCGGCGGGCCGATCCGTCTGGCGGGTACGCTAGGCGGGCGGCCGGTGCCGGGCCGCACGTGTCACAATGGATGGCCGCGCACCTCGCCTACGGTGCGCGTTCGCACGTCCGGACTCTCTTCACCACCCAGAGGACAGCTTCAATCGTGGCCAAGCAGCGCAAGAGCGCGAAGTCCCGTCGCCGGGACAAGAAGGGCGGGGGCGGCGGCGCCCGTCGCAAGCCCTGCCCGTACTGCAAGGACAAGATCGAGAACGTCGACTACAAGGACGTCGACGGGCTGCGCCGGTTCATGTCGGAGCGCGGCAAGATCCGCGCCCGCCGCATCACCGGCGCCTGCCGCAAGCACCAGAGCCAGATCGCCAAGGCGATCAAGCGCGCCCGCGAGCTGGCGCTGCTGCCGTACATCATCGACCCGGCCGACAGCGCTAGCCGTCGCGCCCGCGACTGACCCACGGAGCGCCATGCCGCAGGCCATCCTCCTTCAGGACGTCGAGAACGTCGGCTCCAAGGGCGAGATCGTCGAGGTCTCCAAGGGGTATCTGCGCAACTACCTGCTGCCGCGCAAGCTCGCCGCGCCGGCCACCAAGGGCCTGCTCGCCGAGGCGCAGCGGCTGCGGGAGGCCGCCGAGCGCTCCGCCGCCGAGCGCCTGGAGCGCGCCCGCGAGCACGCCGAGCAGCTCAACAAGACCGTGCTGACCGTCAGCCAGCAGGCCGGCGAGGACGGCCGCCTGTTCGGCTCGGTCACCAACGCCGACATCGCCGAGGCGATCAAGGAGGCGCGCGGGATCGAGATCGACCGCCGCAAGATCGCCCTGGAGGACCCGATCAAGAACGTCGGGACGTACCAGGTCGAGGTCGAGGTCGGCGAGGGCGTCACCGCCACGGTCAAGGTGATGGTCACCGAGGGCTAGCGGCCCGCCCCCCTACGCACGCTTCGCAGACGAGGGCGCCGCGCACGCGGCGCCCTTCGCCTTCCCGGGGCCACATCCGCGCACGGTGCGACGAACGCGCGCGCCACGCCCGCAACGAAATTGACGCAACGTGCTGGCTGTCCACATGCCCTCCGCTGCGACGGTCGGTAGCTTCGTGACGACGTGACGACCTTCGCCGACAGCACCCCACCGCCGCCCGCGGCGGGGCTGGCGCCGCCCCACTCGATCGAGGCCGAGCAGTCGGTCCTCGGCGCCATCCTGCTCTCGGACAAGGTCCACTACGCCTACGTCATCGAGGAGGGCCTGCGACCCGAGGACTTCTACCTCGAGCGCCACCGGATCATCTTCGAGTCGATGCTCGCCCTCTACGAGGAGAGCGAGCCGATCGACGTCGTCACGGTCACCGAGCACCTGCGCGCCCGCGGCAAGCTGGAGGCCGCCGGCGGCGAGACCGAGATCGACGCGCTCACCGCCGCGGTGCCGGCGGTCGGCAACCTGCGCCGCTACGGCCAGATCGTCCGCGAGCACTCGCTGCTGCGCAAGCTGCTCAACGCGACCTACCAGATCCAGGCGGCCGTCCACGGCCATGAGCGTCCGCCGCGCGAGCTCGTCGAGTACGCCGAGAAGGCGATGCTCGAGATCAACCGCGACGACCGGCAGAAGGACTTCCGCCGCGTCGGGGAGATGCTCTCGGAGGCGCTCGACCGCTGGCACGAGCTGTCCACCGAGGGCAAGGCGCTCACGGGCACGCCGTCCGGCTTCCCGGACTTGGACGAGGTCACCGGCGGCTTCCAGCCCGGCAACCTGATCATCGTCGCGGCGCGCCCCTCGATGGGCAAGTCGAGCCTGGTCACCAACTTCGCCGAGAACGTCGCGCTGCACCCGGACCGGCCGCGGCCGGTGGCGCTGTTCAGCCTCGAGATGTCGGAGTCCGAGCTGTCGCAGCGCTTCATCGCCTCGCAGGCGTCGATCAAGGGCGACGACCTGCGCAAGGGCCGGCTGCGCGACGAGCGCAAGTGGAAGCGGGTGCTGGAGACCGCCGCGCGCTTCGACCGGGCGCCGCTGTACGTCGACGACTCCTCCGACATCGGCATCCTCGAGCTGCGCGCCAAGTGCCGGCGCCTGCACCAGCAGACGATGGCCGAATACGGCGGGCTCGGCCTGGTCATCGTCGACTACCTGCAGCTCCTGCGCACCGACGCGCGGATCGACAACCGCGTGCAGGCGATCGGCGAGCTGTCGCGCGGGCTGAAGATCCTCGCCCGCGAGCTGAACGTGCCGGTGATCGCTCTGTCGCAGCTCTCGCGCGCCGTCGAGTCGCGCACCGACAAGCGGCCGATGCTCAGCGACCTGCGCGAGTCGGGCCAGATCGAGCAGGACGCCGACCTGGTCATGTTCATCTACCGCGACGAGTACTACAACGAGAACACCGACCGCCCGGGCGAGGCCGACCTGATCATCGCCAAGCACCGCAACGGCGGGCTGGCCGAGATCCCGCTCTCCTTCCAGGCCGAGTACCCGCGCTTCCTGAGCCTGCAGAGGGCCGCGTAGTGGCGCGCACCTGCCCCTACAACCTCTGCGACGGCTCCGGCTTCATCGTCGACGAGGCGACCCGCACCTCGCGCTTCTGCCGCTGCCGCGACCAGATCGTCGCCCAGGCGCGGGCGCGCGGCCTGTCGGCGGTGATCCCGAAGAAGTACCGCGGGGTGTCGTTCGACCGGCCGCCGATCACCCACATCCGCGACGGGATCGTCGCCTACGTGCGCCGGTTCGTCGGCGAGATCGACCAGCGGCTGGACGCCGGCGAGGGGCTGTGGCTGTTCGGCCCGGTCGGCACCGGCAAGACCTCGCTGGCGATGCTGGTCTCCAAGGCGGCGCTGGACGCCGGACGGACGGTGGCGATCTACTCGCTGCCGCGGCTGCTGGCGGAGATCCGCACCACCTTCGACGAGGACAGCGAGCGCTCCTACACCGACCTGATCGACCGCCTGACCGCCGTCGACCTGCTGCACATCGACGACGTCGGCGCCGAGAAGACCAGCCCGTGGGTGCTGGAGCAGCTCTACGCGATCATCAACGCCCGCTACGAGCAGGAGCGCTCGATCATCATCACCACCAACCTGGAGCGCGACGAGCTGGCCGAGCAGATCACCGAGCGCACCGTCTCCCGTCTGGAGGAGATGTGCGAGGTGCTGCCGGTCGGGGGACGCGACCTGCGCCGTCAGACCTTCGACGTCGTGGAGGATCCGCCCTCCGCCGACGTCGGCGCTGCGCTGCGCTGGGACGTCGCCTAGGTCGGCCCGCCTAGACTTCGAGGACGGAAATGCCTGGCACCGTTGTCGTGGGCGCCCAGTGGGGCGATGAGGGCAAGGGCAAGGTCATCGACCTCCTTGCCGAACGTGCGGACGTCGTCATCCGCTTCCAGGGTGGGAACAACGCCGGCCACACCATCGTCAGCGGTGGCCAGACGTACAAGTTCCACCTGATCCCCTCGGGCATCCTCTACCCGGGGCGCCTGTGCATCATCGGCAACGGCGTCGTCGTCGACCCGGCGGTACTGACCTCCGAGATCGACGGCCTGCGCGAGCGGGGCGTGGACGTCAGCGGGCTGAAGCTGTCCGCCAACGCCCACGTGATCATGCCCTACCACCTGATGCTCGACCTCGAGGGCGAGCAGAAGCTGGGCAAGAACCCGATCGGCACCACCAAGCGCGGAATCGGCCCCTGCTACGCCGACAAGGCCGCGCGGCTGGGCATCCGCGTCCAAGACCTGCTCGACGAGCGGATCCTCAAGAAGAAGATCCAGGCCGCCCTGGAGCCCAAGCGCCAGTCGCTGCGCCCGTTCCAGAAGGAGATCGACCTCCACGCGATGACCGAGGAGTACCTCACCTACGGCCATCGCCTGGAGCAGTACATCGCCGACGGCGCGGCGCTCGCCTGGAAGGCGCTGGACGAAGGCAAGCACGTCCTGTTCGAGGGCGCCCAGGGCGCGCTCCTGGACATCGACCACGGCACGTATCCGTTCGTCACCTCCAGCAACCCGGTGGCGGGCGCCGCGGCGGTCGGCGCCGGCGTCGGGCCGCGCGACATCGACGAGGTGTGGGGCGTCGCCAAGGCCTACACCACACGCGTCGGCGCCGGCCCGTTCCCCTCGGAGCTGCACGACGAGCTGGGCGACCACATCCGCGAGAAGGGCGGCGAGTTCGGCACCACGACCGGCCGTCCGCGCCGGATCGGCTGGCTGGACGTGGTCGCGCTGCGCTACGCGGCGCGGCTGAACTCGCTCAGCGCGTTGGTGATCACCAAGCTGGACGTGTTCTCCGGCTTCGACACGATCCGCGTCTGCACGCGCTACCGCAGCTCGAAGGACCCGGACTTCGTCACCGACACGTTCCCCTACCACCAGACGGTGCTGCACCAGGCGGTCGGCGAGTACGTCGAGCTGCCGGGCTGGGAGGAGGACATCAGCGACGCGCGTGAGTGGAGCGACCTGCCGAAGGCGGCGCGCGAGTACCTGGAGTTCATCCAGGAGCAGGTGGGCGTGCCGATCGTGATGGCGGGCGTCGGCCCGGGCCGCGAGCAGATCGTCTGGTCGCCGGAGGCGAGCGGCTCGGCGGCGGCCGCCGCGGTCCGCGACGCGCAGCAGGCCGCGTCGTAGCGGCTACCGGCCCAGCCGCTCGGACTCGGGCACCCAGCGCACGACGCGCGCCGGCACGCCCATGACGACGGCGCCGGGCGGCACGTCGTTGGTGACGACCGCGCCCGCGGCGACGAACGCGTCCGCGCCGACCTCGACGCCCGGCACGAGCACCGCGCCGCCGCCGACCCGGCAGCCGCGCCGCAGCGTCGGGCCCTTCAGCTCGGGCTTGCGGCCGTCGACGATCCGCCCCATCGCGTCGTCGTTGGTCATGACCGCGCCGGGGCCGATGAACACGTCGTCCTCGATCAACATGTAGGCGGTGACGTAGACGCGCGACTGGATGCGCACGCGCTCGCCGACGACGGTGTCGTTGTCGACGCTGGAGCCCTGGCCGACGACGGTGCCGGCGCCGATGCGGGTGCGCTCGCGCACGAACGCCTGGTCGCCGATGATCGCGCCTTCGCCGACGGTGGAGCCGGCGAACACGATCGCGCCCGCGCCGATCGTGGCGCCCGCCCCGATCACGAGCGGCTCGTCGACCGCGCCGGCGGTCATCGAGCGCGGCCCGAGCACCGGCGGCTTGCCGAGCACGGCGTTGTCGCCGATGCGCACGCCGTCGCCGATCCGGGTCGCCCCGTGGACGACGGCGCCCGCGCCGAACACCACGTCGCGGCCGATCTCGGCCTGCGGGCTGATCTGGACTCCGGGTGCGTGGCCGTCGGTCATGCGGATACCCTAAGTGCGCGTGGCCAGCTCAGTCCTGCGCGGCGCGGTGCTCGGCTTGGGGATGATCGGCCGCCACCACGCGCGCATCCTCCAAACGCATCCCGAGATGGAGCTCGCCGGCGCCGTGGATCCGGCCGGCGACCGCTACGGCGCCGTGCGCGATCCGGAGCTGGTCTTCCCGGACATCGCCTCGCTGCTGGCCGCCCCGGGCGGCCCGCCGGACTTCGCGGTTGTTGCGGTGCCGACGGAGGAGCACCTGCCGGCCGTGCGTGAGCTGGCGGCCGCCGGGGTGCATGTGCTGGTGGAGAAGCCGCTGGCCACCGACGTGGTGGAGGCGCGGGAGCTGATCGCGGCGGTGCGCGGCGCGGGACTGCGCGGCGCGGTCGGCCACGTGGAGCGGTTCAACCCGGCGTTGATCGAGATGCGCCGCCGTCTGCGCGAGGGCCAGCTCGGCGACATCTTCCTGATCGGCACCGAGCGGGTCGGCCCGTTCCCGGACCGGGTGCGCGACGTGGGCGTGGTGAAGGACCTGGCGACCCACGACCTCGACCTGGTGCGCTGGCTGGGCGGCGCGCCGGTGGAGCGCGTGGCGGCCGAGACCCAGCACCGGATGGGCCGCGTCCACGAGGACGTGGTGCTGGCGGTCGGGCGGCTGGAGAACGGCCGCGCGTTCAACTGCGTGGTGGACTGGGTGACGCCGACGAAGGTGCGCCGCACGCGGGTGCTGGGCGAGCGCGGGATGCTGGTCGCCGACACGCTCACCGCCGACCTCACGTTCTACGCCAACGCGCAGGTGCCGACCGGCGGATGGGCGACGGTGCAGGCGATTCGCGGCGTGGCGGAGGGCGACATGACCCGCTATGCGCTGCAGCGTCGCGAGCCGCTGGTGGTGGAGCTGGAGGCGTTCTGCGCGCTGGTGCGCGGCGATGAGGACGCGCCGGTGGTGACGCTCGAGGAGGGGCTGGAGACGGTCGCGGTCGCCGAGGCGGTGCTGGAGAGCGCCGCGTCGGGCGAGACGGTCCAGCCGCGGGTCTCGACGTGAAGTTCGTCGTCGTCGCGCTCGGCAAGGTCGGCCTGCCGCTGGCGGCGCGCATCGCGCTGGCCGGACACGAGGTGATCGGCGCCGACATCGACCGCCGCGTGGTGGAGACGGTGAACGCGGGCGAGCCGCCGTTCCCGAACGAGGCGGGGCTGCCGGAGGCGCTTGCGCAGACGGTCGCCGACGGCCGCCTGCGCGCGGTGACCGACACGACGGCGGCGGTGGCGGAGGAGCCGGATGCCGTGATCGCGGTGCCGCCGCTGTTCGTCGACGAGGGCGCCCGGCCGGACTGGCGGGCGCTGGATGCGGCGGTGGAGGCGATCGGCGCGGGCCTGCGGCTTCGAAGCACGCCGACGGTGGTGTCGGTCGAGACGACGGTGCCGGTGGGCACGACGCGCAACCGCGTGGCGCCGGCGCTGGCGAAGCGCAGCGGGCTCGAGCCCGAGCGCGACTTCCACGCGATCTTCAGCCCGGAGAGGATCTTCAGCGGGCGCGCGATCGCCGACCTGGACCGCTACCCGAAGCTGGTGGGTGGCCTGAGCGAGGCGGGCGAGGCGCGCGGCATCGAGGTGTACGCCTCGTTCCTGGACGCGGAGGTGCGCGGGCTGGGGTCGGCGGAGGCGGCGGAGCTGGCGAAGCTGGCGGAGACCACCTACAGGGACATCAACATCGCGTTCGCCAACGAGCTGGCGCGCTACGCCGACCGGCTCGGGGTGGACGTGCTGTCGGTGATCGACGCGGCCAACTCGCAGCCCTACAGCCACATCCACCGGCCGGGGATCGCGGTGGGCGGCCACTGCATCCCGGTGTACCCGCGCTTCCTGCTGGAGGGCGACGACGAGGCGCGGCTGCCGGCGGTGGCGCGCCAGGTGAACGAGGCGATGCCCGCCTACGCGGCCGACCTGCTTGGCGACGTGGCCGGACGGCGGGTGCTGATCCTCGGGGTCGCGTACCGCGGCGGGGTGAAGGAGACGGCGTTCTCGGGCGCGTTCGCGCTGCGCGACGCGCTGGCGGCGCGCGGCGCCGAGGTGGTGGCGGCCGACCCGCTGTTCGACTCTGCCGAGCTGGAGGCGCTGGGCTTCACCGCCTGGGACGGCGGCCCGGTGGATGCCGCGGTGGTGCAGGCCGACCACGCCGAGTACGCCGAGCTGTCGGGCGCCGACGTTCCGGGCGCGCGGGTGATCGTCGACGGCCGCGGCGTGCTCGACCCGTCGCGCTTCGACGTGCCGGTGCGCCGCATCGGCCGCCCGGACGACTCGCCCGTCGACCCCGGCTCGGCGATCCAGCCGGGGGACCTGCGCCGCGCCGCCGGCCGCTGAGCGGTCCGAGGCGACCGGCCGACCCGCCCGGTGAGGGACGGCAGCTCCCGCGGCTCATCAGGGGTCGGCGCGGGCGGCCGCCTTGATGGCGACCGCCCGCCCGTCGGGAGGAGCCGTCAGCGGAGCTGGATCGGCAGCGGGAGCGTGTAGGTGCGGTGGAGCCTGCCGCCGCCCTTGCGCGCCGGGACGCGCGTCTCGGCCCGGTAGATCGCCGCGCGGGCGTCGTTCGGGACCGCGAAGGTGGCGCTGTAGCTGCCGTCGCGGCGGAGGCGGACCTGCGTGACGGTCTGGTAGCGGCCGCAGGCGACCATCCGCCTGATCGTGACGGTCTGCGGCTTGGCTGCACGCGGCGCCCGGACGGTGCCGCTGAAGGTCAGGCGCTTCCCGTCACGGCTCTTGGACAGGCCCGCGTTCGCCATGCGGCGGTCGAGCTTGAGCGCGGGGCTCTTGCGACCGGCGCCGCGAACCTCGTAGCGCATGCGGTTGGCCTTCCTGATCTTGCCGCTCGGTGCCGGGACCGTCACCCGGAACAGGCCGAGGTTGCTGACGATCGGCTGGGCGACGATCTCGCGCGTGGCGACGAACACCAGGTCGACGCGCTTGCCGCGCAGGGCGGGGTCGGCGGCGCCGGCGAGGACGACTCGCCGCCCCTGGCGACGCGCCTCTGTGAGCACGACGGGCCGGTCGGTGCAGGCGAGCGCCAGGTCGCCGGCGTCACCGTCGGTGAAGATGTCCCGCACGACGGGCTCCCGGCTTGGCTCGGCGGTGAGCTGAGCGGGGCGCGCTGTGGGGGTCGGCCCCGGCTCGGGCGCGGGCGGAGGCGCCGGCGGCTGGGGCACGGTGATGGTGCCGCTGCCGGTGCCGGCGTCGCCGTTGGCATCGGTCGCGGTCACCTGGGCGGTGTACTGGCCGGGCTCCACCCCCTTGGGCAACGCGACCTGGCAGGTGTGGTCGTCGGGGTCGTAGGTGCCGGGGAGGATCACTGCCGAGCCGCCCGACTGCGGCGTGACGCTGACCTCGCAGCCGACGATGGGCGTGCCGGGGGCGGGCGTCACCGGCGCGGTGACGGCGTGGCTCACCTCGGGCGGATCGCCGCCGCCCTCGTGCGAGACGAGGGTGGGCGCTCCGACCTGTGGCGTGCCGACGGATGCGGTGGTGCTGTCGGTGCCCTCGTCCCCGCTGGAGTCGGTGACGGTCACCCGCACCTGGTAGTCGCCGGGGTCGAAGCTGCCGGACGGCAGGATGGCCGTGCACTGGCCGCTGTCCGCGTCGAAGGTCGATGCGAGCGCCGAGTACCCGCTGCCGGTGTCGACCTCGATCGTGCAGCCGGTGAGGGTCTCCCCGTCGGGGGCGGCGCCCTCGGCGAGGACGCGCCGGTTGGGCTGGCCGGGCTTGAAGGTCACGGTCGGCGCGTTGCCGGTGATGCTCAGCGGGCTCGCGCTCGTGTTCTGGCCGGAGTCGCCGTTGACGTCGACGACGGTGACCTGGACGTCGTACTGGCCGTCGGTGACCGAGGCGGGGACCGCCACTGAGCACTGCTCGCTCCCGTAGCTGCCGGTGAGCGCCTGCGGGTCCCCTCCGCCGCTCGGGGTGAGCACGAAGGCGCACCGGTCGATGTCGATGCCCGGGACGGGGGTGACGTCGGCGGCGATGGTGCGGCCGGAGGAGATGGCCGGCGGGTCGACCTGCGGCGCCAGCACGTCGAGGGTGATCGGGCTGCTGGTGCCCTCGTCGCCGTCCGCGTCAACGGCGACCGCCTGGGCCTCGTAGGCGCCGGGCCCGGGGAAGGTCACGGAGTCGAGGGTCGCGCTGCACTCGCCGGCCGCCTCGTCGAAGTCGGTGGACACCGGGATAAACGGAGTGGCGGCGCCGGAGGGCCGCGCGAGGATGGTGCAGGCGAGGACCTGGTCGTGGTCGTCCCCGGTCGCCGGGGTGACGGTTGCCTTCAGCTCGCGGTTCTTCTCGCCGGGCGCGAGGGTGACGGTCGGCGGGTCGCCGGAGGTCGGAGCACCGCAGGGGTTGTCGACCGCGGAGACGCGCGCGTCGGCGATGTCGGCGGCCAGGAGCTTGGGGTTGATCCCCAGCAGGCCCACCACGGTGGCCAGGAGGCCGTCGGCGCTCAGGTCGACGCGGAGCGCGACGCGGCGGAGGCTGGTGGGGGTGCGCTCCTCGTAGTTCGGGATGATCCTCGCCCTGACGAGGCCGAGGACGCTCAGGTCGACGTTGACGTCCTCGAGGTTGATCAGCACCCCCAGGACCCTGACGCCGGTGAAGCTCGAGTTCGCCGTGAGCGTCGGGAGGAGCGAGTCGTCCGCCGGGCATTGGGCGGTCACTTCAGACTGAGCCTCGTCGACGGTCAGCAGCGGTGCGGAGATCAGCGGGAGATCGGCCTCCAGGCCGAGGTCGGCCACCTCGGAGCGGCTGGCGATGTGCCGCAACGGCACCGGCCCGCCGGTGGTGGTCGTCTCCGAGTCCAGGACGTCGGCGTTGAGCCCCAGGATCTCGCTGATCTCGAGGATGCTCTTGTCGTCGTCGGCGCAGGGCACCTCGGACGGGTTGGACCTGAGCGCGGCCAGGTCGAGAGGGGCGCCCAGCAAGGTCGCCGTCAGCGGCGTGGCGGTGCACCCCCAGTCCGGGTCGGCCTGCGCCGTCGGCGCGGCGGTGGCGAGCAGCCCGGCGGCGACGATCGTCGCGGCGGCCAGGCTCAGTACGCACTTGACGCGTGTCGCGCGCCTGATGAATGCCTCCATGCTCTTCATCCCCTGTTCCTCTTGTGCCTTTGTCTGTCCGGCACTTGCGCGCCGCTGCGGAGGCGCTTCGCATGCGAGGCACCTGTCTCGCGCCGCGCATGCGCAGCGGCGCCGAGTCCCCTTCTTGTGAAGCTCCGCAGATCTATCGCTCCGGTGGCTGCAGCACTCGTCGCACCTCACCACTCCTTCTGATGGACCGTGCGGCGGTTGGCCGCCTGGTTCCCTCCTTATCGCCCGCCCAACCGTGTCCTACAAGTTGTCCGGCGACTGACGGCGGCCGGGTTGGCGATCTTTGAGCTCTCGGCGGCGGCGGCGGGACACGTCGTCTATTGCTGGTGAGCGGAGGGCGGCGGCGGGCGCCTGCGCCGGTCGCAGGAGGGCGGATTCCCTTGTGGTCACAGGGGGTCGCAGCCGATGCTGCATGACGGGCGCGGCCGCGGACGCCTTCCGGCAGCGCGCACCCACCGGACGCTGATCCCGCCGGCGGCGTAGAGCTATAAGTAGCCTTGGGACGGCGCGTTCGGCCTCTGACTGCTTAGACGCATGTCCTAGGTCCGGGGCAGCGCCTAACGGGCATGCGGGCCGTCCGCATGCGCCGAACGGTCGTGGGGCCGACGATCGCGATGGAGGAGATGGGAGAGGCGTCCCGCCGAGCGCCGAACCTCATCGCTGCTTCGCCGGCCCGGCTGTGGCCGTAGGGCCGGCGACGAAATCCCGTTCGTCGAGGGCGTCTCCGCTACTGCAAGGGGTGCGGCTTCGACTTCCTCTTCCTTGTCGGCGCGGTGGAGGCCACCATGGTCTCGCTGATCGTCCACGCCAGGTCGAGCAGCTCCTCCTTTTCCCGCTCCTGCTCACTCACGTCGCGCTCTCCTCAGAGTGCCGTTCCACTCGGCCAGCCCGTATGGCACGTCGATGGCGCGCCCGTAGTCGACCAGCCGGTCGATCGCGTCCGGCGTGGTGACGGGGAGCGCGTCGTCGAGGTCGGTGCTTGCGCCCAGTCCGACCCACTGGCCATCGATGTCCCGCACCTGGCCGCGAAGCACGTCCCCCGGGCGGGTTCCGTCGTAGAACACTCGCGCCACCGGGTGCGCGTCGTCGGGGTGCGCGTACAGCTCGGCGATATCCCCGATGTCGGTGATGTCGTTGATGCGGCCGTGCCAACGCTCCGCGGCCAGCTCCAGGAGGGCCCTTGGCATCTCGTCCTCCAACATCCCCTCCATCACCGCCATGAGCCCTCCATGCTCCATGATGAAGGAGTAGGGCATCTCACACCGCATGCGGCGACGGCCGTTGACTGTCGCCCGCAGCGCCACGACGCGGTCGTGGTCGTGAGGGTGCACTCGCTGAACAATTGCGCTTGCCGCCACGTCCACGGACGCGCCGGTCGGATGGGAGATCGTGTACGTGAGACACGCGACGGTTTTCCAGTCGGTCATGCTGTTACCTCCTAAAACTGTCTTGATCGGCTTGTGCAGCGCTCGACAGGGACGCGCTGCTGAGTTTCCATGCCCCCGTGAGTTTCGACTGCTGTACCTACTGGGGACATCGGGGTGCACAGTTGAGTTCCCGTCTCCCCTGGAAGCTCTAGACTTCGAGGGGTCCGCGCGGCGCTTGAGTGGCTTGTTGAGTTCCCGTTTCCCCTGGGAGCTCTAGACTTC
>Ga0207874_1003207_pt1 | contig 13931 bp, 11 predicted proteins | sample HigsolmetaAR201D_FD_184833 | JGI IMG/M metagenome (GOLD analysis project Ga0207874, IMG submission 184833) | Ionic liquid and high solid enriched microbial communities from the Joint BioEnergy Institute, USA - AR20-1-D (SPAdes) (version 2) ...
TTGCGGGCATGCGCCCGTTGCCGAGCCTTCTCGAGTCGAAGGCCGACGAGCCTGGGAACGGTGACGCGTTCAGCGCCGCTGCGATTTGAGGAACCAGGCCCGGCATTCACGGGCGGGTCCACTTCGATGTGAGCTGCGACGGTTGCCGTGGAAGCCGCTTGATCTCTTGGCACCCAAAGCGCGGTCACCGCGACCGCGCCGAGGATGCTCAGGACAAGCGTCCCACCATCCATGGCTTCACACGGTTACGTTGCGAGCGATGTCGAACCGTCGTTAGTGGACGGGTGTCGCCAGCGGCGAGGTCGACTGTTGTCGCTTGGTCGGGGCCACGCGCCCACGACTGCAAATCACGCGCCATCTCCGCTGCACTCGCATAGCGGGCACTCGGGTTCTTGGACAGGGCGCGGTTGACGATGCGTGCAAGGGGGGCTGGCACGTCCGGGGGCAGCGGTGGTGGGACATCGTTGAGATGTTGGAGTGCAATCGCAACATGCGATTCGCCCGTGAATGGGGGTTTGCCCGCCAAGAGCTCGTAAAGGAGGACACCAGTGGAGTAGATGTCCGCGGCACCGGAAACTCTCTGGCCCTGAGCTTGCTCCGGGCTCATGTAGACAGGCGTCCCGAGCACCCGATGCGCAGTCACCGATGTTGCTGCGGTCGCCGCAGCGAGATGTGCGATTCCGAAGTCTGCGAGCTTTACTCTTCCCGAGTCCGCCACCAATACGTTCTGAGGCTTGACGTCACGGTGCACGATCCCGCTCTCGTGAGCGACGTCCAATGCGGCCAGTACGTCAGCGATGATCTCCGCCGCGCGTGTTGGCTCGATCCGGCCACGGCTCTCCAGGAGCGCGTCGAGGCTTGTGCCCTCGACCAGCTCTGTGACAATGAAGACACCGACGTCACTGTCATCACCGATGTCGTGGACTTGAACGATCCCGGGGCTTGTCAGCGCGGCGGCGGCCCGCGCTTCCCGTTCGAAGCGTTCCGTCCAGGTGGGATCATCGGCCCACCAGGGCTTAATCACTTTCACCGCGACGGGGCGCCGCAACCGAAGGTCGTAACTTCGATACACCACTCCAAAGGAGCCCTCCCCGAGCACACCGTCGAGTCGGTAGCGTTCGGCGATGAGTCGACCGGTGAGGTCAGGTGCGCGAAGGCTCATCCCAGTGGAATCTTGACGGAGCGGCCAACCGTGGACGGAGCCATTGGCGCGAATCTACCACACACTGCGTGCTCTATTCGCCGGGTCAAGCGAGCGAGAGGTGGTGGAGTGCGATCAATGAATTGACTCTGGGAAGCTGGGAGTGGCTTGATCGGCCGACGAACGGCTCGCCGTCGACTGGCCTTGCGCTCTGCGCGAGAGGCACGATGACATCACCGCGGCGTCGCGCGATGGTGCTGCGGTCGTCTGCGCAGGGAGCGGCCGCCACCGACAGAAGGGCGCGCACGCTGCGCCGTGCCCGAACCTGGACGCACGCCAAGCGGCTTCCGGAGACCGTCTCAGGGCCACTCGCACCAGGGCACCGTGGCGGACCAGCTCATACGGCCCGGCTCCGGCAATCTCGTGCGACCGAACCGAGGATGCGAAAGTCGACGGACCTTCGCACAGCGCGCCCGGCAGGATTCGAACCTGCGACCTCTTGCTCCGGAGGCAAGCGCTCTATCCACTGAGCTACGGGCGCGTGGAGATGGAGCTTATCGCGGCGGGCGGTTCGGCTGCGTGGGGGCCGCGTCGCGGGCACTGGCGCCGCGTCGGCGTCGGATCGCGGCACGTGGCCCGAAGCAGGACCGGTGGCGGCGTCTGGCCATGGGCTGTGGCCACGGGCCGTCGCCGCCGGCGGACCGGGCGGCGGGCGTGGCATGGCGAAAACCCGTGCGCGGCGCCACCCGGCGTGGCAGACTAGGCGACATATGACCGACGGGGCCCCTGACGATCCGCTCGCGCGGCTGGCGGAGCAGCTCGAGCGGCTCAGCAGCGCCAACCTCGCGCTCAGCGAGGCGGCCGAGCAGCTGATCAAGCACGCGCGCGAGGAGCGGATCGCGCTGCGGGAGGCCGCGCGGGAGGCGAAGGCCGCCGCGCGCACCGCGGCGGCCGCCAGCGCGCGCGCGCACGACGCGAGCGCCGACGCGCGGCGCTGACGCGCGCCCGACGGGCCGCGGCGGCGCCCCCCTCGGCGGCCCGGGGACGGCCGGCTCAGCGGCCGCCCGCGACCGCCGGGAGGATCGTGATCTCGTCGCCGTCGCCGATCGCCGTGTCCAGGCCGTCGAGGAAGCGGATGTCCTCGCCGCCGATGTAGACGTTGACGAACCGGCGCAGGCCGCCGTCGTCGGAGATCCGGTCGCGCAGCTCGCCGAACTGGGCGTACAGCGCGTCGAGCGCCTCGCCGACCGTCCTGCCCTCGACCGTCGCCGTCGCCGCGCCGCCGGTGGCGGAGCGCAGCTGGGTCGGGATCTTGACCGTCACCGCCATCTCAGGCCGCCACCGCCGTCGGGACGCCGGCCGCGAACGCGTCGTAGCTGGCGTCGATCTCGTACGTGTCGAACGTGTCGCGCACGACGTCGAGCGTCTTGAGGCCCTCGCCGGTGATGACCGCGACGACCCGCTCGGCCGGGTCGATGTCGCCGCGCTCGGCGAGCTTGGCGAGCACCGCCGTCGTCACGCCGCCGGCCGTCTCGGTGAAGATGCCGGTCGTCTCGGCCAGCAGCTTGATCCCGGCGCGGATCTCCTCGTCGGTGACCGCGTCGATGCTGCCCCCGGTCCGGTGGGCCAGCTCGACCGCGTACGGGCCGTCGGCCGGGTTGCCGATGGCCAGCGACTTCGCGATCGTGTCCGGCTTGACCGGCCGGCAGATCTCCGTCCTCTCGGCGAACGCCGTCGCGACCGGGGCGCAGCCCGCCGCCTGGGCGCCGTTCATCGTCGGCACCGCGCCGTCCACCAAGCCGAGCTCGATCCACTCCTCGAAGCCCTTCGCGACCTTCGTGAACAGCGACCCGGAGGCGATCGGCGCGACGATCCGGTCCGGCACCTGCCACCCCAGCTGCTCGGCGATCTCGAACGCGATCGTCTTCGAGCCCTCCGAGTAGTACGGCCGCAAGTTGATGTTCACGAACGCCCACTCGCGCTCGCCGGCGATCTCGGTGCAGAGCCGGTTGACGTCGTCGTAGTTGCCGCGCACGGCCACGAGTTTGGTGCCGTAGACGCCGGTCGCCAGCACCTTCTGCTCCTCGAGGTCGGCCGGGATCAGCACGTACGACTCCAGCCCGGCCGCCGCCGCGTGCGCGGCGACCGCGTTGGCGAGGTTGCCGGTCGAGGCGCACGCGATCGTCTGGAAGCCCAGCTCCTTCGCGCGCGCGAGCGCGACCGCGACGACCCGGTCCTTGAACGAGTGCGTCGGGTTGGCGGCGTCGTTCTTGATCCACACCTCGCGCAGCCCGAGCCGCTCGGCGAGCCTGTCGGCGCGCAGCAGCGGCGTCCAGCCCGCCGGCAGCAGGTCGCGCGGCGGCGCCTCCACGAGCGGGAGGAAGTCGCGGTAGCGCCACAGCGAGTGCGGCCCGGCCTGGATCCGCCGGCGCAGCTCGTCGGCGTCGACGCCCTCAGGCGGCGCGTAGGCGACCTCGAGCGGGCCGAAGCAGCGCTCGCACACGTACTGGGCGGCGAGCGGATACTCGGCCTTGCATTCCTTGCATGTCAGAGTCGTTGGCGGCATGTGAAAACCTCCGCCGGGTTCAGTGGCGGAGGCTCTTCATCCGAGAAAAGAGGCCGCCGTACCACATCTCCCAGGCTGTCGTTGCCTGCTGGAATTGGCACCTTCCCCTTGCGGGGGGTTGCCGGGGCTTCACAGGGCCAAGTCCCTCCACCCCTCTTGATGCGTTACTGCTATGTCGGCGGCGGAGTATAGCCATGCCGGCGGCAGACGTGCAACGCGCCATTCCGGTCGGCCATTGCTGGGGCTAGAATGGGCGGTCGATGTCCGAGACGATCGACGCCATGACCGACGAGCCGCGAAGTCGCCATGCCGAGCCTGCCCAAGCCTCGCTTCGTTCGCGTGCCCCGCGGTCGCGGGCCCGTCTCCCCATCGCCGCAGCGCGAGCCTGAGACCAGCAGGATCGACGTCATCGAGGGCGCCGGCCTGCGCTGGGTCAACATCGAGGACCCGCAGCCGGCCCACCGCGCCTGGCTGGAGGAGCGGTTCGACTTCCACCCGCTCGCCTACGAGGACATCTTCTCGCGCAACCAGCGCCCGAAGATCGACGAGTACGACGACTACCTGTTCATCGTCCTCCACTTCCCCCGCTTCGACAAGCAGGTCGGGCGGCTGAACGCCGCCGAGCTGGACCTGTTCGTCGGCCCCGACTTCGTCGTCACGCTGCCCAACCAGCCGCTGCAGCCGGTCGACTACCTGTTCGAGCGCTGCCGCAGCAACGACGAGCTGCGCGAGAGCTGGTTCTCCAAGGGCGCCGGCTACCTGCTCTACAAGATCGTCGACGCCTGCGTCGACGCGAGCTTCCCGATGCTGGCCAAGATGGGCAACAAGCTCGAGCGCATCGAGGACGAGATCTTCGCGGGCAACTCCAAGGAGGTCGTCCGCGACATCTCCAACGTCAAGCAGGAGATCATCAACTTCCGCAAGGTCGTGCGGCCGCAGCGGCCCGTCTTCGGCGACCTCGAGCGGACGAAGACGCGCTACCTCGCCGCCGACCTCGACGTCTACTTCGACGACATCAACGACGCCTCCGAGCGGATCTGGCAGATGCTGGAGACGTACAAGGAGACCGTCGAGGCGCTCGAGGCGACGAACGAGTCGGTCCTCTCCCACCAGCTCAACGACGTGCTGCGCGTGCTGACCGTGCTCAGCATCGTCTTCCTGCCGCTGACGCTGATCGCGAGCATCTTCGGCATGAACGTCCACGTCCCCGGCGAGGGCCAGGAGGGGCCGTTCTGGCTCATCATCGTGTTCGTGCTCCTGCTCGGCGGCGGGATGATCGCGTTCTTCCGAAAGCGGGGCTGGCTGTGAGAGCCGGCTGGGCGCGCTCCGCGCGCCGCCTCGGGGCGGCCGCGTAACACGCCCGCCGCCGCGGAGTAGGAACGGGCATATGGCCGCCACCACCTCCCTCGACGCGCTCGAGCGCCTCGGCGCGGCGCTCGCGCCCGCCAAGCCGAGCAAGCGGATGCTCGTGATCGTCAACCCCTACGCGACGACGGTCTCCGACAAGCTCAAGCACCTCGTCGTCTACGCCCTCCAGGGCCGCTATCAGGTCGACTCGGTCGAGACCCAGGCGCGCGGGCACGCGACCGAGCTGTGCCGCGAGGCGGCGCGCGAGGGCTACGACGTCGTCTGCGCCTTCGGCGGCGACGGCACCGTCAACGAGGCGGCCAACGGGCTGGCCGGCTCCGACACGCCGCTGACCTGCCTGCCGGGCGGCTCGGCGAACGTCTTCGCGCGCATCCTCGGCATCCCCAACGACGTCGTCGACGCGACCGAGCACCTGCTGCGGATAGCCGACGACTGGCAGCCGCGCCCGATCGACCTCGGCCGCGCCGACGACCGGCGCTTCCTCTTCAACGCCGGCATCGGCCTCGACGCGAACGTGACCGAGCGGGTCGACGCCCACCCGAGGCTCAAGGCGCGGTTCGGCCCCTGGTTCTACGCGTGGGCGGGCGTGTCCGCCTTCCACCGCCACTACCTCGTCAAGCCGCCGCGGCTCGCGCTCGAGGCCGACGGGCGGACGGTCGAGGGCGTCACCGCGATCGTCCAGAACGCGATGCCCTACACGTACTTCGGGCGGCGGGCGGTCCACCTCGCCGAGCAGGTCGCGCTCGACAGCGGCACGCTCGCGGCGGTCGTGCTGCGCCGCGCCAACCCGCTCGACATGCCGACGATCACCTGGCGGGCGCTCACGAGGGCCCGCATCGTCCGCCACCGCCGCGTCAGCGACGTCCACGGGGTGCGCGAGATCACGGTCCGCTCCCAGGACGAGCGGCCGCTTCCGCTGCAGGTCGACGGCGACCATCTCGGCGCCTTCCCGGAGATCCGGCTGCGGGTCGAGCCGGGCGCGCTGCGGGTCGTCGCCTAGGCGGACGTCCCGGATCCATCACTTGGCGGGGACGGCGGGACGCTGCCGGCGCCCGGCCGGCGGCGGTCACCGCGAGAGGTCGGCGGCCAGCCCGCCGAGCACGGCGCGCAGCCACGTCTGCTCGTCCTCGCCGGCGGCGCGCATCCGCCGCCGCGCCCAGTGCGCGACGTCCTCGCGGCTGCCGACCGCGACGACCGGGCCGGTGACCGCGTAGCGGCCGTCGCGCAGCACCACGAGCGCGCCCGGCGCGTCGCGCCGTATCCGCAGCCGCTCGACGACGTCGACGCCAGCGATCGCTTCCGGCCGCTCGGGCGGCCCGGCGAGCAGGCCGTCGCGCGGCGGGCCGACCGAGAACAGCGGCGCGCGGGCGGCCACCGGCCGCGGCGGGCGCGGTGGCGGGCCGATCGGCCCCGAGCGCCAGCGCGCCATCGCCGCGTCGAGGTCCCGCGCCGCGTCGCGGCGCACGAGCACGTGGAGGCGGTCGCCGGCGTGCAGCCGCGTCGACCCGCGCGGCGGGATCGCCTCCCTGCCGCGCACGATCACGTTGACGATCGCGTCGCGCGGCAGGCCGAGGTCGCGCACGTGGGCCCCGTCGATCGCGTCGCGCTCGCGCACCCGGTACTCGACCACGTCGGCGCCGAGCTCCTGGATCGTCGCCGTCTCCACCAGCGGCGGCAGGTCGACGACCTCGTCGGTCGTCAGCCTCAGCCGGCGCGCGAGCGGCTCGATCGCCGGCCCCTGCACGAGCAGCGAGATGACGACGGCGAAGAAGATGATGTTGAAGAAGTCGACGCTGCCGTCGATCCCGGCGATCACCGGGAAGGTCGCGAGCACGACCGGCACCGCCCCGCGCAGGCCGACCCACCCGAGCATCACCCGCTCGGCGGCGGTGAACTTCGAGAACGCGGTCGCGATCAGGCTCGCCAGCGGCCGCGCGACGACGATCAGCACGGCCGCCAGCAGCAGCCCCTCGACCGCGGTGTCGCCCAGCTGGGACGGGAACACGAGCAGGCCGAGCGTGAGGAACATCGTCAGCTGCGCGACCCAGGCGACGCCGTCGTGGAAGGCGGTGATCGTCCGCTTGGCCGGGATCGCGCCGGCGTCGACGAGCAGGCCGCACAGGTAGACGGCGAGGAAGCCCGAGCCGCCGAGCACGTCGGCGGCGCCGAACGCGAGCGCGGCGATCGTCAGCGACGCGACGGGGTACAGGCCCGGCGTCGGCAGGTCGAGCACGGTGAGCGCGCGCACCCCCAGCCAGCCGACCGCCAGCCCGATGCCCACGCCGATCGCCGCCTGCGAGACGAACATCCCGACCATGTCGGCGATGCCGTAGTCGGGCAGCTGGATCCAGTCGATGAAGCCGAGCACGAGCAGGATCGCGACCGGGTCGTTGCTCGCCGCCTCCCCCTCGAGCATCCGCGCCAGCCGCGGCCGCAGCGGCGAGCCGCGCAGCATCGCGAAGACCGCGGCGGCGTCGGTCGAGGCGATGATCGAGCCGAGCAGCAGGCCGTGCAGCAGCGGCAGGTCGAACAGCCACGCCGCCGCCAGGCCGGCGATCGCGGCGGTCAGCAGCGTGCCGAGCACCGACAGGCTGATCGCCGCGCCCCACACCGGCCGCAGGTCCTCCACGCGGGTGCCGAGGCCGCCCTCGAAGATGATGAGCGCCAGCGCGACGATGCCGATGTCGCGCGCGAGCTCGTAGTCGTCGAAGTGGACCCAGCCGAGGCCGTCGGAGCCGATCGCCATGCCGAGCGAGAGGAACAGCAGCAGGCCCGGGACCCGCAGGCGACCGGCGAGCAGCGAGGCGGCGAGCGCGCCGGCCATCATCAGGCCGGCGACGAGGATCAGCTCCCCCATCCGGCGGTCAGGGCTCCACGAGGCCGCGGCGGATCGCGTACCGCGTCAAGTCGACGCGGTCGCGCATGCCGAGCTTCTCCAGGACGTTCGAGCGGTGGCGGTCGACGGTCTTCTCGCTGATCGTCAGCAGCTGGGCGATCTCGCGGCTCGTGTAGCCCTCGGCGATCAGCTTGACGATCTCCGACTCGCGCGGCGTCAGCGGGTCCTCCGGCGGCGCCTCGCCGCTGCGGGCGCGCTCGAGGTAGTCGCGGATCAGCGCCGTCACCGCGGCCGGATAGAGGAACGGCTCGCCGCGCATGACCGCGCGGCAGGCCTCGACGAGGTCGCGGTCGGCGACCGACTTGAGCACGTAGCCGGACGCGCCGGCGCGCAGCGCCTCGAAGAAGTAGCGCTCGTTGTCGTGCATCGACAGGATCAGCACGCGCACCTCCGGCCGGCGGCGGGTCAGCTCGCGCGCGACCTGGATGCCGGTCAGGCGCGGCATCGAGACGTCGAGCACGGCGAGGTCGACGTCGGCGTCGAGCGCCCGCTCGAGCGCCTCCGGGCCGTCGCTGGCCTCGGCGACCACCTCGAGGTCCGGCTCGGCCTCGAGCACGAGCTTGAGCCCGTGGCGGACGACGGCGTGGTCGTCGGCGAGCAGGATGCGGATCGTCAGCGGCGTCCTCATCTCGCCCCCTCCCGGCCGGCCGCGATCCGCAGCCGCACCTCGGTGCCGCCCTCCGGGTGCGTGCGCACGTCGCAGGTGCCGTCGAGCAGCAGCGCCCGCTCGTGCATGCCGGCGATGCCAGCGCCCGGCACGGCGCCGTCGATCCCTTTGCCGTCGTCGCGCACGACGAGCTCGACCTCGCCGCCGCCGGCGCGCAGCTCCAGCTCGACCGCGCTCGCGTCGGCGTGGCGAAGGGCGTTCGTGAGCGCCTCCTGCGCGACCCGGTAGATGACGAGCTCGGCCTCGGGCGACAGCCCGCCGAGGCGGGCGTCGACCCTGCGGCGCACCGGCAGCCCGCTCTGCTCGGCGACGCGCTGGCACAGCGCCGCGATCGCGTTCGCCAGCCCGAGGTCGTCGAGCGCCTCCGGCCGCAGCCGGCGGGCGACCTCGCGCACCTCGTCGAGCGTCGCCCGCGTCGCCTCGCGCGCGTCGACGAGCTGGTCGCGCAGCGGCTCGGGCGCCTGGCGGGCGACCCGCTCGATCTGCAGCAGCAGCGCGGTGAGGCTCTGCCCGATGCCATCGTGGAGCTCGCGCGCGACGCGCAGCCGCTCGCCCTCCTGGGCGGCGAGCGACCGCCGCACGCTCTCGCGCCGCTCCCGCTCGAGCCGGTCGAGCATCGCGTTGAACGCGGACGTGAGGCGGGCGATCTCCTCGTCGGAGCCGACGACGGGGATCCGCCGCCCCGGGCGGACGAGGTCGACCGTCTCCATCGCCTCCGTCAGCCGCCGCAGCGGCGCGAACGCCCACCGCAGCGCGAAGAAGCTGACGGCGAGCGTGCCGGCGAGCACGAGCGCGAGCACGATCGCCTCGCGCCAGGCGATCTCGGCGCTGACGGTCGCGGGCGTGAGCGCGAGCGCGAGGCCCGCGAGCACGAAGATCGCGACGTTGAGGCTGAAGATGCGGGTAAGCAGGGAGACGCGCGCCACGTGCTTGCAAGTTTGACGCGTCGAGCACGGCGGATCGCGGACATGCGCGCCAGCCGACGTCGAAAATGCACGTCAACCCCCATGCCGGCCCGCGGCGGGGCGCGGTAGGGTCCGCCGCGGTTCGATGGCGCTGGCGGTTGGCATCTTCGTCGGCGCCCTCGCGCTGATCGCGAGCGAGCGGGTCGACCGCACCAAGGTCGCGCTGCTCGGCGCCGCGCTCGTGCTGCTGACGCAGACGATCGACCAGCACGAGGCGATCGCGGCGGTCGACTTCAACACGCTCGGCCTCCTGGCGGGCATGATGATCGTCGTCCGCCTGACGGAGGAGACCGGCGTCTTCACGTGGGTCGCGATCCGCGCCGGCCAGCGGTCCGGCGGGCGGCCGCTGGCGCTCGTGCTGTGGCTGTCGCTGTCGACGGCGCTCCTGTCGGCCTTCCTCGACAACCTCACGACGATCCTGCTCGTCGTGCCGATCACGTTCCGGCTCGCGCGCGAGTTCGAGATCGACCCGCTGCCGCTCGTGATCATCGAGGTGATGGCGTGCAACCTCGGCGGCACCGCGACGCTGATCGGCGACCCGCCGAACATCATGATCGCCGGCGCGACCGGCCTGCCGTTCATGGCCTTCATCGGGCACCTCGCGCCGATCGCGGCGCTGACGACGCTCTGCGTCGTGCTCGCCCTCTACGCCGTCTTCCGGCGGCGGCTGGCGATCGCGCCCGACGCGCGCGGCAACGTGCTGCGGCTGCGGGCGGCGTCGGCGATCAGGGACCGGCGCGAGCTGCGCGTGCTGCTGCCGATCCTCGGCGCGATCCTGCTGGCCTTCTTCGTCCACAGGCCGCTGCACCTCGAGCCGGCGACGATCGCGCTGTCGGGCGCGACGGCGATGCTGCTCGTCACGCGCCAGTCGCTGGAGCGGACGCTCGCCGGCGTCGAGTGGCCGACGCTGTTCTTCTTCCTCGGCCTGTTCGTGATGGTCGGGGCGCTCGAGCGCACCGGCGCGATCGAGGAGGTCGCCGACGCGATGATCGCGCTGACCGACGGCGACCGCACCGCCGAGCTGCTGACGATCTCGTGGGTGTCGGCGATCGTCGGCGGCATCGTCGACAACATCCCGCTGACGGCGACGATGATCCCCGTCGTCGACCAGATCGCCGGCGCCGACGGCGACGACGCCTACTGGTGGGTGCTCGCGCTGGGCGCCTGCTTCGGCGGCAACCTCACCGTCGTGTCGGCGGCCGCGAACGTCGCTGCCGCCGGCATGGCCGCGAGGGCCGGCCGGCCGATCGGCTTCTGGCCGTTCCTGAAGATCGGCGTGCCGGTCACCGTCGGCTCGATGGTGCTCGTGACCGGCTACATCCTGCTGCGGTACGCGTGACGCGCGGCGCGGGCGCGCCGCCCGGTCGCGGTGCGCCGGCGCGGAGGGTCGGCGGCGCAGCTGCGGCGCCCGCCCGCCGCGCGGCCGGCTGGCGCGCCGTCGCGGGCTAGCCGCCCGCGCCGGGCGTGACGCGGTAGGCGTCGAAGACGGCGTCGATCGCGCGCAGCCTCGTGATCGTGCTGTCGAGCGTCTTGATGTCGGGCACCTCGACGACGAACCGGTTGCGGATCATCGGCGGGTTGGAGGTGCAGCGCGCGTCGACGATGTTGAGGCCGGCCTCGCTGAACGTCCGCGCGAGGTCCTCCAGCAGCCGGTGGCGGTCCCAGCCGTCGACGTGGATCTCGACCTTGAACGAGGTCGACGCCTCGCCGTCCCAGGAGACCTCGGTGAAGCGGTCCGGGTCCTTGCGCAGGACGGCGACGTTCGGGCAGTCCTCGCGGTGGATCGTGATGCCGCGCCCGAGCGAGACGTAGCCGACGATCGGGTCGCCCGGCACCGGGCGGCAGCACTTCGCCAGCCGCAGCATCACGTCGCCGACGCCGGCGACGGTGATGCCGTACTTCGACGAGGAGGTCGTCGGCCGGCGCTCGCGCTGGGGCTTGGTGTGCAGCAGGTGGTCGGCGGCCGTCTGGGCGCCCTCGGCCGCCTCGCCCTGCTTGAGGCGCTGCATCACCTTGTTGACGACGGTCCTCGGCGAGATCTTCGCGCCGCCGAGCGCGATGTAGAACTCGTCGCCCTTGCGGAAGCCCATCTCGCGGATCACGTCCGCCAGCAGCGGCGAGCCGACGATCCGCTGGGCCGGCAGCCCCTGCTTCTTGAGGTGCTCCTGCAGCAGCTCGCGGCCGGCGTGCTCGGTGTCCTTGCGCGACTCGGTCTTGAACCACTGCTTGATCTTGTTGCGGGCGCGCGAGGTCTTGACGAGCGCGAGCCAGTCGCGCGACGGGCCGCGCTCGCGCTTGGAGGTGAGCACCTCGACGATGTCGCCCGACCTCAGCGTGTAGGACAGCGGCACGATCTTGCCGTTGACCTTCGCGCCGACGCAGCGGTGGCCGACGTCGGTGTGGACCTCGTAGGCGAAGTCGAGCGGGGTCGCGCCGGCGGCCAGCGACTTGACCTCCCCCTTCGGGGTGAAGACGAACACCTCGTCCTCGAACAGGTCGACCTTGAGGGCGTCCATGAACTCCCTCGGGTCCGACAGCTCCTGCTGCCAGTCGAGCAGCCGCCTGAGCCACTTGAGCCTCCCGTCGGCGCCGGTCGCCGTCGGGTCCTGCTTGTAGAGCCAGTGCGCGGCGATGCCGTACTCGGCCATGTCGTGCATCTCCCGCGTGCGGATCTGGATCTCCAGCGGCCGGCCCTCGGGCCCGATCACGGTCGTATGCAGCGACTGGTACATGTTGAACTTCGGCATCGCGACGAAGTCCTTGAAGCGGCCCGGCAGGGGCTTCCAGAGCGAGTGGATGACGCCGACGGCGCCGTAGCAGTCCTTGACCGAGTCGACGATCACCCGCATCGCGGTGAGGTCGTAGATCTCGTTGAACTCGCGCCCCTTCCTCGTCATCTTCGTGTAGATGGAGTAGAAGTGCTTGGCGCGGCCGGAGATCTCGGCCCTGATGCCGAGCGCCTCGAGCTCCCTCGCGAGGTAGGCGCCCGCCTCGTTGACGTACCGCTCCCGCTCGGCCCGCTGCTGGTTGACGAGGCCCTTGATCTCGTTGTACTTGCGCGGGTGGAGGGTCGCGAAGGCGAGGTCCTCCAGCTCCCACTTGATCGCGTGGATGCCGAGGCGGTGCGCGATCGGGGCGTAGATGTCGAGCGTCTCCTTCGCCTTCTCGATCTGCTTGTTCTTCGGCATCGCCGCGATCGTCCGCATGTTGTGCAGGCGGTCGGCGAGCTTGATGAGGATGACGCGGATGTCCGCCGCCATCGCGACCATCATCTTGCGGTAGTTCTCGGCCTGGGCCTCGTCGCGCGAGGAGAAGGTCAGGCCGGTGAGCTTCGTGACGCCGTCGACGAGCGTCGCGACGTCGTCGCCGAAGTGGGCGCGCACGTCCTCCAGCGAGACGCTCGTGTCCTCGACGGTGTCGTGCAGCAGCGCGGCGCAGAGCGTCTCGGTGTCGAGCCGCAGGCCGGCGCAGATCTTCGCCACCCCGACCGGGTGGATGATGAACTCCTCGCCGGACTTGCGCCGCTGGTCGGCATGGTGGACGCAGGCGTAGGCGAAGGCGGCCTCGACCCGCTCGCGGTCGATCTCGACCTGGCTCTCGGCCGCGTGCTCCTCGATGATCGCGAACAGGTCGCCGAGCAGGCCGCGCTCGGTCGGCGTCAGGTCGGTGCGCCTGATCGGGGCCGGCGCGGCCGGGCGCACGGCGCCGTCGACGGTGTCGCGGCCGCCGACGTCCTCCTCGACGTGCGCGACGGCGGCTTGGCCGTCGCGGTCGGGGCGGCGCGTCACCCGCGCCGCGCCGCTCTTGAAGTGGTTGCCGTCTCGACCAGGAATCGCTTGCCGTCCTCGTAGTGCGCGGTGGCGGCCCGGTAGATCGCCGAGCGCTCGAGCGAGGTCCGCTCGGTGCTCGCGACCCTCAGGGCCGGCAGATCCCGGTCGAGGTGGACGAGCCCGAGCTCCTCGAGGATGGCGACGAGGCGCGCGGCGAGCCCCACCGATCGGCCGTGCCGGCCATCCCCGCGGAGCAGGCGCTCGAGCGCCTCGCCGTCCGCCCCGCCGGCGCGTCGCAACGCCCGGTAGAACGGCACGAGCGCAGCACGGACGTCGTACTCCGACTCATGGATCTGCTGAGCGAATCGTAGCTCAGCGCCGCTCCAGGTCAGATGGGCCCAGCCGCCGCGATCGCCGCCGGCGCCGATCCGCAGCCGCGCCAGCTCGGCCCGGCAGCTCGGCGGGTCGAGCGCGACGAGGTGGTCGACGCCGTCGGCCAGCTGCGGCGCGCGCGCCAGCGCCGCGTGCGAGCAGAGCGCGAAGCCGCCGACCCGGCTC
>Ga0207874_1003215_pt1 | contig 13898 bp, 8 predicted proteins | sample HigsolmetaAR201D_FD_184833 | JGI IMG/M metagenome (GOLD analysis project Ga0207874, IMG submission 184833) | Ionic liquid and high solid enriched microbial communities from the Joint BioEnergy Institute, USA - AR20-1-D (SPAdes) (version 2) ...
TCTCGACGCTGAAGGTACGTGTTCGCCAGTCCGCTGGTTCGACTACCGTTCAAGAGTTTGTTCGATCCGATACGATTCTGACCATCGGCGCGAACGATCCGGTCTATTTCGTGCAGGAAAACGGGCGCGGGCGATATGAAATCTACTTTGGTGACGGGATTCTAGGCAAGGCTCTATCTGACGGAAACATTATTGAAATCACCGGCCTCATTTGTCACGGTTCCCTCACGAACAATATTGCTTCCTTCTCGCCCGTATCCTATTGCGGCTACAATGCAATGAATCCAACTACACAGTATACCGCAACTGTCACGGTTCTACAACCGGCTCTTGATGGCCAAGACAAGGAATCCATCGAGTCGATTAGCTTCAATGCGCCGAACCTTTACGAAATTCAGAATCGTCTCGTGACGGCGGAAGACTACAAAAACTTCATCCTCTCGCAATACACCGACATTCAAGCAATTTCTGTTTGGGGCGGTGAAGAGAACGACCCGCCATTTTTTGGAAAGATGTTCCTGTCCTTGAAGCCGACATATGGCTATACAGTATCACAACAGAAGAAAGATGAAATTTTGGCTAAGCTCGATGAACGCAACGTCATGTCCATCGAGCCATATATCGTCGATCCTATCTTCGTCTATATCAGTCCAACCGTCCGCGTCAATTACGACAACAACTTGACAACGCTCGATACTGAAGCGTTGTACGCCAAGATCACGCAGACGATCAAGGACTTCGAGACAAATTCCCTAGGCAATTTCGAGAAGTCTTTCCGCTATTCGCGATTCGTTGAGGCAATTGACAATACCGATCCGGCCATCGTCTCGAACCAGACAACCATTCTCCTCGAAAAGAGGATGCAACCCGTCATCAACTCGAATCTGTCTTATGAAATAAACTTCTCGACGAGCCTCATGAATCCATATCAAGGGTATCTGGGGTGCATCTCGTCTTCGTCTTTCCGCCTGTCCGGTTATCCCAATGACTTGTTCCTCGACGATGACGGTTACGGAAGGCTCCGCATCTACTACGTGGACGCGAAGAACACAAAACAATACGTTAACCGAGACGTTGGCAGCGTTGACTACAACACCGGTAAACTGATCATCAAGTCTTTCCGGGTGACTTCGTACACGGGAGACGACATCCGCATTCTGGCGCAAATTACCGACAAGGACTATCAGCCTATTCGCAACGAAATTGTTCTTCTGTCTTATCCCCGTGTCGAAATGTACAATATCAATACGAGTCGCGTCATCAAGGCAGGAACAATCGACGTAAACGGAAATTATTCTCCGATCAAGAGCGCACCGATTCTAGGACTCGTTAAACTGTGACGAATCTTTATCCGTCAAATACAATTTCAGTATTTACGAAGAGTCAATTTCCGTCATTCATGTTGACGGATGGACCTCTTATGGTCAAATTCATCGAATATTACTATGAATGGTTGAGTCAATTCGATAATGCTTTGGATGTGAACCGAAAACTACTGGAATACAATGACGTTGATACGGTTCCAGACAAATTCCTGCACTTCCTCAAGAACGAATTCATGAAGTCGATCCCGGTCAATTCAACGACCGTGGATCAACGGTTCTTGATCAAACATATCAAGGACTTCTACAAGGCCAAGGGTACGGAACTCGCATACCGTTTGCTGTTCCGCATTCTGTACAATGAGGAAATCAGTTTTTACTATCCCGGACGTGACATTCTTCGTGCTTCAGATGGGCGATGGGTTATTGACAAAACCCTCAAGGTTGTACTGCAACCGGGCGTGCATCTGGACATTTCCCGCCCGATTCGCGGCTTGTATAGTGGAGCAACTGCCCGCATCAGCACGTCATACAACTACATCGAACAAACTTTTCCGGGCTTTTACTTCGATGTTACCGAAATCTTCCTTGACCTTATCTCCGGAGAATTTCTTCAAGACGAGCCCATTGCATATGACGATGACGAAACACTGACGGAAATAGGCGACATCATCTCGAATGGTGTCATCGAATATCCGGGGCGCTACAACGGCACCTACGGATTCCTGTCCGGCGACAAGTACCTCCAAGACAACTTTTACTATCAAGAATATTCATATGTGATCAATTCGCCGCGCTCGCTGGATCAATACGAGACGCTAGCAAAAAAACTGGTCCATCCGGCGGGCACGAAACTTTTCGGTGGTATTACCTCTGTCGTTGATTTTCCGGATACTGCCGCCACTATCGTGACGAGTGATCAAGTCCATATCGTCATCGATGAAATGCTCATCGATTTGCCAATCGACATCATCAACGAGCATGCGCAAATCGATGATAGTATCACATCAATTCTGTATTTCGAAAATGTGTTCGACGGTTGGGAACCTCGCACAACTGGTTATTCATGGACGCTGGCGCAGACTTCGTTCTACCTTGCGACACACGACGAAGAGGCTATCGTCACTCACAATAATGAAGCCTTCTATTTCGGTGCGGCGAATGAGCAACTGAGTGTATATGGTTCTGACTATGTGGCCGACTATGAATATGTCGCGCCTCTTCTCGATGTTCCGATTCTGTTTATTGGAACGAAGAGACTTCTATACTCCAAGGACATTACCTTCCCCGAGCAAATTACCGCAAATTCTCTGATCGAGATTCATAACCTCGACGGAAATACTGTCATCAACCGCATGGTTACGGAACGGTATTCTGACCAATTGCTATTATTGAATGATGCATATTCTTGGCCAAATACCGGATTCGATTCTTTCTATCTGTATTCATCGCAGACGGGAACTCAAGGAACGCTGGTCAACATCAATACGATGACTGTCGGCAACGGGACCGTGACGATTACCTCATCGCCAAACACGTCGATTGTGTTGGAGGCCAACACCTACGGAATCACGAATTCCATGTTCACTGACATGAGGGTGGTTATCGGTGACGGAACAGAATTCCGGCGACACATGGACAGTGGCGACATTATTCAAATCGGTGCCAATACCGATAATATATACGTAATATCACGGGCACCTTCCAATAAATTCATCGTCCTTCGTGATTCTTATGCCGGACCGCCAGCAAATAACGAGGTTTACTCATATACGCTCCTGTAATGATATAAATAACTACACGAAATTTAAAAAGACGAGACTGGAATGAGCAGCAAAGTCACTTCACGATTCAAGATTCACAATGCCTTGCAATTCAAGGAACAGTTTAACGAGGCCGATCCGTCTCACATTTACTTTTTCATCGGCAAGTCAACTCCTTGGCCGTCCGACGAGAACCCACCATCCGCGAACGACACTGTCTCGACGATTGATTATCGCACATGGGACGACATTCTATCGATGAAGAAACTGCAACCGTCTGACGTGACGTTTGCTGTTCCTCGCTATGACTGGTCTCCATCCACGGTATATCAGATGTATCGGTTCGATGCCGATATCACGCAGGATCGTTTCTACGTAGTCACCGACGAATTCCATGTATACAAGTGCCTGTACAATAATAAGGGTGCTCCATCTACGGTAAAACCAACTGGTACATTGACGACCGCGTTCCAGACGGCAGATGGTTATATTTGGAAATATATGTACAGCATTTCTCCGGGCGATGCCCTGAAATTCGTCACGGCAAACTACATTCCGGTGAAGACTCTTCCGACTGACGATGGTTCTTCGCAGTGGGCAGTGCAACAAGCGGCTGTGCCGGGCGACATCCAAGTCATCGAAGTTACGAACGGCGGTGCGAATTATCGCGCAAATTCCGGAACGGCACAGACTGGCGATGCTACGTCAATTACGCTGGCGACTTCCGCATCTTCTGTTGGCGGATTCTACGTTGGGTGCGATGTTTATATTTCGCTAGGAACCGGTGCTGGGCAGATTCGTCGCATAGTTGGTTATAACGGCACGACGAAGGTTGCTTTCGTTTCTCCCTCGTGGTCAACTCCGCCAGATAACACGAGCGTCTATACCGTCGCGCCAGCGGTTGTTATCACTGGCGACGGGGCAGATTACAAGGGAATTTCGGTTGTCTCGAACAACTCGATTCAAGCGGTTACGACACTTGATCCGGGACACAACTACACTTTCGCCGATGTCGTATTTTCTGGCAATGGTGGCTCTGGTGCCATGGCGACTGCCCACATCGCGCCGCTGACTGGTCACGGTGCCGATCCCGTTTCGGAACTCTACGGCTATAACATCATGTTGAATGTGCGTCTGTCCGGGCGCGAAGCCAATAACTTCATGGTTGGGAACGAATTCCGCCAAATTGGCATCATGCTCGATCCCATCGTCGATTCTTCAAACACGGTAGGAACGGCTTCCGTCTACAATCAAACAACACTTCTGAAGTTTACGGGCGAATCCGGAACCTTTATCAACGACGAATTGGTTACAGGACTGACGAGCGGTGCGACGGGATATGTTGTCGAATATTCGCAGGCAGACGAAATTTCTTTGGTGAATGTCTCGGGCACTTTCCAGACATCGGAACTCATCAGCGGGAGCAATTCATCGGTCACTGCGACGGTCACTCAAGTGACCCCTCCGCCGATCCGTAAATACTCTGGCAAGATTCTATATCTTGAAAATCGCACGCCCATCACGCGCAACCCGACGCAGGCGGAAGATTTCAAGACGATCATCAAATTCAGCTAAAAATAGAAGAGATTAAAATTGGCTAATACCAATCTCGTTACCGATTTTTCCACGAGCCCTTATTACGACGACTTTGATCCGAAGAAGGGTTACTATCGCATCTTGTTCCGTCCATCTTACGCGGTGCAATCGCGTGAGTTGACGCAGATGCAGACTATGATTCAGCATCAGATTGATAGTTTCGCGTCGCACATTTTCAAGGAAGGTTCCCTTGTTGAAGGCGGCAGCATCAATCTAGATAAGTTTCTAAATTACGTTAAAATTAGAGATAATGATTATCTTAATGTTCCTGTTAATGTTGACAATTTCGTAAATCTTAGAATTAGAGGCGTAACATCAAACGTTCACGCTATCGTCACGAATGTTAGTGATGGTAATGAACTATCAGCCAATACCAAAACTCTTCATGTAAAATATATTTCAGCAGGCGGCGCAAATAATGATTTGAAAACTTTCTTAGTCGGAGAAAGACTCGAAAGCGTTAATACAAGTACGGTTTTCACTGCTAATATTATCAGTTCAAATACAGCATTAGGATATGGTTCTTCACTCACTGTTGAAGAAGGCACAATCTTCGCGAAGGATCATTTCATTTATTTCCCACGTCAATCTGTCATTCTAGATAGATACAATAGATTTCCTAATTGCTATGTCGGATTCATCGTCCACGAATCGATCATCACGCCGGAACAAGACTTCACGCTAAATGACCCGGCGCAAGGCTCGTACAATTACGCGGCACCGGGGGCTCATCGCCTGAAACTTGACGCGGAACTGGTTTCTTTGCCGTTGTCTGCCAATACTGGCAATAACTTTGTCATGCTCTATGAAATTAAAAACGGTGAAGTTCAACAAAAAAATGATAAACCTCAATATGCCGAAATTAAAGATGAATGGGCGCGCCGAACTTACGACGAATCCGGACACTATGTCGTTCGTGGTCTAGGCATTCGTCTTCGAGAACATCTTGACACTGGGACAAACCTTGGCTGGAAGACTCTGGCTGACGGTGGCAACACCTACATGCTAGCCGTTGGCGTAGAGCCCGGAAAGGCGTATGTTCAAGGATACGAGTACGAAAATCTGGTGACTCGTTATGTTGAGATTGATAAAGGTATCGACTACGAGCACGTAGAACAGCTATCAATTGGCGCAAACTACGGTGCCTACGTTGACGTTGAGGAAGTTTGCGGTACGTGGAACGTCAACGAGGGTAGTGTCGTTTCACTGCGAGATGCTGCCCAAACCAAGATTTCGAACGGCCAATATTCAACGACTGGTGCGGCTGGTGCGGAAATTGGCACGGCAAAATTCCGGGCAATTGAATACGTGTCCGGCACGCAAGGCTCTTCCGACGCCAAGTATCGAATCTATCTCTATGACATCAAGATGACTTCCGGGGAATTCGCGGAAGTAAAGGGACTGTATATTTCTAACGGTTCGCCAAAGGCCAATGCATTTGCCGATATTGTTCTCGACAATAACGGCGAGGCGATCCTGAAGGATACCAACTTTAATCGAGCAATTTTCAAAATTCCAGCCTCAAATATTCGCTCGATCCGTGACGACACTAATAACGTTGATACGACATTTCCATTCCTCCGCACATTCGATGTGACGATTTCAACGGCAGGAACATTCTCAATTTCGACTGGCCTGACGGATGAAGTTTTCCCGTTCTCGACTGGACTCTTGAGCAGCGGGCAGAAGAACGGAAACTTTGTCGTCACGTTGAACGAATCCGCGACGGTTCCGCTGTCTGGCACAATTACCGTGTCCAGCGGTTCGTCGTCTGTCACTGGCGTGGGCACGTCATTCCTATCGCAACTTCGTGCGGGCGACAAGATTCGCGTTGATGCAACCTCAGAAGTCTATACTATTGACTCGATCACCAACAATACACTTCTGACACTGACATCAAACGTTTCCACTGCCGCTGCGGGTTCTAATTTCTTCAAGCAGTATTATGCAGGCGAAATCATTGACTTGACTGTCAATGGCTCTGGTGGTTCGGTTCGCGAAGTTAATGTTACTTCGACTACAACTGCCGCGTTTGACCTGAAGGAAACCCTAACTGCGACGGCTTCCGCCTCTGTTTCGTGCCGCCTCAATAAAGTCGATGCCCGCGAAATCAAGAAGGTTCTGTACCGCAATCGTTATGTCAAAATTAACTGCGGTACGAGCGGCACGACTGGTCCCTTCAACCTCGGGATCAGTGACGTTCTTCGAATCGTCGAAGTTCGCCGGAAGAACGGCGACTTCTCATCACCGACAGAAGGTGTTGACGTAACATCACAATTTATTCTTGATAATGGTCAGCGCGACAATACTTACGAACATGCCCAACTAATCAAAGTTGGTGGTTCGCTTTCGGCTTCCGATTACCTTCTCGTGAAGCTCGATTACTTTGACCATGATTTCTCGCAGGGTGTCGGTTACTTCTCTGTCGATTCATATCCCATTGACGATACCGGGGCTGATCCGGTCAATAACATCACGACACAAGAAATTCCGATTTACGTGTCGCCAGTCACCGGACGTGCATATAATCTTCGCGACTCCATCGACTGCCGTCCGGTCAAGGCAAATACAGCCGCCAACGCGCCAACGGTTGGTGCCGCGACAGTAAGCCCGGCGACCACAGAATCATTCAAGGGAATCTCTTCCGGTCTCCATACGCCGATCCCCAATTCCACGATTATTGCAGATTTGTCATACTATCTGAAACGAAAAGATGTAATTGTGGTCAATAGCAAGGGAAATATTTCTGCTGTTCGCGGTGTTCCCTCACTATTCCCAGTAACACCAAAAGTTCAAGAAGATGCTATGGCGATTGCAACCATTGATGTTGCGCCTTACCCTTCATTGCCACCACAAGTAGCGAAATCAGCAAATAGAACAATGTATGGCTGTTCTATTACAGCCACCGCGCCAAATCGTTTCACTATGCGTGATATTGGTACGTTGAAGCAAAGAATTGAAAACCTAGAATATTATACGAGCTTGACCCTTCTTGAAAAATCAGCTTTGGATATGAAAATTCTTGATGCCAATGGCTTGGATAGATTTAAGAATGGTATTTTTGTTGACCCATTCAAGTCACACAAAGTAGCTGATATTGCAAATGTTGACTATTCTATTGCAGTTGATATGCAAAAGAATGAATTGCGGCCTAGATTTACTTTAGGTCACAATCGTCTTAAGTTGCAGTCTTCAACTAATTTGACAAAAACAGGTAATATCCTGACACTGCCTTATAGTGAGGTTGAATTCATTAATCAACCATTTGCAACGAATACAAGAAATGCAGCGGGTGTCTACTATAAGTTCAAAGGCATTATGGAATTGTCGCCTGATGGTGACACATGGACTGATACACAAACATTGCCTGATCTTCAAATTACTGACGATGCAGATTATCAAGCATGGGCAACATTTGCCGATGCTTGGGGAATACATTGGAATGACTGGCAAACAATCTGGTCAGGATCAACTACATCATCTACATTAGAAAGACAATCTAGTAGTGATGTTATTTCAACATTTGAAAATACTACAACTACTACAACAACAGTTCAACAAAGAACTGGAACACAATTGATTGTGAATCCAATAACTAAAACTGAAAATTATGGGGAAAGAGTAGTTGACACAACATTGGTTCCTTACATTAGATCACAAACAATACAGTTTGTTGTATCTGGTGTTAAAGGAACTGCAAGACATTACATGTTCTTTGACGGGGAAAATGTTTCATCTTATGTGACTCAAACAAATTCGTCATTTGAACCTATCAAGAATGAAGGTGATCCGATAATTTCAGATGAAAATGGAGTTATCTACGGATTGCTAAGAATCCCCAATGATGATAATATGAAATTCCGTGTAGGTACAAAGCCTGTATTAATTACTGATAGTTTTACAAACAGTGATGATGCAACATCAACTGCACAAACTAACTTTACTGCATTTGGCTTGACTCAATATAAGCAAAATACAATAGTATCTACAACTGTACCTGTTATTTCAACATCTACTACACAGGAAACGCGGACATTAACTGATACAACGTTCAGTAGAACATTAGTATCACAAACATTCATGAGTAGTAATGTTTTTGATAACAGTAGTGTTAATAGCAGTAATGGCAGTGGTGGTGACCCAATTGCACAATCATTCTTTATTGATTTGATAGGTCAAGTTTCAGGATGTTTCGTTACTAAAATTGACTTATTCTTCAAAGAAAAAGATCCTAATTTTGGAGTAATGGTTGAAATACGTGAAATTGATCAAGTTACGTCAATGATAACACCAAAAGTTATCCCCGGCTCTAGAATTAAATTAAAATCAGCTGATATTAATGTCAGTGAAGATGGTTCTGTACCTACAACATTCACATTTAAGAATCCAATTTTCTTGATGAACCAAGTTGAATATGCATTCGTCGTTATCCCCGAGGCCAACAATCCGAACACTATCGTTTGGACTTCGCGTCTCGGTGAAATCGACATTGCGACTGGCGTTCGCGTTAATGAACAGCCGTATGCTGGTGTTATGTTCCTATCGTCCAACCAACGCCAGTGGAATGTACTCCAAGAAGAGGACATCAAGTTTAAGATTTATCGCGCCGACTTCAACACGAACGTTGTCGGTACGTGCGTATTCACCAATGACGATACCGAATACTTGAACGTCAATACCGCTTCAGGTACATTCTCTATTGCTGGCGAGAAGGTCCACGGCGAAATTCGTCTTTCTCTAAGCAATATTTCTGGCGGTGTGATTGCCAACAATATGGTCATTGTCGGTAATACATCAGGTGCAAGCGGTATCGTAACCAATATTACTGGTTCGACCTATCGCGTCAAGGATGTTCCGACATCCGTCAAGTATATCACGAGTGAGCCCGTTGTCGTCAATTATGCCAATGGAGCGCCGACTCCAATCACGGCAGTGCTTACCGGACAATCGACGCCAACGGCTAAGGTTGTCTCGTACCATGCCCGCACGAGTCAAGACATCCAACTTGAATTGACGGATTCGACGGGCGACTTCGTTGTCGGTGAGCAGATTATCGGTCAAACGTCGAATACTTCTGCCATTATCCAGTCAATCAACGACAAGGGCGTGAGCGTCATTGACTTCGAACCGTGCGAAATCAACTTTGTCGAGACTTCAACGTCTTGGGAGGCTCGTTCGACTTCGACCGCAAATGTCTTGGATTCTGCATGGCAGAAAATTAATCCGAACGAGAACAACGTGTTCAAGGTGGAGAAGCGCATCCTTTCTCGCACCAACGAAGTCAACAACATGGGCGGGCTAAAGTCCCTGCAATTCCGTGGCCGTGCGTCAACCGGTTCCAACTATGTGTCACCGATTATCGATGCCGGAAAGACTTACAATATCTATGTCTTCAATATTGTCAATAATGACGCGACGGGTGAAGACGCTGCCAACGGCGGCAATGCCCTTGCCCGCTACATTTCGCAAAAGGTAACACTTGCCGAGGGACAGGATGCAGAAGACCTTAAGGTCTATTTGACGTGTTATAAACCGCCCGGAACTTCTGTTAAGGTCTATTACAAAATTCTCAACGGTGAAGACAGCGACACGTTCAACACTGCCGTATGGACGGAGATGGAACTTGCGTCGCGCGATGTGTTCTCGGATTCAGAAAATACCGAAGACTTCCGCGAATTTGAATGGAAGATTCCGGATGCTAACTTGACTGGTCCGAATGGTGAAGTCCAATACAGCAACAGTAATGGCGTGACCTTTACCGGATTCAAGTATTTTGCGATCAAGATTGTTCTATTGAGCGCCAACAGTGCAGTTGTTCCGCGTGCCAAGGAACTCCGCGCCATCGCATTGCAGATTTAATGCCATGATGAAAGTCAAGGAATATCCGGGGATTTACAAAGACCCAGAATCTGGTGCAGTGGTCAACAAGGATAACGACGCTTTACAGAAATATAAAGCTGTAAAGCGTCGCATGTCCCGCGTCGATGAACTTGAACAGACCGTTCAAATGCTATTAAATAGACTGGCAGAACTAGAGAAAAAGATTAAATGACCGTCAACAAGATTAATCCAGACGACAAGGAACTTCGTTTCCGCGACCTTATCAACACGATCAATGATACCATCGACGAATTGAATTCCGCGTCGAATGTCCACTATGTGAAGAAGGCCGGTGACGTTATCCAAGGGACGCTGACGGCAAACGGAACTCAAGGCGTCATGTTTGCTGCCACTGGCGGAGGATTCTCGCGCCCGATCACGTTTGAGGATGACAACCTTCCGTTCAATAACACATCCGGAACCACTGTCGCGTTCCTCAGCACACAAGGATCATTTAATCTAACGGGAAGGATTAACTTCGTCGAAACGAGTGCGTCGCCTTATTCGTGGCGTTTTCTTCCAGATTATGGCAATAATGAACTGAAGTTGCAAGGTGCTAATAATACAACCATCATGACTATTACCGATAGTCATGTAAAGTTTGAAAATGATGTTGAGATTGAAGAAGACTTGATTCTCGGCGGCAAGGCAACGGTTGGAGCCCAAGCATCAGGCGCTTGGGACGTTATGCCCAAACATCAGGTTGAAGCCCAGTTCCTACCTAAGACCGGCGGCGAGATCACCGGCAATCTAACGGTCGGGGGAGAATTTACCTACGGCAGGGCCAAGAACATCTCGGGCACAGACCTCGATACTCTGACGACGCCCGGTTTCTATGACGGGGATAATCTCGCCAATGCACCGAACGGCAATTCCAACTGGTTCTATATCGAGGTGCAGCGGCACAGCCAAAACAACAATTGGGTTTGCCAGCGGGCCACGGCGCTCAACCATAGTAACTACGCCACGTGGGTTCGCAACAGAAGTGCAGGAGTGTGGCAGCCGTGGCGGCAGGTCTGGGACTCCCAGACCTTCGATCCTGCGTCCAAGCTCAATGTGTCCGGCGGCAGCCTGACCGGCTCTTTGCTGGTCACCAGCAGTCTGGCCGTTCAGGCCACAGCCAACAACAACGCGCATGTCTGGCTGCGGAACGACGCGGGAAAAAACCGTGGTCTCATGTATTGGGACCGCAACACGGGCACCGTTCACTTGCGTGTCTACGTCGATGATGGAAACGGAAACGACATCGTCGCCGGAAACATCGCGCTCCGTCCCAACGGCACGATAGACTTCAACGGCAATACGGTCTGGCATGAAGGCAATGTCGATCCGTGGGCCATGCAGCCTATCGGCGTTCCGATCCCGGTCTTTGGTCACATCTCCGGCGTCTCCGCACCACCGCGCAACAAGGGTTATCGCTATGTCAATTTGACGGCTGGGCAGACGGGACCGGGGCAATACAACGAGGGCATCCTGACCAACGAAACCGTCTCCGGCTCTGCGCCGCTCATCAATGCTACGGCGGTCATCAATCTTCCTGCATCCCCAATGCACGGGCAGACGATCCACCTCATCAACACGGAGCGGCGGTTCATTCGCGCGGGGTCAGCAGGAACCGTGCAGGATGACGCCATACAAGAGCACCGTCATCCAAGTGCCAGCGGCAATGATTGGGTCGGCATCGCGAATGGATCGGCATCACTAAACTACCAGTCCGGTGGAAACAACAATCGAGCGGAACAGATGGGAACCGGCGACGGACGCATGTCGAACGAAACGCGCCCCCGCAACATCGGTGCTACTTATTTCATGAGGATACTATAATGCCTTGGGCAATTAACGGACTAATAAGCACATCACCTATTAAAAACGGCATTGAAATTACGGAAGAAGAGTATCAAGCTGCGTTAGATGGGATTATGAATGGAAAAATTATTAGCGTTGAAAGCGGTATTTTTTCCATCATCGATCCCCCAGAAACCGAACCGGACTTACCAGACTCAGAACCGGAATTGACGGAACCAAACCCAATGCCTCCAATCACTGCACGGCAACTTAGACTGTGTCTTGTTCTCAATGGATTTAGTTTGGATTTAGTTGAGTCGGCAATCAACTCAATCGAGGACGAAACAGAACGTGAAGTTGCTAGAATTGAATGGGAGTATGCGACAGTTTTTGAAAGATCACATCCCCTCATTGAACAGATTGGCACATCCCTTGGACTTACGACAGAACAAATTGATGCGATGTGGCAAGAAGCGATTACTCTATAATGTTGACTGATTTTTGACAAAAATTAAAGCCCGCCGAAATGGCGGGCTTTTGCTATCCTATCATGTCCAGAACCGGACCGCTATAGGAATTGATCATCTTTTCTTCAAGTTCGCGAATCTCGTTAATAGCCTCATCGTAGATAATCTGTCCATTATATGTCACGTTTCCGGGCAGTGTCAAGTTGAATTTCTTCAATACTTCTCCCCAGACTTTTTTGATGTGGGCAGTCGTATATCGCTGCAACCATCGGTCGCCCCAAATGTCGGGATATTCGTCCGGATTGATTGCGCGATAGCATTCGATGACCACGTAACTTCCGGCAGTCAATTTCTGTCTCATACCACCGTCAATGAATAGCTTGTTCATGTGACGGTTAAATCGAATCGCGGTTCGCGGGTTGATGATTTGATTGATCAATTCTAGATGTGTCATCGAAATCCAGTAATTGTGCATTTGCGTCGAAGAAATGTTAAAAAAGTCATTCAAAGCAATCTGATACTGGACATCGAAAAAGTTGTTGCTACTGCGATTCATGTCTAGCATATACAGATCGGTCACAAAGATAATCGAATCATCTAGTTTAACGAAGCCAGATTCAATATCCTCTTTAGTGAGCTTGTGTGCTAGATATTCCTTGTGTGTTCCGTCAAAATGATAGTCGTAATAATAATGAAGACAATAATCTACAATATCATCCAGTTGCTCATAGTCGAGTTCAATCTGGATGACTGGATGCCCCAGTTGACGAAGACAGAATTGAATGAATTGTTCGCGCGTCTTGGGGATCATTTTAGATCAAAAGACCTAGAAGAAACACGAGAGCCACGACAATCCACTGGTCTTTCGTGAAATAATTCTTGACCTTTTCCCAAATTTCCTTGACGTATTCGGCCATTTTACTATTCCTTTCTGATACTATTATTTATTCCCATTCGATGATCGCGCCCGTCCGGGCAGGCCGATAGCGTCTTTCCATCGGTCGTCGCCGCGCGCCGGATTGAGCGCGGCGCATGCGGCTATGGTGAGGATGGCGCTCGTCATAGCGCGGCGGCCTCCGTCCACA
>Ga0207874_1003226_pt1 | contig 13843 bp, 12 predicted proteins | sample HigsolmetaAR201D_FD_184833 | JGI IMG/M metagenome (GOLD analysis project Ga0207874, IMG submission 184833) | Ionic liquid and high solid enriched microbial communities from the Joint BioEnergy Institute, USA - AR20-1-D (SPAdes) (version 2) ...
GCGCCCGCCGCGACCGGGCCCGCCCGTCGCGTCGCCGCTGACGCGGCTCCTACAGCCGCACGCCACCACGCCGATCTGCAGGCGCCGCGTACGCGGCGTCCGGCCGGCGCATCCAGCGGCCACGTCCAACCGCCACACCCGATCGGCCCCTTGCCCGTGCAGCCCCGGCGCAGGAGCGCCCGCCGCGACCGGGCCCGCCCGTCGCGTCGCCGCTGACGCGGCGCCTGCAATGGCACGCCGGCAACCCGGCCGGCACCTCGGCACCACCGTCCCGGCAACGCCGCGGCGGGCGGCGAAGGCCGCGGTTCAGCGGCCCGTGCCAGAATGGCGCGGTGAACTACCTGGCCCACCTGTACCTGGCCGCGCCCGATCCGGAGGCGATGCTCGGCGCGCTGCTGGGCGACTTCGTGTTCGGTTCGGCCGGGCTGGCGGCGTACAGCCCGGTGGAACAGCGCGAGATCCTGGTCCACCGGCGCATCGACCGCTACACCGACGACCATCCGCAGGTGGTCCAGGCCCGCTCGCTGTTCGAACCCGGCCTGCGCCGCTACGCCGGCATCGTCCTGGACGTGTACTTCGACCATCTGCTGGCACGCGACTGGGCGCACCACACGGACGAGCCGCTGGAGGCCTTCACCGCGCGCTTCTACCGCCACCTGCTGGCACAGCGCTCGCGCCTGCCCGCGCGCCTGCAGGCCATCGCCCCGCGCATCGCCGCGCACGACTGGCTGGGCTCCTACCGCCGGCGCGAGAGCGTGGACCTGGCGGTGAGCCGCATCGCCACCCGGTTGTCGCGCAACGGCGAGCGCCTGGTGGCCTGCCTGCACGGCCTGCGCCGGCACGAGGCCGACATCGCCGCCGGCTTCGAGGCGTTCTTCCCGCAACTGCAGGCCTACGTGCCGTTGGCGCGCGCGGCCGTGGCGGAGGCCGTGCCCCAGGACTGAACCCCTTGCCGCTTCCATCGCGGGACCGGTGCCAGGATCGGCCCATCACGCGCCCAGGAGGCTGCCATGTTCCGATCCCCTGCCTTCCGGTTCCTGTTCGTGCTGACCCTGCTGTCCGGCGCCTGCGCGGCGCCTTCCCGTGCGGAAGCCCCCGCCGCCCCTCCACCGCCGGCCGCGGACGCGCGCCAGGTGGCCACGCCCGACCAGGCCTGGCCGGGCGTGTTCGCCGCGGTGCAGGAGGCGGAGCTGTTCCCGGACCAGAAGCTGTTCGCCGACGCGGTCCCGCGCATGGCGCCGGCCGAGGTCGAGGCCGCGTTCCTGCGCCAGCGCGCCGCACCGGGCTTCGACCTGCGGCGCTTCGTCCAGGCGCACTTCGTGCTGCCCGGGGACGTCGCCGCCACCGACGTGCCGGAGCACGACGGCCTGCGCGCGCACATCGACGCGCTCTGGCCGCTGCTGACCCGCACCAGCCCCGCTCCGCAACCGCACGACAGCCTGCTGCCGCTGCCGCATCCCTACGTGGTGCCCGGCGGCCGCTTCCGCGAGGTGTACTACTGGGATTCGTACTTCACCATGCTTGGCCTGGCCGAAAGCGGCCGGCACGGGCTGGTGCGGCAGATGCTGGACAACTTCGCCCACCTGCTGGACACCTGGGGCCACATCCCCAACGGCAACCGCAGCTATTACCTCAGCCGCTCGCAGCCGCCGTTCTTCTCGCACATGGTCGCGCTGGCGGCACGGGAGGATCCTTCGGCGCCGCTGCGCTACCTGCCGCAGCTCAGGCGCGAGCACGCATTCTGGATGGACGGGTCCGCCACGCTGCAACCCGGCCAGGCCCACCGGCGCGTGGTGCGCCTGGCCGACGGCAGCCTGCTCAACCGCTACTGGGACGACCGCGACACGCCGCGCCCGGAATCGTTCGCGCACGACCGCCGGACCGCGGCTGCCTCCTCGCGTCCGGCCGCGGAGGTGTACCGCGAGCTGCGCGCCGGCGCCGAAAGCGGCTGGGACTATTCCAGCCGCTGGCTGGACGAGCCGATGCGGCTGGACAGCATCCACGTCACGACGCGGATCCCGGTGGACCTCAACAGCCTGCTCCACCACCTGGAGAGCACCATCGCCGGCGCGTGCGCCCGGGCCGGCGACGCGGCCTGCGCACGCGACTATGCCGCCATGGCCCGGGCTCGGGCCGCGGCCATCGAACGCCACCTGTGGCACCCGGACGGCTACTACGGCGACCTGGACCTGCGCACGGGCCAGGTGCGCGCGCAGCTGACCGCCGCCGCGCTGCTCCCGCTGCATGCCGGCATCGCCACGCCGGAACGCGCGCGCCGCACAGCGGCGGCGGTGCGCGCGCAGCTGCTGCGGCCCGGCGGCCTGGTCGCCACCACCGTGGACAGCGGCCAGCAGTGGGACGCCCCCAACGTCTGGGCGCCGCTGCAGTGGATCGCCGTGGACGGGCTGCGCCGCTACGGCGAGGACGCGCTGGCCCGCGACATCGCCGCCGCCTTCCTGGTCAACGTGCGGACCCTGTTCGCGCGCGAGCGCCGGCTGGTCGAGAAATACGACGCCGACGGCGCGCTGCAGGGCGGCGGTGGCGGCGAGTACCCGCTGCAGGACGGCTTCGGCTGGACCAACGGCGTAGTGCTGGCCCTGCTGGCGCTCTACCCCGAGCTGGAAACCGCCGCGTCCCCCGCCCACGCCACCGCCCCGCCCCTGCAGGCGCCGCGCACGCGGCGACCCGGGTGGCGAACCCCAAGCCCGCGGTCGACCGCCACACGAATCGACCCGAGCGCGCGGAACGCAGGCGACATGCCTGCGTCCTCGGCGCAGGAACGGGCGAGGTGACGCGGCTGCCGCAGGGGCCGCTGGCGGGGCTTCCACGGATTCCGTGATGCGGCGCAGCGGGCAGATCGCGCGCCCGGATGTTAGCGTTCACATCGGACTTGCCGGGGAGACTGTCCGATGCGTCGTACGTCCGTCCGCCGTCTGTACCGTCCTGCGCTGGCCGCGCTGCTGCTGTGCGTGGCGCCGGCCTGGGCCGCCCGCCTGGAACTGCAGGAAGGCGACTACCTGGGCACCCGCGGCCTGGATGTGCTGGTCTTCAACAACTACTACGACGGCAACTTCAGCGACTCCAAGATCGCCGGCGTGGAGCTGATCCACCACGGCGTGCGCACCGCCACCAACGGCGACGTGCGCCTGTCCCCCACGCCGGAGCAGTGGGATCCGGTGGCCACCCTGGTCGAGCGCCAGGTGGACCGCGCCACGGGCGCCATCCAGGCGCGCCTGCGCTACGACGACCCGGCCTTCGAATACACCATCCGCGTCAGTCCCGGGGACGACGGCGTGCGCATCCAGGTGCTGCTCGACCGGCCGCTGCCCAGGGCGCTGGAAGGCCGGGCCGGCTTCAACCTGGAATTCCTGCCCTCGGCCTACTGGGGCAAGCCGTACCTGGCCGACGAGGGGCGCGGCGGCCTGCTGCCGCGCTATCCGGCCGGCCCCACCGGCCGTGGCGCCGACGGCAAACCGGTGCGCCTGCCGCTGGCCACCGGCACGCGGCTGACCCTGGCGCCGGAGGACCCGCAGCGGCGGGTGAGCCTGCACAGCCACGGCGGCGAACTGGCCCTGTACGACGGCCGCAACCAGGCACAGAACGGCTGGTACGTGGTGCGCGGGCTGCTGCCGGCCGGGCGCAGGGGCGTGGTGCTGGAGTGGACCCTGCAGGCCGGGATCGAGCCGGACTGGACGCGCCCGACCGTGATCGGCCATTCCCAGGTGGGCTACCACCCGGCGCAGCGCAAGGTGGCGGTGCTGGAACGCGACCGCCACGCCCCGCCGCCGGGCACCGTGCGCCTGCTCAGGGTGGAGGCCGACGGCAGCACCCACGAGGTGCTGGCGGACACGCCGCACCACTGGGGCCGCTACCTGCGCTACGACTACCACACCTTCGACTTCTCGCAGGTGCGCGAGCCGGGCCTGTACCGGATCCAGGCCGAAGGCCAGCTCAGCCACGCTTTCCGCATCGCACCGGACGTCTACGCCAACGCCTGGCAACCGACCCTGGACGTGTTCTTCCCGGTGCAGATGGACCACATGTTCGTCAACGAGGCCTACCGGGTCTGGCACGGCCGCTCGCACATGGACGACGCCCGCCAGGTGGCGCCCAACACGCACCACTTCGACCTGTACGGCCAGGGCCCGGAGCTCGACTCGCCGTTCCAGCCGGGCGAGCACATCCCCGGGCTGGCGGTGGGCGGCTGGTTCGATGCCGGCGACTTCGACCTGCGCACCCAGACCCACTACGCCACCGTGCTGGCACTGGTGGACACCTGGGAGCGCTTCCGCCCGCTGCGCGACGAGACCCGCATCGACCAGCAGCGCAAGCACGTGGAACTGCACTGGCCCGACGGCGTGCCCGACCTGCTGCAGCAGATCGAGCACGGCACGCTGATGCTGATCGCCCAGCACCGTGTGTTCGGCCACGCCATCCCCGGCATCGTCGAACCGGACCTGGGCCAGTACACGCACCTGGGCGATGCGGTCACCAAGACCGACGGCCGGGTGGACGACCATGCCGACCCGGATTCCCCGCGCGACGACCGCTGGGCCTTCACCACCGCCACCACCGCGCTCAACTACGGCTCGGCGGCGGCGCTGGCGGCGGCCAGCCGGGCCCTGCGCGGCTACAACGACGCCCTTGCGGAGGAATGCCTGGCCACCGCACGCCGGGTGTGGGACTTCGAGCAGGGGCGCGAGCCGAACCTGTTCCGCGTCGGCAACACCACCGGCGGCCACCCGCAGGACGAGGAGCTGCGCGCGGCGGTGCAGCTGCTGCTGGCCACCGGCGAGGCCCGCTACGCCAAGGCGGTGGCGCGGCTGTGGCCGGCCATCGCCGAGCGTTTCGTGTTCAACGCCCAGCCGGCGGTGCAGGCGCTGCCGCACATGGACGCCGCGTTCCGCGAGCGGCTGCGCCAGCGCGCGCAGCGCTTCCTGGAGGAGCGCGCCAGCATGATGGAGGCCAACCCGTACGGCGTGCCCGTCACCCGCGGCGGCTGGGCCGGCAACAGCGCAGTGGTCGGCAGTGCCATCACCCACTACTACCTGCACCGCGCCTTCCCCGACCTGTTCGACATCGGGCCGGTGCTGCAGGGGCTGGACTACCTGTACGGCACCCACCCGGACTCCAACATCTCGTTCGTCTCCGCGGTGGGCGCGCACTCCAAGACCGTGGCCTACGGCAACAACCGCGCCGACTTCTCCTTCATCGCCGGCGGTGTGGTGCCGGGAGTGCTGATCCTCGACCCGGATTTCCCGGAGAACAAGGAGGACTGGCCGTTCCTGTGGGGCGAGAACGAATACGTGATCGAGCTGGCCGCCCGCTACGTGTTCCTGGTCCACGCCGCGCAGGAGGTGCTGGGCGAACTCGCCCCGGTCCAGCCGTAGGTGGCCCCACCTGCAGCCGCCGCGTACGCGGCGGCCCGGCCGGCACGGCCAACGCCGGCGTTCCAGCACGCGGGACCGGCCGGGCGCCACCGGCGCCGGCGCACGCGACGCGACCGGACGCATCCGTCGCGTCGCCGCCGACGCGGCTCCCGCAGGGGATATACACGGCGACACGGCAAGGTGGCCAGGGGCGCGTGCGCGTCAGGCGGTGCGCTGGTACACCACCCGCTCGGGGCGGTGGAGGAGGAAGCCCTGGGCGCGGTCCACGCGCAGCTCGTGCAGCACCTCCAGCGTCTGCTCGCTGTCCACCCACTCGGCCACCACGTCCATCCCGCGCAGGTGGCCGATCTGGACGATGGCGCCGACGATGGTGCGGCTGACCGGGTCGTTGCCCAGGTCGCGCACGAAGCTGCCGTCGATCTTGATCACGTCGGCCGGCAGGTTCTTGAGGTAGCCGAAGGAGGACATGCCGGCGCCGAAATCGTCCAGGGCGATGCGGCAGCCGGCCGCGCGCAGGCGTTCGATCACCCGGATCACCCGCAGCAGGTTGCGGACCGCCACCGTCTCGGTGATCTCCAGGCACAGGCGCGATGGCTCCACCCCGAACTCGTCCAGGCTGGCGAGGATGAAGTCGGCCAGGCCCTCGTCCTCGATGCTGGCGCCGGAGAGGTTGATCGCGCAGGTGTGCAGGCCCCGGCCGGACGGGTGCAGGCGGTCGAAGTGGGCCAGCGCCTCGCGGATCACCCAGCGGTCCACCTGCGGCATCAGGCCGTAGCGCTCGGCCGCCGGCAGGAACGCGCCAGGCGGCACCACGCGGCCCTCCTCGTCGTTCAGGCGCAGCAGCAGCTCGATGGCCGGGGCACCGCCACCGCGCAGCGGCACCACCTCCTGGTAGTCCAGCAGCAGGCGGCCCTGCTCCAGCGCCGCGCGCAGGCGGTTGGCCCATTCCATCTCGCTCTGGCGGCGGCTGGCGTCGGCGTCGTCGCGGTAGACGTGGACGCGGTTGCGGCCGTTCTCCTTGGCCTGGTAGCAGGCGCTGTCGGCCCAGGCCAGGAGGTCCTTCAGGGTCACGCCCGGACGGTCCACCAGGACGATGCCGATGCTGGCGGTGACCGCGTAGGTGCGGCCCTGCCAGGCAAACATCACGTCCTCGATGCAGCGGCGCACGTCTTCGGCCAGGGTGCGGGCGCGCTGCTCGTCCACGTCGAAGGCCAGCACGCCGAACTCGTCGCCGCCCAGGCGCGCCAGCACGTCCTCGGGGCGCAGCTTGCGGCGCATGGCCCAGACCAGCTCCACCAGCAGCTGGTCGCCGGCCATGTGCCCGGACAGGTCGTTGATCAGCTTGAACTGGTCCAGGTCGATGTACATCAGCGCGAACGGCGGGCGCGCCGGCCCGGCGGCGTGCGCCGCCAGCGCCTGCTGCACGCGTCGCTCGAACTCGCGGCGGTTGCACAGGCCGGTCAGCTCGTCGTGCGCGGCCTGGTGGCGCAGCAGCTCGGTCAGGCCGCGCTGCTCGCTGATGTCGATGGCCACCATCAGCAGGTGTGCGGCGCGGTCCACCTCCACCCGGGTCAGCGACACCTTGGCCCAGAACGCCCCGCCGTCGCGCAGCGCCAGCGCCGCCTCCTTGCCGTCCCAGCCACCCTCGTGCGCGGCCTGGATGGCGGCGCGGCCCTCCTCCTCGTGCATGAACAGCCGCGCCAGCGGCGCCCCGACCACCTCGCCCAGGCGTTCGCGCGCGGCCTGGTTGGCGTAGGTGATCCGCCCCCCGCCGCCCTCGGCCAGCAGCACCAGCGCCGGCAGCAGCTCGTTGAGCGCGCGGAAGCGCGCCTCGCTTTCGCCGAAGCGGGCGCTCATCTGCCGGCCCAGCTCCACCGCGCGACGATGGGTGGTGGCCCAGGACCACAGCAGCAGCGCCGCCAGCACGCTGATCACCGTGCCGGCGACGGCGATCAGGCCGGCGCGGCCGGTGTCCGGTCCCATCCGCGGCCACAGCCGCACTTCCCAGCGGCGGCCGCCGAACTCCATCTCCCGCACCTCGACGTGGTAGGCCTCCGCCGCCGCACCGCCGGTGCCGAACACCAGCGAAGCCTCCACCGGCGCGTCCAGGTCGCGCACCTCCACGTGCATGAACTGCAGGACGCGGCCTTCCAGGGTCTCGCGCACCATCGGTTCCAGGCGCAGGCTCACCGCCAGCGCGCCCAGCTCGCGCGCGCGCCGCTCGGCCAGGGTCACCGGCTGCGGGCCACGCGAGTACACCGGCAGGCGCACGGTGACGCCACGGGCCGCCTTCTCGCCGGCATCGCGGAACTGCACCAGCTGGAACGGCGCCGACACGGTGGGCACGTCGGCGTCGCGCGCGTGCTCCAGCGCGGCCAGGTTGGCCGGCTGCATGGCGATGTCGAAGCCCAGCAGGGCCTCGTTTCCGGCCAGCGGCGTCACGAACGAGTACGGGTAGCGGGTGCGGGCGGGATCGGCCGGGTCCGGCTCGCGGTAGGCGAAGCCGGTCATCACGTGGCCCGGCACGCGCCAGGCCAGGCGCAGGTTGTGGTGGTAGGCGGCGAACGCGTCCGCGTCCATCCGGTCGTTGGACAGGAACACGGTCTGCAGCGCCCGCAGCAGCACCGCCGCGGCCTCCAGCGGCTCGCGCAGGCGGGCCTGCGCCGAGTCGGCCAGCGCGCGGTACATCTCCTCGGCCGAACGGCGCGCCTCCCAGCGCTCGCGCTCGACCAGGGCGGCGGTCACCACCAGGCCGGCCAGCAGCAACGCCAGGGCCCATGCCCACGGCGGCACCACGGAGGTCCGCAATGCCCTTTCGGTGGCATCCTGCACGGAAATCTGCTGCATGGCTGGGTGTTCCGGCCTGGCGACGACCGGGTACGGAAGCGGACGGGCGGCATGCATGCGCCTCCGGACCGGCGTGGTGCTCCTTCCCCCTGGTAGTGCGTGCCCGCCCTGTTGCAATGGCCGGATCATACCCCGCCGGGTACGGGGCCCGGGAAGCCCTTCAGCCGTGCCTCGGGCCCGCCACGGCAGGGCGCGGCCAGCGCGCCAGCACCGCGCGGGTCACGCCGATCCGGCGGCAGGCGCGCACCGCCGGGCCGTCGTCCAGGGCGCGGCGGAAGGCCGGCGCCAGGCGCACCAGCGCCGCCGCGGCCACGCGCCGGCGCAGGCCGTCCAGGCCCAGCGTCCGCGCGGCCCAGTCCGGCAGCAGGGCCGCGCCCGCCCCCAGGAACAGCTCGCGCGACAGGCCCGGCACGGGCACCGGCAGGCGCATCGCGCACAGCACCGCCAGCACCTCGCGCGCACGCGCGTCCAGCCGCAGCCGCGGGCGCATCGCCTCCAGATGGGCGTGCACCGCCGCTTCCGTGGCCGGCACCTCGCGCGCGCCCAGCGCCTCGGCCACGCGGCGCACCTCGTCGTAGTAGCGGTCGGCCATCTCCGTCGGCACCGGCCGGCAGTAGCGGCGGTAACCCTCGAGGAAGCCGTAGGCCTCGGTCACGTGCACCCAGGTCAGCAGTTCCGGCTCGCTGGCCGCGTACGGCCGGCCGTCCGGGAGGGTGCCGGCCACCTGGGCGTGGATGCGCCGCACCCGCTCGATCATCGCGCGGGCCTGCGCGCCGCCGGCGTAGGTGGTGCCGGCGACGAAGGCGGTGGTGCGGCGCAGCCGGCCGACCAGGTCCTGGCGGAAGTTGGAGTGGTCGTACACGCCGGCCAGCGCGCGCGGGTGCAGCAGCTGCAGCATCAGCGCGCACAGCCCGCCGGCCAGCATGCCCGGGAAATCCGCGTGCACCCGCCAGGTGACGGTGTCCGGTCCAAACAGGCCGGGATCGCCGATCGGCTCGTCGTAGTCGATCCCGCTCTGCCCGCGCGGGAACGCGTGCAGGACCCAGCTGCGGACCTGCCGCGCGAGCGGATCGGGAAGGGCCAGGGCGATCATGCCGCCATGCTAGGCCGCGCCCGCGGAAGCGGACCTGACCACGGGCGCAGGGCGCGATGGCGGTTCATGCGGCGTCCATCTACGCCTGCCCGCCGGCGTTCCGGGGTACGATGCCGGGCCGTCCACCTCCCGCCACGCCGTGCCGCACTACACCGGCCCCCTGCTCACCCGCGCCACGGCGCACGCCCTGCGCCAGGCGCACGACGCCGGCGCACCGCACTGGACCGGCTCGCTGGACCTGGGCCGCAGCGTGGACAGCGTGACCCTGGCCGCCGACCGCTGGCTGTGGCGGGGCCGCGCCTGGCCCTGGCCCGGTCCGCTGAAGGAGCGCACGCTCTACTGGTTCGACGGACAGGACTGGGTGCCGGTGTCGCGCTATTCCGGGGCGCTGATCAAGCTGGTGCCGACCGGGTGGGACGTGCCCACCTTCGAGATCGACGGCATCAAGATGCTGCCCACGGCGAAGGCGTCGCCGCTGGAGGACGCGCGGCGCAAGGTGGCGCTGGTGCAGCCGCGCGGGCGCACGGTGCTGGACACCTGCGGCGGGCTGGGCTATTTCGCCGCCTGCTGCCTGGAGGCCGGCGCGGCGCGCATCGACTCGTTCGAGAAGAACGACGATGTGCTGTGGCTGCGCACACTCAACCCCTGGTCGCCGGATCCGGAGGCGCCGGAGCACGGTGGCCGACTGCAGCTGCGCCATGCCGACATCACCGCGGCCATCGCCGCCCTGCCCGATGCCGCGTACGAGGGGGCCCTGCACGACCCGCCGCGCTTCGCCATCGCCGGCGAGCTGTACTCCCGGGCGTTCTACGGCCAGCTGGCACGTGTGCTGCGCCGCGGCGGCCACCTGTTCCACTACACCGGCAGCCCCAACCGCCTGACCAGCGGCCGCGACGTCCCACGCGAGGTGGCCCGCCGCCTGGACGAGGCCGGCTTCAGCACCCGCCTGGCCCTGGACGGCGTGCTGGCCCGCAAGCGGTGATCCCCGGCTGCAGCCGCCGCGAACGCGGCGACCCGACGGCGTGGCCACGGTCCGCGTTCAACCGCCACATCGGAACGACCCGACGTCCATAAGGGGGGCGGGGACGACGTGCACACGCCACCGGCGCAGGCACGCCCCACATCCTCTCGCCGGGTGGACGCGGCCTGTCAGCGGCGCGCGTGCCAGTCGCCGTCCTCGCCCTTCTCGTACTTCTCCTTGACCGCGGCCCAGGCCACGCGGTGGGCCACCTCCTCGCGCGAGGCGTCGCCGCGGCGGTCGTCCGGATCGGCGTACTGGTCCCAGGCGCTGTTGAACGCCTCCTTGTAGATCTCCTGCGCGTGCTTGGGCACGTGGTCGCGCACCGATTCAGGCAGGTCCTGGATGCTCCGGTAAGGCATGGGTTGGCCTCCGCTGCAACGGATGCCCAGCCTCCCACCGGCCCGGTCAGGCACGCGGCAAGGAACCATGTGGCCCGCGTCAACGCCGCAGCCCCTGCGGGAGCCGCGTACGCGGCGACCCGGCAGGCGCGGCCGGGCCCCGCGTTCGATCGCCATGCAAAACCGGCGCCATGCCCACCCGGAACCGGCACGGGAGCCTGGGACGCGGCCGGATGCGTCCGTCGGATCGCCGCTGACGCGGCTCCTGCGGATTTCCGGTGTACGAATGCGACGGCGCCCGGATGCGGGGTGATCCGGGCGCCGTCGCGGTTGCCGGGCTGCCGCGCCTCACCAGGGCAGCGGGGTGCCGTTGGCGTGCCAGAAAGTGCCGCTGTCGGCGAGCGTCAGACCGTCCAGGCGCGCAATCAGATTGGTGGCGGCCTCGTCCGGGGTGATGTCGCCCTGGCCGCCGAGCATGTCGGTGGCCACGCGGCCCGGGTGCAGCAGGAATACGGCGATGCTGCGCGGGGCCAGGTCCACCGCCAGCGACTTGCCGATCGCGTTCACCGCGGCCTTGGAGGCGCGGTAGCCGTAGTAGGCGCCCGAACCGTTGTCTGCGATCGAGCCCATGCGGCTGGTGATGATGCCGATCTTGCCGCCGTCGGCCAGCAGTCCCTGCACCGCCGCGGCCACGCGCAGCGGGCCGAGGGTATTGACCTCGAACTGGCGCTGGATGCGGGCGAAGGCGTCGGCATCCAGCGCCTCCAGCGTCTCGTTGGTGAAGATGCCGGCGTTGAGCACCAGCACGTCGATGCGGCGGCCGGCCAACTTCTGCGGCAGCGCCGCCACCGCCTGCGCGTCGGACACGTCGACGCCCTCGATCACCTCCGCGCCGGTGGCCTGCAGCGCCGGGCTGCCCTGGCGGCAGACGGCGATGACCGTGTCGCCGCGGGCACGCAGCTGCTTGGTCAGGGACAGGCCGATGCCGCGGTTGGCACCGGTGATCAGATAGGTGGCCATGACGACTCCTTCAACGTGTGGGGGACGGACATTCTAGGCCAGCGCCGTCCGCGGACCGGCCGCCGCATCCCGCCGTGGCCGGCGCTACTCGCAGCCGATGCCGTCGTTGTCGCGGTCCAGGTGCGGGCCGTAGCCGGGATCGCCGCGGCGCACCGGGGCGGCACCGGCGGCGCGGGCCTCGGCGCAGTTGCGGAAGGGTCGGCCGGATGCCGGCGCGGCGTGCGCCGGCGAAGGCTGCAGCTGCTGCCGGTAGGGCGCCTGCGCGCGCGCAGGCGCCGCGGCAGGCGCGCGGTGGCAGTGGTAGCCGCCGTTGCGGCGGTCGTGGTGGCAGCCCTCGGCGTTGAGCCCGCCGGGGTGGGCCTGCGCCAGCGGGGCCAGCGGCGCGAGCAGCACGACCAGCAGCAACCACCAAGACCTGGACTTGCGCCTGTTGCGCATGGATCCCCCTCCCTCCCGGTGTCCACACACAGGTACCGCCAAATGCCCTGGCATGCAATCGGACACTGGTTCACCCCTCCGGGACTGGGGCCGGGGCGGACCGGTCGTCGACGCAGGCGCATGCCTGCGCCGACGGGAACCCCGCATCCTGCAACGCCTGCTCCGCCTCCGTCCTGCTGCATTTGCCCGCACGCGCCGCGGCGTGCATGCGTGGCCCAGGCCCTGCGGATTGCGGCCGGCATGGCCCGCGCTTGACCCAGGTCAGGGCACCACGAAGCGGCGACCGCCACAGTGCGCGCGTGGGCATCCGCCCATGCACGCGAGGACTGCAACACGCCATGGACATGGATCGCTACCACCGCGACCACGCGACGATCCTGGAGCAGATCGAGACCCTGCGCTCGCTGTCACGGGCCGGGATCGCCGGCAACGCCGGTGCCATCAGCCAGGCCATCGTCGGCACCGCCAGCCTGATCAAGTTCCACCTGGCGGCCGAGGACCAGGTGCTGTACCCGCGCCTGGCGCGCAGCGGCCGCGCCGACCTGGCCGCGCTCAGCTCCCGCTACCAGGCCGAGATGCAGGGCCTGGCCGAGGCCTTCGGCCGTTTCGTCGAGCGCTGGCGGGTGCCGGCGTAAGCTTCCCCGAACCGCAGACACCCCATAAGTAGAACTTTCTGGCATGTTTTCCCCAGCCAGGAGGTTCCATGAAGAAGTCCCGTTTCACCGAGATCCAGATCGTCTCGATCCTCAAGCAGTCCGACGCCGGCGTGCCGGTCAAGGACATCTGTCGGCAGGCCGGCATCAGCGTGCCGACCTACTACAAGTGGAAGTCGAAGTACGGCGGGCTCGAAGCCTCCGAACTGCGGCGGGTCAAGGATCTGGAAGCCGAGAATGCGAAGCTCAAGCGGATGTATGCCGAGCTGGCGCTCGACAACGCGGCGATGAAGGACCTGATCGCAAAAAAACTGTAGGGCCGGAGCAGAAGCGCGAGGCGGTGCGGTACCTGTTCGAGGTGCGCGCGCGGCCCCTGAGCCGGTCCTGTGAGTGCGTCGGGTTGTCACGGGCGGCTTGGTACCAGCCACCGCTGAATTGGACAGTCGGTGACGCCGAGATCATCGCGGCGCTGGCCGAACTGGTCGAAGCACACCCTAGCCGCAGCTTCTGGAAATGCTGCAAGGTCCTGCGTCGTGCCAGGCCGGACTGGAACCACAAGCGGATCTACCGGGTGTACAAGGCCATGAAGCTCAACCTGCGTCGCAAGGCCAAGCAGCGACTTCCGAAGCGCGAGCGCGTGCCGCTGTACGTGCCGCGCCTGCCGGACACCGTCTGGTCGGCACAAGTGCTCTGAGCGATTTCAGCAATGCGTACTCCATATTGATCGCCCCCTTCGAAGGTCATCCAATAGTTACGCAAATTGATCTCAGAAGTAGAGACTAGACGACGGTTCATTCGACGCCAACTCGTTTGGCGCTCACAAAGGTGATCAGCAGCCATGCCTGAGATTGCTAAAAAGAAGAAAGGCGTCCTCCGCCCCTCGATTTCCTTGGACACGCTCTTGCGGGATCCTAACCCCAAGAGGAGAGTCCGAGATGAAGCACAAGAAGGTCGAGTTGGTGAAGGAGCGCGGCCGCTGGTCGGCGAAGTCCAAGCGTGATGCGGTGCTGAGGCTGCTGCGCGGCGAGGACTTGGACACGGTG
>Ga0207874_1003228_pt1 | contig 13838 bp, 13 predicted proteins | sample HigsolmetaAR201D_FD_184833 | JGI IMG/M metagenome (GOLD analysis project Ga0207874, IMG submission 184833) | Ionic liquid and high solid enriched microbial communities from the Joint BioEnergy Institute, USA - AR20-1-D (SPAdes) (version 2) ...
CACAATCTTGTCATCCATCCGGGGTCGTGCTTAGCTGACCACCAAGCACCCCCCAACGACCCAACCCAGGAGGCGTCCGGGGACATGCCCGAACTCGAACACCTGCTCGACCCGACCGGCAACAGCGACCAGGCCGCCAACACCACCCTCGCCCCCAGGCCCGGAACCCTCACCGGCCTGACCATCGGCCTGCTCGACAACACCAAACCCAACGCCACCAACCTGCTGCGGCACGTGGCAGGCGAACTCCAGGCCCGCCACGGCACCGGCCAGGTCCGCGAATACGCCAAAGACTACTTCGGCACCCCCATGACCGAGCAGGTCCTCAACACCCTCAAAGCCGAATGCGACCTGGTCATCACCGCCGTGGGCGACTGCGGCTCCTGCAGCGCCGCCACCGTCGCCGACGGCATCATGCTCGAACGCGCCGGCATCCCCGCCGTCGCCATCGTCTCCGACTCCTTCCTCGTCTCCGGCCGCGCCATGGCCCAGCTCCAGGGCTTTTCCGGCTACGAGTTCGTCGCCGTCCGCCACCCGGTCGCCAGCTGCGACGAGACCGAGCTGCGCCAGCGCGTGCTGGAGGTACTGCCGGACATCCAGCGCATCCTCGGCCTGGAAAACTAACCCCCCTCCCCCATCCCACCCCCCGACACCTGTCCCGTCCCTATCTGACCCCCTGATCCACCATCACGAGGGCTGATTCAGCGATCATGAGCACCAAGCTCGACACCCCGGCCGTCGACGCCGCCGCCATCCGCGCGGCCATGGAACACTACGCCCGAAACGGCTGGACCGACGGCCTGCCGGTCGTCCCGGTCACCGAGTCCTACCTGGCCGAGTTCCTCGCCACCACCGGCCGGGACCCCGATGAGGTGCTGTTTGTCATGCCGCACCTCAACCGCTCCCTCACCGTCCGCCTCGCGGCGATCAACGCCGCCCTGGCCGGATGCCTGCCCGAGTACTTCCCCGTCGTGCTCGCCGGCTGGGACGCCCTGGCCAAAGAGCCCTACCCCAAGAAGGGGATCTGGCAGTCGACCACCGGCACCGCCCCCCTGCTGATGGTCAACGGCCCCATCCGCGAAAAGATCGGCCTCAACAGCAAAGGCAACGTCTTCGGCTCCGGCTTCCGCGCCAACGCCACGATCGGGCGGGCGATCCGCCTGACCGCGATCAACGTGTTCGGGGTGCGCCCCCACCAGCTCGACCAGGCCACCCAGGCCACCTTCGGCAAATACAGCGCCTGCATCGCCGAAAACGAAGAAGACTCCCCCTGGGAGCCGTTCCACGTCGAACACGGCCTCGACCCTGAGACCAGCGCGGTGACCGGGCTGACGATCCGCTCCTGCATGCACATCGAGGCCCGCCACACCCGCATCCCCGAACAGCTCGGCCTCGACCTGGCCGACAGCGTGCGCCGCACCGGCGCGCTGATCCACGAGACCACCAGCGTGCTGATCGTGCTCGGCCCGGAGCATGCCAAGATGTTCGCCTCCCACGGCTGGAGCAAGCAGGACGTGCGCCGCTTTGTGTACGAGCACGCGGTCAACACCCGCGAGGAGCTCAAGGCGGTGGGCAAGGACGCCATCTCCCGGCTGAGCCGCTGGCGCCTGCCCTCCGACCACCCCGACGCCATCCCCGACGCCGCCTCCTCCTCCGAGACCCCCGACCGGGTGCCGGCGCTCAACAGCCCCGAGGCGATCCTGATCGCCGTGGCCGGGGCGAACAACGCCGGGGTGTCGACGATCATCGAGACCTTCGGGCCGCGGGGCGATGCCCCCTCGATCGCGCCGGTGAGGGATGCCTGATGACCCAACAGACCCTGGAGGCCGCGTTCGGCCGCTTCAAAGAGATGCTCGCCTCCGACGGCTACAGCCTCGACTGGCAGGTCGGCGAGGGGGAGAAGGTCGTGGTGCGGATCGAGGCCGGGCCGGATGCGTGTGCCGACTGCCTGGTGCCGCTGCCGGTGATGCAGGCGATCCTGTCGGACGCGCTGGCCGGCACGCCGTACTCGCTGGATCGGATCGAGCTGCCCGCGGACACCCCGGGCCATTGACATAGAGGAAGAGGGAACGTCCCGTGGAACAGCGCCCAGTGATCATTGAGCCCAGCCGCAAGACCCCCGTGTACGGCGAGTTCGACGTCGTCGTCGTGGGCGGCGGACCTGCGGGCATCATGGCGGCGGCGAGCGCGGCCCGCACCGGTCACTCGGTGATCCTGCTCGAACGCTACGGCTTCCTCGGCGGCGCGGGCACCGCCGGTGGCCTCAGCACGTTCTGCGGCCTGCACGCCAAGGTGTACGGCGAGCACCGCCGGGTGATCCACGGCCTCGCCGACGAGCTGCTCGAGCGCCTGGAGAAGCTCGACGGCCTGTCCAAGCCGCACCTGACCATCAACGACGGCATCCAGGCCCAGGCGTTCGACATCTCCGCCTACAAGCTCGCCGCCGACGAGCTGGTGACCGGCCACGGCGCCCGCATCCTCTTCCACGCCCTCGCGGTCGGCCTCGTCATGGCCGACGAGAACACGATCGACGCCGTGCTGATCGAGTCGAAGTCGGGCCGCGCCGCGGTCCGCGGCCGGATCTTCATCGACGCCTCCGGCGACGGCGACGTGGCCGCGTGGGCGGGCGCGCCGTACGAGAAGTCGCCGGGCATCAACGGCATGCTCTACCCGTCGCTGATGTTCCGCATCAACGGCGTGGACGCGGCGGCGGCCGGGGAGAAGCCGTGGCGCACCGTCGAGCGGCTCATGGAGGAGGCGGAGCGGGCCGGGACGCACAAGTTCCCGCGCAAGAAGCCGATCGTCCGGCCGCAGCGCAACCCGCTGGAGTGGCGGGCGAACCTCACCCAGCTCAGCAACCCGGACGGCAGCGCGATCGACGGCACCGACGTCGACCAGCTCACCCGCGGCGAGCTGCAGGGCCGGCGGCAGGTGTTCGACGCGTTCGCGTTCATCCGCGACAACACGCCGGGCTTCGGCAACTCGTACATCGTCGACATCGCCCCGCAGATCGGCATCCGGGAGACCCGCCGCATCATCGGCCAGTACATGCTCACCGAGGACGACGTGCGCGACTGCGCCGACTTCCCGGACACGATCGGCGTGAACGGCTGGCCGGTCGAGGCCCACGTGGCGGGCACGGTCGAGTTCCGCTGGCCGCGCGGCGAGAACCCGCGCGGGTTCAACCAGCTCCCGTTCCGCATGCTGCTGCCGCAGAAGGTGCGCAACCTGTACGTCACCGGCCGGTGCGCGTCGATGACCCACGACGCCCAGTCGGCCGCCCGGGTGACCGGGCCGTGCTTCGCGATGGGCGAGGCCGCGGGCATGGCAGCGGGCATGGCCCTCGACGCGGGCGTGGACTGCGCCGACATCGACGTGCCGGAGCTGCAGCGCAGGCTGGAGAGCCACGGCGCCTACCTCGGCCGGGAGGTGTCGTGAGCCCGCTGCGCAGCAACTTCGAGCCGGGCACCACGCGCTGGGCGATGCGCCGCGCCCAGTGGACCGCCCTCGGGCTCACCCCCGAGGACATGGAGAAGCCGAAGATCGCCATCGTCAACACCTCGTCCGACCTGGCGAGCTGCTTCGCCCACCTCGACGAGATCGTCGGCCCGCTCAAGCAGGCGATCCGGGAGGCGGGCGGCGTCGGCTTCGAGATCCGCACCGCGGCGCCGAGCGACGCGATCACGAGCGCGGGCGCGGCCGGGCAGTACATCCTGCCGTCCCGTGACCTGATCGCGGCGGACATCGAGGTGGCGGCCGAGGGCGCCCTGCTCGACGGCATGATCTGCCTGTCGTCGTGCGACAAGACCACACCCGCGCACCTGATGGCGGCGGGGCGGCTCAACATCCCGACGATCATCGTCGCCTGCGGCTACCAGCCGTCCGGCGTCTACCGCGGCGAGCACGTCGACTTCGAGGACGTGTTCCTGTACGCCGGGCACGTCGCCACCGGGAAGATGACCGTCGAGGAGCTCGCCGAGATGAGCGCCTGCGCGATCACCGGCCCCGGGGTGTGCGCGGGCATGGGCACCGCGAACTCGATGCACATCACCGCCGAGGTGCTCGGCATGGCGCTGCCGGGCAGCACCCCGGTGCTCGCCAACAGCGAGAAGATGTGGCGGACGGTGAAGGAGGCGGGCCGCCGCATCGTCGAGCTCGTCGCCGAGGACGTACGGCCCCGCGACATCCTCACCCCCGGCGCGTTCCGCAACGCGGTCACCGCCGTGCTCGCGATCAGCGGGTCGGTGAACACCCTCAAGCACCTGCAGGCGATCGCCGTCGAGGCGGGCTGCGACGTGGACGTGTACGCGCTGTTCGAGGAGCTCGCCCCGCAGGTGCCGCTGCTCGCCGGGGTGAAGCCGAACGGCCCGCGGCGCATCGACGAGTTCGAGGCGGCGGGCGGCGCGCTCACCCTCATGCACCGGCTCGCCCCGATGCTCGACCTCGACCGGCCCACGGTGTCCGGCCGTACCGTGCGCGAGATCGTCTCGTCGGTCACCCCGCCGGAGTCGGACGTGATCCGCCCGCTCGACGACCCGCTCGCCCGGCACCCCGGCATCGTGGTGATCCGCGGCTCGCTCGCGCCCGACGGCGCGGTGGTGAAGCGCACCGTCGCCGACGAGGCGCCGCGCCGCTTCCGCGGCCCGGCGAAGGTGTTCCGGTCCCGGGAGGAGGGCATCGCCGCGATCCGGAACGGCGAGGTCGAGCCCGGCCAGGTGCTCGTGCTCACCGGGCTGGGCCTGCGCGGCTCCCCCGGCATGGGGCTCACCTCGGCGTTCGTGTTCGCGCTCGACGGCGCCGGCCTCGGCCCGGAGGTCGCGGTGGTCACCGACGGCCAGATGTCCGGCCTGGTGAACAAGGGCCTCGTGGTCGCCGAGGTGAGCCCGGAGGGCGCGGTCGGCGGCCCGCTCGGGCTCGTCCGGGACGGCGACATGATCAACATCGACGTGGACGCGCGCACGATCGACCTCGAGGTCGACGAGGACGAGCTCGCCAGGCGCCGGGCGGCCCTGCCCGAGACCCCGGCCCCGCCCGGCTGCGGCTGGCTCTCGGTCTACGCACGGACCGTCCGCCCGCTCACCGAGGGCGCGACGCTCGGCGGCTGACAGACACCCGCAACCGGCCCTTGGCGGCCTGTCCCGGGGAGCACCCCCGGCAGGCCGTCAGGGGCCTTTCCGTTTCCGCACACCCCGCCCGGCCGTACCCGGGAACGCGGGCCCTCCCCTGCTCGTTCATCTCCACGTCCGCGCGGTACGGCCGGCCCGCCCGGCCGCGGCGGACGCCACCGCTCCCCACGGCGGCCGGCACCACGCGTCTGCATGTTCACACCCATCACAAATGGGGTCTGACCCCAATAGCCGCCTTCCGCAAACCGGGCAAGACTGGCTGTGCGGCGACGTAAGCCATTTTCCCCGGCAAACGTCGCCGATTCCCCTGTCGTCACCGAGCCGCGGGGAGGTGCCGTGACCGTATCGGAAACGACCCGCTTGCCCCGCCACCGGAAAGGATTCATGCAAGCCAGCGATATCGCCGTAAGCCTGCCGACGGTAACGGCCCGCGACCCGGTCGTGAAGGCCATCCGGGTGATGGCGCTGGGGAGACTGCCCGGCCTCATCCTCGTCGACGACGAGGGCAGGCCCCGGAAGGTGCTTCCCGGCACCCAGGTGCTCCGGATGGGAATTCCCGGAGCCTACCAGGAGGACCCGCAGCTCGCACGGGCGGTCGACGAGGCCCACGCGGACCGGTTCTGGCACGAGCTCGGTGACCTGACCCTCGAGGACTGTATGCCACGGCAGGTGGAGCGGCCGGTGACCGTGCCCGCCGACGCCACCCTGCTCGAGGTCGCCGCGCTGATGGCACGTTCCCAACGGCCGCTGGTCGGGGTCGTCGACGCCGGCGACTCGCTGATCGGCGTGATCACCCTGGAACGGCTGCTCACCCACCTGGTCCTGTCGGGCCTCGGCGACTGACCTCCGGGTGGGCGTCCCCTCCGCTCCCCGGAGCCCTGATCGTTTCGTTTCTCGCTTCTCATTTCACGTCACTGGATCGGAGGCGATCTTCGTGTGCCTTGGTTCGGCCTGCGCAGAACACCGCGTGCCTCGATCACCGGGGCGGCCGCGCGCTGAGTTCGGTGGCCCCGCCCACCACACCGACCCGACCGCCATCCTCCATGGAGCCGCACCGCCGAGGCCTGGTGCATGACCGCATTCCTCGCCCTCACCATCTTCTGCGTGGCGTTCTTCTTCATCGCCACCGAGAAAGCGGACAAGGTCAAGACCGTTCTCATTGCCGCGGGGCTGATGGCCGTCCTCGGGCTGATCCCCGGAGAGGAGGTGTTCTACTCCGAGCACGAGGGCATCGACTGGAACGTCATCTTCCTGCTCTTCGGCATGATGATCATCGTCGGGATCATCAAGCGGACGGGCGTCTTCGACTACCTGGCCATCTGGGCGGCGAAACGCTCCCAGGGCCGGCCGTACCGGCTGATGGTGATGTTGATGATCATCACTGCGGTCGCGTCCCCCGTGCTCGACAACGTGACCACGATCATGCTGGTCGCGCCGGTCACGGTGGTCGTGTGCAACCGCCTGCAGATCCCGGCTCAGCCGTACCTCATCGCCGAGGTTCTCGCCTCCAACATCGGCGGCGCGGCGACGCTCATCGGCGACCCGCCGAACATCATCATCGGAAGCCGCGGGGGGCTGACGTTCAACGACTTCCTCGTGCACATGACCCCGATCGTGGTCATCATCTTCGCGGTCTTCGTGCTGCTCACCCGCGTGCTGTTCGCCCGGAGCTTCCGGTACAACCCCGAGCACGTGGCCGAGGTGATGGCGCTGCAGGAGAGGCGGGCGATCACCGATCCCAGGCTGCTCGCCCGCTGCCTGATCGTCCTCGCCGGCGTGATCGCGGGCTTCGCGCTCCACTCGGTCCTGCACGTCGCCCCGTCGATCGTCGCGCTCGTCGGCGCCGGCGTGATGATGCTGGTGGCCAAGGCCGACGTGGCGGAGACGATGGAGGAGGTCGAGTGGCCGACGCTCGTGTTCTTCATGGGCCTGTTCGTGATGGTCGCGGGGCTCGTGCACACGGGCGTGATCGAGACGATCGGCACCTGGGCGGTGAACCTGCTCGGTGACGCGCCCTTCCTGTCGGCGACCACGCTGCTGTTCGGCTCGGGCGTGCTCGGCGCCTTCTTCGACAACATCCCCTACGTCGCCACGATGGCCCCGATCGTCGAAGGGCTGGTCGCCGAGGCCCCGGCCCCGGAGATCGGGCAGGCGCTGTGGTGGGCGTTCGCCCTCGGCGCCGACTTCGGCGGCAACGGCACGGCGGTCGCGGCGAGCGCGAACGTCGTCGCCATCGGCATCGCGGCGCGCACCGGCCACCGCATCAGCTTCTGGGAGTTCACCAAGTACGGCGCGCTCGTCACCGTGCTCAGCATGGTGATGGCGTGGGTGTACGTGTGGCTGCGCTACTTCACGTGAGCGGGCCGCGGGTGGGCGCCCGGAGCGACCGCCGGTGACGAGCGCCGTTCCGCGGGCGGGAGCACGCCTTCCGCCCGCGGGTCGGACCTCCCTCCGGCGTCCGCAGGGAGGCGAACCGGACCGGCCGGAGACATGAGCGCCGAACGCGATCTGGGCACCGCCGATGGACGGTGCCCAGATCGCGTCTTCGGGTGCGCCGCCAGGGACTCGAACCCCGAACCCGCTGATTAAGAGTCAGCTGCTCTGCCAGTTGAGCTAGCGGCGCGAGCGACGTTCGTAACCATAGCAGTCCCGAGGCGTCTGCGCACATCGGAATCGGATACCGGCCCGGGCATCCGGCCGGCGAGGTCGTCGCGGGCGTGCCCGGGCGTCGCGGCGGCGTCGGGAGGGCCGGATCACTCCCGCCAGGCGCCGGTGGAGAACGGGACCGGCTTGCCGGGGCGGCCGGGGCCGTTGCCCCACTTGGTGATGACGTACGTCACGTAGATGTGGCCGAGGCCGCCGTTGCCGCGCACGGTGAGCGTGTTCGGGTCCCAGGTGCCGCCGGTGAGCTCGGCGAAGGTCTTGCCGTCGATGTCGAGCATGACGCCGTGGTTGGAGGGCACGCCGGGGCCGCGGTCGCCGATGAAGAACTTCGCCTTCCTGCCCTTGTAGATCACGTAGCCCTCGGTGCCGAGCGGCCAGCTCGGGGAGGCGAACAGGCCCTTCTGCATGGGCTTGCCGGAGGCGGGCATCCCGGTGTCGCCCTGGCGGCCGGAGCCGTCGTCCCAGAAGTAGGAGGCCTTGGTCGTGCCGACGAGCAGCCGCCGCTCGGCGTTCGCCGCCTTCTTCTTCGCCGCCGCCTTCCTCGCCTCGGCCTTGCGCTGCGCCTCGGCGGCCCGCTTCTTCGCCTCGTCCTTCTGCTTCGCCTCGGCCGCGGCGGCGGCGAGGCCCTCGGCGGCGCGCGCACCCGCGGTCATCGCGAGCGGCTGGACGTCGGCGGCGACGGTCTTGGCCTTCGCGGCGGTGCCGTTCGCGTCGTCGGTGACGCCCGCGATGGTCAGGCCCGCCATGGTGATGCCGACGAGGCCGGCGGCGAGGGGGGCGTACTTCGTCTTGACATCCTTCTTGTTCAGGCCAAAGGGGAACTTCATCGAACGGGAGGTCTTCCGTGAGGGGACAGGACTTCCACGTCGACCTCGGCACCTCTAGGGCAGAGCACAAGGCACGTGGACGGGGCGCCTGCGGCCGGAAGACGCCGGCCGGGAAAACGGACGTGGTGTGGCGCCCGCAGCGAAAGCGATATGAGACACGCCGCACCACGACGCGGCGGGGTTGTGCGAGGATGTGCAGGCGACGGCGCGGATGTCCGCCGGGGCCGTTACCTGGGACCGAGGGCCGAGATGGAGGTCATCCGATCGGCCTCGGGCGAAGCAGAGGGCGGTCAGCCTGTGCTTCGGATGCGTGGCCGCCGCGTGCTGTCGCGGCCGTCGCCCTGGTCATGGGACGGCCCCCGCCGGCGGGGCGAGGCCGTGGAGTCGGGGTTCTCCACCTGGTTCTCCTCTCCTATCTCGCCTACCGGGTTAGCTGACGGGTTCGGGCTAGGAGTGCCCTACCAGCGCGCCACGCGTCGCCGGATTCACCCCTCGCGGGTACGGCCTGCACTGCGCCGCCCGCGCGACTGGGTCCCCGGTTCCCCGGGCGCGCCGGGCGCCCGTGGGATTCGGCGTCGGATGACCGGCCTCCTGGCGGTGGCCAGGTCTCCATCGGATAACGGAACACGACATTAGTCGCTAAGTCACCCAAATGCCAAGATAACCACCCAAAACACCCAAAAAGATCTACCCCTGGGAGACCTGCGCAGGGCCGGGTGGCGGCGGTCGGACGACCCTGAACCGCCTTCCTGGGCGGCCGTCCGAGCGCGCGGACGGGCGGCGACGGCGTCGACGGACGGTAAAGGCCGGGACGGCCGGGCGGACGGACCTCCCGCGGGCGTCCCCCGGCCACCGTCTCCGGACATACGTCGGGGCCGGGCAGTTCCCCCTGCTGCCCGGCCCCGACTCACGCGGCCCGTTCCGGCGCCTCCCCCAAAGCGCCACGGGTCCCGCTCCGGACGTGGTTCCCCCCTCCACGTCCCTATCGGAAAGAAGTCCTGTGGTGCGCCGGTCGCGCCCCAGGTCCCATGACCTGCCTCAACACTATCGACCGGCACGTCATGAGTGCGTCATGGCCAGGTGGAAACATCGCATACATCCGCCGATGACCTGCCAGGTCAGGTCGAGAGAGCCCCAGGCCGGACGTTACCCGCCGAGTACGACGCGCCGCGCCGGTCAGGCCCGCACCGGCTGCCGGGGCCGCGACGGCCGCGCCGGGGCCTGCCGCGCCAGGGGCAGCCGCATCCGCACCACCGTGCCGCCGCCCGGCGCGTTCCCCGCCTCCACCGTGCCGCCGTGGCCCTCCACCACCTGCCGCACGATGGCGAGGCCGAGACCGGAGCCCGGCATCGAGCGCGCGCTCGGCGCCCGGTAGAACCGGTCGAACACGTGCGGCAGGTCCTCCTCGGCGATGCCCGGCCCGTGGTCGCGCACGGTCAGCTCGCCGCCGCGCAGCCGTACCTCGACGACGCCGCCCTCCGGGCTGTACTTGCCCGCGTTGTCGAGCAGGTTCGCCACCGCCCGGGCGAGCCGGTCGGGCACGCCGTGCACCACGGAGGGCTCGACGTCCACGTGGAAGCGCACCCGCGGCCAGTACGCCCGGGCGCGGGCCGCCGCGCGCTCCACGATCTCGTCGAGCCGCACGTCCTCGCGGAGCACCGACGGCTCCTCGTCGCGGGCGAGCTCCACCACGTCGGAGACGAGCGCGCTCAGCTCCTCCAGCCCGTCGAGGGTCTCCTGGAGCAGCTCGGCGCGCTCTTCCGGGTCGAGCCGGTCCGCGCGGCGCAGCAGCTCCACGTTCGTGCGCAGCGCGGCGAGCGGGGTGCGCAGCTCGTGGGAGGCGTCGGCGACGAGCCTGCGCTGCGCCTTCGCCGAGCGCTCGAGCGCGTCGAGCATCGTGTTGAAGCTGCGCGCCAGGCTGCCCAGCTCGTCGTCGCGGTCCACCTCGATGCGGGTGCCGAGGTCACGGGTGGCGGCCACCCGCTCGGCGAGCGAGGTGAGCGTGGCCACCGGGCGCAGCGCGGTGCGGGCGGCGATGTAGCCGAGCACGGCGGCGAGCACCAGGCCGCCGAGCGCGACCACGACGAACGGCCAGCCGAGCTCGGCCTGCAGCCCGGCGACCTTGTCGAGCACGCCGGCCGGCCCGACCGGCGGGTACGGCCCGTGGTCGCCGTAGTACGGGCCGAGCGCGCCCGCCCTGCCGAGGTCCTCCACCCTGCGGCAGGCGAGCACGTAGGCGCCGGCCAGCACCATGATCACGCTGCCCGCGGCGGCCACGCCCGCGCAGAGCGCGAGCCGCCACACCAGCGGCAACCGCTTCATGCCGCACCTCCCCCCGCGTCGCTCCGGGTCACGTCGTCGGCTCCCGCAGCGTGTAGCCGAGCCCGTGCACGGTCTGGATCAGGCGGACCTCGCCGCCCGCCTCGGTCTTGCGCCGCAGGTACCCGATGTAGACCTCGAGCGAGTTCGAGCCCGGGGTGAACTCGTAGCCCCAGATGCGCTCGAGGATCACCTCCCGGGTGAGCACCTGGCCGGCGTTGCGCATGAGCAGCTCGAGCAGCGCGTACTCGGTCCGGGTGAGGTCGAACCGGCGGTCGCCGCGCTTGCCCTGGCGGCTGCGCGGATAGAGCGTGAGGTCGGCGAAGGTGAGCGGGGCGTCGCACTCCCCCGGCCCGGCGCGGCGCAGCAGCGCCCGGATCCGGGCGAACAGCTCCTCCAGCGCGAACGGCTTCACCAGGTAGTCGTCGGCCCCCGCGTCCAGCCCGGCCACCCGGTCCCCCACGCTGTCGAGCGCGGTGAGCATGAGCACCGGCGTGGTGTCGCCGCCGCGGCGCATCCGGCGGCACACCTCGAGGCCGTCCATCCGCGGCAGCATGACGTCGAGCACGACGAGGTCCGGGCGCTCGCTCGCCATGGCGGCGAGGCCGGCGGGCCCGTCCTCGGCGACCTCGACGGCGTAGCCCTCCAGGCGGAGGGCGCGCGACACGGCGTTGCGGAGCTGCGGCTCGTCCTCGACGACGAGCACGCGGACGGGGGTATCGATCTTCGGCACCTTTGCTGTCCGGGGGATGATTCCAGGGTATTCAGGCCTCCGGATGCCTGCGCAGGTAGTCCAGGTAGACCGGCCGCAGCGCCTCCCCCAGCTCGCCCTCGCCCGCGCCGAGCGCGTCGCTGAGCAGCGCGGAGATCCGGCTGAGGTCGCCGGCCGCCTCCTCGGCGCGCCCGGCGGCCGCCCACGCCACGGGGATCGTGCGCAGCAGCCGCCACAGGAACGCCACGTCGCCGTGCCGTACCGCGTGGGCCACGGCGCGGTCGTGCAGCTCGCGGGTGGAGAACCCCTCCAGCCGGTCCGGATCGGTCATGCCCGCCCTGTTCCCTGCAGGGTGGGCGTTATGTCGCGCTAGATCCGCACGATCATCTTGCCGGTGTTCTCGCCGCGCAGCAGCCCCACGTAGGCGGCGGGGGCGAACTCCAGCCCGTGCACCACGGTCTCCTGGAACACGATCAGCCCCTCCCGCACCCAGGCGCCCACCTCGGCGAGCATGTCCGGCATGCGCCACAGGTGGTCGTACACGCTGAACCCGCGCAGGGTGAGGCGCTTGCCGATGGCGAGGGCGAGGTTGCGGGGACCGGGCGCGGTCTCCGCGGCGTTCTGCGGCGCCACGGCGCAGAGCGCGACCCGGCCGTGCGGCCGGAGCGCGGCGATCGCCGCCTCCAGGTGCTCGCCGCCCACGTTGTCGAAGCACACGTCGATGCCGTCCGGCGCGGCCGCGGCGAGCCGCTCGGCGACCTGGCCCTCGGCGTCGGCGAACGCGCTGTGGAAGCCGAACCGCCGGACGAGCTGGTCCGCCTTCGCCTGCGAGCCGGCGCTGCCGATCACCCGCGCGGCGCCCTTGAGCCGGGCGATCTGCCCCGCCATGGCGCCGATCTCCCCCGCCGCGCCGGAGACGAACACCGTCTCGCCCGGCCGGAGCCCGGCGATGTCGAGGAGGCCCACGTACGCGGCGAGCGTGGACATGCCGAGCGCGCCCAGGTACGCCGAGGGGTCCACGCCGGGCACCGGGTCGATGCGGAGCACGTTGCGCGCGTCGAGCACCACCTGGTCGCGCCAGCCGTACCCGTGGAGCACGAGGTCGCCGGGGCGCAGCTCGTCGTCCATCGACTCGACGACCTCGCCGACCGCGGGGCCGTCGAGCGGCTGGCCGACCGGAAAGGGCGGCGCGCCGGGGTGCGCGGGCGACGGCGGGTACGGCTCGACCGCCATGCAGAGGTTGCGGATGAGGACCTGGCCGGGGCCGGGCGGTACGAGCTCCACGGTCACCACGGCGAAATCACCGGGTTCGGGCAGCCCTGCCGGGAGAGCGGCGAGATGGATCTCACGGGCGAGCAGCGGACCACCGAGGGATCCCCACGTGGTAACGGGCTCGGGCCGGGTGAACACCATGCACTCTCCTCAAACCGCGTTAGGGACTCACACCTGATGTCTCTACACGAAACGCACCGCACGTGTGCGGCGTTCGTCCGATTGCGGTCTCGGCCACCTGGGCGGATCCTCGCGGGCTCGCGATCGGGGTGACAGGATCGAGGGCGTGAAGGTCATCATCAAAATCCTGATCGTCGCCGCCGCGCTGTGGGCCGCGACCCAGCTCGTGGACGGCATCTCCGTGTCCGCCGAGGACACCCTCGGCCAGGTGGGCACGCTGCTCGTGGTCGCCCTGATCTTCGGGCTGGTGAACGCGGTGCTCAAGCCGATCATCAAGACCATCGGCTGCGCGTTCTACGTGCTCACCCTCGGGTTGTTCGCGCTGGTGGTGAACGCGCTGCTGCTGTTGCTCACCGGCTGGATCGCCGAGCGGATCGACGTGCCGTTCCACGTCGAGGGCTTCGTCGCGGCGTTCTGGGGCGCGATCATCGTCGGCGTGATCAGCTGGCTGCTCAACCTGGTCCTGGGCGACGACTGAGCTCCGGGCCGCCGCCCGCCCGCGCGGCCCGGCCTGCCGGGCCGTGGCCGGGACCGGCGGCACCCGGGCCCGCCTGTTACCTGTCGTGACCTGGTGTGAAACGTGCAGGCCCGGCGCGGCGTCGGCGGCCCCGGTCAGGTACGGCGGGCCGCCCGGCCGAGCGTCGCCCGGGCGATCGCCGGGTCGTCGGCGAACACGCCGTCCACCCCCGCCCGGCGCAGCTTCTCCAGCCAGCCCGCGACGTCACCGATCGCCCGCCG
>Ga0207874_1003235_pt1 | contig 13804 bp, 10 predicted proteins | sample HigsolmetaAR201D_FD_184833 | JGI IMG/M metagenome (GOLD analysis project Ga0207874, IMG submission 184833) | Ionic liquid and high solid enriched microbial communities from the Joint BioEnergy Institute, USA - AR20-1-D (SPAdes) (version 2) ...
CAAGCCGGAGCGGGAACGCAATCGGTATAGTGCGTCGGCACGCGAACGGTGGTGGCTATATGAACGCTGGCGTCCCGAGCTTTACACCACGATCACGGGCCTCGAGCGGGTGCTGGTGGCTTCAATCGTGACCCATCACTGGGCCGTAGCGATGGTGCCAAATGGGCAGGTGTTCGCACACCGACTGGTCGTCTTCCCATTCGACGCATTGAGTTGGGAGGCATTACTTCAGTCGACGATCCACGAGGTCTGGGCCCGTGCGTACTCGTCACAACTGGAAACGCGATTGAATTACTCGCCGTCTGACTGTCTGGAGACGTTTGCGTTTCCAGGCAACGTGAGTGAGCTCGGTGAGGTCGCTGGAAGATACTTTCCACATCGCTCCAGGCTCAACACCGAGCAGTGCATTGGCTTGACAGCGCTTTACAACGATTTTCACTGTCGGTCGCAGCAGTACTCAGGAATAAAGCAACTGCGGGAGTGTCACATCGACATAGACACGTCAGTTCTCGAGGCCTACGGTTGGAGCGATCTTGAGCTTCATCACGACTTCTACGAGACGAAAGAGGGCATCCGCTTCACCATCAGCCCCGCGGCGCGCCAGGAAGTCCTCGACCGCCTGCTTGAGCTGAACCACCAGCGTTACCGCGAAGAGGTCGAGCAGGGGCTGCACGACGACGCTACCCGTAAGCCCAAGTCAGCCGGCCGAAAGCGCACCAGGGCTGCGACAGTACCGTCTCCGCTGCTGGAGGAGGCATAACGGGCATGGCTCTCTACGAGCTGACGTCCAACAGCATCGCCAAGCTCGAACGCGTCGACTTTTCCATGATCGGCCTCATGGAGCGCGCCGATCTCCAGCGGTTGCTGCGCGACCACGTCGATGTCATCGCGCCCGACACGCTCGTCATCTCGGAGGAGTTCTCGAGCTGGGACCGCAGCGATCGCCGCATCGATCTCCTCGCTGTCGACCGTCAAGCGCGCCTCGTGGTGATCGAGCTGAAGCGGACGACCGACGATACGGTCGCCGACCTCCAGGCCCTTCGCTATGCGGCGATGGTGTCGCAGATGACGTTCGAGGAAGCCGTGGAGACGTACAGGGCCTATCTGTCCCGTCGCGGGACGCAGGACGATCCCGCGAAGTCGCTGCTCGACTTTCTCGGCTGGCCCGAACCAACTGCGGGTCGGTTCGCAGAGGACGTCCGCATCGTTCTCGCAGCAGCCGACTTCAGCACGGAAGTGACATCAACGGTCCTGTGGCTCAACGAGCGCGACCTGGATATCCGCTGCGTTCGCCTGCAACCCTATCGCCTGGGTTCGTCGTTGCTCCTGGACGTCCAGCAGATCATCCCGCTTCCAGAAGCGGCTGACTATCAGGTGCAGATCCGCCAGAAGCAGCGCGAGGTCCGCGCGGCGGCCGAGCAGTCTGTAGACTGGACCCGCTACGACGTGACGACCGACGACGGCGTCCAGCATGCCCTCTACAAGCGCGAGGTGGTGCTCGCCGCCGTCCGGCAGTTGGTTCGGCGGGGCAAGTCGCCGGAAGAGATCGAGGAGGCCGCGGGGCGGCGCTTGTTCGAGGTAGTCGACGGAACGATCGACGGGGCCGCCTTTCAGGCTGAACTTGCGCGCCGCCGACCGAAGGATCCGATGGCCGCCAAGCGGTTCTTCGTCCGCGACGATCAGCTGTTCCATGCAAACGGCAAGACCTACGCGCTGACGAACCAGTGGTCCAAGGGGTCGATGGAAGCGCTGCTCGCCGCGTTCACTGCCCGATTCGGCGACTTCGGTTTCGCCTGCCGGCCGGTCGACTGACGCATGACGCCCGAAGAGCTCCAGGCGCTCGTCGAGGCCGGTGAAACGCTCGACGTCGAGTTCAAGGGCGAAGAAACCCGGCCGCTGTCGGATTCGGATCTCGTCGAAGTGGCAGTCTGCCTGGCGAACCGTCCCGGTGACCGTCCGGCGTACCTCCTGATCGGCATCGAGGACGACGGCCGCGTCACCGGCGCCAGGGCTCGCCACGGGACGGCTACCGACCCGGCAAGACTCCAGGCGCTCATCGCCAATCGCACGCGTCCATCGCTCACCGTCCGCATCGACACGATCGACCTCTCGGGGAAACCGGTCATCGTCATCGAAGTCCCGCCGGTGCGGTCGCCGGTCGGCACGGCTGACGGCACGTACATCCGCCGTGCCATGGGCGGCGACGGACGACCGGCATGCGTCCCGTTCTTGTTTCACGAGATGCAGGCACACCAGGCCGATCGCGGCATTCTCGATTACTCCGCGCTCAACCTGCCGGACGTGCGCTGGGAAGATCTGGATCCGCTCGAGATCGAGCGGTTCCGCCGAATCATCCGCGAGGGTCGCGGACGCGGCGACGAATCGCTCCTTCATCTGTCCGATCTCGAGCTTGCGAAGGCACTTGGCGCGATTGAAGCCAATCATCAGGTGCGCGCGGTCCGGGTCCTCGGGCTGCTGCTCTTCGGCCGCGAAGACGTCATCCGCCGTGCGCTGCCGACCCACGAGGTGGCGTTCCAGGTGCTCGCGGGCGTCGATGTCGAGGTCAACGACTTCTTCCGCTGGCCGCTGGTGCGAACGATGGAGGAGCTCGAGTCGCGCTTCCGCGCCCGCAATCGCGAGCAGGAGCTGATGATGGGCCTGCTCCGCATCGGCGTGCCGGACTATCCCGAACGGGCGTTCCGCGAGGCCATCGCGAACGCGCTGATTCACCGGGACTACAGCCGCCTGGGCGCCGTGCACGTTCAGTGGCACAGCGATCGACTGGAGATCTCGAATCCCGGAGGGTTTCCGGAAGGCGTCCGGCTCGACAACCTGCTCGTGACACCGCCGCGGCCGCGAAACCCGCTCCTGGCAGACGCCTTCAAACGCGCAGGGATCGTCGAGCGAACTGCGCGCGGAATAGACACGATCTACTTCGAGCAGCTCCGGAACGGCCGGCCGGCGCCTTCCTACGGACGAAGCACGGAGGCGAGTGTGGTCGTCGTCCTTCCGGGCGGCGAGGCGAACCTCGAATTCGTCCGTCTGATTGCCGAGGAGAACCAGGCCGGCCGACCGCTCTCACTTGACGACCTGCTGATCCTCAACGACCTGTGGCTCGAGCGTCGGCTGAGCACAGCCGATGCCGCACGGCTGATCCAGAAGCCGGAGCCGGAAGCGCGGGCCCGCTTGGCGAGACTTGTCGAGGTCGGACTCGTCGAAGCCCGTGGCGAGCGCCGAGGGCGCAGCTACCATCTGTCGGCCGCCATCTACCGCCGGCTCGGGGACAAGGCCGGCTACGTGCGACAGCGCGGATTCGAGCCGCTCCAGCACGAACAGATGGTGCTCCAATACGCCAGGAGCCACGGCCGCATCACTCGCGCCGAAGTGGCCCAATTGTGCCAGACGTCGTCTGCCCAGGCGCGAAACATCCTCAAGCGCTTGATCCGAAAGGGGTTGCTGTCGGTGGCCGGTTCCAGGCGGGCGGCATATTATGAGCCGCGGTCCAAAACTTTGGACCAAGTCCAAACACGTTCTGAGTCGGTCCAAAAACGGTCCAAAAGATGACTGTTTCACCGGTTGATGTCCGGCGCGAGCTGCTCGACCTGATCATGGCTGACCTGCTGGGTCCGGCTGGCGGCGAGCGAGAAGTGCTGGCCGACCCACGGGAGCGCGTCTCGGTGCGCTACCTCGTCGGCATGCTGGCCCCGCGCGGGACGATCGCCTTCGATCCAGCGCGCCACGATCGCGCCGCGGTCGACGGCGACGATGCGATCAGCGATCCGGCCGAGGGAGACGATGTCGCCGCCAAGCCGGCGCTGTTTGCGTCCTCCTTCGGGATGACGTTTGCGGTCCGCCGCGATGTTCGGCAGCTCCGCGTGCGGGCCTCGTGGGGGCGATATCGGAAGGTCGAGCATCCCGATCACCAGTCGCGCGTGTGGCAGCGAGAGCCGCTTGGTGGCGAAATCGTCCTGACGCTCGAGGACGGGCTACTTGATCCGCAGGACTTCAATCTGAACGAGGCGCCCGGAGTACGGCTGCGCGGACGGGCGGCGAAGCGCGAGGGCGCATGGCTGGTCAGCCTGTTCCTGGTCAACGAGCAGTCCGCGCCCAGGGTGAACAAGGACGAGGCGTGGCTGTTTCAGCCGGTGCTCAGCGTTGAAGCGGTCGACGGGACGCCGATCTTCGTGGGCCGTCGCGAGGCGCTGCCCGACGGACCGGCTCACCCCGACGAGCAGGAGCTCGATCTCCTGTATCGCACGGTGGTGGAGTTCGCGGTCGGGCACGGCGTGGCCGTGCACGCAACGCCATCGCCGGACGATCCCGCGCGAGCGGTGCGGATAGAAACACGCGTCATGCCGCGCTACGAGGTGCCGCGCGTCGAGGCGCCGACGGCGGAAGAAGAACCTGCGCTTGCCGCGGCTGTCCTGGACATGAAGACGCTCTCGGAACTCGAGAGCGACGCGCTGATAAAGGCGCTTGAGCCACTGGTCGATGCGTACGACGGCTGGCTCAATCGACAGGAGCAGCGAATCGACGATCCGAGTGAGAAGCTCGGGGCACTCGAGTCGGTGGCGCGCGAGTCGCTGGCGCAGGCGCGACGAGTCGCGGACCGGCTTCGAACCGGGATTGCGCGGCTCGCTGACGATGCCCTGGCAGCCGAGGCCTTTCGGTTCGCGAATCGCGCCATGTGGCTGCAGCGTGTCCACACGGTCGCCGCCGCCGCCCGTCGAACGGCGGCGGACACGCCGTTCCGGGAACTGCTCTCTGCTGCCGACGTCCGGCAGCAGCGGTCCTGGCGTCCCTTCCAGCTCGCGTTCATCCTGCTGAACGTCCCGTCACTCGTCGATCCGACGCATCCAGAACGCAGCCCCGAGCAGGGCCTCGTGGATCTCCTCTTCTTCCCGACAGGTGGGGGAAAGACGGAGGCGTACCTCGGGCTCACCGCGTTCACCCTCGCCATTCGCCGACTCCAGGGCACTGTGGCCGGCTACGACGGGTCCGACGGGGTGGCCGTGCTCATGCGCTACACCCTGCGACTGCTGACGGCGCAGCAGTTCCAGCGTGCGACGGCGCTCATCTGTGCCTGCGAAGTGCTCCGGCGCGAACGCATCGCTGCGGGCGATCAGCGTTGGGGCGAGGCGCCATTCCGGATCGGCATGTGGGTGGGCGGAACCGTGACGCCCAACTACTCCGCCGTTGCGAAGAAGGCGCTCGACGAGCTGTTCGGCGTTGGCGGCGCCCGGTCCGGACGGGCGCCGAATCCAGTGCAGATCACGTCATGCCCGTGGTGTGGCCACCCCAAGCTGAGCCCACGCAGCGACCCCGATCGGTGGCGCACGCTCGTGTTCTGTGGGGACGAGTTCGGGGAGTGCGACTTCTCGGGGCGCAAGAGCCCAGAGGAGGGGCTGCCGGTCGTCACCGTGGACGAAGAGATCTACCGCTTGCTGCCATCGTTCGTGATCGCAACGGTGGACAAGTTCGCACAGCTCCCGTGGCAGGGTCCGCTGCACACGCTGTTCGGCCGTGTTGAGCGCCGATGCACGCGTCACGGGTACCGCACGCCGGATCTCGACAAGGTCGCCGGTCGTGAAGAGCGCGATTCGCACCACAAGACTGGCAGTCTGCCGGCCGCGCGGACCGTGGCCTGCAATCCTTTGCGTCCGCCGGATCTGATCATCCAGGACGAGCTGCACCTCATCTCGGGTCCCCTTGGAACGATGGTCGGCCTGTACGAAGCGGCGATTGACCGGCTGGCCTCGTGGAGCATCGACGGCCGGCGGGTGCGACCGAAGGTCGTCGCCTCGACAGCGACCATCCGCCGTGGCGCCATGCAGGTGCATGCGCTGTTCTGGCGCGGTTTGAGCGTGTTCCCGCCCCAGGTGCTGGACGCAGGCGATTCGTTCTTTGCGCGCCAGCGCTCGACATCCGACACTCCAGGGCGACTGTATCTGGGCGTATGCGCGCCTGGCGTCCGGCTGAAGTCGGTGGAGGCGCGCGTCTTCACCACCGTCCTGGCGGCGGCGCAGACACTGTTCGAGAAGTACGGCCGCTCTGCGGACCCCTGGATGACGATGGTCGGGTACTTCAACGCCCTGCGTGAGCTCGGCGGGGCGCGGCGAATCGTCGAGGACGATGTGTCGAATCGCTTGAGGCGCACGGATCGGAAGGGGCTGGCGCGCAGGCGCCGGCCGCTCCTGCGCGAGCTGACCAGCCGCATCGGATCGGGTGACATCCCCGAGATTCTCGACCAGCTCGGACTGGTCCACGATCCGGACGCGCCGAAGGCAGGGCCGCGGCCGATCGACGTCCTGCTCGCGACCAACATGATCTCGGTCGGCGTCGACGTCCCGCGCCTGGGGTTGATGGTTGCGGTCGGCCAGCCGAAGGCGACCGCGGAGTACATCCAGGCCACGAGCCGCGTCGGGCGAGATGTTCAGGGGCCGGGCCTCGTCGTCACGATCTACAACTGGGCGCGGCCGCGTGACCTGTCGCACTACGAAGCATTCGAGCACTATCACGCGACGTTCTATCGTCACGTCGAAGCGCTGTCGGTGACGCCGTTCTCGGCCCGCGCTCTGGACCGCGGCCTCACGGGGCTGCTCGTCGCGCTCGCGCGACATGAGCGGCTGCCATGGAATCCGAATCGGGCCGCCCAGGCAATCGACACCGGCGATCCGCTCTTCGGCAATATCATCGACGAGCTCGCACGGCGCGCCGAGGATGTATCCGGCGACGGATCACGACGAGATCTCGTGCGCGACATGATCCGCACCAGGCTCGATCACCTGAAAGTGCTGCAGGGCCGGCCAGGCGCGCCGCTCGCGTATCGCCAGGTGAGCGGTGCCGATGCCATTCCACTGCTGATCGAGCCGTCCGCGGCCGAGTGGACGATCTGGACGTGCCCCACATCCATGCGCGAGGTCGAACCGGACGTGAACTTCGTCATGGATGTGCGCGATGGGAGCATCGAACATGCTCCCGCGTTCTCACGATCGCCTGGCGCGCCGGAGAGTGCCGGCGAGGCGCTGACGCTGGAAGACGAAACGGACGACACGCTGACGGAGGCCGAACGCGTATGAAGCCGTTGGCGTCGCCCCGGGTCGGCGCGGTTCGACCAAGCCAGCTGATGTTCAGCCATGGCGTCGGCGCGCTCATCGATCTCCCCAACTTCAGCGCTGTGGTCCTCGGCCTCGACGAGTGGGACGCCACCCATCAGCAGACGCTCGTCGAGCGCCGCTTGCTTGCTGCCGTGCGGCAGTTGCCGGGCATGGAGCACGTGGAGGCGCTGCGCACGGCACCATGGCTGGAGGAGACCAGGAATCCATTCGACGACTGGGCCCGGGTCGGTGTTCCGGTCGTCCCATTCCCGCGATGGATGCGATGCACCGGCTGCAACCTGCTGATCCCGATTGACAGTGGACTGCTCGATTTGAAGCACGAGCCCTACCGTCCGGATCGAACCCGGTTCGTGCATAACTGCCGCAGCGATGGAAAACCGCCGCTCGCGGTACCTGCCCGATTCGTGACTGCCTGCCCGGACGGGCACCTGGATGAGTTCCCCTGGATCGAGTTCTGCCACTACAAACAGCCGTGCAGCGGCAAGCCGCAGGTCCGCCTGAACGAAATCGGCGGATCTCGTTCGACCGATGTGCAGATCGAGTGCGTGTCCTGTGGTCAGAAGATGCATCTGTCGCAAGCGTTCGGGGAGCCCGGGCGGCGGACGATGCCGCAGTGCCGCGGGCGCCATCCGCATCTCCGGAGGTTTGCCGCGGCGGGTTGTACACACCAGCTCCGTGCCGTCCTGCTCGGTGCCTCGAACGCGTGGTTTCCGGTGACCAGGTCGGCGCTGTCGCTGCCCGTCGCGTACGACCCGCTCGACCAGCTCATCGAGAAGCACTGGCCCGATCTGACCAACGTGGTGTCTCGCGAGGAGCTGGATGCGGCGGTCAAGTTCGCCCCGGCACTCAAGGTCTTTGCGAATCGCGATCTGAACCGCGTCTGGGAGCACGTGGAGCAGCGCCGGCGCGGCGCGGCCGTTGACGAGGCCGCCGTGGACCTGCTCGGACCGGAGTGGCTCCTCTTGCAGGACCCGGCGCATGCGCCGTTGTCGGACGACTTTCGCGTTCGCGAGTCCCCAGTCCCCGACCGATTTCGACCTTTCATCGAACGCGCGGTTCTCGTCGAGCGGCTGCGCGTCGTCACCGCACTGTGCGGGTTCACGCGGATCGATGGCCCGGACAGCGGTGTGGCCGAGGATCAGCCAGAGGTGCAATGTGCGCCGCTCGCTCGTGATTTGCCGAAGTGGGTACCCGCTGCCGAGGCCCGAGGCGAAGGCGTGTTTCTTCAGCTGTCAGAAGACGCGGTCGCCCGGTGGGAAGAACGAGTGGCCGGCTCCAGGCGCCTCGAGTTGCTTCGCCGAAGTCACCAGCGGTGGCGCGAGCGGCGCGGCCTCGATCCTGCCGCAAAGTGGGAAGGGCCGCGGTACGTGCTCCTGCATTCGCTCGCTCATGCGCTCGCGACGGAGCTGGCGCTCGAATGCGGGTACTCACCAGCCTCGGTTCAGGAGCGCATCTACGCCCGCGAGCCGGGAGGAAGCCGGCCGGCGATGGCCGGCCTGCTGATCTACACCGCCGCCTCTGACTCGGAAGGGACGCTCGGCGGTCTGGTGGCGCTCGGCGAGACGGATTCGCTTGACCGCCTCCTCACCCAAGCGCTCGAACGCAGCCGGCTGTGCAGTGCCGATCCGCTGTGCGCCGAGCACGTACCAGATGCAAGCGAGGACGCCTTGCACAATGCGTCGTGTCACGCGTGCCTGTTCGTGCCAGAGACCACGTGCGAGCGCGGCAACCGCTACCTGGACCGAGCCGTGCTCGTTCGAACGCTGAGCGCGGATTCGATCGAGTACTTCACGTCGTGAGCGATCGCGCTGAATTGCTGTCCGTCGTTCTCGCCTCGGTGCGCGGCATGCCGTCGAGCCATGTGCGCGCCCTTGCCGCCGCGCTGGCATCGGTCGCTGGGACACAGGCAGAGGCCCGGCCGGCGGTTCTGGGCGCCATGCCAAATCCCGCCTATCGCCAGCACGCCCTCCAATTGCTCGACGCCTGGGCGAAGTCGCCTGGGACACCCGCCGTAGCGCTGGGACTGGCGCTCGAGTCAGCGTTAGCCATCCGGGAGCACGAACGCGAAGCGGAGACGATCGAAGTTGTCGCGACGGGCCCGGCAAGCCGCCACGTCTCCCTCCGCCACACAAAGGCCGTTCTGCTGCAGCTGGTCGATGCCGCTCGGCGTGAGCTCATTGTCGTGACCTACGCGGCGTACCGCGTGCCCGAGCTGTCGTCGTCGCTCCGCTCCGCCCGGAACCGGGGGGCTACCGTTCGCCTGATTCTCGAGACGACGAGCGATTCAGCCGGCGCCCTCACGCATGACGGGATTCACGCGTTCGACGATCTGCGCGACGATGTCGAAGTCTACTGCTGGCCGCTCGACCAACGCCCGCCAGGCGCGCGCCTGCACGCGAAGACTGCGGTTGCCGACGGCGAGCTCGCGTTCGTCACCAGTGCCAATCTGACTGGCCACGCTCTCGACCAGAATCTGGAAGTCGGCGTCCTCATTCGCGGCGGCCAGGCCCCTCGGCGTGTGATGGAGCATTTCCACGCGCTGATGGCGAAGGGCGTGTTGAGGCGAGTGTAAGGGCCTGCAACGACTACTCGCGGTCTTTCGTCGACCGCTCATCGCCCTCGGCCAGGAGCGGCCCGCCGACGACTTCGATCGTGTCGTCCACGACGGCGCGCAGCGTGAACCCCTCGAACGTCATCAGCATCCGCCCCACCTGATCCCAGGTGAAGGGCCGCCCATCGATGACGAGCAGCGGGACTTCTCCCGATCGGTCGGGATCCCAGGTGATACGGCCGGTCAGCCGGCGCGCGTCGGTAATCCGCCAGCCCAGCTCCCCCTGCTCGACGTGCCGGACAGCAAGGGCGCGTCGGATCCGGTCGTAGAGCACCTTGAACAGGTCCCAGACATCGGCCTCGAAGTCGCCCAGCACCGAGAACTCGTATCCTTCGCGTCCTTCGGCCAGGCGCTCCCGCGCATACAGGGCGTGTCCCGTCGGCACGAGCCTCGATCGGAACTCGAACGTGTGCTCGACGCCGTCGGCATCGGCGACCGTGACCGGCTGCAGCCGCGTCTGGTCGAACTCGACACCCATCAGCGCGGCGGTCTCCTCGTTGAAGCAGGGGTAGCAGCGTCGGCCGACGTTGGCGACGGAAATGCTCTCGTGAGGTTCGAGCGGCTGCCCGCAGCGCTCGCAGACGATCCGTTTCGGCATCGTGTCCCTCGGATTCGACAAGGTGTTCAGCCCGCCAGGCGACGAAAGCGCGCGTAGCGCTCCTCGAGCAGGTGCCGGTCGGGGCGCCACGTCTCTCGCGTCGGCAGCCGCAGCGGCCGGCCGTGGAACCCCTGGAGGCCATGGATCAGCATCGGGCCGTCCTCCTGGTCGAGCACGTCGCGGCGCACCTGGACCACGTAGTCGGGCGTGATCCCGATGACGTGCCGGTCAAACGCCGCGTGGTGAAGGGTGCAGAGGGCCAACCCGTTCGTCACCGACGGCACGCCGCGCGGATCCGCGTCCGGCACGATGTGGGCCGCGTCGAGCAACTCGTCTCGCCGCAGCCGGCACACCGCGCAGTGGTACTGGTACGCGCGGACGACGCGCTCCCGGAACTCGCGCTGGTGCAGCCGCTGCTGGAAGAGCCGCGTCGCATATCGCCGGCGGATCTCCGCCTCTCCGACGTCGGGCGCGTCGACGGAACCCAAACCGGCAAACCGCCGGTCGTCCACGCTCACGGTGAACGTCAGGCGTTCGGGATCGTCGCCCACGATGTAGACGGGCCACTCGGCGACGTACAGGCCGGGAACGATGCCGTGGAAGTAGATGAGCGGGACGCGGCGCTGCATCGCGAGCCGGAGCCCGACGTTCTCGTGGTGCCGCGGGTCGGTTCCGCGATATCGGTATCGCAGCAGCCCGTCTTCGCCGAAGGCATCGTCGTACGGGCGCGTCTCGCCTTCGACGACCGCCACGGTCGTGATGCTGAGCGGGATCTCGCGGAGGACGCGCGGTTTGAAGATGCCCTGCGGCCCCATCAGCGGCACACGCTGTCCCTCGTAGGTGAATCCCTCGACGAGCACCCTGCGAGGCAGGACGCCCTCCTCGCCGGCGAGACGCTGCTGCTCCTCGAGAAACCTGAACGCGGCCAGGCGGACCTGCGTGTCATCCAGCATCAGGAGCGGCCCCATTCCAACGAGCGAGACAGCTCACGGCCGGAAGGCCGTGTCGTTGTGCCACCGGAGCAGGTTCGGATCGGGACGCAGCCGGGGATCGGCCGGCACGCTCACTTCGCTGCCGTGCATTGGATAGTACGTGCGGCCGTTCTCGAATTCGCCGCGGAGGCGGCCGCTCACTTCGAGGCGCAGCTCCGGCGTCACGGTCACATATCCGAGGTCGAACAAGCGATGGAGATCCGAGCGGAGCAGCAGTCCGTTGTTGACCTCGTGCGGTCCGCCTTGCGCGAACGGGACGATGTGCGCGGCCTCCAGCACGGGCAGGGAATGCTCGCGCGTGACGGCGCACGCCCGCTGGTAGGCATCGGTCACAGCCACGCGAAAGGCGCCCTGTCCGAGTCGCGGGCGCACGAGGACCGGCTCACCGTATCGGGCGCGTTCCTCGCTTCGCGCGCAACGAGCGCCTCACGCGCAGCCGCGCTGCGCGCCGCGAGCCGCTCCTGGCACGCCTGCCAGATGCGAGCGCCCTCGCCTGTAGTGAGGTCGTAGCGCGTATATCGAAGGTTCCGTGTCGCCCAGTCCGCCGGCTGAGGGATCCACTCCTCCGGCGGGAAGAACACGGCCTGGACGAGCACGATGCACCCGATCTGCGACAGCCCCCCTGCGCCGCGGAGCCTGTTGCGCTCCCGCAGGCTGTCGAGTCGCCGCTTGAAGTCCTCGAAGGTGCCCGCCCCGTTGCCCTCGCCGAAGCATTCCCAGGCGAGCCAGTCGGGCAGGCGCGAGAAGCTCGCGACGTAGCCGAACCCGCCAATCGCATTCCGGGGCGCCTTCAGCTTGAAGAAGAACGGGGCGCCCGGCATCCCGTGGAACGCGTAGTAGTCCGACGGGCTCCAGAAGTTGACCTCCTCGCGATGACGCTGCCGCGCGAGAAAGTCGAACCAGTCGCTGTGCGTGACGGCTATCCAGCCATGCATGGGTGTCGTGAGCCCGGCACGAGGATACGACAGCTTCCGCCCTTCTCGCCGTTTTTCGTTGCGATGTCGCCTGCAACGCGGCCCACACGGAGTCCGAAGCCACCCAAAGCCGCCGCCCACCGCCCGAGCATCGATTGCGACGCGATCCGGAGCGTCTGATACTCGCCTTCGAGAGAGGTCGTCCCCTTCTCTCGGGGAGGCGATGATGTTCGACAGGTTCGATCCACGTTGGAACGACTCGCGCGATCGAGACGGCGCCGGCGAACTCGATCGCGACATCTACCGCGACTCACGTGAGCGCGCTGATGATCCGCGCGACGCGCTGCTCAACGACCTGGACCTGCCGCGTGGCCTCGAGCGCGAGCTGGTTCTCGATCGCGATCGCGTCTGCGAACTGAACGGCGAAGACAGCCGGATGCTCGCAGCGGTTGGGGCGTTCCGCGTGATTCCTGAGCGTGATCTCGATTCGCGCGATGACGGTCTCGATAGCCGCAACGACAGCCTGGAGCACCTCGTCGAAAAGGGCTTGCTTCGCACCATTTCGCTCGACGGTCACGACCGCGGCGTCACGCTCACCGACCGCGGACGCGACCTGCTCGAAGCGAACCGCCGGGAACGCGACGACGATCGGAAGCAGGAGTTCTATGCGGGAGTGAACCGGCCTCGCGAGCTCTGTCACGATGCCCAGCTCCATCGCGCGTACAAGCGGGTGGAGAAGGAGCTGCGCGACGCGGGCGCCGAGGTGCGGCGTGTGGTGCTCGAGCAGGAACTGAAGCGCGAGTACCAGTCGTTCCTGCAGGACCACAACCGAGATCGGCCAGACAGCGATGGACGACCGGATCGAGACGCACGGGAGATCGCGCAGTGGGCGCTTGAACACGAGCTGCCGTACTTCGACGACAGGGTCCACTTTCCCGACTTCCGCGTCGAGTACGAGCTCGACGGTCGCGAGGAGCATCGGGACATCGAGGTTCTGACGCCGCATTACCGGGGTGCCCACGCCGCCGAGCGGGGGCGAACCGGGTTTACCTGCTTCCGCGTGCGGGCAGGTGGACGTACCGGCGGGTGGTTCGATCCAAGGCTGGCAGAGGAGCTGCTGTGAGCGTGCTGACGGTGCCGGTGGAGTATCTCGACAGCGTCCAACCGGGGCGTGTGGCGGCCGTGGCCGGGTTCGGTTTCACCGAGCGCCAGGCACGCTTTCTGGTGACGGTGATGGTGCACTCAGGGGTATTTCTCGAGCGCCAGTACTGTAGCTTCGCGGGCATCTCTCACGGCCAGAAGAGCCACGACTTCGTCGCGAAGCTCGTCGACCGCAGGTTCGCCACCGCAATCACGCCTGGGCGGCTCCATCAGGGGCGCCTGTTCCATGTCCACTACAAGCCGCTCTATGAGGCGATTGGCGAGCCCGACAACCGGCACCGCAAGACGGCCTCGTTGGGCCGGATGATTGAGCGCCTCATGATTCTGGACGGCGTCGTGGCCGACCGGAACTACACGTGGCTCGGCACAGAACGAGACAAGCGGAACTACTTCGACCGGGCGCTCGACGC